>JACCDS010695962.1_pt1 | contig 23351 bp, 13 predicted proteins | sample 7446441 | NCBI WGS metagenome assembly JACCDS01 (sample SAMN15323445, study PRJNA562643) | freshwater metagenome | isolation source: river surface water | place: USA:Blue River Watershed | collected 2017-08-17 | reverse complement strand
TCGACCTGACTGACGCAGGCGCATCGCCCGATGTTATTCAGTTCTCGGGCGGAACCGGAACGGTTGGCACCCTGGCGCGTATCGCGACGCTTGGCCTCGATGTCATCACGGGTATCGATCTCGGTACCAACACGACGGCGGTCGACATCCTGCGCTTCTCAGCGGCCGATTTTGCGATTGCCGTCGGCGCGGCGGTTCAGGGCGGCGGCAACGTGGACGGCAATTTCTACGTACTGTCCTCCGGCCCGACGGGCACCGTGGTCGACCTCAATGGAACAGCAGCGAATGCGAATGGCGCGATCGTGTTCGTCGGCTCGCCGTCGATTCCCAATGGCGTGAACGTGTATTTCACGACCAGCGAAGGGGCGTTCAGCACGGCGAACTCGGTGCAGATTGCGACGCTCACGGGAATCAGTACGGCCAACCTGAATGCTGGTGACCTTGCTTTTGTGGCCTGAAAATATAACAAAGCATGAAATGTTATAAAAACAGGCAACATTGATTAATGTAATAAAATATGTTACGATCGACCAGCGTAGTTTGACTTGGGCTGTTAAAGGTAAATTTTGGCAGATCGAACGTAACCGTGAGTTGCCTTTTTTAAATATAAAAAAGGTAGTGAAATAAACATCCTGGGCTCAAACTGTGGCTACCAATTACAACTCGTCAAATATCGCGGACCTTGGCCTGATCATCGCGGAGGCCAGTGCCGGCTCGCAGCTCGATATGATCAAGAATGCGCTGGCCGCAGATGTCGCCAAAGTGACCAGTGCGGTCGTGTCCAGCGGTACTGTCAACGTCAATCTGGTTAACGGCGCATCGCTGGTGGCGCAAGACGGTGCGTCCGGGCTGGGATCGACTGCGGTCGATGTCTTGTTCCTTAATCCGGCCGACAATCCGTCGCCGGTCAATCTGAGCCTGAATTCGGCCCAGGCGGCCGAGCTGAACCTGATCCTCGTCGACCAGTCCGCGACCGAGAATGTGTCGCTGACGGTGAACTCGGCCGACTTCCGCGGCTCGGTCATCCTGGGCGACGGCAATGATTCCGTGAACCTGAACTCGACGCGCGGCGTACTCGTTGATGGCGGCGATGGCAATGATTCTGTCGTGACGGGTACCGGCCGCGATACCGTCGTCGTGGGCGCAGGCTCGGATACGGTCTTCACCAGCGCAGGCAATGACACGATCACCTTCCCGGCCTCGTGGAGCCAGCCTTCGGTGCATGCGTCGGTCGATGGTGGCTTCGGTACCGATACGCTGAACATATCAGCCATCACAGGCCACGCCGGCGACATTGCAACGGTCTCGCAAATCAATGGTGTCGTGACGGTCACCTTCGGCAATGGTGCCGTGATCGATGCCAAGAACATCGAGGCCGTGATCTATGCCGACGATGCCGGCACCGTGCAGCTGGTGGGCATGTCCACCTTCGTGCTGGCACACGAACAACCGCCGTCGAGCTGAACACGCCAAAAAAAGTGCCCCCACGGGGCACTTTTTTTTGCCAAACAAACGATGAGAGACCACTTTTATCGCCTCCTCGATGCCGGGCGATGGCAGGATGCGCTGGCCGTGCTGGATGGCATGGCAACGTCGGGCAGCGATTCGCCGTCATCGGCAGTAGCGCGCGGCCTGACCCTTCGCCGGCTGGGACATCGGCCAGCGGCGATCCGGGAATACCTGCAAGGCCTGGCATTCGATCCCGAAAACAGAAACGTGCTCGACGCCGCACTATCGCTTGCACTGGAGGAGGGCGATAGGGCGCTCATCAAGCGCCTGCTGGGCCATATCCTCACCGGCCAATTCGCCGATGCGTCGCAGGTAGTGCTGGCGGGCCTTCAGCGCATCACGCCGCCCTTCGGTTATGTGCAGCTGACAGACGGCGTCGCCAGCGGCTGGGCTGTCGGGCAAGGCAAAGTCATTCAGATCGAGTTCGGTGGACAGCGTACCGAGCTGCTGGCCGATCAACCTACGCCGCATTTGCTGGCGGCGGGTATCGGCGATGGCGCCAATGGCTTTTCAGTCAAGGTGGCCAATGCGCCAGAGGCCATCCGTTTCGGCATCGAAGGTGTCAGCCTGTGGGGGTCGCCGGTCGCGGACAGGACCGCGCCACCAGCGCGGGTGGCGCCACCGCCGGCATCATCCCCGATACCACAGCCCCCGCTGGTGGTCGTGCCTGTCTTCGGTGGTGAAACCTCGTTGCGTCGTTGCCTTGACTCACTGGCGCAGAGTACCGGCCTCAGCGGTACCCGTGTGTGGGTGATCGAAGACTGTCCAGACGATGACGCCGTAAAGAATGCGGCGCGTGAACTCTGTCAGCGCCATGGATTTCATCTGCTCAGCCGTTCATTCAATGCCGGCTTCTCGGCGACCGTTAATGCGGCGCTTCGTGTCATGCCCGCAGGCGACGTGATCCTGCTCAATTCAGACACCATCGTCTGCGGCGATTGGATGACACGGCTGCAATCCGTCGCCTACGCGGCGAACGATGTCGCCACGGTGACGCCGCTTTCCAACAATGGTGAGTTGCTTAGCCATCCCGTGCCATGTCGGGCGACGCCGTTCGGCAACGCGGCGCTGGTGTCTGCTCTGGATCGCGCTTGCGGCAAGGCCCGGTTCAAGCCGGTGGAGATACCCGTCGGCGTGGGCTTCTGTCTGTTCATCCGTGCCGATGCCAGGCAAGCGGCTGGCGGCCTTGATGAAATCACCTTTGGCCGTGGTTATGCCGAAGAGACCGATTACTGCCTGCGCCTTTCCGAGGCGGGGTGGCGGCATATGGCCGCTCCCCAGGTGTTTGTCGGACACGAGGGCGGCCATTCTTTCGGCGCCGAGCGAGCGCTGCTGGCTGCGCGGAACACGCGAACGATCTATGCGCGCTATCCGGCGCACAGCGACGCCTATACCCAATGGGTTGCCAGCGACCCGCTGGCAGAGGTGCGCAGCGAGATCCAGCGTGCCGTCGCGCCTGCCGTGCTGGCATCGGCCGGCGTGGAGGAAGTGCTGCTGGGCGCGCGCGACGACGTCGTCTGCGTTCTGAAACGCCTGGTGGCGAGCGACGCCGCCGACATGCCGATCACAGCGGACGACAGCGCGATTCCGGCCGCCTATGCGACCTGCTATGCCGACAAAGTCCGGCTCCATGGCGTGAACCTTCCGTTGCTGGACCATGTGGACTATCCCCACCCATCGAAAAAGAAAACGCTGTTCACCGCGCTCTCAGCGGCCAAGGCAAGCCGCATCGTGGTCCGGTCACTGGCAACCCCGGTGTTGCATTTGCTGGAGTCAATGCCCGCGACCTGCGAGCTGGTGTTTCATCTTGATGACGCCAGCGGCTACTGTCCGCGTGGTAGCGCCACGAGAGAGAGAGGCCGGCGCTGCGATACCGACCAGACCGCCGGAGATTGCGATGCCTGCGTGGCACGGCTGGGCTCTGCATCAGAGGTACTGAAGGGCACCGCTGCATGGCGCAAGCGTGTGGATCATCAGCTCAGCCGGGCAGCGCGCATTCTCGTCAATGACGCCGAACTCGGCCGCCGCTATCAGGCCCATTTTCCTGCGCGGCCGATAGCGATGCCGGATACGAGCGTGGCATGGATGTCCCCGGCGAATCTGATCAGCCGGTTCGGCAAGGATGCGTGCTTTGCCGTCGTCGGTGCCAATAGCGTGTCGGACGGCTTTGCGAACCTGCATGCCCTTTTGCTGGAAAGTTTTCGGATGGCACCCGGCGTTCGCTACGTCCTCATGGATCACCACCTCGCCCGGGAGCGCGTTGCGTCCTGCGAGAACGCCGCCTTCGTATCCAGCCACGGCGAGCGGCCGCTTGTGCAGCTGCTGCGACAGCACCGCTGCTGCGCCTTGCTGGTGCCCAGCCTGGCACCGGGCGCCGACCAGCGCTGGATTCCGGTCGCCGGGGCACTGGGTTTGCCCTTGCTGAAGGTCGTCAGCGGAGCGCTGTCATGAAGGCATCGCACAACGAGTCCTATGCCGGCGCCCTGCACGGGATGGAAGGCGTGCTGGTGCGCGGCTGGGCGATGGATCTCGCAGATACGGCAAAAAAAGTGGTTGTGGAACTGCTCGCCGATGGCGAGCCTATTGCACTGGTATCCGCCTGCGGCTGCGATGCCGCGTTGCCCGATCATGTGCAGGGCCATGTCTTCCGCAAGCTCTTGTCGGCATCGGTCCTGCGCGGTATCGATCGACTTACGGCGCGCATTGCAAATCAGGCTGTCGAGCTCGGGCCGGCGTTATCGCCATCGTCCGACATAGCGGACGACGATCACGTCGCAACGGCCTGGGTGACGAATTCGGGCGGCTTGCGAATACACGGTGTGGTGATACAGAGCAGCCGCGCCGATGCGGCCAAGCCCCGGCTGCGCGTTCGAGTCGATGACGCGTGGCTGGACTGGATCGTTGCCGACAAACGTGATCCGGCGTTGATGGAAGCCGGCATCGGCGATGGCCAGCGCGCCTTTGATTTCACGCTGCCTGTCCGTTATGCCGATGGACAGCCTCACTGTGTGAGAGTCTATGCGAGTGACGGCAGCGAGCTGTCGGGCAGCCCATTCACCGTGCTTCAGTTTCCCGAGGCGCCTCGCGCATGGCTGCGTTCGCTTCATCTGCCTCAGAGGGATCTCGCTGTGCTCGATGCGCTACTTGAACGACATGAGCAGCGTGCACCGCAGTCGCTGGACTGGTCTGATTATCCGGCGTGGAAGCAACGCTTTGGCACCAGCCATGTGCCTGTCAGCACCCAGCAGGTGATCGTAGCCGTCGGGCCTGCAGTTGGCTGGCGCTATTCGGAAAACAGCATCGCCTCCCTCTGTGCGCAGACGCATGACCATTGGCGTGCGCTGGTGTGGGTGCCCTCGGGAGAAACGATCCCCGCCGTGTCAGATTCAAGAATCACGTTTGTTCGTGCCAACGCGTGGGCAGGCAGCTTGCAACTTGCGCTGAAAAAAGCAGAAAACATCGCCAGCCTGGAGATGGGCGATACATGGCAGCCTGATCTGTTGCGGCATGCGCTCTGGCGCTTGAAGAGCGGCGCTGACTTCAGCTATTGCGACGCAGACGATCACAGCGGCGGACCGCCGTGGTTCAAGCCCGACTGGTGTCCTGACACTTTCTTGCAATTGCCGCTGCTGGCGCATGGGTTTGTCTTCAGAGCCAGAGGGCTCAAAGATCATCTGGCCAGCTTGTCGCCATGCCCGCTCGACTGGCCGTGGCAAGTGGTCTGCCTGCTGGGTGAATCAGCACGCGCCGCGCACATACCGCATCCGTTGCACAGCCGAGGTGATGGCCAGCCGGCCAGTGCATCGCGTCCAGTACTGCCGATGCCGGGGCGGCCAGATATCGCCGATCTGGTGAAGCACCGCTTTGGCGTGGTGTGGCAAGCGGCGCTCGGTGACGGACCGCACCTTATACAGTGGCCCGATCCGGCTGACTGGCCGAAGGTGGGCCTGATCGTGCCCACGCGCGATGCGTTGTCATTGCTAAAGCCGTGCATCGACAGCCTTCTGCAGACCGACTACGAATATCTGTCGATATGCGTCGTGGACAACCAATCGACGGATCCTGCGACGCTGGATTATCTGGCGCATCTGGAGACGGCAGGCCTGCAGGTGTTGCGATGGCCGCATCCTTTTAATTTTTCCAGTATCAATAACTTCGCGGTCGCGGCGATGGGCGCGATCGGTGCCGACGTTGTCGGCCTCATCAACAACGATGTCCGTGCACAGGATGCGGGATGGCTGAAGCGCATGGTGCGGCAATTGATGCGGCCAGGTGTTGCCGCTGTCGGCGCAAAACTCCTGTGGCCGAACCGTATGGTGCAGCACGCCGGCGTCGTGCTTGGTTTGCATGGACTGGCAGGCCACATCGGCAACCAATGGATGGACAGCGACGCCGGCTATCACCACGTGGCGCATATCACGCGCACGGTGAGCGCTGTCACCGCGGCCTGCCTGCTGGTACGCCGTGACGATTATCTTGCCGTCGGTGGAATGAATGAATGGGCATTCCCTGTGAACTTCAATGACGTCGATTTTTGTCTTCGTCTCGGGAAAAACATCGGGCGCGTCGTGATGACGCCTGAGGCCGTGCTCGAGCACGCGGAATCTGCCAGCAGAGGACGCGACAACACGCCAGAAAAAATCGCTCGGCTTTCGATGGAAAAAAACAATCTTCTGCAACGCTGGAGCAGCGTCATTTCAAATGATCCTTACTACAATCAAAACTTGAATTTAGATCGATATAGTTTCAATAGCTTAGCGTTTCCTCCACGAGGCCGGGAATCATGAAAGTCCTGTTTATTCATCAAAATTTTCCCGCGCAATTCAAGGCTATCGCGGAAAGGCTTGCAGCGCAGCCGGGCAATGAAGTGCTGGCCTTTCGGCAGAACCGCCACGAGGTGCAAGTAATGGGCGTTGGTGTGCTGAGCTACCGCTTCTTGCGCAAGCCCATCGAGAATCAGCATCCACTACTCGCAGAGTTGGAAGCCAAGATACTGCGTGCGGAGGCCGTCGTTGAAGCGGCGACGCGATTAAAGACACGCGGCTGGAGTCCCGACGTGATCGTCGTACACCCGGGCTGGGGCGAGGCGCTGATGGTGAAAGATGTGTGGCCTGAGGCAAAGCTGATCAGCTATGCCGAATATTTTTATTCGCCGCGCGGGCAAGACTTCAATTTCGATCCCGAGTTTCCCAACCGCGAGCCGTTGGAGGCTGCGCGGCTGCGCTTCAAGAACACGCCCATGCTGCACGCGCTTCATGAGTCCGACGCGATGTGGACCTCGACGGCATGGCAGCGCAGCGTTTTTCCCGACTGGGCACAGCCGCGCATTCGCGTGATCCACGAAGGCGTGGACATGGATTATTACCGCCCTGATCCTGAAGCCAGCTTCGTCGTTGCGGGCAAAGGCGTGACGCTGAAGGCGGGCGATGAGGTCATTACTTATGCCACCCGTTCGCTGGAGCCGGTGCGTGGCTTTCATGTGTTCATGCGGGCGCTGCCCGAGATATTGAAGCGGCGGCCCAATGCGCATGTGCTCATCGTCGGCAAAGAAGAGGCCACTTACGGTCCGGAGCCGAAAGGCTACAAAAGCTGGCTGGAAAAAATGCTGAAGGAAGTCGGTGCGCGGCTGGATCCGGCACGGGTGCATGTGGTTGGATTTTTGCCGAAAGAGTCGTACCGCAAAGTGTTGCAGGTGAGTGCCGCGCACGTGTACCTGACCTATCCCTTTGTGCTGAGCTGGTCCGTCGTTGAAGCGCTGGCTTGCGGTGCGCGACTGGTCGGCTCGCAGACAGGCCCCGTGGAAGAAGTGATGCCGCCGGGGAGCGACCGCTACACCTTCAATTTCTTTGACGTGCCGGGGTTGGTGGACTCGGTGTGCGCGGCGCTTGAACGGTCGCCGAAGCAGGTTGAGGCGGATCGCAAGGCGGCGAGGGCGCAAGTGGAGGAAGAGTTCTCGACTGCCTGGCAGGCGCGGCAGCTGCTTGAGCTTTTTGCTGAAGTGGTAACGGCACGCAGTCCTCAGCAAGCGGCGGCGATCAAGGCCGGGCAGAGGGTGACGCAAGGGGCTCGTACACGGCAGTCCACGGCGAGCAAGGCAAGCGCACGTCCGGCGAAAGCAGCGGCGGGTGATGCGAAGCGGGGTAAGCGGGCATGAGCAGCGCTAGGCTCTCGGCGGCACAGGCCAATGGTAAGCGCGCAGTCGATGCGCGCGCGAAGCAAGGCAACGTGCGCGGTACGCAGACGTCTCGCAGAGCGTCGACCTCCCCGGCAAAACCCACGTTGGACGAAGCGCTTACACGATTGACGATGCTGGAAGCGCGTTACGCCGCGTCGCAGCGGGAGAACATCGAACTTTTACAGCTGTTAGCCCGATATGCCGACGTCGATATCGACGCTCTGTCGGCAGCGCCTCCCGAATCGTTGCAGCGCACCCCGACGGCTGAGCCAAAGGAAGTCCCTAAGAAGACTACCCAAGAGTTTGACCCGGCGGCGACAGCCAGAATCAAGGAGGCCGAGCGGGCTGCTGCATTACTTCGCGCGCAATTGGAGCAAGTAGAAGACGAGTTGCAGCGCGAACTGCTGAATCGCATCGAAGCATCGGCGCGGGCCGAAAAGGCAAAAGCTGCATTGAATCTGCTCGCTCAGCATAACGACGACGCTGTCGCATGGCGTCATGCCGAGCTTACGCAAGGCGATGCACGACTGAGAATGAATTTGGAAGATGCCATTCTCGGCGGTCGCGAGGTACCGCGAATCAGCGTCGACGCCCTGCGAAACGATGAGGGCATAGCGTCACTGGTGATCGTCAGCGATTGTCTGCGACAGCAACGGCTTTTAGTAAGTTCGCAAGGTGGTACCTGGCGTACCAATGGTCAAGCGCTGTTCATTGATCGTCAGGAGAGCCTTGTCGTACGCGCAACGCTCATAGCCTTGCAGCGTTTGGTAGTACAGCGTCGCCCAGCCAAGGCGAACGCCTGGCTGAAATCATTTGACAGCATGCGCAAAGGATTGGATGCGAAAGTCGATGGCTGGAAGGCGCGAAACGTTGTTCTAAGAGCCGTTCAGGTCAACCCGGGGTATGAGCATCTTTGGTTCGAGCTCGAGGATGCAACGTTTGGCGATACCACATGGCCAATTTTTCAGTTTCGGCTGGGGGCCGCCAGCATTCGTAAAGGTGCATTCACGTCGCATCCAAGACTTGAGTTTCCATTGCAGTCACCGGCTCCTCACCAGTTCGAAAAATGGTTTGACGAATGTGAGGATGAGCATGGACCGAAATTGGAGCTGCGCTTTGACCTGCGCAGGGCTGCCGTCGATCTGGATGTCTGGAACGAATTGAGCGTTGCAGACCAGCGGGCTTTAGCTGGACTGCTGGCCGACTTACCGGGCTGGATCGCCGACCACTATGCAGGCCATCCGAGTGCGCGGCGACCCGCCACCGAATGGATCAATTTGGCGCACGACGTCGCCGACCTTCTGTTGGCGCGCGATCTCGCCGCCGGCGGAGCTGCCTTTGCCTGAGCTCACTATGGCTGTCCATTTATTCGTTCAATACTATGTTCCGCGCGACGTGACCCGGCAGCGCGAAACCGATACTTGCCTGTACCTGAATATTGCTAATCCGCTGATTGATGTGATCCATGTCCTGCTCGAAGAGGAGGAGGACAGGAAGCGGATTCCGCGCCACAGCAAGGTCAAGATTAGCCTGCTGCCGCGAAGGATCACCTACGCGGACTGGCTTGACAATACGAACACGCTCGCACCGGGTGACATCAGCATTTGCCTGAATGCCGACATGTATTTGGACGGCTCTGTGAGTTTGCTGCGTGATAACGCGAGCATGCTCGCCAAGCGACGCCATTTCCTTGCACTGAGCCGCTACAACCATGATGGCAAACAATTTGTTTTGAATTCGAATCCGCACTGGACCCAAGATACTTGGGTTGTGGTGCGTGGTGATCAGCCCTTTCACCCAGCTTTACTACAAGAGACGCGATTTGAGCTGGGTCATCCGGGGTGTGACAACAAGATCGCTTATGTGATGGACAGCTATGGGTTCACAGTCAGCAATCCCTGCTTGCAGATTCGTACCGTGCACCTTCATTCGGACGAGGGAAGGCCCTATGATTCCCGTAAGGACAAGCTAATCGGCCTCCACGCGTTTGTTCATCCTGCACCGAAGCTGGGTGAACCTTCGAGGCTGGATGTGGAGCTGCTGAGCCGGTCTCCCGTGGATCTGACTGAGATCACGATTAACCACTGGATCAATCAGCGTGCACAATTCAAGCTGACCGGCAAATCGCCCAACGCGGCACATACGCGCGAAGCACCCGCCACATTGGCAGCCGACGTGTTGGCGAGCGCAAAGTTTGCCGGTGACGCCCCCGAACTTCTTCCTGCTTACGGTACAGGTACGGCGGTCTCCACCGCACAACACCTGCCCACCGCTTCTGCACTACAGGATAGCGAACTCATTACAGCGTCGCTCCCCTATGTTCAATTGCGTCGAAGCGAGGTGAATCTCAAGACGCTGCGGTTGCTGGCGCGCTTTGGACACCGATTCGAAATTTTCGAAAACGACAACGAACTTTTGTTTGTCGACGCAGGTTGGCCAGCCGTGTCGAAGCTTCGTAAAGACGCATTGAGTACCGAATTTTCAGCTTTGCCGTTGGCAGATCAATTTGCTATTGGCTTCGCTGCGCCTGTGCTCGACCTCTACCCCTCTGTCATTGCACCGTTTGCGAGGCACAAGCAGGATCTATTGTTCTGGCAGTATCCCTGTCGTACTGAGCAGGATGCCTGGGACAACACACTCAGCCAGAGCGCATATCGCAACGGCATCAATCAACGGCATATTTACCTCGGGCTGCCTTGGGCGACATTCATCGACAAGGAAAAAGACCCTGAGGTGTTGCTGGTACTGATCTCTTCCCGGTTGCGAGAGGTACGCGACGTGCTTGAGGGCTTCGGCATTGCGCTGCGGGTGCACACGGTTTGCCAACATATTTTCTGGAAAAAACAGCTACCCAACTTCAAGCGTCTCGGTATCACCGATCTCTGGATTTCCCATAAGCAGAAAGGCCATGATGTTGAGGAGGGTGTCAGACTCCATGCGTGGTCGCTCTACGCAGTGAACTATCGGGATCCGCAGCGGCAGTCTGGCCTGGAAATCAAGCCGATCGTCGAGCGTCGCATGCTCGCCAGCTTCAAGGGCGCGCATATGAAGCACTACATCAGCGAAGTACGGCTTCACTTGAAAAAACTGGCCGGACGTCCGCGTATGGATGTCGAAATTTCCGATGAGTGGCACTTCAACAAGATCGTCTATAACGTGCAGGTGGCCGGCAACGCCATCGACGATAAGGCAATTGACCAGCAGGCGGTGGTGGAATACAACCGGAGGCTCTCGAATTCGGTATTCAGCCTGTGTCCCGTCGGAGCGGGGCCAAATACACTGCGACTATGGGAATCGCTTGCGGTCGGCGCAATTCCTGTGGTGCTGAGTGACACCCACGAGCTACCCGACCCTGAGCTGTTCGCGCCGGGCTGTGGGCTGCGCTGGGAAGATGCCATCGTCTTCCATGCAGAGGCTGACGTGGCCAAGCTCGAAATGCGGCTGCGCGCGATACCTCTGGAGGAGCTGCAGAACATGCAGCGCGCAGGTCGCTTGCTGTATCAACTGATTGAGGGGTTTTCGCCTGTCGGGCTTGCCCGCAGCCGCAAGGACTGGTCGCTTGAGCTGGTCGACCTGTTCAAGCCTCAGCAGCTGCACATCGACGGCGCTACAGCGCCTGTGGTGGATGGCAAGGCCCGCTGGGAGTTCGCGAACATTCACATAGCGGCTGGCAAGCAAGGTTTTCTTCACTTTGACAAGACCGAATGTCTGGTCGGAATCAATGTGGCATTCGATTTCGCGCCCGACGCGGGTGCTGTGATTTTGCACTTGTTCCGCGCACAGACTCCGCCGAAAAAGCCGGTGGCCTTGCGCACGGTTCGCAGCGACCAAGGACGATTCCAGACACTGTGGTTTGATTCGCTCGACGATGCCGTCTGGGTGTATTCGCTCTGCTGGGCTGTTGAAACAGATATCGATACAGGCGAGGCTGGATCGAGGCCGCGAATTCTGTTGGCGCCTATTGTTGCGAAGGACCGATACGCCATTGAGATCACGGCACTCGATGCCACTGGCGTGCTGAAGGCAGCATCTGCCGACAACCCCGAGCGCCAGGATGATCTGTTCGATACCGAATACATCAACAACGCCGACGTGCTAAAGCGCCTGCGCGCACTACCGGTATATCAAAAAGCCAAATCTGGCGACCGCCTGTTTGGGCCGGTGAAGCCACGCATATCTAACCTGGTCGGCGAGCCCATAAGGGATGGTGTCACGATGTTCGTGCACCTGATGAACCGCAATGAGAACGTCGCCAAAAATCTGCCCAATTGGCTTGGGCAAAAAATCGATGAACTGATTCTGATGGACTGGTCGTCTGAGCCTCCGGTGAGCTCCATTACCGGTGTGCTGGACGATCCGCGTGTGCGCATCGTCAGGGTTGACGGACAGAAAAGCTTCATTCGTGTCTGGGCGCAGAACGTTGCCACTCGTATGGCGCGCTACAACCGCATCTTCAAATGCGATTCGGACGTCGTTTTTACTGGCGACTTTTTTGGCAGTCATCCGCTTCATAAAGGCGAGTTCTGGGTGGGGGATTGGATGCAGGGGCGTGATTTCAACGAACGGCACTTGCATGGTGACACCTACTATCACATTGACGACTTTGAGCGGGTACACGGCTACGACGAGCGCATTGGTTCGTACGGCCATGACGACACCAATCTCAAGGATCGGATGGTGCTGGCAGGTTTACGCAAGCGGGTGTTTTCGTACAACCAAATGCACCACCAGCCCCATGACAACACTAAGCGCACCAGCCACCAGAAGATGGTGCACCCCATGGTGAATACGCGCTACCACCGCATCGTGACCAATGAAAGCGTGCTGTGGAGCCCAGCGCAGAAGCCGTTGGCGAATGTGAAGGTACATGACGTCGATGAACGAATCGTCACGCTGAGCATGAAGAATGCTTTTCCCGAGCGCGATGAGCCGCAGGCGCTGGCGAAAGCGATCGAGTTGGTAGCCAGCTGGTATGCGCCGCCTAAACAACTGAAGAATTTATCGACAGAGAAAAAGATCCAGCTCATCTGGGATAAATCCGTCGAGTGAGAAACAAATAGGCCTTGGATTTTTAGACATGCTTCTAATCAATCATCCGCCACTGGACGACAGTAGTCCGGGTTACATGAAGACATTGGCTGCTTTGCATGCCTTGTCGGATAGCCCGAGCGCCTTCTTTACGACGGGCGCGCCCGGTGACGCGGAAAGGGAGGAGCTGATACTGGGTACACAGCTTTTTGATTTGCCGGTGGCTCGGCGTGCGTATTTGTACTTGTTGCGCAGTTACATCGGGCGGCAGGTGCCGGAAGTAATGACGGCCGAGCAGCTTGGCAAGCAACAACTGTTGGCAGCGCAATTGTTTGCGGAGGCGCGTAATGCATTTTCAAAGGAACGCAGTCCACAGAAAGAGCTCGTGGCGCACCTCTTGACAGTTCGTTGTGCCCTGCGAAGTCAAATGACTTTGCCAAGCTATTTAGATGAGATGGGCGCCAACTTCGCCAAGTTGGTAGGAGTGCGCGCCGAATCGCTCGCTCGTGAGTATTTAAGTCAGCATGATTTGCCAGGTTTTCTGGCCATGACAACGATCGCATTTAGTGCGTACGAGGACAATTCAGTCCCATTAGATGATCCTGAGCTTAAGCATTACAGCGGATTGGCTTATAGATGCCTAGTTCAATTACACGAATACCTCAAAGTTGTGCGGGAGAGTCTTTCGCCTATCGACGTCGCAATGATTTATCGAAGCATGACTCTGATAACAGAAGGTCACCTTGTTAATGAATTACCAGAGTGGATTAGCGAAATATTGGGGCATGCGCCGGCTCGTGCTGTCACAAGTTTTTTGCGCGAAGCTGCCGGGCAAGACAAGAGTCGAAATTTAGCGAAGTCAGCGTTGTGGTGGATGCATGCATCCGAAATTTTTGATCTTGATGCGGAATTCGAGAGTTGGCATAACCCATTCATTCAAATATCAAAGAGCGAATCAATAAAGCGATTGGGTGAGGTTGCGGTCAAAGTAAGAGAGTCTGGCAGCGATTTTTTAATTTATTCATACTTTTCGTGTCTCGCACACAGGCTAACTCTACGTATGGATGATTTGCCAGTGGCTTGGTTGGAAGGTTTTCGTTTTGAAGAAGCTCGTAATGTAATGGCAGGTATTCGAAGATTTTCTAATCAAAGCCAAATGGCATCACCCAATTTGACTTTGGGAATTAATGGGTTGCTTTGCATTTACATAGCTAAAAGTATTGGTGATGGGGTATCGGCTATAAAGGTTAGTTTGGAACTGCTTCAGCAAATTTTGGAAAAAAATGAAAAACAGCTTGTCGAGATATAGGGGTTTGAAATATTTTTAGATTTTATCTAATCTCATGTTGGTTTATTGTTACTTGATTTTATTGGATTAATTTATGATGCTCTCCAATGCCTTTTGCAGGCTTTGGCATTTTTCAAATATGCGAGTTTACAATGGCACACGAAATCTTGTCCGAAAAGATAGATGAAAAAAATTTGGAGTTTGTGCAAGATTACTGTGATGCCAACTTGGCAAAGAAGGGGGAGCTGGTACCTGCTTGGGTGGCTTGCAAATTAATAAGTTTTCTTCGACTAAATTATGATTTTAGTAGAGTGGATCAGATTGCAGCTGTCTGTGAGATTGATTATGTGAGAAGAGATGAAAAATATTTGCTGCTAGCCGAGTACAGCAAGCAGATTAGTCAGTCTAGAGATCTCGATCGTTTGCTGGGTCGCTTCGATCAATACAAATTTAATGTTGAGGGCTGTGGTAAATGGGGATTTTATCCTGATTTCTTCGAATCGCTCAGTCGTGCCAGAAAATCTGGCACGGGATTTTCTTTCGTCAGGCTTGGGGATGGAGAGGGAAACACTTTGGCATTGAATGATGCCTACAAAGATCCAGGCATCCGCGATTGGAGTAAGAAAATATTTGATCTGCAATTTGGGGATGTGAGGCCATTGCCTTTTTCGGATCAGCGGCATATTGGTAAGCTCATAGAGGGTGCTGCGCTTAATGCTGATTTTTTGGGGGTTATAAGGCCGGCGACGCTTAAATTGAAAATAGACGCGCGGACTTGGCCTGCCGATAGGCAGTTGCATGGAAATTTAATATGTTTGGAATATGTTTCTGAAAATCTTGCGACTTTGAATAAAAATTCAAAATTAACAGATTCGAGTGTTCACAAAGATCCTGTATTTATTAGAAATATTTTTGAATTTTTTAGGGGTGAGAGCGTTGCCACATTTATAGGTCCTCATTCTGAAATAATGAAAATTGCTAGGGAGTTTGAATTCAAATCGAGTGTTTTCATTTGTGTTCCGGGAGAGTTTAAATATTTTGGGCCTGGTGCGCACCATTATTTTGATTGTTTTGATTTGATTTCTCAGGCAATTCGTCCTGCATATCAAGGTGCTCCATTTTTTGTTGGGGCTGGGCTACTGGGAAAATACTATTGTGATCTGGCCAAGCAGCGTGGTGGAGTTGGTATTGATATTGGATCGGCAATGGATGATTTGTGTGGCTTCACGCATACTCGCTCAGCTTAATTTGAAACTTCGATCAATGAATATTGCGCTTATAACTGGGGTAACCGGCCAAGATGGAAGCTACCTCGCTGAACTTTTATTATCTAAAGGCTATGAGGTCCACGGCATAAAACGCCGAGCATCGTCCCTAAACACTCAGCGGGTCGACCACATCTATGAGGATCCCCACGCGGTCAACCAGCGCTTCAAGCTGCACTATGGCGACCTGACCGATAGTTCCAACCTGACGCGCATCATTGCCGAAGTGCAGCCAGACGAAATCTATAACCTTGGCGCGCAGTCCCATGTGGCTGTGTCCTTTGAGGCTCCTGAGTACACAGCCAATGTAGATGGTATGGGCACGCTTCGATTGCTTGAGGCCGTGCGTTTCCTGAAACTGGAGAAGAAGACACGTTTTTACCAGGCGAGTACCTCAGAACTGTATGGTCTGGTGCAAGAGGTGCCACAGAGAGAGTCCACCCCGTTCCATCCGCGCAGCCCCTATGCGGTGGCAAAGATGTATGCCTACTGGATTGCGGTGAACTATCGTGAGGCCTACGGGATGTACGCCTGTAACGGTATCTTGTTCAATCATGAGAGTCCGCGCCGGGGAGAGACTTTCGTCACCAGAAAGATCACCCGTGGTCTTGCCCATATTGCTTTGGGTCTGCAACCTTGCCTATACATGGGCAACATTGACTCGTTACGCGATTGGGGACACGCGAAGGATTACGTGAGGATGCAGTGGCTCATGCTGCAGCAAGAAAGTCCGGAAGACTATGTGATTGCCACCGGTGTTCAGCACTCGGTCCGTGAGTTCATCACATGGTCGGCACGCGAGCTTGGGATTGAGCTTGAGTTCGTTGGCAAGGGAGTAAATGAGGTAGGTATGGTCGCGAGCGTCGACGGTGATCGGGCACCGGCTGTACGTGTGGGCGATGTCATTGTTCGCATCGATCCAAGATATTTCCGCCCGGCGGAAGTCGACACGTTGTTGGGAGATCCGACCAAGGCGAGAGAGAAGCTAGGGTGGGTGCCGGAAGTCACCGCGCAGGAAATGTGTGCCGAGATGGTTGCTTATGACCTTGACCAGGCACGGCGTTTGAGCGCACTGCGTGGCGTGGGATTCCATGTGCCGCTTCCCCAGGAAAACTGACCTATGAATGGGCAGCCATTAGGCGGAGTTTTTGTTGCTGGCCATCGTGGGATGGTCGGCAGCGCCATCGTTCGTCGCATAGAAGCAATAGGGCAGGGGCCTTTGCTGACTGCTACGCGTGCAGATCTCGATCTCACCAATCAGGCGGCGGTCGATGCCTGGTTCGGCATAAACAAGCCTTCCCAGGTTTACCTTGCTGCGGCCAAAGTCGGCGGCATTCATGCAAACGATACTTATCCGGCCGACTTCATTTACGACAACCTGATGATCGAGGCCAACGTTATTCACGCTGCGCACCGGCATGGTGTTCAAAAACTGTTGTTCCTGGGTTCAAGTTGTATCTATCCGAAATTTGCAGCTCAACCCATGAGCGAGGACGCGCTGTTAACCGGCACGTTGGAGCCGACCAATGAGCCCTATGCGATTGCAAAGATCGCGGGCATCAAGCTCTGCGAAAGTTATAACCGCCAATACGGTCGAGACTATCGAAGCGTCATGCCGACCAATCTTTATGGGCCGGGAGACAATTTTCATCCGCAAAACAGCCACGTCATCCCAGCGTTGCTGAGGCGGTTTCATGAGGCCGTGCAAGCGAATCTGCCCGAGGTGGTGATCTGGGGAAGTGGAACGCCAATGAGGGAATTTCTCCACGTTGATGATATGGCTGCAGCCAGCGTTCATGTGATGAACTTGGACGCAGACGACTATCAATCCAATACCCAACCAATGCTCAGCCACATTAACGTCGGTACGGGCACGGATTGCACCATTCAAGAACTTGCCCGAACGCTGGCCAAAGTCACCGGCTATACCGGTCGATTGGTATGGGACACCACGAAGCCCGACGGGGCGGCGCGCAAATTGATGAATGTGAGTCGCCTTGCTGATTTGGGATGGCGATCCAGCATTGGTCTTGAAGAAGGCTTACGGGATACTTATCGGTGGTTCCTTGAACATCAGCACGATTTCCGCGAGTGACGATACCGCTGTTCGGTCGCGATTTTTACGGAGCACAAAGGATATCTGCATTGTGATGCGATCGAGCTGATCGGATCCGATACGCGAGGTCGGAGTTAGCTAGGGGAACCTGGCAACTGGCTAGCGTAGTAGTTTTGGTTTGTACCGGGATGCACACCTCCAATGTCGAAGGTCCGGAGGACGGCTTCATCCGCCTTACCTATGCTTATGTTTTTTATGGCTTGTAAACGTGATGATGCGTATTGAGTGCTTTGCTTGAACACTTCTGCGTGGATATTTTTTGGTGATACACCCGAATCCCCGACGATTCTCAAATCGTCTTCGCTTATCCGCTACGCGCGAATCCATCATTGAGGATGCTTGGCAGTGGGAACGGAAGTACCTGTGCGTGCCTTGACCACGCTCATCTCCGTGGTTATGCCTTCGCTGAATCAGCGCCGCTTCATCGCTGAGGCAGTCGAAAGCGTGCTTTCACAAGAGCAGGTCGAGCTGGAACTCATCGTTGCCGATGGGGGGTCCACCGACGGTACGGTGGAGTGGCTCAAGCAGTACGCTCAAACTGACTCGCGCTTGCGCTGGTTCTCGGGGCCCGATACCGGCCCGGCGCAGGCTATCAACAAGGCAATGCGCAAGGCGCGTGGGACGCTGGTGGGTTGGCTGAACTCAGACGACTGCTATACCTGCGGCGCATTACAGCGAGCTCAGCATGCTTTGTTGACTCACCCTGATTGGCTCATGGTGTACGGACTTGGAGAGCATATCGATGAGCGTGGTGCCGTAATCGATGCCTACCCGACCCGTCCGCCGTCGACACCATTGTCTGAATTTTCCAATGGTTGTTTCATTTGCCAACCTACGGTGTTGCTGCGCCGCTCATTTATTTTGCTGAATGGTCCGCTTGATGAAACCCTTCAAACGGCTTTCGATTTCGATTGGTGGTTGCGTGCATTCCGCCGCTTTTCTGATCGTATCGGCTACCTCCATGAGATTCAGGCTCGAAGCAGGTTGCATGAGGGTTGCCTTACGTTGAACCAACGGCTGATTGTCGCTCGCGAAAGTATGCTGGTCTTGCACCGGCATCTTGGGATCGCTCCTTGCCACTGGATCAAGACTTGGGTGAATGAGGCGGAGTTGAGCGGACAGATTGTTGGGCCAGATGATCCTCAGGTGCACGCTTTAGTGCAGCAGGCTGACGCCTGGATGGCGACTTCGGACAAAATCGAAATTCGACGCTGGTTGTCTGGTACGCAATGATTTCCGGATGAAGTCCTCGACCATTTGCGAATGGCGGCAGCCGTCGTCAGGGATTTTTTAGTACCGACGTCAATCCGGCAGACCTTCGCCAACTCAGGTGCCGGCAAGCACGAGCATTCCGACAACGCCCGATTGTTCTGGATTCCGAATAAAAGTTTGCTTTAACTGTTGATTGGTTAACTTAAATTGGTCTTTACATGCCCCGTCCGACTGGCATCTACGAAATTTCGACAACTTTAGGGGGGTCTGTGCGGGCGTTCATACCGCACTCGCTGCCTCCGGCTGCGCGTGCACTGAGACCCGATCAATTCATCGAAAGCAATCGATACGCTGAATTGGCTCTTCCACGTTTGGCGGGCGTGTCGGGGCTGGTTCCTTCGGTAGACTGGCTGCTGTACAGCGCTATTCGCAAGGAAGCCCTGCTGACATCGCAGATTGAGGGCACGCAAGCGACCTTGACCGACTTATTCGACGATGAGGCCGACTTTAAGATCAGCAAAACGGAAGACGTGGAAGAGGTCACCAATTACTTGCGCGCATTTCGTTGGGTTGAAGGGCAGTTGCGTGATCCGAAAGGATTGCCTGTCAGCGTGCGGCTTGTTTGCGAAGCACATCGATTCTTGCTCGATGGCGCAAGAGGCGCTGGCAAACAACCGGGTGAATTGCGTCAATCGCAAAATTGGATTGGCGGCACGCGACCAGGTAATGCCGCATTTGTGCCACCGCCGCCGGAGCGCGTCCCCGACTTACTGGCGGACCTAGAGGAGTTTATCCACCACGGGACGCCGGATCTTCCGGCATTGGTCAAGGTGGCGTTGATTCATGCCCAGTTTGAGGCTATTCATCCTTTCATTGATGGTAATGGGCGTATTGGCCGTCTGTTGATCTCGGTTTTGTTCGAGCACTGGGGGTTATTGTCCGAGCCCTTGATGTATCTCAGTGGCTATCTGAAGCAACATCAGGTTGAGTACTATCGTCGGCTGTCGGCCATTCGTACGGACGGCGATTGGGAGGTCTGGGTGACATTTTTTCTTGAAGGCGTGGCGAGTGCCGCTGCAGACGTCGAGAAAAACATCATTCACGTAGCTATGCTGGTGTCCGTTGACCGCAGGCGCCTGCTTCAATCGTCGAAAGCAGGATCGGCCAGCTATCGCTTGTTCGAAATGCTGCCGATGATGCCGCGCTTCACGATAGAACGAGTTCGCCAGCAACTGGACACCAGCTTCCCGACCGCGACCGCTGCCGTCAAAGTACTGGAAGAGTTGGATATCGTCGCCGAGATGACAGGACAGAAAAAGAACCGTAGCTATAGCTACCAAGCGTACGTCGAGCTGCTCTCCCGCTGACAAGTCTCCTCGCAAGCAAGGGTTCACACAAGCGCTCAACATGGAAATCTCCAATACCCATCCCGGCCGGGTGCTGCCTGATCTTCAGCGCTTGATTCTCGAATTAAGATCTATCGACCTGGTCGGTCGCTTGAGCTTCGATCGCCCGGAGAACGAAGAGGCTTACAAAGCCTGGTTGGCGACTTCCGGCAATCTTGAATACCGCGCCTTGCGAGAAGATGCGGGGTGGTGTACCGAGTTGATGGGACCGGCAAAGGGCGGTGGGAACATTACACGCCTGCAGGAGCTGGTTTACCTCGGCAGGCCGGATGTTCAGCACGTATTTTCGCTACCTGCGCAGAGTGACGCCTACCTGCATTGGTTCTTTGCGAATGGTGTTGCCGAGTATGAGCTGTGGGGCTACCTCACTGCTAAGGAAAAATCGGCGGCACTGGTGGCCTCTCGGCATTACGGCACACCGGGCTTGCGTCTGCTTGAGCGGTGGGCCGCCGAGGATGCAGCGATTTCGTCAGATAACGTGGGCGGTTTGCCCTTTGGCGTTAATCTAATCGGCCACGCATTCGGTCAGTTAGGTATCGGCGAGGACCTGCGGATGACCGCGCGTGCATTGCAAGCAGCGGGTGTCCCGTTTGCCGTGGTTGACTTTCCGGCGGGCCCGAATATCGCAAGCGGCGCCACCGATGTCGCTGAACACATTCAGGAAGAGGGGCCCTATGCCATTAATCTCTTCTGCCTTACCGCCATAGAACATTGCCGCTTCTTTGCTGAGCGCGGCTCACGGCAACTGGCCGGCCGCTACAACATCGGATACTGGCCGTGGGAGTTGAGTCAGTGGCCACGGGAATGGTCTGCCGCCTTTGATCTGGTAGACGAAGTCTGGGTGAGTACGGCCCATACCCGCGACGCTTTGCTCTCTGCGCAATCGCCATCGATCCGGAAGCCCGTCCAGTGGATGCCTCTGGTCGTGGAGGTACCCGCTGATGCTTATCGATTGCGCGAGCCTGTGTCGCGTGCTGAGACTCGAAAGCGATTTGGCTTGCCTGTTGCAGCGCGGCTGTTCTGCTTCTCGTTCGACCTGAATTCTTCGATCCATCGCAAGAACCCGCAAGCTATCGTCAAGGCGTTTGAACGAGCGTTCCCGGCGGCAGACTATTCAGCGGAACAGGTCGGTCTGGTCGTCAAGGTTCAGCCTCCGGGTAGGCGACACCGCATTTGGGACAACTTGAAGCGCTTCGCTGCAGCGGATGGCCGGATCCATATCGTTGAAGCGTCCTTGTCCCGCCTTGACGTGTTGGGCTTGTATGCAGCCTGCGACTGCTTTGTGAGCTTGCATCGCGCTGAAGGTTTCGGACGCGGACTTGCTGAGGCACTTCAGCTGGGATTGCATTTGATTGCCACAGACTACAGTGGCAATACCGATTTTTGCCGTCGGCCTGAGTTTTCCCGGCAGGTGTCGCTCGTGCCTTATCGGCTGGTGAAGGTTCGGCCGGGACAATACCCGTTCGCCATTGGGCAGTATTGGGCGAATGCAAACGTTAGACTTGCAGCGCAGGCAATGCGGCAGTTTACCGATACCGTTCGAGAGCCGGTTCTGGTGCCGCCGGGCGGCTGGCCGTGTTTTGGGGCGGCAGATCTGGGTACGGTCTATGCCAAGCGATTGAAAATGCTCTTCAAAGAGAGGCTGGTAGCTTGATCTTGGCGACGCTAGTCTGCGAGCGTTGACAGAAGAATTCGGTCAATAAAAAAGGGAGTCCGTTTTCACGAACTCCCTTTCCGGATTTGGTGCCCACGGAGGGACTCGAACCCCCACACCTTGCGGCACATGGACCTGAACCATGCGCGTCTACCAATTCCGCCACGTGGGCTTGAAGAAGGCGAGATTATAGATGGCCTGCGGAAAATGTCAAAGATCTTCGTAAAACTTTTTTTATGAGCAGTGTTAACGTGCGGCCAAAGCATTCGCGTGTCCGCTACACTAGCGTTGTTCGTTCTCCAACCCATCAGCCTATCTTTTGAGTCAATACCCCTACAGCATTCCCAGCCGGGAGGAAATCCTCGGCATCCTGCGCACCTCATCTGAGCCGCAGACCTTGGCCTCGATTGCGCAGGCCTTGTCCGTCAAAGATGAAGAGCTCGACGGCCTTTCGCGTCGTCTGGCGGCCATGGAGCGCGATGGTCAGATCAAGCCTGATCGCAAAGGCCGTCTGCAGCTGGCAAATACGTCCAGCTTCATCGAAGGCCGGGTGTCGGCACACCGCGATGGCTATGGCTTCCTGATTCCCGACGAAGGCGAAGACGTATTCCTTCCTGAGCGCGAAATGCAGAAGGTGCTGCATGGTGACCGCGTGCAGGTACGCGTCACCGGCATTGACCGCCGTGGGCGCCCGGAGGGCACGATCGTCGAGGTGACGCAGCGCGCGAACACGCATGTCATCGGCCGCCTGGTCAGTGAGAACGGTGTCTGGCTGGTGGTGCCGGAGGACAAGCGCATCAGCCATGACATTCTGCTGGCCGGCTCGCCCGGCAAGGCCAAGTCCGGGCAGGTGGTTAGCGTTGAGCTGACCGAACAGCCGTCACGTTTCGCACAGCCGATGGGCAAGATCGTCGAGGTGCTGGGCGATATCGACGACCCGGGCATGGAAATCGAGATCGCGGTGCGCAAGTATGGCGTGCCGCATGAGTTTTCCGAGGCTGCGCAGAAGCTGTCCGCCAAGCTGCCGTCCGAGGTGCAGCCGTCCGATCTGGATGACCGCGTCGATTTGCGCGATGTGCCGCTGGTGACCATCGACGGCGAAGACGCCCGCGACTTCGATGACGCAGTGTATTGCGAGCCCGTCAAGATCGGCCGCAGCAAGGGTTACCGGCTGATCGTCGCGATTGCCGATGTCAGCCATTATGTGCGCCCCAACGACGCACTGGACGTCGATGCGCTCGAGCGCAGCACGTCGGTGTATTTCCCGCGCCGCGTGATTCCTATGCTGCCGGAAAAGCTGTCGAACGGCCTGTGCTCGCTGAACCCGGACGTCGATCGCCTGACCCTGGTCTGCGATGCAGTGATCACTGCGAAAGGCGAGGTCAAGGCCTACCAGTTTTATCCGGCGGTGATTCACTCGGCGGCAAGGTTGACCTACACCGAGGTGGCTGCTGTACTCGCGAACACGCGCGGGCCGGAAGCACAGCGCCGGCCGGGCCTGCTGCCGCATTTGCAGCACCTGTATGAGCTATTCCAGGTGCTGCTGGCGGCGCGCAAGGAACGTGGCGCGATCGATTTCGATACGACTGAAACTTATATCGTTGTCAATGCGGCGGGCAAGATCGAGCAGATCCTGCCACGCACGCGCAATGATGCGCACCGTCTGATCGAAGAGTGCATGCTGGCGGCGAACGTCTG
>JACCDS010490065.1_pt1 | contig 23352 bp, 20 predicted proteins | sample 7446441 | NCBI WGS metagenome assembly JACCDS01 (sample SAMN15323445, study PRJNA562643) | freshwater metagenome | isolation source: river surface water | place: USA:Blue River Watershed | collected 2017-08-17 | reverse complement strand
CTGGGGATAAATTTCAACACGTGCCTGATTAGCTGGATTTATTAAGAAAATGTATTTTTCGTTTTGTTCGATGATCATTGCCAAATCGTTTTTTCTTCAATGCCCATTCCATACAGGGCAAAATCATATTTTACAGGATCCGATGGATCTAATTTCCGAAGCGAATCGGTTAATTCTAATGCTTTGTTCCAGTTGGCCGGACCAGGTGCCACCAATTGTAAACTTTCTGCGGTTCGCTGTGCATGTACATCCAAAGGACAAACGAGTTGCGAAGGCTTAATATTGTTCCAAAGACCAAAGTCGACACCGAGTTCGTCTTTTCTGACCATCCACCTCAAAAACATACAAATTCGTTTACAAGCTGATTTTTTAAAGGGCGCCGATATATGTTTTTGTGTCCTTGTTGGAGCAAATTCGTCATCAAAAAAATGGCGGTAAAAGCGATTGATAGACGCTTCTATGGTCAATTCTTCTGAATTGTATGCGTGACTAAATGCTGTTTCTAAACTTTCGTTCGATGTATAATGCCGATTGAAAAATCGGATGAAATATAAGGTGTCTGTATAATTAAAGGTGCGATGTTTGAATGTTTCAAATCGTTTTAAATCCTTTTCTTGATGACCTATAATGAAATCAACGGGTGCGCCATCAAACAATTGAATTAATTCATTCGCCTTGGAGATAATGGTTTTCCGTTGGCCCCAGGCCAACATTGCCACCCAGAATCCCATGATTTCAATATCTTGTTTTCGACTAAATGCGTGAGGGATTTGAATCGGATCATGCTCAATGAAACGAGGATGATTGAAAAAAGCATATTTGGAATCCAATAGATTTTGGACATGTTGCTTCATCTCGCTTATTTATTTCCGAAAAATGCCATTAAGCGCGAGGGGAGCGAAAGCACCCAGACTAGCACGGTTATTGTCGCGGAAAAGGCAGCAATAAATGGGTAGGAGAGGATAAATAATACCTCAAAAGCTACCGTTCCAGCTGTTATTGGTCTTTTGCGTTTGGCCATTATTGAACTAAATAACTGATTTCAGCACGGATACGCTTGTCTACAGCGTTCAAACGCTCAAATGCTTTTGGTGATAATTTGATAATTAACTTGCCATCATTACTAGGTAATCGTCCGATAACCTTCACCCAAATACTCTGATTATTCGCTAGGTTTTTGACTAAAACCAAGGTGCCAATTGGCGCTGATTTGTGCAGGGCCAAGTATTTACCTGAATTATCTGGTACATCGATTAACTCGGCAATACCCGTTTCAATTGTCTTACGTAAGCCGTCATTATTGCTAATATCCGCTTCTGTTTTAACTGGATCCGTAGTTTTAACGGGCATTAAAGTAGACTTGTCAACAGATGCTGGTGCTGAAATTTGTAGGCGCTGACCTTCTTTCAATACGTCCGAAGTTAAATTATTCCACTTACGTAATTCCGCCATCGTGACTTTATACAAATTCGCTACCGTCAATAAACTTTGTTTCGCCGCAACGATATGAATTCCGGAAGTGTTTATAGGTTTTTCTTCAGGTGCTTTTTCCAATGCTTTGGCAACAGAAAGAAGGGTATTGGTACTCTCGTCTAAATAATGCACCGGAATGAATACAATTTCCCCGGAGTTCACAAGAATGCTAATTTCAGGATTAACCTGCTTGAATTCAGTCAGTGAGAGGTTGTATTTTTTCAAAATAGAAAACAAGGTTTGCTTGTTGCCCACCTTGTAAACGATATACGTTTTGTTGCTTTCTTTCTTAAGTCCTAACGAATCGAGAGTGGTAGCATTGGCAGTTATAGTCAAGCCAAAAAACAATAAAAAGATTAGTTTAAATGTGCGCATAGATCACTAATTCATGTTTGTCTCGTATGTAAACCAAATGTCTGTGGACGATCTGAAACGTCTGAAAGCCGATTTTTTCACCTTCTGCAAGCGTTTCTTCGTGCATCGTCTGGAAATCGAAGGAGCAAATGCGCAATCGGTTTTTCCAGCCGTTATCGTAAAGATAATAAGAAAATATTAGCTTATCTGCACCTTCCCAGTAATCCAATCCCTTGGCAATGGTCTCTCCAAATTTTTGTTTAAACAGCGTCTGAAAGGCTTCTAAGCCCGGTTGGCTTTCCTCAAAATGTTGCGGCGATTCAAATGTAACGCCCTGCCAATCACCTGGTTGAAACGGCTCATAAACACCTGTCTCTAAGTTGATGTCTCCTTTCGAAGTACGCAAATAGGTACCTTCAAGTGATATCCAATTCGTTAATTCAGTCCGATAAACACGTTGACCTTTGTCTAAATCATATCCCTCAATAGCCTCAATCCCTGGATTTTTACCTGTATGTAAACAAAGGAAAACAGCTATGTTTTGGATGCCGATGAGCCAGCTCTTTGGTTTGTTGGCCTCCTTTGGAAATGGAATTTCTTGACTACTCAATGTGCTTAAATCGAGTTGGTGCCATTGACATAAATCTCTCTCACGCGTTTCGATCCAGCATTTAGGTTGCTTGGCATCACCGAAATAGCCGGTGTTCCAAATATTCCCCGAAAAAGTATGTGTGTATATTTTTTCCACCTTTGTCCCACGGATTCCCCGCAAATTATGTGCAAATTTGGTGAAAATTTTAGCATTAACGCTTCTATTCCTATGATGCAAGGTAAAAAAGTTGTTGCCGTGATTCCTGCCCGTTACGCATCCACGCGCTTTCCAGGCAAACCTTTAGTGGATATTGGAGGTAAATCGATGATCCAGCGGACATTTGAACGGGTTGCCGCTGTGGACGGTTGGCATCGCATCATCATAGCGACCGATGACGTGCGGATCCAACAAGCTGCTGAGGCTTTTGGGGCGGAAGTTTTTATGACACGAGAGGATCATGTTTCAGGAACGGATCGCTGTGCGGAAGTGATGGAAAAACTAGGGGAGCCAGTTGATTACATTGTAAATATCCAAGGGGACGAACCCTTTATTGAGCCTGCTCAATTAACGGAATTGGCGGCCGGTTTTGCAACAAATGCGCCTATTTTGACATTAATTAAGCGTGTAGAAGACGAAAACACACTGTTTTCGATCAATACCCCTAAAGTTGTTATCAACGAGCAAGGCCATGCCTTATATTTTTCGCGTCAAACAATTCCCTTTTTACGAGGAGTTGCTCAGGAAGATTGGTTGGGCCAACATAATTTTTATAAACACATTGGTTTGTACGCTTATCGGGCGGATGTTCTTCGGGAATTGAGTCAATTAAAACCTTCTTTGCTTGAACTCGCGGAATCCTTGGAGCAATTACGTTGGTTAGAAAAAGGTTACGTCATCCAGACGATCCAAACCGAATATGAAACGATTGGGATAGATAGTCCCGCGGATTTAGAGAAAATCAAAAAAATGGGCTTTCTAGGCGCCTAATTCTTTCCTCAATTGCCTCTATTTTGGTATCTTTGCAGGATTATGCAGAAGCCATCTATTTATGAACAATTGCGCGAACGGATTTTAGTCCTGGATGGTGCGATGGGTTCTTTGATTCAAGAATATAAATTGTCGGACGCCGATTACCGAGGCGAGCGTTTTAAGGATTTTCCACACGAGGTGAAGGGTAATAATGACTTATTGTCGATTACCCGTCCTGATGTTATCAAGGAAATTCATGCCAAATATTTCACGGCAGGCGCAGATATAGCTGAAACCAATACATTTTCGGGTACTTCCATTGCGATGGCGGATTATCACATGGAGGATTTAGTCTATGAACTAAATTTCGAATCTGCCAAAATTGCTCGAGAGGTAGCCGATGAGTTTACGGCTCAAAATCCGTCAAAACCACGTTATGTGGCTGGTTCTATCGGGCCAACGAACCGGACGCTTTCTCTTTCTCCTGACGTTAATGATCCCGGTTTTCGTGCGGTGACATTTGATGAATTGGTGGAAGCGTATACGGAACAGGTTCGTGGGTTGGTAGATGGTGGTGCTGATTTATTATTGGTTGAAACCGTTTTCGATACCTTAAATGCCAAAGCTGCGCTTTTTGCAATCGACCAATATTTCAAAGAAAATCCTTCCAAACCCTATTTACCAGTGATGGTGTCAGGAACGATTACAGATGCATCCGGTAGAACACTCTCTGGTCAAACGACGGAGGCCTTTTTAACTTCGATTTCCCACATGCCGTTATTGTCGGTGGGCCTTAACTGTGCCTTAGGGGCAGATTTAATGCGTCCTTATGTCAAAACGCTCAACGATAAATCACCATTTTTAGTCTCTGCGCACCCGAATGCTGGTTTGCCGAACGAAATGGGTGAATACGATCAATCGCCAGAGCAAATGGCGGAAGTAATTGAGGATTTCTTGCAGCATGGTTTTGTTAATATAATTGGCGGATGTTGTGGTACAACGCCTGCGCATATTCAGGCCATTGCTGAAGTGGCTGCTAAATATAAACCACACGTAATCCCAACGGATTCACAAAATCAGAAATTGTCTGGTTTAGAGCCGCTTGAAATTACGGAATTGACGAATTTTGTCAATATTGGTGAGCGTTGTAACGTAACAGGCTCAAAGAAATTTGCTCGTTTAATTCGGGAGGAAAATTTCGAAGAAGCGATTGCGGTTGCGCGTGAACAAGTGGATGGTGGTGCCCAAATTTTGGACATTAACATGGATGAGGGGATGATTGATGGTGTTAAAATGATGCCTCAATTCTTGAATTTATTAATGGCTGAGCCGGATATCGCTCGCTTGCCGATTATGATTGATTCGTCTAAATGGGAAGTGATCGAAGCGGGCTTGAAATGTGTCCAAGGAAAGTCAGTTGTTAACTCGATTTCCTTAAAAGAAGGGGAGGAGCGCTTTATCGAATTAGCCAATAAAGTTAAGCAATACGGAGCCTCAGTTGTCGTTATGGCATTTGATGAAGCTGGTCAGGCGGATTCATACGAGCGTCGAATTGAGATTTGTACGCGTGCATACCGTATTTTGGTAGACATTGTCAAATTTCCTGCACAAGACATCATTTTTGATCCGAATATTTTAACGGTTGCCACTGGAATCGAAGAGCATAATAACTATGCGAACGATTTTATCAAGGCAACGAAATGGATAAAAGAAAATTTACCCCATGCTAAGGTATCGGGTGGCGTGTCCAATATTTCTTTCTCTTTCCGTGGAAATGAACCCGTTCGTGAAGCGATGCATACGGTTTTCCTTTACCACGCGATCAAAGCGGGGATGGATATGGGTATTGTGAATGCAAGCCAATTAGGCGTGTATGATCAAATTGATCAGCCTTTGCGTGATCTATGTGAGGATGTTTTATTGAATCGCAATCCAGAGGCCACGGAGAAGTTGGTCAACTTCGCTGAAACGGTGAAATCGGTTGGTAAAGAAGCTGTCATCGATAATGCATGGCGTCAATTACCTGTGAATAAGCGTTTGGAGCATGCCTTGATTAAAGGTTTGACTGAATTTATTGATGAGGATGTGGAGGAAGCGCGCCAACAAGTCGAGCGGCCAATTCAGGTAATTGAAGGGCCCTTGATGGATGGAATGAATGTGGTTGGGGATTTGTTTGGAGAAGGGAAAATGTTCTTACCACAAGTGGTGAAGTCGGCCCGCGTCATGAAAAAAGCGGTTGCTTATTTATTGCCATTTATTGAAGCAGAAAAGCAAGGTGGCGAAAGCTCGTCTGCCGGTAAAATATTGCTTGCGACCGTGAAAGGTGACGTACATGATATTGGTAAAAATATTGTGGGTGTCGTTTTGGCATGTAATAATTATGAGGTGATTGATATCGGTGTGATGGTTTCTTGCGAAAAGATTTTAGCAGCCGCCAAAGAACACCAAGTAGAAATTATCGGTCTATCGGGATTGATTACGCCTTCATTAGACGAAATGGTGTATGTGGCGAAAGAGATGGAGCGTCAAGGATTTACCGTGCCATTATTGATCGGAGGGGCAACTACTTCTCGGATTCATACGGCAGTTAAAATTGATCCGCATTATAGTGGGCCAGTCATTCACGTATTAGATGCTTCACGTTCGGTACCTGTGGCGGGTCGATTGTTGCAAAGTGAATTGACTTCGCAAGAAATTTTCTCAGAGATTAAACAGGAATATGCGGAATTGCGTGTGTCGCATGCGGCGCGCCAGCAAGAGAAAAATTATTTATCGATTGCCCAAGCACGTCAAAAACCAACGGGGATTGACTGGACTGGATTTAAGGCGAAGCAACCCTCGTTTTTGGGTGTAAAATACTTCCAAGATTATTCGTTGGCCGAAATCGCCAAATACATCGACTGGACGCCTTTCTTCTCAACATGGCAATTATCTGGTAAATATCCGCGCATTTTTGATAATGAAACGGTAGGCCAAGAGGCACGTAAATTATTCAATGACGCACAAGTCTTGTTGCAAGAAATCATTGATCAAAAATTATTGACAGCAAAAGCCGCGCTTGGTTTCTTCCCAGCGAATTCCTTGGGAGACGATATTATTTTGCATGATTTTGTGGAAAGCATTCATGAGGTTCCGTGTGAAAAACATGGCTCACATGCGCATGCATCCTTTTCGATTCAGCGCAAAGATGAAACGTCGGATTCGAAGGCATGGTTACATCACTTGCGCCAACAAGGCCAAAAGTCGGCCTCATTACCCAATCGTTGCCTAAGTGATTTTGTTGCTCCATTGTCTACAGGTGAAACTGATTTTGTGGGTGCTTTTGCGGTGACAACGGGGATTGGTATTGAAGCTTTGTTAGCGAAATATGAAGCGGAGCATGATGATTATAACTCGATCATGGTCAAAGCGTTAGCGGATCGATTGGCGGAAGCTTTCGCAGAGTTAATGCATGAACGTGTGCGTCGGGAATACTGGGGATATGCGGCTGATGAGGCATTGAGTAATGAGGAATTGATCTCAGAGAAATATCAAGGAATTCGTCCGGCACCAGGATATCCTGCTTGTCCGGATCATACGGAAAAGAAACGATTATTTGAGTTATTGGATGCGGAAAAGCAGATTGGTATCGTATTAACGGAAAGTTATGCGATGTACCCTGCCTCTGCCGTTTCCGGATTTTATTTCTCACATCCGGAGAGTACTTATTTTGGTTTAGGGAAAATTGCTAAAGACCAAGTAGTGGATTATGCCGCGCGAAAGGCGATGCCTTTGGAGGAAGTGGAGCGCTGGTTAAGTCCTGTTTTAACATATGATGCTTAGGCTATGACGAAGATTACACACTATTTAGAGGCGGCAAAAGGGAAAACATTGTTCTCGATTGAGATTATTCCACCGATGAAAGGACAGCACCTTGGGGAGTTGGTTTCTCATATTGAGCCCTTGATGGAGTTTAATCCTCCTTTTATTGAAGTAACCTATCACCGGGAAGAATATGTAGAGAAATTAGTGGATGGAGTTTTAAAACGCATTCCGATTCGAAAGCGTCCGGGTACTTTGGGGATTTGTGCGGCGATTATGCAGAAGTTTAAAACGGAAGCGGTGCCGCATGTGATTTGTGGTGGATTCACGAAAGAGGAGACTGAAGATTTCTTGATTGATTTGCATTACTTAGGGATTGAAAATGCTCTAGTATTGCGTGGGGATCAAGAAAAAGGGGAGGATCATTTTATTCCAAAACCAGGTGGACACGCCTATGCGAATGAATTAGTTGCTCAGGTGCATGCAATGAATCAAGGAATTTTATTGCACGAGGAAACAGAGTCACTGCCTACCAATTTTTGTGTGGGTGTGGCGGCTTATCCTGAAAAGCATTTTGAAGCAGCATCCTTAGAGGAGGACTTGCGCTATTTAAAGCAAAAAGTGGATGCTGGTGCGGATTACATTGTGACACAAATGTTTTTCAACAATCAGCATTATTTTGATTTTGTGGATAAGTGTCGCGCCATGGATATTCATGTGCCGATTATTCCAGGTTTAAAGCCATTGGCGACTGCGCGTCAACTGGAAATTTTGCCAGAAATATTCCATTTAGAGATGCCAGAGGCATTAGCGAAGGAAGTCCGAGCTTGCACTACAAATGCTGCAATTAAGCAGGTAGGTGTCGAGTGGGCGGTCCAGCAAGGTCGTGAGTTGATCCAAGCGGGTGTTCCAGCATTACACTTTTATACGATGAGCAAGTCGGATAGTGTGCATGCGATTGCCTCCCAATTATTTTAAATTTACCTGTTTCCAATTTGCCCCATTTTTGATGCGGTTGACTTGTGTCGAGGTGATTCCAAATTGTTTGGCGATCATTTTGATACGGTTTTTGCCAGTTCGTAACATTTGCTTAATGAGAAGAACTTGGGCGATTGTCAACTTATAATTCTTAGTCCGAACTGGTATTTTCTTGGTTATGATGGCTGGGTTACGCAAATTATGTGCTGTTAGTGCTTCTCGAGTGACCCAACTTAAATTTTCGATCCGATTGTTTTGTTTGTCAAAATCCCGATGAATCACATAAATAGCTTGTGGATTCGGTTGTGGGATGAATAACTCAGCTACGAGTTTATGCACATAACGATTGATCGAACTGCCTTGAAATCGCATATTCAAAGAACGGTAATTCTGAATAGTGGATCCGCGTATGATCTTCCCTTTTGGATTCGTTTTGAAACTCTTGATGCGGCCAAAACTTGAGATTTCTATGTGGATTTCTTTAGGCCAATCAGGGGATTGAATACGTTTCCATTGTTCAATCCAATAAGTAGGAGTTGAAAGCATGTTTTTTATTAGTGGTTGTGGCGTAATTACGTCTTTTTAATCTAGAAAACGCAGGTTTTTGTGCTATTATTGCACCACAAAACTGATAATATAAGATGCGTGTTTTAGTCTATGGTGCCTCGACCAACCCAGAACGTTATGCGTTTATAGCGACGGAATTATTACTATCCAAAGGCCACGAAGTTATTTTGGTTGGAAATAAATCAGGAGAAGTTGATGGGCATGAAATTCTTTTAGGCCAACCAGACGTGGCGGATATTCACACAGTTACTTTGTATGTGGGGCCTAAAAATCAGATGGATCTTTTGGCTTATTTGACGAGAATACAACCTCTACGGGTAATTTTTAATCCAGGAACAGAAAACCCAGACTTAATGAAGCAGTTAGCTTCGGGGGGAATTAAGGTAGAAGAGGCCTGCACGCTCGTGATGTTGCATACAGGCCAATTCTAATTTATAGGGCAGTCAGGGTGAATTCGAATTCCTCCATGATCAAATTTGCTAATAATTTCTTGCAAGCCTCTGTTACAATTTCTTGAGCAACTGCCTCAGAAGCAGCTTCTAATTGCAACGTGATATGTTTTCCAATACGCACATCAGAAACCTGTGTGATATTTAAATTTTGTAAGCCGATGCGAACTGCCTTTCCTTGTGGGTCAAGAATTTCTTTTTGTGGCATTACATTGATTTCTGCGATAAATTTCATTTTTGTTTGATATTAAGTAACGATAGGATAAACGATAATACGATATAGGAAACAACTAAAATCGGGAAAGCTGCAAATTTAAGCAATAGGAGTATAGCAACACAATAAATTAAAAATAAGTAGCGCATTTGATTTGCTACCCATCCCCAAGATTTAAATTTAAATGCCATCAACGGAAATTCTGCTACCAATAAATAACTCATGATGATGCTGTAAATCAACAAGCCCTTGAAGTGTAAAATATAGGGACTGAATTCGGGTTGGAAATGTAGAATTAACGGCAAAGAAGCCACTAATAGGCCATTTGCGGGTGTGGGTACCCCAATGAATTGATCGCTTTGGCGGGTGTCAATGTTGAATTTGGCTAGTCGGTAAGCCGACATCAACGCAAGTGCAAAAACCATAAATGGCTTATAAAATCCAAAAATCCCTACCGAGCATTGGGTGCCGCAACTTTGTTCCACCAGGGCGAACAGGATAAAACTGGGTAATACCCCGAAGGAAACCATGTCAGCTAAGGAGTCTAATTGCTTTCCTAATTCGGAATAGGCTTGAAGTAATCGAGCCAAAAAACCATCTAAAAAATCACAAATAAGTGAAATGAAAATGCAGTAGGATGCCCCAATTAAATTTCCTTGCATGACAAAATAAATTCCAAGGCAGCCCGCAAGCAGGTTGGCCAATGTCAACAGATTAGGGATTTCTTTTTTCATGCTTTTACATAGGGATTATGTTTCTTCTCTTCTCCAATCGATGTTTTTGGGCCGTGACCAGGATATACAATGGTCACTTCTGGTAACGTATATAATTGCGTTTGAATGCTATTCATGAGGTCGGCATGATTACAAAGCGGAAAATCTGTTCTTCCCACGCTACGTTTGAAAAGTACATCCCCGCCGATAACCCATCCTTGTTTTTCCAGGTAGAATGCCACATGTCCAGGTGCGTGACCCGGAACAAATAAAATGCGGATGTCAAATTCACCTACTTGAATCCGATCCGATTCACTAATCCACTGATCCACGCTTGCTGCTTGGTAATGCGGAAAGCCATATACTTCTGCTCGATTTCCTGCGTCATCCAGAAGTGGCTTGTCTTTGAGATGAAGGCAAAAAGGGATTTTGTATTCGGTTTGGAAAAAAGAAACACCTAATACGTGGTCGATATGCGCATGCGTATTCAAAATGTATTTCATCTGAATGCCTTTTGCGGCGATAAAGTCTTTGATCTCTTTGCGTTCTTCGTAGCTGTAGCAACCCGGATCAAAAACAATCCCATTTCCAGCATCATCCCACAGGAGGTAGGTGTTTTCTTGAAACGGATTGAAATTAAAGACTTCGAGATTTATCATAGACGCACAAATTTCGGATTAATTATTGGTTTGGCCAAAAAGGAAAATGCACGGAATTTTGTGAAGTTCAGGTTTGTTTGCCGACCAATCTTTCAGCGTTTTGGTTTGGATAAAGCCGCCTTCACCTTGCAGATTTGCACCGATCGCCACGAGCGTATTTCCGGGTAAATGTTGGATCATATCTTCTAATAAACCATTATTTCGGTATGGTGTCTCAATGAATAGATGCGTTTCTCCTGTTTTTTGGGTTGATTGGACGAGTTGTTCCATGCACTTAATGCGGGCAGGTTTTTCGATGGGTAAATATCCGTGGAATGCAAAATTTTGGCCTGAAAACCCCGAGCCCATGAGAGCTAGTAATAGGGAAGAAGGTCCAACGAGTGGAACAACTTCAATGCCCATTTTTTGTGCGATGCCAACAGCTAAAGCTCCTGGGTCTGCAACGCCAGGACATCCTGCCTCCGAAATAACACCGATATATGCTTCATTTTGATGTTTCTGAAAGAAATCCAGGATTGATTTTTTCTGGGTATCCTTATTTAGAATTTCAAATGTCAAGGAATCGATGGTGATTCCAAGTTTAAGTTCGGAGATGAATCTGCGAGCCGTACGTACATTCTCTACGAGAAAATATTGGCATTTGGTGATATATGCAGGCACTTCCGGAGCTAAAGAAGTAGCTGTGGTATTTTCTGCGATGGGGCAAGGGATGAGTATCAGTTTCATAGGATTGACTGAATAACTTGAATGAAAGCTTCAGGCTGGTCGGCCTGAACCCAGTGTCCGGCATTAGCAACCGTATGTATATCAAAATTGGGGAAGATTTCGGCTATATAACGCTCATCTTCCGGCTGAATATAATGTGAATTGGCTCCTTTAATGAAGTGAATTGGCGTTTCGCATGGGTTTTTGACCCATAATTCATGGCCGACTACATCAATGTTTTTGGTAATCACATCTAAGTTAATTCGCCATGCAAATTCCTCGTCGTTTTTACGGTATAGATTTTTTAATAGAAATTGACGTACCCCTTCTTGTTCTTCAAAACGTTTTAAATGTTCGTTTGCCTCGGTACGCGAAGCGATTGATTTGAGATCGATGCTGTTTAATCCAGCCAAAATCGAGGTATGATGTACTGGATAAAATTTAGGAGCAATGTCCACAATGATGAATTTGTCAGAAAGCGTCGGGTAGTTTAATGCGAATTGCATAACGACCTTTCCTCCCATGGAATGTCCAATGATGATGGGATTTACCAATTGATGTGTGTCGATGAATTCTTTTAGATCCTCTGACATGACTTGGTAGTCAAATTCATCTGACCAAGGTGATTGGCCGTGGTTTCGTTGGTCGACTAAATAGACTTGATGGGTGCTTGCGAATACTTTGGCAATACCCAGCCAGTTGTCGGAGCTACCAAAAATCCCATGTAAAATTATCATGGCAGGTCCTTGTTCTCCTACTTTTCTAAAATATAGTTCCATTACTTCAGGTAGATCGCTTTTTCTTTTTGGGGAATTGTTTGGCCAATGGGCTGTAGGTCGAAGCCTGCGGCATGGGCAAAAATCTCAAAGGCTTGTTTCTGTGATTTTGATACAGCAATTAATAAACCTCCAGAGGTTTGTGGGTCTGCACCGATGAGCCGTTGGGTTTCGGTAATTCCTTCCTGAATCCGATGACCATAACTTGCCCAATTTCGGCTAGTTCCACCTGGGAAGCATTTTTGGTCTAGGTAGTGATCCAGATTATTGAGGGTAGGTATTTGGTCGAAAAACAATTCAGCACTCACGCCGGAGCCATCACACATTTCAACTAGGTGACCCATTAGTCCGAAACCAGTTACGTCTGTAAGTGATTCCACATAGTCCAATGGAGCAATTTTAGCCCCGAAGGAATTTAGTGTACTCATTTGTTTGACGGCTGTGGCTAAGTCCGCATCCGAGACGATGCCTCTTTTTTGTGCCGTCGTCAGAATCCCCACACCTAATGGTTTAGTCAAGTATATTAAGGCATTGGCGGAAGCTTGATTGTTTTGTTTTAGATTTTCTTTTTTGACTTTTCCAGTTACTGCTAAACCAAAAATCGGTTCAGGTGAATCAATGGAATGTCCGCCTGCCAAAGGAATACCGGCTTCGGCACAAGCTGCCCGACCGCCTTCTAAAACTTGTTTTGCTATTTCGGGAGCAATTTTATCAATTGGCCATCCCAAAATAGCAATCGCCATGAGGGGTTTGCCGCCCATGGCATAGATATCTGAAATTGCGTTTGTTGCTGCGATTTTTCCGAAATCAAATGGATTGTCCACAATCGGCATAAAGAAATCGGTGGTAGAAATGACAGCTTCTCCATTTTCCCAATCAAAAACAGCGGCATCGTCGCGACTTTCATTGCCCACCATAAGAAGTGGGTGATGCTTTTTAGGTGTATCCGATTGTAGGATTTGATCTAAAATTTGGGGAGATATTTTACATCCACATCCTGCGCCGTGAGAATAGGAGGTAAGCTTGATCGGTTCTTCGTTTGTTTGCATAGCTGATTTTCTACTGCAAAATTATTCTTTAAATAATTAAAAATTATGTTTCTGTTAAATTTTAAACGGTTTTAGGACTAATCGAGGTTTGATTCATGCGAATAGGTAAAATATATATGGCTTTAGTGCTATCAATCAACAAATTATAGAAAAAGTACTTTCGAATCCTTTTGGAGTATTTGATTTTTTAAGTTTATTTTGTGGCTTCAATTCTTCTATAACATTTATAACTAAATTCCAAATTTATGCAGAGAAGGTTTATTACTCACTCAGTATTGTTAGGAGCGTTTTTTGCGCTAATAATGATGCTTCCCATTGGGCAGGTGTTTGCTCAAGGTTCAACAACTTCTGCGATTGCAGGTACGGTTGTTGACGAAAAAGGCGAAGGCCTACCAGGTGCTACGGTAATTGCGGTACATGAGCCAACAGGTTCACGTTACGGTGCGTCTACTCGTGCGGATGGTCGTTATAATATTGTTAACATGCGTGTGGGTGGTCCTTATAAAGTGACTGTTACTTTCGTAGGTTACAAAGAGGCAGCACAATCAGGTATCGTGTTGACTTTGGCTTCTGAATTACGTCAAAACTTCAAATTAGAAGTTAGCCAGTCGCAATTGGAAGAAGTTAAAGTAGTTGCTTCTCGTAGTTCTGTTATTAACTCAGGACGTACAGGGGCTGCGACGACGGTTTCTAACTCTTCTATTACTACGTTGCCGACATTGAATCGTTCATTAGGTGATTTTGCTCGTTTAGATCCACGTGCAAATGGTTTGAACTTTGCAGGTCGTAATGCGTTGTACAACAACGTAACAGTTGACGGAGCTTATTTCAATAATGCGTTTGCTCTTTCTTCAACGATTGGTGGACAGACAGGTGCTTCTCCTATTTCAGTAGATGCGATTGACCAGTTCCAAGTATTAATTGCTCCTTATGACGTACGTCAAGGTATGGCAACGGGTGCTAACATCAACGTTGTTACTAAATCAGGTACAAATAGCTGGACTGGTTCTGGTTATTATTTCGGAACAAACGAAGGTTTGGTTGGAAATAAAGTAGGTGATGTAACAAATCAATATGGTAAATTCCAACGTGGCCAATTCGGTGCTCGTGTGGGTGGTGCCTTGATTAAGAACAAGTTATTTATTTTTGCTTCATTTGAGCAAGAAGCTCAATCTGATCCAGGTTCTAACTTTGTGGCAACACGTACAGGTACTGAGCCAAACAAATCAATTGCTAAAGCAGAAGATTTAGATCGTTTGAAATCATTCTTATTGTCTAAATTCAATTACGATCCAGGTGCTTATGAGAATTACAACAAAGAGAAATTCTCTCAAAAAGCCAACGTACGTTTAGATTGGAATATTTCTGATAAACACAAATTGAACATCAAGTATAACTACTTACGTTCTTTTGCAGATATTTCACCATCTAGTTCAGGTTCATTGTCGGGTGGACGTGCTCCATCTGCTACGGTATTGCCTTTCCAAGGCTCATTGTATCGAATCAACAACAACTTAGATTCATACATTGCTGAATTGAACTCAACGTTCTCGAATACTATTTCGAATAACTTGACTGTAGGTTATACAGCTATGCGTGATTACCGTGAGTCTCCAGTTAATAATACACCGTTCCCAACGGTTGATATCGGTAACAATAACTTAAATGAGTTAACTACATTTGGTTATGAGCCGTTCTCTGCTAATAACTTGTTGAATTCCGATATCTTCCAATTGTCAGATAACTTAACGATCTACAAAGGAAAGAATGTGTACACATTTGGTATCGCATATGAAGCAAATGCATTTAAGAATGGTTTTGCTCCTAACTACTATGGTGGTTACCAATTCAAATCAATTGATGACTTTATTAAGTCGGCAAGCGGTGATAAGACAGTGATTCCAGCTCGTTACCAACAACAATGGTCTAACTACGCTGAATTCCCATTTGCTGAAATGAAAGGCAGTACTTTCTCTTTCTATGGTCAAGATGAAATTACAGCTGCTAAAGGCTTGAAATTGACATTTGGTCTACGTGGAGATGCTACTTCATTCCCTTCGTTTGATGAGCCTAAATATACGAACTCGTATGTGCCAGCTTTAACATTCCGTGATGGTGTGAAATTAGAAACAAACAAATTCCCTGGTACAACTGTATTATGGTCTCCTCGTTTCGGATTTAACTGGGATGTGAAAGATGACAAAACAACGCAAGTACGTGGTGGTTTGGGTGTATTCTCAGGTCGTGTTCCTTACGTTTGGTTATCTAACCAATTGTCTAACAATGGTGTGTTATTTGGTTCAGAGAACTTAGCTAACCCAACTAACCGTCCGTTTAATGCAGATGTAAATGCATATCGTCCAGCAATAAGCTCTACACTTACTCCAACAGCTTATAACTTAGCTGTTACGGATCCAAACTTCAAATTCTCTCAAGTATTCCGTGGAAACTTGGCAGTTGACAAGCAATTTGGTGACGGTTGGATCGTTTCTTTGGAAGGTATCTACACGAAAGATATCAATGCAGTATACTTAGAGAACGTGAACTTGCCTAATTCAACTGTTAAGGCAGTAGGAGCAGATAACCGTGTTATTTTCTACACGTTAGGTGCTAATGGTCTTCCAGGATCAGCTAAAAATTTCCAAATCTATGGTAATGTAAAAGGAGTTAATGCTCCAGCTAATGGTATCAATACAACGGCTTCTCCTAATATTTCGGATGCCATTGTTATCAAGAATACGAACTTAGGTTATTCATATGCTTTTACTGCAACGGTTTCAAAAGCATTTGAAAATGGATTATTTGCTTCATTGGCCTATACAAACTCAGATTCTCGTTCGGTTAATGACGGTGGTTCTATCGCTCAGTCACAATGGAGAGATCGTGTTGTTTCAGGTGATCCAAATGAGAACGTAGCTTCATATTCTTCTTATATGCAAGCACACCGTATCAATGCATATGGTTCATACAAGTTGAACTACTTGAATGAAAAAGCGGCAACAACTTTCGGTTTCACATATTCAGTAGCTCCGGCAGGTCGTTTCTCATATACATACTCAGGTGATATGAATGGTGATAACCAAACAGCAAATGACTTGATTTACATCCCTCGTGGACAATCTGAAATCTTGTTAAAAGATTTAGGAACGTATACTGCTGCTCAGCAGTGGGCTGACTTAGATAAATATATCTCTCAAGATAAATATTTGTCTTCTCGTCGTGGACAGTATGCAGAGCGTAATGGTGCTGAACTACCTTGGGCAGCTAACTTTGACTTCAAAGTGATCCAAGATTTCTACATCAAAGTAGGTGGCAAGAAAAATACATTACAATTCACATTGGATGTATTTAACTTCGGTAACTACATTACACCACAATGGGGCTTGAATCAATCAGCTCTTCGTGCTGGTTTGATCAGTTATACAGGTAATGATGCGGCAACTGGTAAGCCAGTATTCCAATTCCCTTACCGTTCTGGTACAACACCATTGACAGAGACATTCCAACGTTCATTTGGACTTGGATCTCGCTGGCAAGCACAATTTGGTGTACGTTACATCTTCAACTAATACTATCTGGCTCTGCCAGTTTATTTAGTCATAAAAAAGGCTGCTCGAAAGAGCAGCCTTTTTTGTTTTATTTCTTCTTGGAGACACTTTTAAGGATTACCTAAGTTTGAGGTGTTTTCATGCCGATTCACAAAAGCTGTAGAGACGCGATACTTCGCGTCTATTTCTTTGGCAAACCTTTAAGGATTGCCCAAGTTTGAGGCGTATTTACGTCGATTCACAAAAACTGTAGAGACGCGATACTTCGCGTCTATTGTTGAGTTAGACGCGAGGTGTCGCGTCTCTACAAGTCGGGGATTAGAGGCGAAGTATCGCGTCTCTATAAAAAGGCATAAAAAAACCGGGTTTCCCCGGTTTTAACTAAAACTCTTTATGATGCGCCATGCGATGTAAATCTTCTGGACTTAAGGATTTGAAATATTCATAAGTGATTTTCAATCCCTCCGCACGCGAAACTTTAGGTTCCCAGCCTAATAAAGCTTTCGCCTTTGTAATGTCTGGTTTACGTTGTTTCGGGTCGTCTGTAGGCAATGGAAGAGAAATCAACTTCTGACTCGTTCCAGTTAATTTGATGATTTCCTCGCCAAATTCTTTGATCGTAATTTCATCTGGATTTCCAATGTTCACGGGTTGCGCATAATCGCTTAATAACAATCGGTAAATACCTTCCACTAAATCATCTACGTAACAGAAAGCACGTGTTTGTGATCCATCACCAAACATCGTCAAATCCTCGCCACGTAATGCTTGACCAATAAACGCAGGTAATACACGGCCATCATTCAGACGCATACGTGGTCCATAGGTATTGAAAATACGTACAATGCGAGTTTCTAAACCATGATACGTGTGATAAGCCATCGTCATCGCCTCTTGGAAACGTTTGGCTTCGTCGTATACGCCACGTGGGCCAACTGGATTCACATTCCCCCAATATTCTTCTGGTTGTGGGTGAACGTTCGGATCACCGTAAACCTCGGATGTTGACGCGATTAACACACGTGCATTCTTCACACGAGCTAATCCCAAGCAATTATGAATCCCTAATGAACCTACTTTTAAAGTTTGAATTGGAATCTTTAAGTAATCAATAGGAGACGCGGGTGAAGCAAAGTGAAGGATATAATCCAATTCACCCGGAACGTGAATGAACTTCGAAACATCATGGTGATAGAATTCGAAATGCTCTAATTTGAAAAGGTGTTCAATATTTTTTAAATCACCCGTAATCAAATTATCCATCGCGATCACATGGTATCCTTCTTTGATAAAGCGATCACATAAATGGGAACCTAGAAATCCGGCTCCTCCGGTAATTAATATTCGTTTCATATGCTTATTTAACAGCTTGTCGGCCTACTGAATAATACGTATATCCTAATTCTTGCATCTGCGGCAATTCGTATAAATTACGTCCGTCAAAAATGACTTTGTTTTTTAATAAACTATCCATTTTTTCAAAATCAGGCGTTCTGAATTGTGGCCATTCCGTCACAATCAATAATGCATCTGCACCATCAATGGCTTCATATGGATTTTTAGCATATTCAACTACGTCGCCGATTACCTCCTTAACATTTTTCATTGCTTCTGGATCGTAAACGCGAACTTTGCAACCTAAAGCTAATAATGCTTCAATGTTGTATAAGGCTGGGGCTTCACGAATATCATCCGTATATGGTTTGAATGCTAATCCCCAAATACCAATTGTCTTTCCAGCTAAATCGTTATTGAAATGATTCTCGATCAATGGCATTAATTTTGTTTTCTGCAATTCGTTCACTCGCATGACTGAATCCAAAATATGGAATTGATAAGCATGGTCTTCTGAAGTTTTAGCTAATGCTTGCACGTCTTTAGGAAAGCAAGATCCACCATATCCAATACCCGCAAATAAGAATCGCTTTCCGATACGAGAATCGGTTCCGATACCCCGACGAATATCGTCGACATTGGCACCGACTTTCTCACATAAATTCGCAATTTCATTCATGAATGTGATTTTTGTGGCTAAAAATGCATTTGCAGCATATTTAGTCATCTCAGCTGAACGCTCATCCATGAAGATTACTGGATTCCCTTGGCGAACCAATGGGGCATAAAGTTTAGTCATTAAATCCTTCGCACGATCCGATTGAGTTCCAATCACCACGCGATCTGGTTTCATAAAGTCTTCAACGGCAACTCCCTCACGTAAAAATTCTGGGTTCGAAACCACATCAAAATCTACTTTTGCATTTTTAGCAATCGCCGCATGTACTAATTCGGAAGTTCCTACAGGAACTGTACTCTTATCGATGATAACCGTGTATTCGGTCAATAAGGGACCTAAGTCATTCGCGACTTTTAAAATGTATTTTAAATCAGCAGAACCATCTTCCCCTGGAGGCGTCGGTAATGCTAGGAAAATAACTTTAGCACCTGCAATTCCATCTACAAGCGAGGTTGTGAAATTCAACCTGCCCTCAGCCGTATTACGTTGGAACAAATCGTCTAAACCTGGCTCATAAATAGGAATAACTCCTGATTTCATTTGCTCGATCTTCGCCTCATTAATATCGACGCAAGTCACATGATTTCCTGTTTCAGCAAAACATGTTCCTGTTACTAGGCCTACATACCCTGTGCCAACAACCGCAATTTTCATATTGAATTCTTTATTTTGTTCAAAAATTGACCTCAAATTTAGCCAATTATCTTTAATTAATGCTAATTTTTGATTTATCGGCTATCTTTTTAATGGGATAATTCTGCCGATACTTCCAGAGGGTTCCATGCAATGCAACCAATTTGCCAATGTCGTTGAAATGTCGCTGATGCTTGTACGCTCTGTCACTTCGCTGGGCTTTACTTTCCAGCCGTAAAATAATAAAGGTACGTGCGTGTCATAGGCATATAAGGTACTGTGAGTGGTTCCCGTTTTATAACCGATAAACCATTGTGGCTTTAATAAAATCATTACATCTCCACTGCGATCCGGATTGTAACCATTACGAATCGTAGTTGCATATAAATTGTTTAGTGTGGTGTTTTCAATGTTTTGAAGGTCGATTAATTCCTGAAAGCCGATTTGTTTTTGAAGCGATTGTTTAACTACCTGAATTAATTTAACGCGATCAATATTCATTTTAGCCATCACGGCTTTGTTGAAGTACAATTGCGAATTGTCTTCACCTACAATCAGATCAGATTGGCCGAATGCCTCTTGGGTAGCTTTTTTAATGTCGGCCATTGCTTTCACACGATCAAATACGCCACCAGGCATTTTATGACTATTTAGGTAACCCGGAACTTCAGCGACAGCATGGTCTGCCGTTAAGAATACTAAAACTTGATCTTTGCCATAATTCTTATCCAAATAAGTTAAGATTTCAGCTATATCTTGATCTAAACGCAGGTAAGTGTCTTCTAATTCAATGGATTGCGGACCAAAGCTATGGCCAACATAATCTGTTGATGAGAAGCTTACTGCCAAAAAGTCCGTGGTTCCATTCTTTCCTAATTTTTCCTCCGTCATTGCTTGTATGGCAAAATCTTTAGTTAATGTATTACCATATGGGCTTGTTCGAATTAACTCCAAAGGATTTCCTCCTTGTAGGGTATGGGGGAAAATAGGAGCTGTTTCTCCGGCCATTTTAGATTCATATGGTGAATCATCTGGGCCACTTTGGGTATATGTTTGAATTGGGTATAAGGTATTCCAGCCTGCCTTGGTGTACTTTTGTGGACGTTGTTCGGCATTAAATGCTTGTACCCATCTCGGAAGCGATTGCATATAAAAACTCGATGTAATCCATCGACCTTCTTTCGAGTCATACCAATATGCGCCATCTGCGGCATGTCCACCTGGTAGAATGGCTCCACGATCTTTCAGTGCGATCGCAATTGTTTTGGACTTGAAGTTTTGGGATAATTTTAGTTGATCCGTAATGGTGCTTGTCCACAAATTTTTGGGTGACATAAAACCCGTTTTACCTGTTGTACCTACAGTGCTGACAGTGCTGTCATCGGTGCAATATACTTTTTTACCTGAAGCCACATCTGTCCATTCATTTCCAACGATGCCATGAACTGCAGGAACAGTACCTGTATAAACGCTCGCATGACCCGCCGCTGTTACCGTTGGCGCATAATTGTAATGATTATCTTGGCAATTCATCCCCTCACGCATAAGTCGTTTTAACCCATTATTGGAATAACGATCAGCGTATTTGTATAAATAATCGTAGCGCATTTGGTCTACTACGATTCCAACAACAAGTGCTGGACGATTTGAATCAGTTGATTTTTTTTGACCATATGTCCATGAGACACAAGACAAGAGGGTCAAAAGAAGTAGGTTGAATTTTTTCATAGGTAGTTCGGAAATTCAGTTAATTGGTTTGTTTTTGCTTTATCAATGTCTATTTCAAATATTTGATGCATGAGGCCATTAGTTAATACCAAAAAGCGTGCTTCGTTTTTCTTTTGATACTGGCTGATTTGTTGGAAAGTTTGCGCCGTCAATGCCACATGTGGCGCTTTGCATTCGATCAACATAAATACGTTCCCTTGCTTATCGAAAACCTGAATATCAGTTCTTCTTTGCATTTGATCTATTTCATGTCCACGTTCAATTTGTATAATGGAAGGCGGATAATTTAGATGTTGGGTTAAGTAGTTTAAACAGTGCTGGCGAACCCACTCCTCAGGAGTTAATGCCCGATATTTTTTTGCTATTCCATCATAAATGAAAAGTTTTCCATCCTTTTGCGTTAATTTATACTCAAATTCAGGAAAGAGCAATTTCAGTTCTGCCGATGGGCGCATAGGTTTAAGCCAAAAGAAAGAACTAAATTAAGCTATTTGTTGGTTATTTTCATTACACCTGATCAAATTATGAAGTCGAAAGAAGAGATTGTGCAGAATTGGTTGCCACGTTATACGGGTACACCTATTGAGTCATTTGGCCAATATATATTATTGACAAATTTTAAGAATTACGTGGATATGTTTGCGGCCAAGTATAAGGTTGACATTTTGGGTCATGATCGTCCCATGCAAACGGCTACAGCTAATAATATAACTATTATCAATTTTGGGATGGGGTCTCCCATGGCGGCAACAGTCATGGATATACTTTCTGCCATCTCTCCCAAAGCTGTCTTATTCTTAGGTAAATGTGGTGGATTGAAAAAAAATCTAAATTTAGGAGATTTGATTTTACCGATTGCCGCAGTTCGCGGGGAGGGAACTTCAGATGAATATATGCCTAAAGAGGTTCCTGCCTTGCCTTCTTTCCGTTTGCAACGTGCTGTTTCATCTATGATTAAGAAGCATGAGTTGGATTACTGGACCGGCTTAATCTACACGACAAATCGACGTGTTTGGGAGCATGATGAGGCTTTTAAAACCTATTTATCAGAAATCCGTGCCATGGGTATTGACATGGAAACTGCGACTATTTTTACAGTAGGCTTTGTCAACAAAATACCTCACGGGGCACTATTATTGGTTTCAGATAATCCAATGACCCCGGATGGAGTAAAGACGGAAGCATCGGATAAAAAAGTGACCACGAATTATGTGGAATCACATTTGCAGATAGGCATCGATTCGTTAATCGAACTTGCTAGTTCTGGTGAATCGGTTAAACACTTACGATTCGATTAATTGCAATGATCGCGAATAACCTGATACGCTTGATTGAATCCTAATTCGCCTGATTTACTTAAATCTAGGCAGCCTGCAGAATCGCCCAAAGCTAATTTGATAATACCTCGTACGTAATAGGCCTCTGCATATTTAGGATTCAATTTAATCGCATTGGTACAATCTTGAATGGCATTACGCTGATCGCCTAGGGAAGATTTGGCTACGCCTCTGAAATAATAGGCTTCGGCATAAATTGGATTTAATGAGATGGCCCGATTGTAATCATCCATGGCTTGTTTTGAATCGCCTGATTTTGCTTTAGCGACCCCACGATTAAAATAGACTTCTGCGCGCTCTGTGCTGAATGGTGAAATTTTAACCTTATCAGGAACGCCATTGCGCAGTTCATCCAAAAGAACTTTAGTCATTTTGGTATCGTATAAAATCTTGGCATTTTCATTATTACCTAAATCAGCGGATTTGCTGTAATCCTCAATGGCGCCACGCTGGTCACCTAATTTCGCTTTCACAAATGCACGTCCGTAATAGGCTTCTACCTTCAACGGGTCCATTTCAATGGCTTTCGAAAAATCTTCGAGGGCACCTTTTTCGCCATTTTCGCCGCGGAAATTCTCTAATTGTGTTTTGCAAAATCCCGCATGATAGTAGTCATCCGCATTTTCTGGACTTAATTTAATCGCTTCAGCATAGTCTTTTAAGGCCAAGGCATAATCAGCTAATTGCATTTTGGCAAATGCTCGATTTGAAAAATAGCCTGAACGTTTTGGGCTTAATTCAATTGCTTTATCGAAATCTTCGATGCTCCCTTTGAAGTCTAATAGTTTTGATT
>JACCDS010149996.1_pt1 | contig 23358 bp, 17 predicted proteins | sample 7446441 | NCBI WGS metagenome assembly JACCDS01 (sample SAMN15323445, study PRJNA562643) | freshwater metagenome | isolation source: river surface water | place: USA:Blue River Watershed | collected 2017-08-17 | reverse complement strand
GACGAGGTGGTCCCGAACACGCCGGCCAACCGCCGACGCCTGAAGGAGGAGGCTGAGTTCCTGGCCATCTTCTCCGACGAACCCCCAGTCGCCACCAAACGCGCAGCGCGAAGGAGCCCCAAGTGAAGCATCAGCCCCTGCATACCTCCGACCCGCTGCGTGCGGACCGCCTCTGGCTCCTACTGGGTGGCCGCATCGAGCCGGTCCGGCGCACCGGCGAGCGGTTCTACCTTCACGACATGTTCGCGCACCCCCTGCGAACCAACGCTCGGCGCAACGACGTGCCGGCCAAATTGCTCAGCCGACTCAACCAGCTGTTGAGGGCAAATGCAGCCAACGATGAGGTCTGGTCGAAGGCGTGATGCCGCTCGGTCCCGCAGTCAGGGGGAACCTTGATTTCACCCCCTAGAACATGGCGTATCGTGGAACGCAATACAAGCGCGACCGTCCTGAAAACACCCCATGCCAGCCGACAAGACCGTCCCGATGAGCTTCCGGTTCACGCCGAAGTTCAAGACGTTGCTGGAGGCTGCTGCAGAGCGTGAGAACCGGAGCCTGACCAACACGCTGGAGACGCTGCTGTTCGCGTACTGCCAGCAGCACGGCATCCAGGAGGACCAGGCCGTCGCGAAGAGCCAGGGAGAAAAAATTGAGTGAATCGAACAGCCGGGTCCTCGACCTGCTGAAGTACATCGAGCAAGTCGAGAAGCTGAAGACCAAGCCGGCGTTCTCGGTGCCGACGGACTACTTCGTCGCCTACCAGCACGAGATGCAGGGCCTGCCGGAGCTGCGTTTCAACGTCCAGGCGGAGGGCGATGACGTCTGGCTGCGCCTACCGCGGCTGCAGGAGATTGCGCCGCCAGACTTGGACGAGACGTTGGCGCCCTGGGTCACCCTGCCCAAGAGTCCTGACAAATCCCCAGAGCTCAAGGCCCACGTGGTGGTCTACGAGGGCAAGAAGGAGGTCGGCCGCGAGCGCCTGGAGGACCACCCTGAGGTCCAGGAGCTGTTCGACTGGTATGTGGAGTTCCAGTGGGAGCCATGGGCGGCCGCAGAGCGGCCGCGCCGGCGCACCATCGCCCGCTACAACCAGCTGTTTTCGCTATACCAAGCCATCACCTCCGAAGGCGCTGAGACTCCGTTGGAGCTGGCGTGGGGCATCGGCTACGCCAGCTGGAAGATGCCCGGCTTCGCGACGCAGCTCAAGCATCCGCTGCTGGTGCAGCCCTGTGAAATCACCTTGAACGCGCGCACGTTCGACCTGGAGGTTCGCCCTCGTGATGTCGAGCCGCGGCTTGAGGCTGACACGTACGCCGAGATGGAGCTGCCCGGCATCCGGCAGCTGGAGGCCTTCTGGAAGTCCTCGCTGGCCACCGGCGCGCACCGACTGAATCCGTTCGAGCTGTCGACCTTTGAGGGCACGCTAAAGGCGGCAGTGGGTCATCTCGACCCCAGCGGGGCCTACGAGGCTCGGACCGAAGACTTCTCGCTGCCGGCGCCGACAGAGAAACTGAAGATAACCAGCACCTGGGTCATGTACGGCCGCAAGCGGTCCGGCGACATCTTCCTGGAAGACATCCGCCGGTTGAAGCAGGCGGTCGAGGCGACCGACGAGCTGCCCAGCGTCATCCGCAGCTTCGTCGAGCATGGCGATTCGACGGTGCGCGTACGGCCCGAGCAGCCGTTCCGCGGGCTGTCCTCGAGCGACAGCGTCCCTGGCGCGCAGGAGTTGTACTTCCCGATGGCCTACAACGATGAACAGGTGTCCATCGTCCAGAAGCTGGCCGGCAACGACGGCGTCGTCGTACAGGGCCCGCCCGGCACGGGCAAGACCCACACCATCGCAAACGTCATCTGTCACTACCTGGCGCAGGGCAAGCGCGTGTTGGTGACCGCCAAGAGCGAGTCAGCGTTGGCCGTTCTGCAGGAAAAACTGCCCCAAGGCATCCGGCCACTGAGCGTATCGCTGCTGTCTGACGAGCGTGATGGTATGAAGCAGTTCGAGCATGCCATCCAGACCATTGCCTCGACGGTGGCGGGCATCAACCCGGTGCGTACCGAGAGCAACATCGCCGCAGCAGAAGCCAAGCTCAGCCAGTTGCACGCCAAGATTTCCCACGTGGACCGCACGGTGGGCGACTACGCGGCCAAGCACATGGCCAACTATCAGTTCCAGGGCAAGGACGTCACGCCCGAGGAACTGGCCAAGCTCGTACTCGGTCAGGCGGACGAGCACGCTTGGTTCGACGACGAGCCACCGCCCTCCAAGGACGGCACGCTGCCGTTCACTGGCGACGACGTCAATGCGCTGCGCCAGGCGCGGATGCGGGTGGGTGCGGACCTGCCGTATGTCGGCAGCGTGCTGCCTCGCTCCGAAGACCTCGCTTCTTGGACAGACCTGGTCAGCCTGCACCGAGACTTGGTCAAGGCGAAGTCCATCGATGTGGGCGTCAACCAGGGCAGCGTGTTCGCTCTCGTGGACGCGAGCCTGTCGACGTTCGAGAAGGCTCAGGAGCTGGCGACGTTCCTTGAGGAACGCCAGGCGGTTAAGGTGAAGGTAGCTGCCGCACCGCAGCTGGAAACCCTCAAGGCGCGGCTGGCGGACATGAAGCCGGAGGACCCGCTGCTGACGGGCCTCGCCACCCTGTGCGCCGAAGTCCGACGCCTCGAACAGGAGCGGCAGACGGCGCTGACCCGGGCCGTCGTCCTTCCGGTGGACGCTGAGCTCAATGAAGACTACGTTGAAGCCGTCGGCCGGCTTGTTGAAAACAAGAGTGCGTTCATGCTTCCGTTCGGCAAGGGCGAGGCTCGCAAACTCATCGCCGCAACGACGGTGCTTGGCGCTGCTCCGAAGGAGGCCCGCGAGTGGGCCTACGTGCAGGAGGCAATGAAGTGGCGTGGGGACGCTCGGAAAACGGTGGCGCGGTGGAACGCCATCGGCGGAGAGTTCGGCCTGGAGGTCGCAAGCGAAGCGGCTGAAGCCAGCTTCCGACGCATCTGCCAGGCAGCCGACCATGTCGACGACGCTCGCAAGCTGGCGTTCGACTTCGACGTGCAGCTCCATCCAAGGTTTGCGGCGGTGTTCGGTAAAGCCACCGCTGACCGGATGTGGGACGGCGCAGAGCCGTTCGTCGCCGCGGCCGCATCCAGCCTGCAAGCGCACATCGAGAAGAACCAGCTCGCCTATGCGCAGAAGCGTGTTCAGGAGCTCGTTCGCGCATTGGAGGGCAAGACCGGCGGCATCGTTGAAGAGCTCCAGGCGTTTCTCGCCGAGTCCGTCGGTCGTGTCACTGCTGACGAATCGGTGCTCCAGACCACCTGGCAGGCCCTGCAGGCGGAAGTCGCTCGTTTGAACGCACTGCAGCCGTACCTTGCGGAAATCGGGGCGGTGGGCTCGCGCATCAGGGAAGCCGGTGCTACGAAGTGGGCTGACCGCATCAAGACGCAGCCAGCGACCGCTGACCTGGATGCAGTCATCCCGATGACATGGCTCGAGGCCTGGAACTGGCGACAGGCAGTCCTGTTCTTGGACCGCATCGATGGTCATCATCGATTGCGCCAGCTGTTCGATGAACGCAAGGCGCTGAGCCTGGCGCTGGCGAAGACCTACCAGGACCTCGTCGCTGAAAAGACATGGCTGGGCGTGTTCAGGAACTCTCCGGACAGCGTGCGGCAGGCACTGCAGGCCTACCTCAACGCGGTTCACGCCATGGGTTCCGGTACCGGCGTTCGCGCCGTCCGTCACCGCAAGACCGCGCGGGAAGCGATGAGCCGCGCTTACCGCGCCGTTCCGTGCTGGGTCCTGCCGCAGTGGCGCGTCTCCGAGACACTGCCTCCCGAGGTGGGGCTGTTCGACCTCGTAGTCATCGACGAGGCGTCCCAATCCGACATCTGGGCGCTTCCGGCGCTGCTGCGCGGGAAGAAGTTGCTGGTCGTCGGCGACCACAAGCAGGTGTCACCGTCTGCGGTTGGCACGGCGGAACAGCGCATCCAGGAGTTGACCAACCGCTTCCTGCAGAACCAGCCACACGGCTCGGAGATGACGCCGGACAAGTCCATCTACGACTTGGCGCGGGTGGTGTTCGCCGGCAACTCGGTGATGTTGAAGGAGCATTTCCGCTGTGTGCCGGCCATCATCGAGTTCTCGAACCGCGAGTTCTACGAGGGCGACATCAAGCCGCTACGCGTACCGAAGGCCAACGAGCGCCTGGACCCGCCGCTGGTCGACGTGTTCGTGAAGGGCGGCTACCGCAAGGGCGACGTCAATGAGCCCGAGGCCAAGGCCGTTGTCGATGAAATCGAAGCCATCCTTTCCGACGACCAGTTTGCGGGCCGTTCCATCGGCGTCGTGACGCTGCTCGGTACCGCCCAAGCAGCTCTCATCCACGAGATGGTCAGCGAACGCATCTCGCCCATCCATATCGTTGAACGCAAGATTTCGGTTGGCCCGCCGCCGGTCTTCCAAGGCCGCGAGCGCGACATCATGTTGGTCTCGATGGTGCTCGGCCCCGGCGACCGCGCGGCGGCGAACCGGACGGACCTGCACCAGCGATTCAACGTGGCGTTGTCACGCGCGCGCGACCGCATGTACCTGTTCCGCTCGGTCGCGGAGACCGAGTTCCGCGAGGACTCGCTCAACGGGCGTCTGATGCGCCACTTCCAGCAGCCTTTCCGTCGAGACATCCATAAGACGCAGGCCCTGCGTGACCGATGCGAGTCCGCCTTCGAGCTGGAGATGTTTGATGAACTGACCGGCAAGGGCTACCGCGTGCAGCCTCAGGTCGCCAGCGGCGGGTACCGCATCGACTTCGTCGTTGAAGGTGGTGAAGGCCGGCGCCTGGCCCTCGAATGCGACGGGGACAGGTACCACGGCCCCGGACAGTGGCAGGAAGACATGGCGCGCCAACGTGTCCTGGAACGAGCCGGCTGGACGTTCTGGCGCTGCTTCGCGTCGAGCTTCGTGCGCCGGCGCAAGGAAGTGCTGGACGACCTGTACCAGACCCTCACCAGGCTGGGCATCGAGCCGCTTGGTGCGGACTCTGTCGACAACACGGTCTGGGTCCATCACAAGGACGTTGACCCGTTCGACGTGGAGGCCGAACCCGAAGTCGAAGAAACCCCGGTGCCCGAGGCGGGCGCCCAAGAAGAGGTGGCTGGAGCATGAAGCGCACGTTGATGCAGTTGGGGATTGGTGCGCTCGAGGAGATGTTCGAAGCGTCGGAGACGGATGCCAAGGTCCTGAGGCAGCTCGAAAACGAGTTGCAGCATCGTCAGGTGCCTCGGGCGGTAGCGCTGCTGGAGCAGGTTCAGCTGGCTATGAAGCGCGTGGCCTCGTCTGTGTTGCCAAGGGCGCAGGACGAACTGCCGCTGGAGCCGCCTGCTGCGAAGACCCCGGCTCCGGTCCCGCCGCCACCGTCAGCCCCTCGCGAGCCGGCAGTGACCGTCAGCGCTCCCGCGGCACAAACCACGCCGCCGAAAGTTCCGCAGCCAGCCAGCTCGCCCGGCGCGCTGCCCGCCACGGCTCCGCAGACCCGCTCCGAGTGGGGGCCGATTCCGGCCATGTCGTTGGAAGACGCCTGCAAGCTGCTCAAGGTGACGCTGGCGTCCCCATGGCACGAGGTCGAGTTGGCGAGGCGAAAGCTGGTGCTGTTGTCGCACCCACGCCGTGTGCTTGGAATGGTTCCAGAGCGCCGAGAAGCCGCTCGGACCGAGGCCCGCCGCGTCAATGCTGCTTACGCGGCGTTGAGCGCAGCCCGGGCTGGGTGAGGGCGCCAGGAGGGGGCGCCAACGCGGCGCCGCCTGGTGGAGAGATGACTCGCAATGCGCGGCCCTGGCCGCAAGACATGCAAGCTGAACGCGCAGCGGCATGGAAACAATCCTTGCGCTTATCGGGACAAAGGCAAGGATTGCTGTCACGCATCGGTTGACCCGTGGTCTGCTGGGCTTGTCAGAGCATCAGCCACGCTGATAGGGCGTTGAACGAAGTCGTTGACTGCGCTCCGGTGGATACCGACCAAGATGAAGTTTTGGAAACCGGAGGCAGCACCACGGAGAGGCACAGCTCCCTGCCGTCTAGTTCGGTTGACTTGGTTGACGTAGACTCTGTGAATGGTAACGACCAGCAAAGCAACACGCACCCAAAGTCCGTTGGAGCCGGTCATCGGTCGGTTGGCTGGGCTTGAGCGGGAGTTGAAAGCCGTTGTCGGGTCCGCACGGGTTTGGCCTGACGAGCTTCAGACCGCCGTGCGGCGGGATGTTCAGCGAGGGTTGGCCTGCGTGGAGCAAATTCGGCAGGCGCTCGTTGGTATACGGCTTCGCGCTCGCGCAGCGCCAACAGCGCCGAGCGCAGATGCAGGAACTCGGTTTGCAGAGCTTATGTCTGACGGCAGTCTTCTTGACAGCGCAGAGTTCCAACGAAGAGCTGGCGTCACGCGCCAGGCCTTGAGCAAGGCAGTCCTGGCGCGGAGGGTTTTCTACCTTGAGCATGCCGGCCAGCGCGGCTACCCCTCCTTCTACATGGACCCGGCGTACGAGCGGAGTCAGCTTGAGGCTGTCACCAAGCTACTCGGTGACCTCTCGGGCGGTGCCAAATGGGTGTTCTTCAACACCCCGAGGGGTAGCCTCGCTACCGCTGGTCGCCTGCAGGACGGCGTGTCTACCGAGAGCGGGGTACCTCGGACCCCGTTGCAGGCGCTAAAGGCTGGTGAACTGGCTCGAGTTCGTGCCGCTGCAATCGCCGTTGCAGAGTCGTGATGCCCGCTTTGATGCAAGTCGGTTAGACGCCATTAGACGAGTTTTTCTAATGAAACCTGCCTGAAACTAGGGCATGAGAGTTCTGTTCGTTGACATCGATGGCGTACTACATCCGGCCGGAGACGCCCTGGAAGATGTCGGTCCGAAGTTCGTCTGGCTGCCTCTGCTCGCGGAGCTGCTAGCGCCCTATCCAGACGTCATCATCGCAATCCACTCGACCTGGCGCTACGACCATACCCAGGAAGAACTGCTCGAGCTGTTCGCGCCACTCGGTAAACGCTCGGTGGTGACCGTGCCGCGTGGCCCTCGCTACGAGGCTATCAACTGGTTCCTGCAGATGAACCAAGGGGTCACGTCGTACCGAATCTTGGACGATGCGCCCAAGGAGTTCGGCGCCGAGCCGCCTCAGCAGCTGGTCGTGTGCCGGTCTAAGATGGGCTTGACTACCGAAGGTGTAATTGAGCAGCTACAGGAGTGGCTCGAGGGGTCAAGCGAGAGTTCGTGAACTTGATGCCGGCCTAGTGCCCGCGGTCGTCAGAACTGCACCTCATCGTCCGGTGTGGCTGCACGGGCGGGACGCTTGGTTGCTGGCGGCTTGCCAAGCGCACGCGCCGCAGCAAGCTCCGCCTCCATCGCGCGGAGGTCGGAGGTGACATCGGCTGCCGACCCCGCCAGCGCCAACTCAGCGCGCTCCCGGTTCTCGTATAGCCAGGCAATGACCTTGCGACAAAGAACCTGCTTGGCAGGGCGCCGCTTCTTCCTGTCTGTAATACCAAGCGTCGCCGTCACCCCGCGGTGAACGGGGCAGGGTAGTAGTGCTCGAACTGTGACTTGGTAAGAGTCTCGAAGCGGCTGACTTCTTAGCCGTACCTTTCAGCTGTAGGTATCGCATTGGGCGCCGCCTTAACGACCCTGTCAGGCGAGTCTTCTTATCCTTAAAGTGTTGACGCTTCATTCGCTTGATGTCCCCGAGTTCCTGCGGGCGACCGTCGCCTGCCGATGGCTTTGTGTTCAGGGTGAATCCCAGACTGCGGCGCGACGGATTCGGGCCCTTGCTTTCGTTTGATGAGGCAGGTTGTTCTGCCGGCTCATCAACTCAAAAGTTGAGTCTTTCCGTCAAAACGCTTTAGACTCAGTAAGTCCAAACTAGAGAACCTCAAGATGGCACGCAACAGCCTCCCGAATCTCCGCGCCCAAATTGCAAAGCTGGAGCAGCGCGCTGACGCCATTAAGCGTCAGGTGGTTTCTAAACTGCAGCGTGAAATCAAGTCGCATGGCCTCACGGCTGAAGACTTGTTCGGAGGGGTGTTTGTTGGCAATGGCAGAAAGTCATCTGAGGTGACCGCGTCAGCAAAGCGGGCATCCAAGCGCCCAAAGCGCGCATCGACGAAGGGGGTTGCCAAGTACGGCGACGGCACAGGCAACATTTGGGGTGGCATGGGTAAGCGGCCTCAATGGCTGCGGGACCGCCTGGAGGCGGGCGCTGCCCTTGAAGAATTTCTACTTGAAGGCCGTGGCAGTTCTGATGGCGGTTCTAAGGCTCGAACAGCGCCTGTCAAAGCGACCCGGAAAATGGCTGCCAACGCCGCAGCTACGTTGGACGCTAAGCCAGCAGTGAAGAATCGCAGGGGCTCAGCTCCGGCGAATAAGGCTGCAAAGGCCACTGGGCCAAAGGCAGCTCGGAAGACGCGCGCAACTGGTAGAACTGCTGAACCTGCGGAGGCGTAGTTCAAGCTTGAACCGCAGTCATCCCGGTCTAGGGTGATTGGAGGGAGGTCCGTCCCGCGGTGGCGCACTAAGCGTTTGTCATCCAGCGTTTGACCCAAAAGTCCCGCGCGACATCCGGTTGCTTGTGCGAGTTTCCGTGACCAGATACGCAACGCAGTGACCGCTCTCAATGTCTGCCGTAGGGCCCCTCTTCGCACCTCAAGAGGTGTGCGCAGGGCGCACAGATACCGCTCCGGGAGGCTCTCCGCGCGCGCACCGCTAGGGTCGTCAGCTCCAGGTGTCCTCAAAGCCTGCCGGGGCAGCTTGTACGCGCAAGGTCATTCGAGGACCTTCCCTTCGTGAGGTCCGGGTCGCCCAGGTGCCGGTGAACTCCAAAGTTTGGTAAAACAGGCGCAAACAACTGGGAGGGTAAATGGACGGCCTAAGTCCTTACATCAAAGACCAAATACTGGCTGGTCGAGCGGTACTCTTTTTAGGCGCAGGCGCAACGATTCCTTCTATTGGGACCAATGGAAGGACCGGTCTCTCTGGCAACGCGCTTCGCGACAAGCTTTGCGACAAGTTCCTAGGAGGCGAGGGCAAGTTCAGGCAGTTGAACTACGTTGCCGACCGGTGCATCGCCGTGGCCGGGATGGGGGAGGTGCATTGGTTCTTGAAGGACCTCTTCGAAAGCCTGAGCCCGACCGCTGGGCATCTCGCGATTCCTAACTTCCGCTGGCGCGGCATCGTCACGACGAACTATGACTGGCTGATTGAGCGCGCGTACGAGCGGGCAGATGCGCCGGTTCAATCGTACGAACGCATCATTTGGGACCGTGACAACTTCGATGTCATAGGGAGGGACCCTTCTAAGGTGCCTCTTTTGAAGTTGCATGGCTGCCTTAGCCGATTGAATGACCTGGAACTGCCGTTGGTTCTCTCCAGCCATGATTACCACAAATTCTCGACCAACCGGCAGCAGCTCGTGTCGACGTTCCGAGAATGGGGCAGTAGCTGCCCTGTCATCTTCTGTGGCTATCAAATCGCTGATGAGAACATCAAGGACATCCTCTTTGAGCTAACTGACAAGCGTCAGCGCCCTTCTTACGCATTCGTTGACCCTGGGATGGAGTCTGGCGATATCAGCTATTGGAAGACGCAGCGGTTCGACTGCGTCAAGATGACTTTCGACGACTTCATGGCGTCTCTGTCCTCGGCTGTTCCACGCTCAGCGGTCACACTCGCTCAGGCGATGAGCGAAGATGCGACCAGCGTAACCAAGCTCATTCCGTCTCAGATTCGTCCTTCCTCCGCACTTGCCTCGTATCTTGACGAGGCACTAGTTCATGTGCATCCTGCCCTCGTGACCCAGCCGGTCAGTGCGCAGGAGTTCTACAAAGGGAACAGCGACGGTTTTCACTGGATAGGTGAGCAGTTTGATGTTCGTAGGCGAATCTCAGATGCGCTCCTTGAAGCGGCTGTGATTGAGACAAGCAGGAACGCGTTGCCACGTCCATTCCTTTACGTCGTTAAAGGCTACGCGGGCGCTGGCAAGTCGGTCATCCTCAAGCGCTTCGCCTGGGAAGCTTCCTCAGACTTCGGAGCTGCGGTCTTCTACGTCGGAGAAGCGTCAGTACTGAAGACGAACGAGATACTGGAAATCGCGCAGCTGACGGGTTGCCGTATCTTTGTGGTGCTGGACGATGTTCTACGGCATAAGGACGATGTCCTTCGCCTCATGAAAGAGAGCAAGCGTCAGCGTGTCAGCCTCACCATAGTTGGTGGAGCCAGAGTCAACGAGTGGAATGTCGAAGGGGCCGAGTTGGGCTCCGAGGTCGAGGAAGAGTTCGAGCTCATCGACTTGAGCAAACGAGAGATTGAGCTACTGCTAGAGCGGCTTCAGAAGAATCAATGCTTGGGCTTCATGGAGCCCTACACGCCGGTCGAGCGCTTTGAATACCTCAGCGAGAAGCTTCATAGTCAGCTGCTAGTGGCTCTTCACGAGGCGACAGAAGGAAAGAGCTTCGCCGAAATAATCGAAGACGAGTACTCGAAGGTTTCGCCGACTGAGGCTCGCATCATGTACTTAGATGTCTGCACTCTTGACCGCTTTGGCGTTGGCTTGCGGGCAGGATTGGTAGCTCGTCTCACTGGTGTGACTTTTGAAGACTTTTCAAGTCGCCTGCTTAAGCCGCTAGAGCAAGTCATCCACGTCAAGTTCGACCATCGACTTGGTGACTGGCTCTACAGAAGCCGGCACCAAACCATCGCGGAGTTGGTTTTCGACCGAGCTCTGAAGTCCAATGCTGACCGTGCCGAGCAAATCGTCCGGATTCTCCGGTACTTAAACGGGGCGTTCGAAAACGACCGCTACGCGCTACAAAGGTTGGTTCGTGGTCGATTATTGGCGGAGCAGTTTACCGACCGCGCGTACGTGCAACGAATCTTTGAGGCAGCGTTGGAAGCCGGTCTGCACCCAAGTGTTGTTGACCATCAACGTGCCGTTTTTGAGCTTCATCATGTGACTGGCGACGTGCGTTCAGCGCTGCACATCATCCAGCGCGTTGAACAAGCGCCAGGCCCTTTGGCGAGGAAAAGCATTGCCCATACCAAGAGCAACATTCTTCGTCGAATGGCGTCCAACACAAAGTCTGACCTGGAGCGAGTCCGACTGCGGCAAGAAGCCCTGGCGATTCTGAATCCTCTTGTGAAGGGGGCTGCCGACCCGCTTCCGTTCTTGACGCGAGGGCAGTTGCTGCTTGAGGAGCTGCAGGAGCGATTCAGCGCGCCAAGCGACGAGTCGGTAGCGGAGTCAGAAAGCAAAGTGCTGTCTGAGCTGACAAAAAACATCGAGGCGAACTTGCGTCAGGGCCTGCAGAAATTCCCTGACGATGAGGCCCTGCTGAATTTCGAAGCTGTGCTGTCGAAGTTTCTGTCGAACACTCCTCGGGCCGTACGTGCTCTCGAGCGGGCGTACTCGTCGAACAGGGACAGCGTCTTTACGACTATCCGATTGGCACGGCTGTATGCGGGCACCAGCGAGGGCCGCAACAAGGCAGTTGCGATGCTTCGCAAACTTACGGCTGAGCAGCCACTCAGCAAAGATGCCCACTACGAACTAGCGCAGATTTTGATGACGGAAGGTGAAAAGAAAAATTCAAAGGAGATATCCCACCACCTAAAGCGAAGCTTCAGTCCTGGTGATTCGCATCTGGACGCCCGTTTTGCTTACGCCCGACATGAATATCTATACGGCAACCTGGCGAACGCTAAGGCTGAGTTCGACGGGTTGCGCAAGTCTGGAATGAGCCCAGCGGCTCTAGGCCAGGTGCGGAGAGAAATAAAGGACCCCAACGGGCAACCGGTGTCATACGACGGCAAGGTTGTGAGCATCCACGACTCCTTTGCGTTCGTATCTATCGCAGAATTCCCGGAACACGTGTTCATGCACTTCACCGCCGCCCAAAATGGCGACTGGAACAGCATTGAGGCGGGGAGCAGCGTTCGAGTCACGGTCGGGTTTTCTTATAAGGGGCCGAAAGTGAAGCGGCTGCGTCTTATCTAGGCTGATAACGCCTCCAGGCCTCTGAGTAGCTGGCCTACATCGCCTCGCCGCACGTCGACGCCAGCAGAAGGTAGGGTGTGCATGGCTCCGCCGTCGCGCGCAGCGCCCATCCAGATGCAAAGGCGCTCAGCGCGGGTGATGGCAACGTAGGCCAGACGCATCGCCTCGTCACCTTGTGCCTGGTCGTAGCTCTGCTCAAACCGAGCAGCGCGGTACATGGCATTTCTGAGCGGGTTGCTGTTTGCGTAATTGGTGTCGCCGAGGACGATGACGTATGTGGCCTCAAGCCCCTTGCTCTTATGAATCGTCATGCACTTGAGCCGCGGGTCTCGGCTCCATTTTGAGCAGGCCTTCTTGACCTTTTCGTCGGTCACCTTGCTGCGAGACAGAACGAGCACGTTCTGGTTCTCCGCCAGCGACCGCATCAGCGCCTCTACGATGTCCGCGACCGCGGCCAGACATGCTTTGTCCTCATCTTCGATGAGCCAGACGGGGATGGCCAGTTCGGCCACCTTGGAATTTTTCGCAAGGCAGTGCTTATCCAGGCGGTGAGACGGGGACGTCGATGCGACAGGGTGCGCGGCTGCGTTGATGATGCGTTGCGAGGACCGAAAGTTGTCGGTCAACTCCAAAGGCTTCCTGGCTGCACCCTCGAAAAACTGCGGAAACCGCAGAAAGAACATGGGCGCGCTGCCGCGCCATCCGTAGATGGACTGCCAGTCATCGCCAACGGCAAGCAGCGTGGGATGCTCTCGCCCTGCGGTCCTGCCAAGGAGCTCTCTGTGTAGGCCTTGCACGAACTGCACGATGAGCGGAGAGATATCCTGGAACTCGTCAATAAGCAGGTGCTTCATCGACCGCAACGCTGCCAGCGGAACTTCCTTGAGCAACTCACTGCCTGGGGCTAGGGCTAAGAAAAGTTCATTGAAGGTGCGCATGCCGTTGGAAGCGCAGTAGGAGCGAAACTCCTTGTAGAACTCGACAACGCCCCCGACGGCCGCCTGCTCGACAGGACCCATCCGTTGCCCATTCAGTTTCTCGACCAAGCCTTCTGGCGGGATGCCGAGGTTTTCCGCGAAGACGCCGATGTCGAACAGCGCCTCGAAGACGCTTGAGGGGTTGATGTCCCCGGGCATCTGCAACTGGAACAAGGGCGCGGAGCCGCTTTTCTGCGATGCAACAGCATCGATAAGGGTCATCAGGACGGTGAAGTCTTCATCGCTGTTGGCGAAGAACACGGTGTCGCGGCACCCCCGCAGCAGCACAGTGTGTTTGCTGCAGCCTGCGTAGTAGGGGTTAAAACGCGTTCCGTTGACCTCGACGAACTCCCTTTCGGAGTACGGGCAGCCCAGCACGACGAAGGCATCGGCTTCAGCGATGTAGCCGCACGCCGCGAATCGCATGCTCTCAACGGCAAGCTGTCGTGGCGCTGCCTGCAGGCCGGCCACTGGCCACATCCCACGTTTCTGCCAGTAGGTCAGTGCGTGAACGGTCTGTGCCGCATCCCTGTCGGCGCTCTTGCGCCGGAGGTCCCAGTCCTTGTCAGCGTGCCTGGTGGTCTTGAGTCGTGACTTGAAGGCGTAGTTCAGCAGTACGGCGACGGCCTTGCGGAAGGGTTCGCTCTCACCGTACGTGGTGGCGTAGACATCTCGCAAAACTCGGACCTGTTTCTCCGACCGCGAAGTGTCGAACGGGTTCTCAAGCTCGTCAGCCAGCTTGGCCTGTTCGTCCAGGAAGGTCTGCTCTTCTTCCGAGCCAGGCTTGGGCTTGACGCTCTTGTTAAGCATGTCGAATATTTGTGTGCTCGCTGGCAACGAGCTGCGGCTGATTTCAAGAACCTTCGAATGGAAGGTTCGAACACGCTGCGTCGCAGCCTCTTCTGTCAGCGTGACGTTCCAGTGAGCAGCCTCCAGAACAAGTTTGTCGATGAAGTCGAAGCGGGAATTCCTGGTGAAGGTGAAGACGGAAAGCTGCTGCAGCGGTATCTGCATGTGCTTGTTCATGAGCAGCAGGCGGGCGACGAGTGAGGTCGACTTGCCGGAACCGGCGCCGGCGACGACCGCCTGAGCACCAGAGTTTGCGTAGATGACCTGTAGCTGGGGATTTGTGGGCCGGCGACGGTCAGGCGCCGACGGATACACGTCGCTCTTCGACACTTCAAGAATCTTGGCGCAGTCAAACGCGTGCGTTTCGTAAAGCGTGGCCGGTGGTGCAGGCGGTGGCGCGGGAGCCTGCGGCTGCGGCGTGGCTGGTCGAGGCCCGCCGAGGCTCGGTTCGCTTGTTCTCTGCTGTGCAGACGGCGCGGCGGTTCCAAAGAGCGTGCGAAGCCACTGCCAAAGCCATCCGAGCATTTTTTCTCCCTAGTGATGAGCGGGAATAGTACGGCTTCACCTCGGGCGAGCAGCAGATGCGTGCGGCGCACTTCAGCGAGCGACTAGCACTGCAATCGCCGCGGACGACCCACATTTTAATGTGTGGATTTGCGTGTCTTATCCCGACAGACTGCGGCGTCTTTTCATGGGTACAGATGCAGTTAGTCGAAGCTTTAGGCTTGGTCGTCAAGGGACGGCGTAGGGCCCTGAATATCACGCAAGAGCAACTAGCCGAGGCTGCTTCGACGCATGTCAACTCCGTCAGCCTGGTCGAGCGCGGTTTGCAGAACATCACGCTGGAGACGCTGGTTGCCATCGCCGGCGCGCTGAACATCTCCCTTTCAGAGCTTTTTGCGCTCGCCGAGCGTCTGTTGGTCGACGAAGCCGGTCTGCGAACTGCGCGCGCGTCCGAGTCGCCTGAATGAGCGAACTGCGCCGTTCCATCCAGTGGGTTGAGGGGATTTCGGAAGTCGGTGGCTCCCTCGGTGTGCTCGTACGCAGCCAGGGGAGATTGGTGCCGACACCGCTCACCAAGGTGGCCTTGAGAAACGAGTTGCGCAGCTCAAGTTCCAGCGGGCTCATCGAGCTTCAGTTCAGCGAGTTCAAGCCTGGCGTAAACAACTCGCTCGCTGACCGCCTGGACGTACCGCAAGAGGTGCAGCACTGCCAAACGATGTTCACGCTGGAGCGAGACGGGATGACGTATGTGGTTCCCGCCCAAGTTCTTATAGCGGGACTGTTTTGCACAAACTCGTTCAAGCGAAAGTTCTTGCTGACTCCTGGAGGATTCCAGCTGTTTGCTGTCCTGTGTGTCCGCGGCGCCACCGTCGAGGTCCGGGGTAACGGCCGGCGGATACAGCAGAACGTGGGAGGCAGCAAAGCGAGTCCACGGTCTGAGGCGGTGTTGCTTTGGACATTGGGTTTCAAGAGCGGGATGGAGATGGTCGCTAGCGTCTTCCATCATGCGCTCGACGGCCGGTTTGACGTGACGCTTCCGCACGGCTCTGCAGCCATTTCGTTCAATGGGACGGTCCGTGGCGATGCGATGCTCGTCGATACGGTGATGGTGAACTGGGTTGAACCTTGCGATGCGCCATTGGATGGCTTAGACGGGTTGGTGCCCCAGCGGCTGCATATGTATGAATGGGGCTTGTCGCCCGGTATGAAGGCCTTCGGAGACCCTGGGCTTGAGCTGGGACGGCGCGGCTGGCGAGTGAGCCGAGAAGAGTGGGAGATTTTGCGAGATATTCACGCCAGTACGCTGAAGAAGGCGCCGCATCAAGACGCAGAACTCAAGGTCAAGTTTGAGTTGGTGCTCCAGAAGTTCTCGAAGCAGCTTGCGTGGGATGCTGTTGGAGGCGACGCAACCACAGGCTCACGGGTCAGGAATTACTACCATTCCTTGCTCAAGGATGGTCGGTGGGAGCGGATGAAGACTTACCTGCGGCAAGCGCGCGGACTTTGAGCAACTCCGCCCACTGTTGGGTGAGCGGACGTCTACGGACGGCTCTCAGGCGCTGTGCCAGGAGATGCTTGTCGGTGCCGTCGAACCAGAACGCTGGATACCAATCGCGCCTTTGAAAAGGGATGCTAAGGATGCCGCCAGACTGCCTGAGTGGCTTCATTTGGTACCAGTGGATGCCCATGCGAGCCGCGGCCTCTCGGCCGTGGATGAGATGACCCGCAGCTACAAGGTCGCTCCGGCTTGCCCAGGCTCCGCTGCTGTCTGGGACCGAAAAGAGTTCCCCGGCCAGCGGTCTACATCGCGCGGCGCCTTGTTGAAACTTGGCAGCCGCTGCATGCAGCATGGGCATGGTGGTAGCTGTGGAGTGCCGGTAGGCCTGGAATGCGTCGCAGCGTTCAAGCAACTGTCGAAGCGTCAAACGCTCATTGGCTCCTACGCCCGATATGCGGGTAGCACTGACGGCCTTGGCGAGCTCGGCATCTCGCCCAAGCCGCGGCTTAGGTGACGGTCCGCTCGGGCGGTGCCCGACGTCTACGGGTTTCGTGGCAAGCAGCTCTTCGATGAACAGGACCCTGCTCGTGGTGGTCATGTTGCTTTGAGACTTGCGCAGGAAAAGGGCGGTCCAGTGGTTCTGTGTGTAGCTTGGTTCGATGCCGAAAGCCGTCAGGGTAGCCTGGCCGAACTCGTTCTCGATGGCTGCTCGGAGTGCGAGCGTGTCGACATGCTGGCCTCGCTTCAACCAACCGCGCGCCTCAGCCAGATTGCGGTAGTGGAGGTTGGACCGAAGGAGAGGGGGATGCAAGCCGCGACGAAGCGTCTCGCTCGAGCGCAAGGCCAAGATGTGCCAGATGGATGGCGGCATGGTGGCCAAGCAAGGCGGCCCGGTGACGTCTTGTGGCAGGCTATAGGCGCCGATGCGGCCAACGATTCGGTGGGGCGCGAGACGAAGGATGCAATCATGCCGTACGCAGACGAAGCAGCCGGGAAGCTGGTGAGACAGCCTCCAGTAGGACTCGCCGAGCGTGCGCAAGTCGTCCGCAACACACTGGTCACAGTACCGACGCTGCATGGTTGAATCGAACGAGTTCTTGAAGACTGAACCTAGCGAGATAGGCGCGGCGCATGGTGACAGCACGCTCGATATGAGCTTTGACCACACCGGCCTCGGTGAGTAGGCGGTAAGGTAGGGGACAACTGTATGTTCGGAGAGTAGGCGCCGCGGAGTGACTTCGAAGAGGTCTGCTAATGGTGACAACGCTGCAGCCCCGATGAAGCTGACCTGGCCACTTGCCGAGGGCGCCGCGACCTTTAGTAGGCGACCCAGAGTGAGTCCGTAGTGCCTGCATCCTCGAACCAGCGCGCTTGAGATTGGCTCGTCAGGGTAGGGCGGCGCTAAGTTCATTTGACGGCCTGGTGGTTCGCTCCCACGAAGCCGGCTTTCTTGAGCTGTTCGACTGTGGTCTTCTCTTTTCTCGCGGCCCTTGCGATGTCAGCCAGGTTGGTTGCATCGAGGTCAAGGGGCAGCTCGAGCTGGGGGGACGCCGCGGCTGCATCGGCGGGCGATTTCGTCTCCTTCTTCTTTTTCAATTTCTCGTAGTGCTGCCGGTTAAGGCGTTCGGCTGCGGCCGAGAACTCAGCGCCGGGTCGCAGGTCGGTAGGGGCGATGTCAAGGTACTTGACCAGTTCGGCTGCGTCGGCGTCGCCGTGTGCTTTGAGCGGGCGCTGGACAGCGGTGAACTCTTTGTCGAACGTCTCTTGAATGACCTCTGGGGTCAGCTCTTCAATGCCTTCGCGAATCGCTCTGCGCTGCGACGACGCGAACAGTTTGACGATGATGTCGGGGTTGCCCTGGGTCAGCTCGAAGAATTGTTGCGCGCGCGCGTTGCTGAGCTTGACAGGCTTCTTGACCCACTGAAACTTCCAGATTCTTCGAAGGAACGCCTCGAACTCACCTGGCTCGCTGAAGCTTCCGCTGGACGTGAGGAAGCCCCAGAACTGCATGCCGTGTCCGGTTGCGCGCCGCTTCTTGGAGAAGCTGCCTCGCAAGACGTCGTAGACCTCGTTGGTGCCGGTGAGCACGAGCGGAACTCCAAGCTTGTTGGACGCTGTGATGAGCAGCGAAATTAGGGGCGTGGTGAGCTTTGCGGGCCGAGAACCTCCCGCCGTAGCGTTTGGAGCTGCGTCCAATACATTCTTCGCGTGCTTGTCGACCTTTTGTTGTTTGCTGGACTCGTCGGCGATGAGCAAGCCGACACCGTGAATTTCCAGGAGGCTTGCGGCGTCATAGATTCGTTCGAAGGCGTTCTTGTTGTTGACGTTGCGCAGGTACAGGTCTGCGTAGCTAGCGTAGGGAAGCTTTCGGTGCAAGGCGTCGATGATGGCGGTAGCCAGCCCGTGTTCGGTCCTGCCGTCGGGCGGCATCTCGAAGATGAGTATGGGGACTTGCCACATGTCGGAATGCTTGATGACAGGTGGCAACAGCTCGGCCAGGTGATTCAGCAGCGTGGTCTTGCCCGCGCCGGACGCACCGATGAACGCAGTGGAAAGTTCGGCGCCAACGCGGCGTGTCCGTTTCACCTTCGCATCGGGCAGTGAGGAGAGAGGCTTGCCTTGTTTGCGCGCCTCGTAGATAGCCTGCAACTTAGCCCGATGCTCCCTGCCGAAGGGCTCGCGCCCAACGTAGCCTTCCAGCAGGAGGTGGAGAAACGATTGCACGCCGTGAATAGTGCGTGGGATGACAATGAGCATGCGGCTAAGGCGGCCTATGAATGTCTGCCTGACGGCAGCTGACTCGTCGCGCTCCGACTCGTGAAACTCGGGCAGGAGCTCCAAGGCTTCAAGAAGGTCGCTGTCGGTCAGGAAGAACGGCAGGGCGGAAATGAGGCGGTTGCCGTGATATTCCGGATTCGGATGGTCTTGGTAGCTCGCTTCCACGTAGTTGGCTGCGAGTTCCCTGGTTTCACGGCTCGAGGTCATCGTCGGCCTCACTGAACATGTTCTTCAGGAACTGTGAGCTGGCGGATGCGGAGCTCACCGAAGCAGGGGCTGAGGTTGGAGCTGGTGGGGCTGCGGCTGGAGGCCCAGCGTTTGCGGCTTCTTCCTTGTTGGCATAGGATGGTTTAGGCGCCGGGGGGAGTGCCTGGGCGGTGCTGCGGTCCTCCCGGGCGTCCTTGGTGCGTTGTTCCGGCGATTCCTTGACCCTGTGCTTGGCTGGTGCATCGCGCGTTAGGAGGCCACGTTCATGGTCGACGACGAGCTTGTTGAGGCGCTGCTTGAGATTGATTTCCTCGCCAGCACGTTTGTTGATGCCCAGGTCGTGCATGAGACTGGCGACTTCGGCAAAGGTGTAGCCCTTGAACTGCTGGCTGTAGGTGGTCAGTGTCGCGAGGAAATAGTTGCTCGGGTCCAAGGGGTCGACGATGTAGATTGAGTCGACAAGGGCACCGACGCGAACCTCGACGGGGAATCGCCGCTTCGCCGCACGAGTGAACCAATGTCGCTCAAGCGCTTCGGGCGCCGAATAGAAGCAGAACTCGTACAGGATTCCGTCCTGGGTGACCCTGGCCTCGTCTGTTTCGAGCAGTTCGTAGCGAACGTCTTGCTCGTCGAAGTGCGAGAGAAGGCCCATGTGCTCGGTCACGCCTCGCTTGAATACTTCGATGGGTATGGGTTGACGACCCAGGCGGATGTCTTCCGGAGGCAGCTGGTAGGTGAGATGAACGCGCTTGTTGTGGTTGAGCACGAGTCGAAGGAGCTTGCCTCGCATGTCAGAAATCGTGAGCTTCGCGTCTTTGTAGTACTTCTTCCGGCGTCTAATTTGGGTGTTGCGCGCAGGCTCGTACCCTGCTCGCAGCCGCTTCATCGGAACGTGGATGAGCTTGAAGGTGCATTCCACGATGCCCTTGCCCGCGGACCAAAGCGCTCGTGCATTGGTGACAGGGATGGACAGGTTTTCCGTGAGCATGTCGCTGGCGTAGCAAACCATCTCGCCTCGGTCGCCGAAGAGGCGCTGCGGCATCAGGCCGTGAGCGGGCCAGTCGTCCGCGTTGTAAGGCACGCCAGCCTCGCGGCACAACGCTTCCTTGTCTGTGAAGATTGAAAGGATTGCTTGCCTTGCGCCGGCCCACGAAGGTGGGTCTAGCGAGACGTAGAACCCAACGATGAGGCGGCTGTACCGGTCGACGACGAGGTACATGGTGGCTTTGCCGATTACGGTTCGCCTGTATTCCCGCGCGACAAGCCAAACGTCAACTTGAGACGCGTCGATTTCGTAGACGTCGCCTGCACCAAGGCAGTCGTCCATGACGTGCCCAATGGTGGGCTTCCAGTTGTTCTCGTAGTCGGCTTTACTGTGCCTGGCCGCTCGCTCTTTTGGAGTCAAGGTTGCTTCGAGGACGGAGCGCAGTTGCCTAATTGTGGGTCGTTGCCCAAGAGGCAGTTGCTCCACGGTGCCGGCGTCATCGATGTAGCTGAAGTGCTCAAGAATGAGTTTGTCGTAGACGTCTTCGAGGGTTACGGTCGAGTCTTCAAGGTAGCGTGTGCGGAGTGCCTTGACTGCGTGCTCGCGAATCTCGAATGTCCATGCGTAGACGGCGTAGACCCGGCCTTTCGGCGGGCGCCCGCGGGCACCTGCGCCGGTTCCAGATGGCCGACCGCTGAAACGATAGCGAGGGGTCATAGCTTGCGCCGTCATGCCGCCCTGCCACGCCATCCGTAGCAGCTTTCGCAAGTGGACCGTTGAGACCCCGCAGGCGGACGCCGCTTCGTCAATGGCTGCCGACCGTGTTCCGGCGTCGAAAAAGCGTCGGTCCTGTAGCAGCGGTTGTACGACCGACCAGCGCTGCTTCTGGACTTCGCGCGCGGCTTCGGTCAGCTTGCCGGATGGCCGTTCGCCCGAAGCGGTGGGCGTAAGCGGCTTCCACCGTTGAGCCTTGGCAGTCTCTGAAAATATAGAAAGCTGTTCGACAATGGGCTGCGCAGTCTTGGAAGCAAGCTCGATGTACGCAATCTCGGAGGAGTCCGCAAAGATTGCGATGACACGGTATAGGGTGCCGCTGCGCGTTTTGAGAACCGTGCGGACAGGATACATAGGCCTCCTAATCCTGAGGCAGGTTCGCTGGTATCAGCGAGGCGACTGGCTCCATGTGAACGGGGCCGTTAGCTAAGTCACAGGTCAGGGCGTGTCTATGAAGAAGGATTTGAATGACGCGCAGCCCGGCCCCTAGAGGTAGGCGTTGACGTTGGTCGAAGCCGGCGCAGTAGCGATTGACGGGCAGAGAGGGGCGAGCTTTGAGAATCTCGCGGTGCATCAGAAGCGGGAGTTCGTCGAACAGGCCGCCAACTTTCACCCGCTCTTTTGGAAGCCGCATCCCCTTGCGTATCCACTCGAGGTTTCTCACGACCATGCGCGGAATCGTCTCTTCGGTCACGATGGCGTACTGCCAACCCTTGAGCTGGCAGTAAGCTCGGTGAATCGAGAGCCACTCCAGAATGCGGGGGTCTTGCAGCTTCGCGGTGTCTTTGCCGTCGTAAGCGCTCCAGATGATGTCGCCGTTCACGTCACGCCGGCCGACAACCGCATCTAGCGTCATCACACAGTCGACCTTCGTTCCCGGATAGCGAGGGTGCTTGATGCCGAGGCGGTCAGCAATCGCCCTCGTTTGCTCTCGCTCGAGCGGGCGCTGCTCGAGAACATCGACGAAGTGGTCGCCGTGCTCTGCTTTGAGGAAGATGGCGCGCTCGATATTGGAGAAGAGGTGGTGGACGCGCTGTGTTTTGGAGCTCCAGATTCGATGGGAATTTCCGCGCGAGCTGAAGAACTGGATTCGGTGCCAGGGTTGGTAGCTCTTGCCGGTACCAGTACCTAGGCCGGCGCGAAGGTCCGCCAGGATGTCTTCCTCGGTGACGCGTTTCCGTTTGCCCATGAGACCTTCTCCGCGAGTCTGCAAGTGCTGGTGGCTGGAAGAAACGAAGCCTTGCGGACCTCGGTTTCAAACCGCTAGCGCGGCCGAATGATAGGCCTGTTTGTAATACGGTAGCACAAAAAGATTGCAAGACAAGTGTGGGAGAATAGCAACGTAACAACTAAGGTTGGATATGCCAAAGCAAGCCGCCGGTGGGCCGCGTCAGGCAGTTTTGAGCGTTCGTTTGCCCCAACGACTGCGGCTCGGCGTGGAGCTTGTATCGCGGCTGAATCGTGAGCCGATGGCGGACGTGTTAGTGCGCGCGGTTGAGACCGCTCTCAAAGACGCGTCGGGGCAGCTGTGCGTTTTAGTGCCAGGCGAGTCTGGTCCGGAGAATGCACTCGCACGGGTCTGGGATGAGCGAGAAAGCGTGCGGCTAGTGAAGCTGGCGTTGCTCTACCCCTCGTTGCTGAACGGCAAGGAGCGTGCAGTCTGGGAGCTGGTTCGCGACCAAGACATTTACTGGACGGGCGGCACTGCTGCAAAGCGTGAGGTTGGGGCGCTTCGGGAACAACGACTGCATATGGACTGGGCGAAGTTCGCGTCGCTGCTGTAGCTCTGGAAGCAACTTACGGATGAATCACCAAGATTGGGATGTGAAGCCCGGGAGCTATCTAGCCGCAAGGGCGGGAGCGGAAGCAGCGGCTCTTTGACGGTCACCCGCGGCGAGCACGGCTACGGCTTCATCGTCAAGGCGGGTGGCAGCCGGGAGCAAGTCAACAGTGCTGAAGCCGGGAGGTTGGCCGTCGAGAAGTACAAGCGGGACGGTTTCAAGTACGACGCTACCGTGTTGGAAAAGTAGTCACCGCTAGCGCCGATTGAATCGGCGCATTTCCAGCGAAGCGCCGCCTTGCTGCTCGTCAGCTTGGCGGCGCTTGCGTTTGGACGTCGTGTTTATTTGGTTGCTGGCCAGTGTGACTCTGCGTTCTGAAGCAGTCCCCTTGTCAGGCCCCTTCAGCAGTGCGGCCTGCGTATTGTCCGACCGTGAAATTGGGGCTCGCTCTCTATGGAATCGACCCTTGCAGGAAACGACTATTTGTCAACAAACGCCGTCTAGGAAACGACTATTTGTCATCGCGATGAAGGTCTCCCAAGGAAGCGAATTTCGGACGTCGCGGCTGCCGAGCAACTTCCGTTTTGCCCGCCTCTCGCGGTTTCATTCGGGGCCGATGTGGAAGTTAGGGATGCAAGTGCGTTTTTAAGAAAAATCCCTTTGCAATCAACGCATTAGCGCGCTCGGGGAACGACTTTCTTTTTTCTGAGTACGGGGCCAGGAAACGACTCTTTTGTCAGTTTCGCCAGGAAACGACTATTTGTCAGAGAAATCGACTTTATTGTCATTTACCACCGGCTGAAGGCGGCCGTGCGCACCCAGGCCATCGCCACCGTCGGCCTGGCGCCGCTGAGCCTCGTCTGCTTCGCGCAGCTGTCGGTCGTGGGGCTGCTGGCCAACCTGGTGGCCATTCCTGTCATCAGTTTCGTGCTGACGCCGCTGGCGCTGCTCGGCGGCGTGGCGCCGCCGCTGTGGGCCCT
>JACCDS011054587.1_pt1 | contig 23361 bp, 20 predicted proteins | sample 7446441 | NCBI WGS metagenome assembly JACCDS01 (sample SAMN15323445, study PRJNA562643) | freshwater metagenome | isolation source: river surface water | place: USA:Blue River Watershed | collected 2017-08-17 | reverse complement strand
GCATGGTCACGCACTACTGAAGAACTTCCTGAACACCTGAACGGACCGATCATGACGCTGACTCCGCAACAGGCGCTGCTGCGCTGTATCGAGCACCGCGAGATCTTTCACGACGAAATGCTGGCGCTGTTCCGGCAAATCATGAGCGGCGAAATGACGCCAGTGATGATCGCTGCCCTCACGATGGGCCTGCGCGTCAAGAAAGAGTCCATCGGCGAAATCGCCGCAGCTGCCCAGGTGATGCGCGAATTCGCGACCAAAGTCGAGGTCGCCGATGCTCACAACCTGGTCGACATCGTAGGCACCGGCGGCGACGGTGCGCACACCTTCAACATCTCGACCGCCTCGATTTTCGTCGTGGCAGCCGCTGGTGCGCGCGTGGCCAAGCACGGCGGCCGCAGCGTATCGTCCTCCTCTGGCAGCGCCGATGCCCTTGAGGCGCTCGGTGTGAACATTCATCTGCAGCCGACGCAGGTTGCGCAATCGATCGCTGAAACAGGAATCGGCTTCATGTTTGCGCCGAACCATCATGCCGCCATGAAGCACGCCGCGCCGGTCCGCAAAGAACTCGGCGTGCGTACCATCTTCAATATTCTCGGCCCGCTGACCAACCCGGCCGGCGCACCGAACATCATGATGGGTGTATTCCATCCGGATCTGGTCGGTATCCAGGCACGCGTGCTGCAGCGCCTCGGAGCAAAGCATGCGCTGGTCGTCTGGGCGCGCGACAACATGGACGAGGCCTCCCTGGGCGCCGCGACCATGGTGGGCGAACTGATCGATGGCGAAATCCGCGAATACGACATTCATCCGGAAGACTTTGGCCTGCAGATGACCTCAAGCCGTCACCTGAGAGTCGCTAATGCCGCCGAGTCCGTGCAAAAAATCCGCGAGGCGCTCGCCAACGAACCCGGACCGGCGCGCGACATCGTCATCCTGAATAGCGGCACTGCGCTGTATGCCGCCGGCGTCGCCAGCGACATCGCGGACGGCGTCAGACGTGCCCGCGAGGCCATTGCGTCCGGCGCGGCACGTGCCAAGCTCGAACAGTTTGCGACGTTCACGCGCTCGTTCGCGTCCCAATAAAAAGAAGTCGATCATGTCCGATATCCTGAACAAAATTCTTGACGTGAAGGCCGACGAGGTCGCTGCCGCAAAAAAGCGGCAGGACCTCGGCAGCCTGCGTCGTGACGTCGAGAGCAATCGCGAAGCACGCGTGCAGATTCGCGGTTTCGAAAGCAGCCTGCGCGCGAAAATCGCCGCCGGGAAGGCTGGCGTCATCGCGGAAATCAAAAAGGCGTCGCCATCCAAAGGACTACTGCGTGAAAATTTCCGCCCCGCGGAAATCGCCGCGACCTATGCTGCGCACGGAGCCGCCTGCTTGTCCGTTCTGACCGACGTACAGTTCTTTCAGGGCTCGCCCGACTATCTCCAAGAGGCACGCGCGGCCTGCGCCATTCCGGCACTGCGCAAAGACTTCATCATCGACCCGTATCAAATCTATCAGGCGCGCTCATGGGGCGCAGACTGTGTGCTGCTGATCGTGGCGGCACTTGATCATGGTCTGATGCGTGAGCTGGAAGCCTGCGCACATGAACTCGGTATGGATGTGCTGGTCGAGGTGCATGACGCGCAAGAACTGGATGCCGCACTGACACTGAAGACCCGCCTGCTGGGCATCAACAACCGCAATCTGCGCACCTTCGAAACCACCCTGGATACGACGATCGGTCTGCTGCCCCGGATTACGCCGGACAAACTGGTCGTGACCGAATCCGCGATTGCCACCCGCGACGATGTCAAGCGTATGCGCGATCACGATGTGCACGCCTTCCTGGTGGGTGAAGCCTTCATGCGCGCTGCCGATCCGGGCGTCGAACTCGCCCGGCTGTTCGACTAAGCAAAACGGAATCAGCCCACCGCCCGGCGCACTGGATCGAGCCGGGCAAGCCACTCGCGTCCCAGCGGCAGCGGTTCATCGCAGATCATCGCCGCAAGAAATTCCGCGCATAGCGGCGCGCAAGTCACGCCGCGCGCACCATGGCCGAGGCTCGCATACAGACCCTCGCTCACCCTGCCGACCAACGGGACACGATCCTGCGTCGTCGCGCGCCAGCCGACCCGGCCGCTTTGCAGCGCCGACGCCTCGAAGCAGAAGCCGGATAACAATCTTTGCAGCCGTTCAAAATTCTGCTCATCGTCGCTGCGGCGAGCCTGCGCTTCCTCATCGTCGTGCTGCAAAGTCGCACCCACCGTATGCCAGCCATCGACGGCCGGCGCGATATAGCCATCACGGCACACGACCGTGCGCAGCGGGTAGTCTTGCCGGGCTGGCAGCGAAGACAATTGTCCTCTTGCTCGCCCTGTCGCAATGCGTACTGGCCCAAGCCCTTGGTCAAAGGCGGTTGCCAATACGACTAAAGGCGCACGCAGGATCTCGCCATCATTCAGCGTGATCCGCCAGCCAGCGTCAACTCGGTCAAGTGTCGCGACAGTCGCGTCCTGGCGTAGCATGATGCCGGAATGCGCAAGCAGCGCCGCCACCAGGGTCGTCGGTGCAACCCAGCCGGCCTGCGGAAGATGAAATGCCCGGTCTGTCGGCGTTGCGCCGCATAACACTGCGGCCTCTTGCGCCGAGCATTCACGCAACCAGTCGGCTGGCGACAATTCGGCTTGCGCCGCCATCTTCTCGTGCCTGCGTGCGTCACGTGCGATGCGCAGTACACCACACCAGTCATGGCGCACAGCCCCGGGGTGATTGGCAATCCACCGCCGCAGCCACGAACTGCCCGCCGCAGTCATTTCGGTGACCGGGTTCCCAACACTGCCGGGCTCAGGCCGCACAATGCCCACCGGATTGCCCGAACCACCTGAGGCCGGGTGTGCACGCTCCAGCACTGTCACAGCAATCCCGCGCTTTGCCAGTTGACGCGCCGCGCTCGCGCCGGCCACGCCGGCACCAATGACGATCACGTTTGCAGGCAGCGGGGGCTGATATGCCTCGTGTGCAGGCCAGCTCGCCGACAGGCAATCGCGCTTGCCGCCAAAACCTGGCCGCTTGCCGACTTGAAAACCGGCGTCGGCCAATGTACGTCTCACGACCCCTGCCACGCACCAGCTAGACAGTCGTGCCCCCGGTGCAGCCAGCGATGCCAGCGGGTTCAATACCGCTGGTGACCACATTTGCGGATTACGATCCGGCGCAAAACCGTCGAGGAAGAAAGCGTCAAAGTGACCTGAAATTCTGGGGAGCACATCCGCCACATCACCGAACACGAGGGTCAACGTGACTTGGTCGTCGAGCTCCACCGAATGAAAGCCGGCGAACAATGGCGGCCAGTGCGCAAGCAATGCGTCCGCCAACTGCCTGAGTTGCTCTGTCTGCTCAGCCGGCGCACTGCCGATGCTGAGCTGCAGTGCCGTGTTCAGATCATCGCGCGTGAAAGGATGCTTCTCGATCGCTACGTAATGCAACCTTGCGCCCGAATTTTCCCTACGCAAGCGCAGCCAGGTGGCAAGAAAATTCACGCCCAGTCCAAAGCCTGTCTCGAGCAGGCGGACGCAGCCCAACTGGCGCCAGCGCTGCGGCAAATCACAACCGTCGATGAATACGGCGTTGGCCTGCCCCCAGGCGCCGCTTCGGCTGGCATAAATATCGCCAAATTCGGGCGCGTATATGCGACCGTCATCGCTGCCCTGCCAGGAAGCAGGGCGAATCGGTTCGGAATGCATCAGAAAACCAGACAGGGGTGTGTTGACCGAAGGCTCGCTGCACAGCAGTGTCATTGCCGACACGACGCCGAAAGCGATTATCGTGACGATAACCGGATCGGCATCATACAACAGCATGCAAGCGACCTGACTGCGTGCCTCCGCCTTGTCTTGAGGCCACCAAGCCCACAGAGATCAGAGATAGGCCATCCCCCGTGCCTCCCTGCTCGCTGTCCCTGACCGGTTCGCCGTGCCGTCAGCAGACCGGGGCGAAAAACTCAGCCGCCGAAGCACCGACGAGCGGGATCGCGTTGGCTACACGGGCAGCATCCTCGATGTTATCGATGACAGGCAGCGAACGCAGGCCAACACCCAGAGTCGGACTCATCTGCTCATGGTCGTGCCCAAGCAAATGGCCGACCTCATGCACTAGCACCGACAGCAGATCGACTTTACCGGACGCCACCTTCCCAACCCCAAGCGACCAGCCATGGTTCGCGGCGTCGTCATCGATCGTAATCCGCCCGTCATGAGTCATACCCAGAACCCAATGCGCATCCTGCTGCGCAAGGTCAGCAACCTCGACCGTTTGCTGCTTCAGTTCGCTGACGTCGAAACCCTCGCCCTCCCACCAGGCGAGGGCTGCAGCATACGCTGCCTTGGTCTGTGCTGAGCGAATCGCTGCAGCACCGGCTCCCTCTTCCCCCTCGAGTTGCAAAGAAGCGACGGGCTTCGGGGCGAGGTCAATGCCGCCAGCGTAGGTTTCAATGATTGCGCTGCCGATTTTGGTATCAAAATCATAATTCACAACGGGCCAGCTCGCAGGATTCGAGATCGGGCTTCCGAGAAAAGAAGTCTCCGTCGAATATTTGACCGAGACGAGATACATCGTGTTAACCGCGTCCGGCGTGAACGACACGCTGATGTCGCCATCGCTGTTGACAGTGACCGAGGTGGGCTTGACCGTCACCAAGGTATCTGTAGCATCGACGACGCTGTCGCTGCTGATGACTTTGTAAAGCTGGACACCATTTTTCAGGACTTGAAACGGTGTCGTCATCCGGGTGTTGTTTGACGTACGGGTCTGATCGATGACAACCGTCATCGCGTCGGCCAAACTATCGGCATCGCTGCCGTCAGCACCGATGATCTGGCCGGTGCCGCCCGTAAAGTAAAAGAAGACGCCCGGATTCGTACTGTTGATCTTTCCGCTGCGAACACCGTACTCAATCACGCCGGCGTGACTGGCATAAAAGTCTTCGAACGTCAGCGCAGTACCGTTGATGTACTGCTGCGCTGTCGTGTTGGTGGGCGCGATCAAAGCCTCAGGCGCTCGGCCAAAGTAGTTCGATGCGTCTGCCGTCGTCAGATTGACAGTGCCGAAGCTGCTGCTGGCCTTTGCCGTGTTGGCATACGGTCCGAATTGTACGGTTCCACTGGCGCGGAATGTCCAGGCCTCACCAGCATCAAATACGCCATTCGCATTGCTGTCGCCCTGAACAATACCGCCCGCCATGACCGCCTGTGCAGCGAAGTCATCGCTGGTATTGTTGGGCGTGCCGTTGTCATCGGTGACGATTGGCGACGACAAGGCCACATTCCCCGAATTCTTTACCGTGTACGTCCACACCACAGGTGAGCCAGCCACGAGCGTCACGCCGTCGCCATCAACGACCACGCCGCCCGGACCATCACCCGTGATCTTGTCGACCTGAATCTCAGGATCCGCACCGAAGTACCCTGAAACATCGTCGGCAACGGCGACCATGCTGTTATCGCCGGCCGTGACGGACGCCTTATTCTGGTAATCGCCTGCCTGTACAGTTCCGCTCGCCTGGTATACCCATGACTCGCCAGCGTCGAACACGCCATCTTCATCAAGATCCCCCTGGATGAAACCTCCGACTAAAACGGCGTTGGCGGCAAAATCGTCATCCGGGTCGTCCGGCGTACCGCTGTCATCGATCACTGTGGGCGCAAACAGGTCGACATTCCCCGTATTTGTCACCGTGTAGGTCCATACGACGGACGAACCGGCGAGCAGCGTCAGATCGTCGCCATCGACGATTGCCCCACCCGAACCATCGCCGGTGACCTTATCGAGCGTGATGGCATGTATCTGCTGCCGGTTGCCGAAATTGACCTGCTGTTCGGTGGGATCGAGTGCAGTAATGATGATTGGCGCCGGATTGCTGGTGGTCTGAACCCAGCCCGCTTGATTCAATTCACGAACCCGATACGGATCATTCGTCAACGGAGTCGACTTGTCTGCATCCGGCGTGACGGAAAAGGAGTAAAACCCGTAAGCATCGGTTATCGCAGCCACCTCACCTGTGTCGAGCAACGCATTGCCGTTCTCATCAAGGAAGATCGTCCACCCGCCAAGACCGGACTCCTCCGCATCCCACAGGGCATTTCCGTTTTCATCGTTAAATTTATAACCGCTTATCGTGCCCGCGATGATGGCAGCCGGATTGATCTGTAGCGACGTCGCACCGGAGTCCTCGACCTTGACTGTCGTCTGCAGCGAGCCGCCGGTCCAGGCGCTAGCGCCATTCTCCGTTGCCGTAGGGCCCGCGATGTGCAAGCCGTAGTAGATCTCGGCAACACCGTCGGTCGTAGTCTCCCCGGTATACACAAATGTGACCGTCACTTCGTGATCAACTGTTCCATTACCCGCGGTCGTGACCTGACTCACGTCGGTGATGTCAGCATCTACGGTGTAGAAGCCCTGGTCGACTGCTCCGAAAGGACTGAACCCGCCATTGTTGACAAACGCGTTGTCGATCACGGGTACGACATACGGATCAGTGACATCAAGCGGGCCAGGCGTCCTGCTGGCGTCAAACGTCGTGATGTAATCAAAGCCGAGCGCATCCGTGTTCTGCTGGTAGTAGTTGTGAATGATCGTGAACGTGTAGCTCTTGCCGTTTTCCAAAGGCGCATTATTGGAAGCCTTGTAAACAAACACATGCGGAACGACTTCGCCTTCAAAATAATCTGACTTGTTATCGTTGAGGATATTGTTATTCCATTCGGGCGAAGCGATTGGCTCAAGATCGGCATCCGCCCAATGTTGATAGACCTTGTCGACACTGCCGGCAGAATCCGTGAAGCTGGTGCTGGCAACTGCACCGTCATCCGACTGCGCGGTGAGCAGAAATCTCTCATCGGCAGAATCATCCGGATTCACATACCAAGACGTGACCACCGTGCCATTCCTTAGCCCATCGAGGTCGCCGCTTCCGCCGTCGGTGACGGCCCAGGGATCGTGACCATCGCCGCCCAGGAATTCGATCGCATCGTCAGCCGTACCGTAGACGCCATCGAACCCCGCACCGTTGACATGCTGAACACTGAAAACCACGGTGCCCCCCTCGGCAAAGCCAGTTGCCGTAATGACCGCTGTTGCGCCTGGCGTGTAATCAGCGAGGTCGGTCGTGACTTTGCTTAAGGTGCTCATGAAGATCTCCGGAGGTCGCATTGGGCAGGTGGGGCTCGATAACACTGAGCCGGTAGCCTTCGGCAAGCGCGCCACTCAGTGTTCAAACGAGCGTAGAGGCCCAGCGGGTCGCCCACATCCTTCATCTGACGTAGATCGATGCACTAGTGCTGTGAAGAATTTCCAACGGGAGGCGCCGTCAGGCTCAGTGGATGGCGGGAGATTTCAGAAACAGCAGCGGTGACAGGTGCCGCACCAAATCAGCCTGGCGTTGCGTACCCGTTTTTCTCAACACCGATGACAGCTGAGTGCGTACCGTGGCAATGCTGAGTTTCAAGATGGCAGCGATTTGGCCGGGCGAATGACCATCGAGAATAAGTTGCGCCATCCGCGCCTCTGCAGGCGTGAGCCGGTAGGCAAGTTGCAGCAGGTGCTGCGCTTGCTCCGGCGTATCTTCGGCTTGCTGCACGATGGCCAGTGCTGCTGCTTGCCCATTGCCCATGGCAGACGAAGCCATTGGAAGCACCAGCAATTGGGCGGCAACAGCGCCCTGATGCAGGGCGAACTCCATCGCGCCACCCTCAGGTTTCATCGCGCAAGCGCGTTCAACAAGCTGCGATAACTGCGACGCGGGCACACCGGGCAACGCGGCACTGAATTTCCCTGAGGATGCCGGCGCAGGCAGCCGAAATATTTTTCGCGCGGCATGATTCGCCGCGAGCGGTCTGACGGATGCGTCGAGTAACAGGATAGGAAGGCGAATACTGTTGAGCATCGCTGTCACCTGTTCGCATCGGCGGCTCAGCTGCCTCAACCGCACGATGGGCTCAAGCGCTGGCAGCAACGCACCACAAGCCTGGGTAGCCAGTGCCAACGTCGAAGAAGTCTGCGGCCAGTCGCTACTTTGTCGGTGCAGCGACAACAGAGCGTCTGCCTGGGAGAGCGGCAAAAGAATGGCGAGCACGCTCTCGCCCTCGGTGCAAAAATTCCGTGCGCGCGACAGCCAATCGGCAGGCTGCGGTTCGTCTGACAGCGGGCTCAGGTTCACCCATCGGCCGGACTCGAGCCGACTGGCCAGGTGGCCAGGCAAAGGCTCTGCGTGATCGCTATCCTCGATCGTCAGCGACCATCGCTTTGCCTCCAGCGCTGCCTGCGCCCGATAGCCCCAGTAACCTCGCCTGTCCCAGATACGCAATGACACCCGCTCACAGACCAATGCCTCGGCCATGCGCTGCAAGCCCTGCGCAAAACGGCGCGGATCGGAAATGCCCTCGTAAAAACAGGAGAGCAACTCCATGTCGAGCTGTGATTGCTGCTGCGTCGCCAATTCCCTTCCTGCACGAAAGTGAGTGCGCCGGACAGGGATGGCCAGCGCGTGCCAGCCACGCAGGCATGACACGGCCTCAGCTTAGCCTGCACTGAGCTCCGGTAAACGCGACGCGGTGCGGTGACGGTGTGCTAGTCCGCCTGCAGCGATGCGCCAGACGTCGGAACGATCAGGCGGATTTATCAAAAAGACTGAAATGCTCAACTTTCGGCGGCGCCGCGAAAAACGGCCCGACGATGCTGCGCCAAGCGGGGAAGGCAGGTGACTCGCGAAAATCCACGGTGTGGTTCTCCAGCGTTTCCCAGAAGATCATCAGCAGATAACGTTCGGGCGATTCAATACCCTTGTTGATTTTATAGCCACGAAAGCCCTTGGCCTGGCTTATTACGGTCTGCACACCATGCAGAATGGCGGCTTCAAATTCGGCATGCTTGCCGGGCTGAATCTGGATATCGGCGAGTTCGAGAATCATTAGCGCTCCTGAAAGTTTTAAAGGAATTATCGCACTCGGAGTCGGAGCGAATTTCCCATTTTCAAAAGTTGACACTAGGCTCCGCAAAAGTTATTCCTTGTCGACCGAAAAGTTCTTCGAACGATTGTTTCGAATCCCCTCCCATGCGGATAGCCGTCCTCGACAATGATGTTCAACAGCGCGCGCTGATTGCCCAAGCGCTGGCATCCGCTTCTTACGAGTATGAAATCGTCGATCAGCTCAGCAACTTGATGTCACGGGTTAGTGAGGCTGGGATCGACTTGCTGATCTATCACTGGCAACCGGAGGTCGAGGGCCTGCGTCTGCTGGCGGAATGCCGGCGGGAACTCCCGGCGCTACCGGTTCTGCTGCTGAGTGGCCGGTCGTATGAATACGAACTCGCCGCCGTTCTGAACGGTGGCCTTTGCGATTACCAAATCAAGCCGCTGCGACGCAATGAATTATTGGTCCGCCTGCGCGTCCTTGCTGCGCGCGCGCATCCGGAGGCGGCCGACGCTCCGGGGCTGCATTTTGGCCCTTATGCTTTTGATATCCGTAGATGCACGCTCAAGCGCTCTGGCGAGCCCATCGGTCTGACTCAGAAAGAATTCGATCTCGCCCTGCTATTTTTTCGTCATCTAGGGCGCCCGCTGTCGCGCGCCACGATACTGGAAGCCGTCTGGCCGCAGGACGCAGAGTTCAGCTCTCGCAGCATGGATACCCATGTCTCGCGAGTCCGCAGCAAGCTCGGACTGCGGCCTGAAAACGGATTTCGGCTGGCACCGGTGTATAGCTACGGCTATTGCCTGGAACAACTGGCCGGTGATGGTGAGGAACCCTCGTAAGCTGCAGGTATAATACGCATCGTCCCCATTCCGGCATTTCCAAGCATGCAACTGCTCGCCGTTGGCCTCAACCACACGACGGCTCCGGTCTCGCTCCGCGAGAAAGTGGCCTTCCCCGCCGACCAGCTTGGTCAGGCGGTGGCTGCCGCCTGCGCGTGGTTCGGCAATGCCAATCAGCGCCCGCAGGAAACGGCCATTCTGTCGACATGCAACCGTACCGAAATCTATGGTGCAAGCACCGTAGACGGCAATATCGAAGCGGCAATCGATCAGACCGCGCATTTCGTCGCGGACTATCACAAGCTTTCCTACAGCGACCTTCGGCCTTATCTGTACGCGCTGCCTCAGGATGGCGCAGTCCGCCATGCGTTTCGCGTGGCCGCCGGACTCGATTCAATGGTATTGGGCGAACCGCAAATTCTGGGGCAGATGAAAGATGCTGTCCGGCAGGCGGAGGCCGCCGGAGGTTTAGGCACCTACCTGCACCAGATGTTTCAACGTACCTTTGCAGTGGCCAAAGAAGTCCGGTCGACCACTGAAATCGGCGCCCACAGTGTCTCGATGGCAGCAGCGGCAGTCCGGCTGTCTCAGCGCATTTTCGACAGCCTGTCAGAACAGCACGTGCTGTTCATCGGCGCCGGGGAAATGATCGATCTCTGCATTACCCATTTTGCCGCTCAGCACCCGAAAAGCCTGACCGTCGCGAACCGTACACTGGAACGTGCGGAATCGCTCGCTCATCGCTTTGGCGGCCGTGCAATGCGGCTGGGCGAGCTGCCTGACCACCTGTCGCAATTTGATGTGGTGGTGTCCTGCACGGCGTCATCCCTGCCGATCATCGGCTTGGGCATGGTTGAGCGTGCCATCAAGGCGCGCCGCCACAAGCCGATTTTCATGGTCGATCTGGCTGTACCACGCGATATCGAGTCCGAGGTGGCGCGCCTGAACGATGTCTTCCTCTACACGGTCGATGACCTTGGCGCCGCAGTGCAAATCGGTGTTGAGAACCGTCAGTCGGCGGTTGCACAAGCGGAAGCCATCATCGAGACGCGCGTGCAGGCGTTCATGCACTGGCTGGACAGCCGCGCTGTCGTCCCGCTGATTCAGGATCTGCAGGAAACCAGCGAACAACTGCGCCGTGCCGAGCTGGATCGGGCGCGCAAGCTGCTGGCCAAGGGCGAAGACGTCGAAGCTGTTCTGGAGGCGTTGTCGAAAGGCCTCACCGCCAAATTTCTGCATGGCCCGCAGCAGGCGCTGCACAATGCCGATGCCGACGAGCGCGCGCGCCTTGCACAACTGCTGCCGCAACTGTTCCGCACGAAGCGCTAGCGGTCACCTGGCCCGGCAGTGCCGCTGCCATCCATGGTGTTCGTCCTCCCGCTTTCTCTCCCGACCCCCGAATGACACCCTCACTGCTAGCGAAGCTCGACCAGCTGACGCATCGACTTGAAGAGGTCAGTGCGCTGCTGAACCAGGAAAGCGCGACGGCCGATATGGACCAATACCGCCGGCTGACACGCGAACACGCCGAACTCGAGCCGCTGGTCGCCGTGCATGCGCAATGGGCTCAGGCACAGGAAGACATCCGTGCAGCGCAGGACATGCTCTCCGATGCGGACATGAAGGCGTTCGCACAGGAAGAACTGGAATCGGCGCAGTTGCGCTCATCGCAGCTTGAGCTGGATCTGCAGAAAATGATGCTGCCCAAGGATCCGAATGACGAGCGCAATATTTTTCTCGAAATTCGTGCCGGCACCGGCGGCGATGAGTCCGCGCTCTTTGCCGGCGACCTGCTGCGCATGTACAGCCGCTTCGCCGAACGGCAGCGATGGCAAGTCGAGATGGTGTCGGAATCGCCCTCGGAACTGGGCGGCTACAAGGAGGTCATCGTGCGCCTGGTGGGTCACGGTGCGTATTCGCGACTGAAGTTTGAGTCCGGAGGCCATCGCGTGCAGCGGGTTCCTGCAACCGAGGCGCAGGGTCGTATTCATACCTCCGCCTGCACTGTGGCCGTGATGCCGGAGGCGGAAGAAATCGGCGAAGTCGATATCAACCCGGCTGACCTGCGCATCGATACGTTCCGCGCCTCCGGCGCCGGTGGGCAGCACATCAACAAAACTGACTCAGCGGTCCGCATCACCCATCTGCCAACTGGCATCGTGGTGGAATGTCAGGATGATCGCAGTCAGCACAAGAACAAAGCGCAGGCCATGAAAGTGCTCGCGACCCGCATCATGGACATACAGCGACGTGAGCAACAGGCAAAGGAAGCCGCAACGCGGAAGTCGCTGGTGGGTTCAGGTGACCGCAGTGAGCGCATCCGCACATACAATTTCCCGCAGGGCCGTATTACTGACCATCGCATCAACCTGACGCTCTACAAGCTCGAGGCGGTCATGGAGGGCGATTTGCAAGAACTCACCGACGCGCTGATGGCAGAACATCAGGCTGAACAACTGGCTGCGTTGGCCGAGGCGGGATAAAAGTCGGGCGACATCCCATCGCCTACAGAAAAATTCAAAGGCTTCATGTGACTGCCATGACTCGATTTGCCAAGCCCATTCTGCTCGTTACTGCCCTTGCCTGCATCGCGATGCTTGCCGTTGGCCTCTACCTGCAACTAGTGCTCGACATGCTGCCCTGCCCGCTGTGTATCCTGCAACGCTACGCGTTTGCGGCCGTAGCGCTGGTTTGTCTGGCAACTGTGGCGCTGCCGTCAGCGGCAACGCGGCTCGGCGCCGCCCTCGCCTGCCTGGCCTCGCTGACGGGCGCTGGCATCGCGATCCGCCATCTGTGGGTCAAAGCGCATCCGGAAATCTCGTGCGGTATCGATCCGCTGGAGACCGCACTGAACAAAGTGTTTATTGCCGACTGGATCCCGGCCCTGTTTCAGGCCGACGGCTTGTGCACGACCGAATACGATCCCATCCTCGGGCTGTCGATCCCGCAATGGGCACTGGTCTGGTTCACGGTATTTGCACTCGTGACCGCCGCTATCGCACTGCGCAAGCGTCGCTCGGCATGACTGTCGAAGACTTGCTGCGATCTGCCCGGATAGATCCGCTGGAAGCACGCATCCTGCTAGCCCATGCGTTGGGGTGCACACGTGTGCAGTTGGTCATCCGTGCCAGGGATGACGTGACGGAGCAGCAGGAAGCCGCTGCAAACCGATTGTTCGAGCGCCGCCGGCGAGGTGAGCCGATCGCCTACCTGACAGGTGAACGTGAATTCTATGGCCTGAGCTTTCAGGTGACACCCGCCGTGCTGATTCCCCGCCATGAAACTGAACTGCTGGTCGAACTGGCGATCGAGCGCTTGCCACGCCAAGGCCGAGCGCTCGACCTTGGCACCGGATCGGGAGCGATAGCCGTGGCGTTAGCGCATGCACGCCCCAACGCGCAGGTCATGGCAACCGATGCCAGCGCAGACGCACTGGCTGTGGCGTGCCGCAACGCTGATCACCATCACGTCGCGGTTCGCTTCGGACTCAGCGACTGGTACGAGAACATCGATGGCACGTTCGATCTGATCGCCAGCAACCCGCCGTACATCGCCGCCGGAGATCCTCATCTGACGCAAGGCGATCTGCGCTTTGAACCGGCGATGGCCCTGACAGACCAGGCCGACGGTCTGTCTGATCTCATGTCGATCATTGACGGCGCGCTTGCCCACCTGAATCCGGGGGGATGGCTGCTCATGGAACATGGCCATGATCAGGCTGCCGCGGTGCGAGCGCTACTCGAGCGCGCCGGCTGGCAGCAAGTCCAAAGCTGGCGCGACCTCGCGGGGATTGAGCGCGTATCCGGCGCGCTGCGCCCCGCGAACTGATCGGCTGTCAAGACTGGCGCGCTGCGACGATTTGCGTATCATCCGACGCTTTACCGATTTCCCTACCGCGGATTACCGATGTTGCCTTCGATTGAACAACGCCTCGCCGGCGAACTGGCGGCCCGTACCGAACAAGTGACTGCAGCCATCGCGCTGCTGGACGAAGGCGCAACCGTGCCGTTCATCGCACGATACCGGAAGGAAATGACCGGAGGACTGGACGACATACAACTGCGCCTGCTCGAAGAGCGGTTGCGTTATCTGCGCGAGCTGGAAGCACGGCGCGAAGCGATCGTTGCGTCGATCGAGGAACAGGGCAAGATGACGCCGCAGCTGAAGGTGGCCATCCTGTCGGCCGAAGACAAGACGCGACTGGAAGATCTGTACCTGCCTTATCGCCAGAAGCGCCGCACCAAGGCGCAAATTGCGGTCGAAGCGGGCCTCGAACCGCTGGCCGATGCGCTGCTCACTACGCCGTCACTGGTGCCTGAGGAAGAGGCGGCAAAGTTCATCCGTCCTGCATTTACGACGGAGCAGGGCGAGAATCCGGGTGTGGCCGATGCAAAGGCAGCGCTCGACGGCGCCCGCCAGATCCTGATGGAGCGCTTCGCCGAGGATGCGTCGCTGTTACAGGACCTGCGTGCCTATTTGCTCGACCATGGCGTGGTCGACAGCAAAGTCATCGACGGCAAACAAGAGGCCGGCGAAAAGTTTGCCGACTACTTCGATTACTCGGAACCGCTGACGGCCATCCCCTCGCACCGGGCGTTGGCGCTGCTGCGCGGCCGCCGCGAAGAAATCCTGACCGTCACACTGAGGCTCGACAGCGAAGAAGAAAAGCCGACCTGGGCCGCCCCGCCGAACCCCTGCGAGAGCCGTATTGCCCAGCGTTTTGGCGTGTCGCAGCAGAGCCGGCCAGCCGACAAATGGCTGATGGACACGGTTCGCTGGACCTGGCGCGTGAAAATCTTCATGCACCTCGAAACCGAACTGATGACGAAATTGCGCGAGGACGCTGAAGCAGAGGCTATCCAGGTGTTCGCACGCAATCTGAAAGATCTGCTGCTGGCGGCGCCAGCCGGTCCGCGCGCCACCCTGGGCCTTGACCCCGGGCTGCGTACCGGCGTCAAAGTGGCCGTGGTCGACGCGACCGGGAAAGTCGTGGATACCGCGACCATCTATCCGCATCAGCCGCGCAATGACTGGGAAGGCTCACTGCACCAGCTGAGCTTGCTGGTGAAAAAGCACGGCGTGTCGCTGGTCGCCATTGGCAACGGAACCGCCTCCCGCGAGACAGACCGCCTCGCGCAAGATCTGGTAAAGCGCCTGCCGGACATGAAGATCAACACCATCGTGGTATCGGAGGCGGGAGCATCGGTGTACTCGGCGTCGGAATACGCGTCAAAAGAATTGCCGGAGCTTGACGTGTCTCTGCGCGGCGCCGTGTCGATCGCACGCCGCCTGCAGGATCCGCTGGCGGAACTGGTGAAAATTGAGCCGAAGTCGATCGGTGTCGGTCAATACCAGCACGACGTATCGCAAACGCGGCTGGCACGTTCGCTCGACGCCGTGGTGGAAGACTGCGTGAACGCTGTGGGTGTCGACGTCAATACGGCATCGGTGCCGCTGCTGGCGCGGGTGTCGGGCCTCAATGCGAGCGTCGCGCAAAGCATCGTGAATTACCGCGACCAGAAAGGCATGTTCAGTTCGCGCAAGGCATTGCGAGATGTGCCGCGCCTGGGCGACAAGACCTTCGAACAGGCAGCCGGCTTCTTGCGCGTGATGAACGGAGACAATCCGCTGGACGCGTCGGCCGTTCACCCAGAATCCTACCCTCTGGTCGAAAAAATTCTGGCCGACATCAAGCGTGACGTGAAAGGCGTGCTCGGGGACAGCGGGCTCCTGAAATCACTGGACCCGAAACGGTACGCGGACGAGCGCTTCGGCGTCCCGACAGTGGCGGACATTCTCAAGGAACTCGACAAACCCGGCCGGGATCCGCGCCCGGCCTTTGTCACGGCCAGCTTCAAAGAAGGCGTGGAAGATATCAGCGATCTGCGGCCAGACATGATTCTGGAAGGGGTGGTGACGAACGTTGCGGCGTTTGGTGCGTTCGTCGACATTGGCGTCCATCAGGATGGCCTGGTGCATATTTCTGCGCTGTCAAATCAGTTCGTGAAAGACCCGCATACGGTCGTGAAGGCGGGTCAGGTGGTGAAGGTGAAGGTCCTGGAAGTTGACGTCAAACGCAAGCGCATTGCGTTGACTATGCGGCTGTCGGACGCTGCCCCCACCCCTGGCGAGCGCCGCGAACCGCGAGACCGCCAGACCACGGCGCGTGGTGCCGCACCGCGCCGCGACTCGGCTCCGTCCGGTACCGCCATGGCCGCGGCATTCGCGAAGCTCAAGCGCTGATTCGGCCACGGCGTCATGCGGCGTCACCTGCTCGTGCAGGCCGCATTTGCAACAATGGCAAGGCGGCATTCGATGATCGAAACACCTATAATGGCGTAGTCATCACCCGAAACTGAAGGAAAAGAAGTTATGAGCGACGTACAAGCGTGGATCAAAGAAACCGTAACCAGCCATCCGGTGGTTTTGTTCATGAAGGGCACCGCGCAATTTCCGCAATGCGGCTTCTCTGGCCGCGTTATCGAACTGCTGAAGACTGTCGGCGTCGAGAATCTGGTGACCGTCAATGTGCTGGAAGATGAAGAAGTCCGTCAGGGGATCAAGGAATTCTCCAATTGGCCGACGATTCCGCAGCTGTATGTGAAGGGCGAGTTCATCGGTGGCGCAGACATCCTCAGCGAAATGCACCAGTCCGGCGAACTGCAGACCCTGCTGAAGGCCTGATCACTTGAGGCGCGTCGTCGTCGCGATGACCGGCGCGTCGGGTGCGCTGTATGGCGTGCGGCTGCTTGAGCAGCTGCGTCATACCGCCGATGTCGAGACTCACCTGATGATTTCCGACGCAGCCGCCCTGAATCTTCACCACGAGCTCCAGACCCGGCGCAAGGACATCGAGGCGCTTGCCGATCATGTCCACAGCATACGCGACATCGGCGCGTGCGTAGCCAGCGGCTCCTTTCGCGCAGACGGTATGGTGATTGCGCCGTGTTCGATGAAAACACTGGCATCTGTCGCGCACGGCCTATGCGACAACTTGATCACGCGCGCTGCCGACGTCATGCTCAAAGAGAGACGCCGGCTAGTGCTCATGGTGCGCGAGACGCCCTTCAACCTGGCTCATTTGCGCAATATGACCGCCGTGACGGAAATGGGCGGCGTGATTTTCCCGCCCGTGCCGGCGCTTTATCAGCGCCCTTCCAGCATCGTGGACATGGTCGATCACACGGTCGGCCGCGTGCTGGATTTGCTCGGATTGGAACAGGCACTGGCGCCTGAATGGCAAGGTCTGAGGTCCTCAGACTGACTGCCGCGGTCGCCGCGGCGGCTCTCCGTAAGAAAAAATCCCCTGATAGCGATGGCTTGACAGCCACGAGCGCTAGAGCCGCGAAGGCAGACGCTTCCCGCGAGGACTCTCTGAACCACCTTGCTTGGCAGGCTGGGCATCACCGGCCGGGGTGTCTGCAGCATCGGCTGGCGCGTCACTGACGGCAGGCGAAGCACTGTCCTGGCTGCTCGTCGGCTCAGCCGTTGCAGCGGCTGGCTCCGGCGAAGCACCAACCGCGTCCTGAACCGCCTGTGATGGGGCAGGCGCAGAGTCCTGCGGCATCGCATTCGCCTTGGCGGCCTCCGGCTCAGCGACTGCGCTTGCACGTGCGGCCTCCTCCGCGATACGAGCCCGCTCCGCAGCCTCTTGCTCTGCTGCCAGACGGGCGCGTTCCGCAGCTTCCTGCTCAGCGGCCTCACGCTCGGCTGCCAGACGAGCACGATCAGCCGCTTCCTGTTCAGCGGCCTTGCGCGCACGATCAGCCGCCTCCTGCGCCTTCAAGGCGCGCTCTGCCGCTTCTTGTGCTTTGCGCGCACGCTCGGCAGCCTCGCGGGCACGCCGCTCGCGTTCCGCGGTTTCCCTGGCCTCGCGATCTGCCTTGCGCGCCCGCAGAACCGACGTAATACGGTCGCTGGCCTCGCCGAAGCCATTCATCAAGAATTGACTAATCCTGAACTGCCCGTTCGACAATGGAAAGGCGACGCCCACGGTATCTGACTGCATCAGTGCGTCGTTGAATTGCGGCAGATCCGCAAACCAGTAACGCATCAAATCGCTGGAAGCCGTCATCCCCGGTGCGCAGACAGTTTCGACGGCGATGGAGCCGGCCGACGTCGCAATCACGATGGGGTAATTATTGCCAGGCTCGCAATTGATGCCGTTTTCATAAAAATAACGGCAACTATCCTCCGTACACAGCATGCCAAACTTGGCCATGCTGATATCCTTCGTCGAGGCCTCACCCGTGCCTTCGCGGAACTCCGAGACCCACTCGGCATGTTCCATGCGCTCATCAGCCAGCACAGGGAAGGTGGCAGCCGCAAGCAGCGTGGCCAGTGACAACAGGCGTCGCATTACCTTCTCCCTGAAAAATTTGGGCGACTGTAACATGACATGGCCATTCAGTCCTCGATGTCCAGCGTCACTTCACCCAGGCGCTCAATCTGTATGCCCACTCGATCGCCCGGGTTCAGCCATTTTGTCTCTACCACGCTACCCAGCATGATGAACTCGCCTGCCTTCAATCCTGACAAGCCGTGCGCATACTGCGCGTTTGCGAGCCACGCTAACGCATTCAATGGATGGCCCATCACCAGCTGCCCTTTCCCGCTGCCCACTTCGATGCCATTGATCTTCACTCGTCCCGTGACATCGGCAAGATCAATGTCCTGCCAGTTGCGCAGCGGCTCACCCAAGACGCAGCCACTGTTAAAAAAATCGTCGGCAATGAGCGTCGCAACGCCAAGCGTACGGTAGTCACGATAGCGTTCATCGACCAACTCGATCGCCGCCATCACCTCACCCACAGCGGGAGCCACATCCTCGCGCGCGTACGGCTCGGCGCGCGGAGGCAAATCGCGCTGCAGTCGCACAGCGATCTCGCATTCCATGCCGATACGCACAAAGCCCCGGTGCGGCACACGCCCCCGCTGCTGCATGACCGTGCTACGGAAAATACGGCCAGCGCAAGGATGGCCGATACCCAGGAATGCCTGCATGACGGGCGTAGTGCACCCAATTTTGTGGCCGACCATGTCGCCCATGCCAGCCAATACCAACTGCCTGTTGAGTTCGGCCTGGATAGCGTACCCCGCGTTGACAGTGCCCGGAGCCAAATCAGCGGGCAAGTTGTCAATCGGCTCCAGCGACAAACGCTGCCGAAGCAATTCACGGGCAGCTTGCGTTATTGTTGCTTTCATCACACGTCTCCTTGCGATTGTTCGATGAGCGACTATTGTTTAGGGGTGAGTCTAGCAAAAAGTGCAACACCACCGGCCGTTTTGCATAAACATTGACGCGCACGGAGGACGTTGCCCTGCTGGATTTTTAACGTATTGAACGTGTATTTTTCATGCGTCAGACCGGGAAGTTTCTCCATGCCCTCAGAGGTATAATCCGCCGTTTTCTTTCAACCCCACAGCTTTCGGAGACATGCTCATGGGCTCTCTAGTCAAGCAAGCCGGATGGATGGTGCTCGCATTAGTCGGCGCCTTCGCACTCGGCACAGTCGCGCTATCGCGCGGCGAGACCATTAATGCCCTGTGGATCGTCGTTGCCGCAGTTGCCATCTACTTGATTGGCTACCGCTACTACGCGCGATTCATCGCCACACGCGTCATGGAACTCGACGGCAACCGCGCAACGCCTGCGGTGCGCCTGAATGACGGTCTGGATTTCGTTCCGACCAACAAACATGTTCTGTTTGGCCACCACTTCGCCGCAATCGCGGGAGCAGGCCCGCTGGTCGGCCCGGTCCTTGCCACTCAGATGGGCTACTTGCCCGGCATGATGTGGCTGATCGTCGGTGTCCTGCTCGCCGGCGCAGTGCAGGATTTCATGATCCTGTTCGTATCCACCCGACGTGACGGGCGCTCGCTGGGCGATCTGATCAAATCAGAACTCGGCCTCGTGCCTGGTGTGATCGCCTTGTTCGGCACCTTCATGATCATGACGATCCTGCTTGCCGTGCTCGCGCTGATCGTGGTGAAAGCACTTGCGGAGAGTCCGTGGGGCACGTTCACCGTGGCGGCGACTATTCCGATCGCCATCTTCATGGGTCTGTACACGCGCTACATTCGCCCGGGTCGCGTCGGTGAAGTATCGGTCATTGGATTTATCCTGCTGATGGGCTCTATCGTGTACGGTGGCAGCGTCGCAGCCGATCCTTATTGGGGCCCCGCCTTCACGTTCACCGGCATACAGCTGACCTGGATGTTGCTGGCGTACGGTGTCGTCGCCTCGGTATTGCCGGTGTGGCTGCTACTGGCACCGCGCGACTATTTGTCGACTTTCCTGAAGATTGGCGCGATTGCGGCACTGGCCGTCGGCATTCTGATTGTCGCCCCCGACTTGAAGATGCCCGCAGTGACAAAGTTCATCGACGGAACCGGCCCTGTCTGGTCGGGCAATCTGTTCCCATTCTTGTTCATCACCATCGCCTGCGGCGCGGTCTCCGGTTTCCACGCGCTGATCTCCTCAGGAACCACGCCCAAGTTGCTTGAAAATGAAATGCATGCTCCGTACATCGGCTACGGCGGAATGTTGATGGAGTCGTTCGTGGCCATCATGGCTCTGGTCGCAGCATCAATCATTGAACCGGGCGTGTACTTTGCAATGAATAGCCCGGGCGCATTGATCGGCACGACCCCCGAAACGGCGGCTGCGGCAATCAGCCAGTGGGGCTTCATGGTCACGCCGGAGATGCTTGCGGAGACTGCACGTAACGTTGGTGAAACGACGATTATTTCGCGCGCTGGCGGCGCACCGACGCTCGCGGTCGGCATGGCTTACATTTTCTCGGAAATGCTGGGCGGCCCGGGCATGATGGCCTTCTGGTACCACTTCGCCATCCTGTTTGAAGCGCTGTTCATTCTGACGGCAGTCGACGCAGGCACACGCGTTGGCCGTTTCATGCTTCAAGACCTGATTGGCACCTTGGTACCGTCGTTCCGCAAAGTTCCGGCTGTTGCATCCAGCATCATCGCCACCTTGCTGTGCGTCGCTGCCTGGGGTTATTTCCTGTACCAGGGAGTAGTTGATCCTTTGGGTGGCATTAACACGCTTTGGCCGCTGTTCGGTATCTCGAATCAGATGCTTGCTACGATCGCGTTGCTGCTTGCAACTGTCGTGCTTTTCAAAATGAAGCGCGAGAAATTCGCATGGGTAACGCTGTTGCCAACAGCATGGTTGCTGGTTTGCACGCTGACAGCAGGCTACCAGAAGCTGTTCCATGAAAATCCCCGGATCGGCTTTCTGGCCCACGCGAAAAAATTCGAGAACGCGCTTGCGAATGGTGAAGTATTGGCACCAGCAAAGTCCGCGCTGCAGATGAAGCAGATCATCATGAATGACTACATCGATGCAACGCTTGCGGCGATTTTTATCGCGGTGGTGCTATCGATTCTGTTCTTCAGTATTCGTGCGTGCCTACAGGCTTTGCGTGCGGACAAGCCTACGACCAAGGAAGCGGAGGCGGCGCCACTCGGCGCAGCCTCCGCCTGAATTGACGGAGAAGAACGTGCTCGGCAAACTCGGCGCCTACCTCGGGCAAACCGCCAGATTGATGGTGGGCCTGCCTGATTACGACAACTACCTGAATCACATGCAGCAGAACCATCCGGATCAGCCTGTGATGACCTACGAAGAGTTTTTCAGGGAGCGGCAGGATGCGCGATATGGTGGTAATGGTCGAATCGCAAAGTGCTGCTAAGCCTTAGTCTCCTTAAGTTCGCGAAAGCGCCCGATTTCATGATCGGGCGCTTTTTTTATTACGAGCCGTTCTTTTAGCTTCAGTGTCTGCTTGAATGCCTTGTAAGCGGCAGGCGGCAGGCAACGGGTACGGCCATTGCACAAGGTCAGTAGCTTACCGGCAGGATCGAGTTGCTGTATTAGCGTATCGCGCAGACCGCAAGTTCGTTCCGCTGTGAATTCCACCTTTGATGACAACGTCAGTACACTGTCAGGCTCGCACCGGTGATTGTTTCGATATCGGCATGGATACTGGTGCTCGCCTTTCGGCATGCCAATGTGCACACTGCTCATCTGTTATTACATCATGGAGCCTGACTGAATATGGGTGCTGTTGACCATTTGACGTTGTATAGCTATTTCCGCAGTTCGGCCGCTTATCGTGTGCGCATCGCGCTGAATCTTAAAGGCCTGACGTACGATTACATTCCAGTTCATCTTCTGCGTGATGGCGGAATGCAATTCGCCGAACCTTTTCGCTCGATGAATCCGCAGAAGCTGGTCCCGTTATTGGACTGCGATGGCTTCCAACTCACGCAGTCCCTCGCCATCATCGAGTATCTTGACGAAAAATTTCCGGAGGTTCGGCTGCTTCCCGAATCACCCGAAGGACGAGCACGGATTCGCCAGCTTGCGCTTGCGATAGGCTGCGATATTCATCCACTACAGAACCTGCGGGTGTTGAAGTACCTTACCGGGACGCTTGAGCTATCAGATGACGACAAACTTGCCTGGCTCACTCACTGGCTAGGTTTGGGGCTCGAAGCCCTGGAGGCTGATCTTGCTCGAAGTACGACGCGCGGCTCGTTCTGCTATGGCAACCAGCCGACGCTCGCTGATTGCTTTCTAGTGCCTCAAATCTTCAGCGCACACCGTTTTGGCGTCGATATCTCGCCCTACCCGACGCTCAATGCAATCTATGCTGCGTGCGAAGCCATTGATGCCATTGCTGCCGCCCATCCCTCGCGCCAACCCGACGCGGAATAGGCCGCAGCTTGACACCTCGTTTGTCCAGCGCAGGCGCCCATCGGCGCCTGGTTGCCGCGATCGATATGCTTGCAAAGGGTTGCTACCGTGTATGTTCCCAAGCATTTTGCAGAAACCTCCTCGGAGGAAATTCGTCACATCATTGACACATTTCCACTTGGCACACTAGTCACGCATGGCGTCAACGGACTCGATGCAAATCAGCTGCCATTCGCGCTGTATCCACTGGATGAACAGTCGAGCACTCTGCGAGCTCACGTGGCGCGCGCCAACCCAATCTGGCAGGAGATCCCGGATAACAGCGAAGTACTCGTGGTCTTCAAAGCGACAGACGCTTATATCTCACCGAACTGGTATCCGAGTAAGCATGAAAGCCACAGGCAGGTTCCGACGTGGAATTACCAGGTAATCAACGTGCACGGCAGGATCCGATTTACCGACGAAGTGAAATTCCTGAGAAGCGTCGTGGGTCATCTCACTCGCACCCATGAGACCCGAACTGAAGGCAGCAAAGCGTGGCGCATGGGCGATGCGCCGCGTGACTATATGGCGATGATGTTACAGGCGATTGTGGGATTGGAAATTGCGATAACGCGCGTCGTGGCCAAGTCAAAACTAAGCCAGAATCGTGAAGATCGGGATCGGTTGAATGCTGCGGAAATTCTGAGGCAGAGCGGTCATATCGCGTTGTCTGACGCGATGTCACGTTCACACCGTCCACGCGAAGGTGGCGACGTGACCGCGTAAATTCCGAAATAATTTGCGATCGAAAAAAGAAAAAGGCCAGTGCGTCGATAGCGCTAGCCTTTTTGTCGATTGGTGCCG
>JACCDS011533662.1_pt1 | contig 23363 bp, 3 predicted proteins | sample 7446441 | NCBI WGS metagenome assembly JACCDS01 (sample SAMN15323445, study PRJNA562643) | freshwater metagenome | isolation source: river surface water | place: USA:Blue River Watershed | collected 2017-08-17 | reverse complement strand
GTCGAGAATCGGTATCGGATTTTTTGAAAATAATGAAATTCGTATCGACCTGAAGGATGGCCTTTAGCTTTAAATTTAGCTGGTTCAAGACATCGTTTTTCATGCGAATATTATGCGAAAAATGCACGCCATTTTGTTCCACTAAACCTAGTAATTCAGAGTTAGGGACATTGTCATTTTTCAACAAATATTTTAATACTTTTAATTCGGTATCTTCGAAATTTATGGCCGCCTTTCCTAAATATAAAATCCCATTTTTATCGTGAATGACATTCAATTTCTTAGGCATAAATTTCATGACAAAATAAACGAGAGCACTGGCTATAAGAATAGATAGTAGTGTTATAAAATAAGGGAAATAAGTCTCTAAAATATTCTGATCAATGAACGGCTTTTTTAAGATAGATTTTCCTAAAAATTTCTCTATCGGTATTGCCATTAAATCAATATCCATGGTAGAGTGATTATTTGCAAAATAATACACAATTCCATTTTCAACAAATGGTTTGAATTGGGGGGATATTTTAGATGAAACAGCCTCATTCTCAAATATTTCGTAGGTTTCATCCTTAAAATTAATTCGTATTATTCTTCGCTCATCGGTAAAGGCAATATAATAATTTTGATATTGAAAATTTTGAGGATTATTCCCAAAAAACACGGCGGATTTTCCTCTATTTTTCCATGTTTTTGTTTTTAAATCAAACTGCCAAATATCTTGTGTTTTTTCGAATTTTAAATTGTCAAATTTATTGATCGTCATTCCATTAAAATAGGTAATGATATCTCCATTTTTGAATTGATTTATATCGAATAATCCAGGAGGTACATTTTCTCCTTGTACGGGAGAATAACTTTCCCATTCTTTGGAATTAATATCGAAGTAAGTAAAGAAATTTCTAGCTGACCAAAAGCCATAACCCCCGAACCGAAATATGCGATTATCGTACATAAAATTCTGAGCATTGATTTGCATTTTATGCTCAAAGGAATGATCAATCCTGAGTAGTTTATCTCCTGCAATTTCAAATACAAGTCCACCTAAATTTTGTGCTAAGTATAACTTTTTATTAACCATGTGAAGGCTAAACGACTCTGGTGTGAATTTTTTAAGATAAGTGGAGTCAATTATTTTAAAATAGATAGGTTCTGAAACGGTCATTTCAGGTATTCGTACAGTTTTGTAATGATCCTTCTCTATTATATATATGTATGGTTTCACATAGTTTATACTTGCGCCGCCCATATATGTCAGGCTAAAATTTTGAGCCTTTGAGTATAAACTTAATAGCAGTAGTACGTATAGTAAAGATTTCTTCATTTTACCAGCTTTTTGCCCTTTTATTGCGTTTAAAGATAGTTTTTTAATATCTATTCCTTGAAAAATATTTATCTAACGGTTATATGTATCATATATGCACATATTTTCTTGACAAATAATTATCTGAACTTTACATTGAATATTTATGATATTTTATGAAAAAGCTTTCCTTCTTACTTGTATTGTTGGCCTCATTAACTTCAATGGCCCAAAATCCAGCAACATTGCCTATTGGTGCGAAAGGACCAGGTGGTGGTTTTATCTATTATGATAAAGGAGATTGGGATAATGGCTGGCGTTATTTAGAATCTGCACCTACTAAATGGAATGGGACTGACGCAGTTGATCCTAAAAGTACGTTTGGTGCAAATATTTCTAATAACACAAGCATAGAAATTGGTACTGGTAAAGCAAATACGCTAACCATTGGAACATCGTCTAATTTCTATGGCCTTATTTCAACTTACAATCGTAGGAAAGGAAATATGGGGGACTGGTTTTTACCGTCATTGAAAGAACTAGAAGAATTGGCTAAATTCTATGGTTTGACAGTCGAAAACAAATTTATTTTCGGATCTCCAGTTAACACGTCTGATTATACACTTCAGTCTTTCTGGTCATCTTCTCAGTCAGGCTCTCAAGTTGCAAGTGCTTCAAGAGTTAACTTTTTCACAGGTGTTACAGCCATTGACGACAAAACAAGTAATTTTTCTATTCGTCCAAGTCGTTATGTCACAAAAGCAGACTTAGATCCAACTGTTAAAAAAGAAGTGCAATCAAATGCCCCTTCTATTTTATTATTAAAAAATCAAAGTGCGATTATCCAATTTCCTGAAAGCACGTTGACTTCTGCTGTATTTAAAATTTCTAGCCTTTCCACAAAAGGTAAATTATATCAACTAAACGCAGATTTAACAATAGGAGCAGAAATAACGACAGTTAATACGGCAATATCTAATGCTGACAGAAAAGTGCTTTTTGTTCCAACTACAGGAGAGTCTGGAAATGACTATTCTGAATTTTCTTTCACTGTTTCAAATGATGCTACCACAGAATCTGCTGTCAAGGTGTTAATTTCTGTGCAAGATTCTGATTCTGATAACGATGGCATTCTTAATATATATGAATTAGTCAATGGATCAAATTCATTGTTTGCAGAATCTCAAGTTTCCATTTCTGCTATAGCGAACCCGGTTATTCCTGAAACTTCTGGCACAAAGGATGTTGTAGCTACTATTTTAGCGGCATCTACTAAAGACGTAATTGTTGATTTGCGTTTAACAGGTACAGCGGCAGATCAGAAGGATTACAAATATGATTATGCAAAATTAGGACAAACTACGTTCTTAGCTGGAGGCTTAGAAGGCTTTGCGAACTCCACTACAGCAACGGACGCTAAATTCAGTTATATCAGAGGTATAAATTCGGATGATAAGGGGAATGTATATGTAGTAGACCACAACAATAACCGTATTCGCAAGATTGATCCAGCAGGGATTGTTACCACTTTTGTCGGGGGGGGAAATCAATCTTTCAAAGACGGGAAGGGAGCAGATGCTGAGTTATCTTCTCCTGAGTTTTTGGAAAAAGATACAGAAGGCAACTTCTATTTTGTAGATGGAGGTAGTCGTAACATAGTTAGAAAGGTAACACCTTCTGGATTAGTAACGACGATTGCGGGTAATCTAAGTGTTAACACGAATCAAAATGGAACGGGCACTAACGCTACATTTTCAAATATTCGTGACTTAAAGTTAGATGCGCAAAACAATATTTATGTTTTAGTACAGACACAAGGTAGCGGATTCACTAATAGTTATATTAGAAAAATTACGCCTGCTGCGGTAGTAACCAATTACCATAAAATTGTTAATAGATATATTTCAACGTTTGATTTAGCAGCCGATGGAACAATCTTTTATTCGAATGGCGGATCTATTATAAAGTCTGCTGTAGACAGTACAGGTAGCGCTCCGGAAACATTTGTATATACCGGCCTTAATTCTGCTAAAGATTCTTGGAATGGTTGGTACACGAATTATCTTAGAATGGGTAAAGATGGCCAGCTTTATATAGATCTTGGCGGTAGTTATGAAAAACATAATATTATCAAATTTACATCAACTCCTGAATCGAATGGTGGAAACCCAATTTCTCCTACATTCTTAACAGCGAACTTTGCTAACAATAACAATGCGCGGGTTGAAGATATGCGATTTACGATTTCTGCAAATGGGGATATTCTTTATGCAGATAAATATGCTGATTTAATCGCAGAAAAAGTTTATTCAAAGGTTAATCGCATTGATTTTGGACCTAAAATCATCATTCCAGCAGGCTCTACATCTGGTAAAATTACCATCAATACAGTAGATGATGAGAGTGATGAAGAGGATGAAACAGTTATATTGACTCCAATCGTTGCCCAAAATGGGGCAATTGGGGCAAATTCGGCTAAAACATTAACTATAACAGATAATGATACTGCTCCTGTCATCTCATTTAAATTCTCGGCACCATTTATTACAGAAAACTCAACTAAAGAAGTTGATCTAGTAGCTTATACTAGTGTAGTTTCTGGTAAAACATTGTCAATTACGTTTAATACAACTGGGTCCACAGTAAGTGAGACAACGAAATTTGTTGTAGATAAAAAGACGATTACAATTCCTGCTGGATCTCCCTCAGGCAAACTTACAATCTCGACAAAAGACCTAAATGACGCTACTATTGAAGAAGTAAAGAAAATTGTATTCAATGTGGTAGGTACAGTAGCAAATGCTTCGGTTGCATCTAATACAGTTTCATTAGATTACCAAAGTGATGATGATCCTTCTGCGACTTTTGCCTTAGGAGCTTCATCAATCACTGAATCTGGTTCTACAAGTTTAACGGTTACTTTATCTCAAAAAGCAGCTAGGGACGCAGTTTTTGATATTAATTTAAGAGGTACGGCTTCGAAAGAGGTGGATTATGAAGCTATTTTTGAAAGTAAAGGAACGGGTTCAATTGTTGCAGGAGGAAATGGTCGTGGCGGAGCTAATAATCAATTAAATGATCCATTGGGTGTTTTTGTTACTTCGAATGGAACAGTTTATGTAGGAACATCTGATAATCCGAAAGTAACTAAGTGGGCACCTGGTGACACGATTGGTACAGTCGTTGCTGGTGGTAACGGTTGGGGAAATGGTTTAAATCAATTAGGTAGTATTTGGGGCGTCTTTGTGACAGCAAATAATGATGTTTATGTGACCGACCATAATAATCACCGCGTAATGAAATGGGCTTCAGGTGCTACAGCAGGAGTTGTCGTAGCTGGAGGTAATGGAGAAGGAGATGCTGCGAACCAATTGCGTTGGCCAACAGGCGTTTTCGTTGATTCAGAAGAAAGTGTTTATGTGGCAGATCGAAATAATAACCGTGTTCAAAAATGGGCAAAAGGAGCAACTACTGGAACAACAGTTGCCGGAGGGTTGACATTTAATGATAATAATAACACGAATCAATTAAGTAATCCCCAAGGCTTGTATGTAGATGGTTCTAGAAATGTGTATGTAACAACTAACTGGAATCACGCTGTTCAAAAGTGGGCACCTAATGCGACACAACCAACGATTGTTGCAGGTGGTAACTGGTACGGTAGCCAATCTAACCAATTAGCTGATGTACAAGGTATTTATGTGGATAACTTAGGTACAGTTTATGTGGCTGATCAAAATAACCACCGTGTTCAAAAATGGTTAGCTGGTGCGAATGAAGGTATTACTATCGCCGGAATAAACGGAAATTCGTCTTCTGAATTAGGTAAACTGAATTCTCCAAGTGCTGTCTCATTTGATGGATTGGGGAATTTGTATGTTGCTGAGCGAAATAATCACCGTGTTCAAAAAATTCAACTTAGCCCTCAAGTTAGAGTTCCAGCTGGATCTTTAACGGGCTCATTGACTTTGAAAGGTATGCGTGATGCGGTTTCAGACCCGAACGAAACAGCTATTGTTAGTATTTTATCAGCGTCTAATGCAACTTACAGTTCAACGGTTTCGACAACATTAACAATTAATGACTCGGATCCGGTGCCTTCTGTAAGCTTTGTATTAAGTAACACAAAAATTACGGAAAATTCTGATACTGATGTAATCCTTACCGCAAGAACATCTGTAGCATCAAGTTCAGTGATTTCGATTACGTTTAACACGACTGGTTCAACGGCTTCTTTAACTTCTGAATTTGTTTTAGGGGCAAATTCAATTGTAATTCCAACAGGACAAACGTCAGGGACGTTAACTATTTCAACTCGTGGCTTAACTGATGCCGAAGTAGAGCCATTAGAGGATATTATTTTAAATGTCGCAACTATTGAGAATGCAACGGCATCTAATAGAAGTGTTACATTGAAATTAGAAAGTACGAATAATCCATCAGCTGCTATCTCATTAGGTTCAGCAAGTATTGCTGAAAGTGATAGTACAAATGTTATTTTCACCTTATCTAGTAGAGCTTCTCGTGATGTGGAAATCGAAGTTGATTTATCAGGAACAGCTGTTGTTGATAAAGATTTCACATTGGATTTCCCTGGAAAAGGAAATGCTAAAACAGTTGCAGGGGGTAATGGAAACGGCCAGGAATTAAATAAAGTAAGTGATCCTCTTGGATTATTTGTTACCTCAAATGGAACAGTTTATACTAACTCGCAAAACAACACGAAAGTTACTCGTTGGGCACCTGGTGCAACAACTGGAACGTTGGTTGCCGGTGGAAACGGTTGGGGTAATGCTTTGAATAAATTTGGTAATGTGTGGGGTGTTTATGTTGCTTCTAATGGCGATGTTTATGCAACAGATCATAATAACCACCGTGTTGTAAAATGGGCGCCAGCGGCAACGCAAGGTGTAGTTGTGGCAGGTGGAAATGGAGAAGGTTCTGAAGCTAATCAATTACGTTGGCCAACAGGTGTTTATGTTGATGCAGACGAGAATGTGTATGTAGCTGATAGAAATAATAATCGTGTTCAAAAGTGGGCTAAAAATGCAACTAGCGGAACGACGGTTGCAGGTGGAAGTGATTTCAATAATGGTAATAATGTTAACGTATTGAATAACCCACAAGGGATATTTGTTGATGCTGATAAAAACCTTTATGTTACTTCAGGATGGAATCATGCTGTTCAGAAATGGGCACCTGGTGCGACTCAGCCTACAATTGTTGCGGGGGGTAATTGGTATGGATCTGCTGCAAATCAATTAGCGGATCCTTCAGGAATTTATGTAGACGCAGATAAAAACGTCTATGTTTCGGAGAGAGATAATCACAGAGTTACGAAATGGGCACCTGGTGCAAAAACAGGAAAAATAGTGGCAGGTGGTCAAGGTGATGGTTCTTCTGTTGCTAAATTAAGTCGTCCATCTGGTGTCGCTTTAGATGCAGCGGGTAATATATATGTATCAGATCAAGGTAACCACCGAGTGCAGAAGTTCTTGAAGAATCCGATTGTCACGATTAAGGCAGGAGAATTAACAGGTCAAGTCCAAGTAAAAGGGGTAAATGACCTAACAGATGAAGAAAATAAAACATTAATCTTAACGCCTACTACAGCTACCAATGTAACACTTAGTAGTACGGCATCTAATACAATTACAATTGTAGATAATGATACAGCTCCAGTTGTAAGTTATAAGTTCAGCTCTCCTACGATAGTGGAGAATTCTGCTACTGATTTAGTATTAACGGCAACACCTTCTATCGTTTCAGATAAGGATATTACCATATTATTTGAAACATCAGGTACAGCGGTTGCTTCTAGTGAGTATACGGTTTCTAGTAGTACAATTACGATTGCAAAAGGCCAAAGCTCTGGAACGTTAACTATATCAACACGTAATCTTAACGATACAACTGTAGAGCCTTTAGAAAGTATTGTATTCGCAGTTAAAACAATTACAAATGCAACCTCATCAACTAATACAATTACTACTTATGTAGAAAGTGATGATGCGCCTACTTATTCTATTGCTAGCTCAAAAGCTACAGTAACAGAGAAAAATAGCACGCAAGAGATTGAGGTTAAGTTGCCAACGGCTTCTTCTAGAGATGTAACTGTTGAGTTAGATTTAGGCGGTACGGCTAAACTTGTAAAGGATTATGCTATTGATTTTGATGGTAAGGGAGAATCAAAAGTGGTAGCCGGAGGAAAAGGTGACGGCGGCGAGGCAAATAAAGTAGGAAGCCCTTGGGGTGTGTCTGTTTTAGCAGATGGAACCGTGTTTGTTTCGTCACAAAATAATGCTAAAGTTACGCGATGGGCTCCAGGTGATACAACTGGAACGATTGTCGCGGGTGACGATTGGACTCAAGGACAAAACAATTTGATTAGAAATCCAATGGGGATTTTTGTCGATAAAGATGAAAACTTATATGCGATTTCAGGATTTGCAAATAGTATTGTTAAATATACCAAAGGTTCACGCGTAGGTACCATTATTGCTGGAAACCAAGGTTCTGGTAATGAAGCGAACCAATTCAGTAATCCACAAGGCTTATTTGTGGATGCTGCTGGAAGTATTTATGTGGCAGATAGAAACAATGATCGTATCCAGAAATGGGCGAAAAATTCTTCTGGAGCCTATACTACAGGCGTGACTGTTGCAGGTGGAACAACCTACAATACTGCATCAAATGATGCGAAGCTTCATAACCCAGGTGCTGTATTTGTTGATAAAGATGGTAATGTCTATGCAGCGTCTAACTGGAATCATTCGGTACAGAAATGGGCTCCAGGCGCAACTAAGCCAGTGATTGTAGCTGGTGGCAACTGGTGGGGTAATAATGCGAATCAATTAGCTAACCCTGAAGCGATTTATGTGGATGATGATGGTAATGTCTTCGTAGGGGAAGGCGGAAATGGCCGTGTTACGAAATGGGCACCGGGTGCAACAACCGGTGAAGTAGTTGCTAGTGGAATCAATAACTTAACGGGAATGTCATTTGATGGCAAAGGCAACCTATATGTTGTTGAGCGAAATAACCACCGCGTTTTACGTTTCTTGTTGAATCCACAAATCGTGGTTAAAGCGGGTGAATTATCAGGTAAAGCGACTATTACAACAATCGATGATGTCATTGATGAAGAGGATGAAACAATTACGATTACAGGTAAAAATGTAGTTAATGCCACAGCAGGTGCGACAATTTCATCAACTCTAACGATTGCAGATGATGATGATGCACCAGTGGTTAAATTGTCATTAAGTAGTCCTAAGATTTCTGAAAACGCTACAGCTGATATTGTTTTAACTGCTTCCTTATCTGCTATTGTTGATGCAGGAACTGCTTCGAAAACAGTTACTCCGACTTATACTTCTCCAGGCGCAACTCCTTATGTGGCACCTACAGTATCTGGAAAGGATATCACATTAACCTTAGTGGTTTCTGGAACAGCAAGTGAAACGTCAGAGTTTAAAGTTTCTGCGAAGGAAATTAAAATTGCGAAGGGAGCCTCTTCCGGCACAATTACCATTTCAACGAAAGGTTTAGATGATACTACGGTTGAGGTGCTTGAATCAATTAAGTTTAAAGTAAGCGCAATAACGAATGCTGCAATTGCTACGGATTCTATTATAGCTTATATTGATAGTGATGACAATCCTGTAGTAACACTTTCAACAGAGTTGAAAGATTTCCCAGAGCATAAATCAACTAGCATATTAGCGAAGCTTTCTGCTCCATCATCTCGTGATGCTGTGATGAGTTTTACCTTCTCAGGCACCTCTACTTTTGATCAAGATTATTCAGTTGATTTCCCAGGAAAAGGTTCAACTAAGGTGGTCGCAGGTGGAAATGGTCAGGGATCACAATTAAATAAAGTAGATTATCCTGAAGGAATGTTTGTGGTACCTAATGGTACGGTTTATGTTTCTACGAACAACAATCCACGCGTTATGAGATGGGCTCCGGGTGATACTACAGGAACAGTTGTTGCTGGTGGTAACTGGTGGGGAACCGAATTAAATCAATTGCAAAATCCTCGTGGTATCTATGTTGATGCAAATGAGAATGTATATGTAATTGATAATCAAAGTAACCGGGTGGTTAAGTGGGCTAAAAATGCAACCGCCGGTGTAGTTGTTGCAGGAGGAAACGGATCAGGCAATGCATTAAACCAAATTGGTAATTCAAGTTCTGTTTTTGTTGATGGTTCTGGTAATATATTCATTGCGGACAACGCAAATAACCGTGTTGTTAAATGGGCGCCTAATGCTAGGACTGGAACTTTAGTGGCTGGTGGAGATGCGTACAATACAGCTCTTTCTAACACAGACAATAATCTAAGATTGAATTGGCCACAAGGCTTATTTGTGGACGGTGCGGGTAACGTATTTGTTACTACTAACCATAACCATGCTGTTCAGAAATGGGCGCCTGGTGCTACGAAACCAACGGTTGTAGCTGGTGGAAACTGGTATGGTTCAGCTCCTAATCAATTAGGAGATCCTCAAGGAATCTATGTAGATGCAAAGGGCAATATATACGTTGCTGAAGCAGCGAATAGCCGTATAACGAAATGGGCTCCTAATTCAAATGTAGGTGTGGTTGTGGCCACTGGACTTTCGCAAGCAAACGGTATAGGTTTTGATGCGGCAGGAAATATGTACGCAACGGATAGAATGAACCACCGCGTTCTGAAGTATCAAATTTCACCTCAAATTGTCATACCTGCTGGTGAATCTGAAGCTAAATTGACGATCCAAGGTATTGATGAGGACGTTGATGAAGAGGATGAGACAATAATCGCCAAAGTAGGCTCTGCCACTGGTGCAGACTTAAATTCAACAAGTGAATTGAGTCTGAAAATATTGGATAATAATACAACGTTGACCTTGAAGGAAAATCCATTTGTTGGATTAGGTAATGGAGCTGTAGCTTGGGGCGATTATGACCGTGACGGCGATCAAGACGTAGCGGTAATGGGCGAGAGTGCAACGACAGGAGCGGTAACTTCGATTTACCAAAACAACAAAGGTGTATTCAAGAATATCAACCAAAATATTGCCTTCTTAACAGACGGAGATTTATCATGGGTGGATATTAATAAAGACGGATTTATTGACCTAGTTGTTTCTGGTTACAATAATAAACCGCAAACACACTTGTACTTGAATGTGAATGGAGAATACTTTGATGCAACAAACGATTATGGTTTACCGCAATTGTATTCAAGCAAAATGGCATGGGGCGACTTGGATAATGATGGAGACATCGATTTAGCGATCTCGGGCCTTGATGAAAAAGATCAGTTCCAATTCTATTTATGTTTCAAGGAAGATGGAAAAGATAATTTCATTATTGAAAATGGAAATCTTTCTGCAAATGGTGGAATGATGATGAATACGAATGGGGCTAACCAAGGTGCTCAAGGATTCATTAATGGAGACCTTAAAATAGTTGACTATGATCTAGATGGTGATAATGATATTATTTACTCAGGACAGGCTTCTAGCGGAACCTCTGTTGGTGGACTTTGGTTGAACACGTACATTCCTACACCTGTTTCGACTAATAATAACAACAACAATAACAATGGGAATTATACTCCGATTCAATGGAACTTGTTGAACTCATCATTGGTTGTTGCGAATTTTGGCGCTAATGCACAACGAAAACTAACGGTACTTAATTCAGGTGAGGATGATAAAGGAAACATTATTTTAACAACTAATAATGGTCCTGCATTAGGTATTAATACGGTTTGGGATAATGTGGCCCAAAAGTGGGTAACAACATCGCAATATGGCTTCCCTGTATTGAAAAATGGGGAGATTGCTGTAGGTGATTTTAATAATGACGGTAAAGATGATTTAGTATTTACAGGAGAAGATTCAAAAGGTGTTCCTCAAACTAAGTTGTTTATTCAAACGGCTGAAGGCGGATTTAAGGCCTCTCCAATCGAATTGAAAGGATTACGTAATTCGACAGCTGACTGGGTGGATTATGACACAGATGGTGACTTAGACTTATTTATTACTGGTTTAGACGATAAAGGAGCAAAGACTTTATTATATGAAGCAGATATTAAATACAATAAGAATGAGGCTCCAGCTGCGATCTCTGGATTAAAGTCTGAGAATTTAGGTAATGGTAAAGTTCGATTGAGTTGGACGGCTCCTAAAGATGATCACTCTACTACTAATTTAGGGTATGTGGTTCGTTTAGGAACATCGAAAGGCGGGTCTGAATTATCAAATACAGAGAGTGATTTAGAAACAGGTACACGTTTAATTGTGAAAACGGCTCCTATCTATACAAACTTCTTTGAGACACAATTAGATCCAGGTAATTATTACTGGTCAGTTCAAGCCGTGGATAACGGATTGAAAGGTGGTCAATTCGCTGTTGAAGATAAATTCCAATTATTATATGATTGGAAAGTCTTGAATCAAGGAGGTATTATTGACCGTTCGATTACGGCATTGGCTAATCCAGTAATTAAATTAGTCGATGTGGATAATGATAAAGACTTAGACTTAATTTATGGATCTTCTTCTCAACAAATGGCTCCTAAATTAATGAAGTTTGATAGCAAGCGATTAGCGACGGACAATACGAATCCATTGAATTCTGTTGATAAAATCACGAATGCTCAAACAGGAGATATCAACGGTGACGGTAAGCCTGATGTGGTAATTAATAATATGTTTGGGTCGTCTTATGGAATCAAAGTGTTCATGACAATTCCTACTTCAACTAATAGTGGGACAAATACATCGACGACTCCACCTGTACCTACTCCAGGGAATTCAGGAATTTACAATGTGAAGGACTTAGGAAACGGTCTATTCAAAGCGAAGTCTCGTGTGGTTGATTTGAATAATGATGGACAAGCTGAGGTGGTTGTAGCTGGTTTAACAAGTAGCTTTGCTTCTGGTAAGTTTAACTTGCTTGTTTACTCATTTGATAAGAAAACCGGAAACTTCGTTTCGACCGACTTATCATCTCAAATCGCTACATTAAACTCCGCAGTCTTTGATTTAGGTGATATTGATAATGATCAAGATATCGACTTAATCGTGAGTGGATTTAGTTCATCTGGTGGTTATAAATCGTATGTGTACAAAAACACAACGACTTTAGGTGGCGCATTTACGCTAGCTGTAACTGCAGATAACTTAATTGCGGTGAAAGATGGTTCAGCTGATTTAATTGACTTTGATTCAGACGGGGACTTAGATGCAGTTATCTCTGGTACAAGTGCTACCGGTGACGTATTTGAGGTTTATATGAACCAAACGAAGCAAGGAAAACCAGGCTGGCCTAAATTGAGTAACCTAGGGTTATTGCCTGCTAGAAATAGTAAGGTTGATCTAGGAGACTTTAACGGTGATGGATACAGTGATTTATTGTACTCTGGAACAATCGAAGGACTAGGTGAAACAACTAAATTATCTGAATTCAACCCAACAACTAAAAAGTATGTGGATAGTAAGTTTAACGTAAGCGATGTAATTAATGCTGAAGTTGAATTTGGTGATTTAGATGGTGACGGTGACTTAGACTTTGCTATGTCTGGTGAGAATAAAGCAAATGTGGGTACGTATACATTTAGAACTTATGTAAACGTACGTAACCAATCTGCTAAGGTGGCTAAACAAGCTTTATCAGAAATGGGAGTTCTGTCTACAGGTTCTGCTAACGCAGATATTCCATTAGAGTATGTAGAGAACGTTGTACCTAGTACTCCAGTGGTTGAATCGCAAACGGTATTAACAGGGATTACAACAGCGGCGAATACAACTCCGGTTGAATTTGTTTGGAAGCCAAGTACGGATGATCATACTCCTGTAGAAGGTTTGACCTATGCGGTTAGAGTAGGAACTACGCCTGGCGGTGATGATATTATGTCACCAAATGCGAATGCAGATGGTACCCGTAAAACGGGAGATAAAGGTAATGCAGAGCATAACTTGAAGTGGAGATTAAGTTTACCTGATGGTACGTATTACTGGTCAGTTCAGGCGGTAGATGCTTCTTATGCAGGTTCTGCTTTCTCTGAAGAGAAGAACTTCGTTCTAAAGGCTTCTGGTATTAAAACAAATAATACTCCGGTGGTTAGTTCGAAAGAATTTAGCATTAGAGAAGGCGCTCCTAAAGGAACTGTAGTAGGTAAAGTGTTAGCTACAGATGCAGAGAATGAAACATTGAAATTCTCTTTATCTACTTACCAGTTAACTTTTGAAATCGACTCTTTATCTGGCGTAATTAAAGTGAAGGATCCTGCCGTATTAGTATACAGAAACCTTCCAAGCCTAGATTTAGTTGTGGTGGTTTCTGATGGAGTGGGTAAAACGAATGCGACAATTAAGATCAACTTGTTTGACTTAAATAAGGCGCCTACTTCGGTTAAATATGCGGGACCACTTGTGTTCAGCAAAGACTCGCCTATTACGGATGTTACACCTGAAGTAAATGGTTTTGCTACTAAGTTCAAGATTAGCCCAGCATTACCTGCAGGCGTTAAGATTGATACAACAACGGGTGTTATTAATGGTACACCTACCATTGAAGCAGCAAAAGCTACATACACAGTAACGGCTTCGAATGCTGGCGGATCGATAACAGGAACGGTAGAAATTATGGTTACAAGACCTAATAAAGTTCCTGTCTTTGGTACGAATACGTTCACATTACCTGAGAACTCGAAAACAGGTACTGTCGTAGGTAAGATTACGGCAACCGATGGGGACGGCGATGTGATGAAGTATAAGGTAGTTACCTATGGTGACGTGTTTGAAGTAGATAGTTTAGCGGGTAATTTAAAAGTGAAAAATCCGGCGAAACTTGACTTTGAAACAACGAAGAAGTTCACGGTATCAGTAGCTGCTTATGACGGTATTGCAACCACAGTAGGCGATGTTACGGTTAACATAACGGATGTAAATGAAGGTCCTAGAATCGATGCTGTTGCACCTATCAGTGTGAAAGAAGATTTAGCCTCTGCAACTACTTTAGCTACGCTTAAAGCGGTGGATCCGGAAGGTGCGACGACTATTACTTACTCGATTGCTGGTGGTAATGCAGACGGCATTTTTGAATTGAAAAATGGTAATGTATTAACGTTGAAAACAGCATTAGATTATGAAACAGCTAAATCACATACGCTTAAGATTAAGTCAAGTGATGGATCGGCTAGTGATTCTACGAATGTGGTGATCAATGTATTAGATATTCCTAATACAAGTGTTGAACAAGCATTCAAAGTAAATGTATACGACGTCGTTTATGAGGATACGAAGACGAAGCTAGATTACCGCTCATTTATGAGAACGGAAATGGCGAAAGCTTCAGGCTTTGTTTATGAGATTTCGGGAGGTGCAGACGCGGCATTATTCACGATTGATCCAAATACTGGAACGTTGAACTTTAAAGTAGCTCCTGACTTCGAAAATCCGACGGATGCGAATAAGGATAACATCTATGAAGTTATCGTTAAAATTTCAAATGCGACGGATGGCGCAGTTGAAGTTCCGGTAGTTACCTCTCAGAAATCATTAATCGTGCCAGAAGCAAATCCAGCTCCGATTACTCAGGTGGCAGCAATCGCAACGAAAACTGCAACTGATACGGATGGTGATGGTATTGCAGATACGATAGATAACTGTCCTATTACGGCTAATGCTAGCCAGAAAGATACGGATGGCGACGGACAAGGTGATACTTGTGACGATTCGGATGGTGACGGAATCTTTGACGATGTGGATAAAGAGATCGCATCAGCACCAGGTTCAGTAGTAGACGTATATGGTGTAGCCATGTTTAGCTTACCAGTTTCAAACTACCGAGTTTCGTCATTATCTGCTACTTGCGTAGGTAATAACTCAGGTTCATTCTCTGTTAAAGTATTGAATACGTCATTAGTCTACACAATTAAGACGACAGGGCCTAATTCATTTACTAAGTCAGAGGATTTAGATGGAACTAAGTCAAATACGTATACGCTAGGAAGTCTTGCAAAAGGAACTTACAACGTGTGTGTAACGATTGCAGGAAAGACTGGTTACGAGCAATGCTTCGAGGTAACAATTAATGAACCAGCTGCATTGAAGACAAATAGCGTAGTTGATCCTATTGCGAATTCGATTAAACTAGATATGTCTGGTGCATCGAAATACAATGTGTCTATTAATGGAGAGACGGAAGTGGTTTACAGCAATGTGTTTAGTAAAGTATTAAATACGGGACTAAATAAAATTGTGGTGACTACGGATTTAGCATGTCAAGGAACGTTTACAAGAGAGGTGTTTATCTCTGAGGAAGTTGTTACTTACCCTAATCCAACGACTGGAATCTTCCATGTGAATATTCCGGGTAGAGATACGGAAGTACATGTGTTAGTGAATAGCATCTCATTGAATACGATGTTAGACCAAAGAGTACAAATACCAGTCTCACGACAAGTTGAATTAGATTTAACACAGATGCCAATGGGTACTTATGTGATTCAATTAGTAGGAGAGAGTGTACGTAAAACAGTTAAAGTTGTTAAACAATAAGCATATGAAAAAGCAGATCGGACTATTAGCCGTGATAGGCTTGATGATTTTAGGAGGGTGTTCTGGAGGAGATCCAGCACCTACTCCTGCACCCACGCCACCTACACCTACGGTAAATCCACCGGGGGCAGTTACCTTGAGTGCACCGGAGAAAAACAAAACGTGTGAGCCAGGGGCAGTTATTTCTGACACGCAACGCGAGGTGGCTTTTTCTTGGACAGCTGCAGCGAATACGGAATCGTATGACATGACCATTACGGATTTAAATACGAATACGGTAACGACTGTGGCAGGGTTAACAGGTACGAGTACAAAGGTTAATTTGAATAAAGGAACACCTTACTCGTGGAAGTTAACTTCGAAGTCTACGAAGACTACTCAGACGGGGACGTCAGAAACTTGGAATTTCTATTTAGCGGGTACTGGTGTAAGTAATTATGCGCCTTTCCCTGCAACATTAGTTTCTCCTTTACCTGGTGCAACGGTTACACCTAAAGCAGGTAAGGTTACTTTAGCTTGGACGGGCTCTGACCCTGAGAATGATAAACTAACTTACACCGTTTCTTTAGATGCCGTAGATGGCAAGCAAACGCCTGCAGCGGCTTTGACAAATATTACAGCATCTACTGCAGAAGTGACTGTAGAGGCAGGGAAGCTATATTATTGGAGAATCAAAACTTCCGATGGCTCTAATGCTTCGACTACAGTTGTATATCAGTTTAAGACACCTTAATCGGATTGATTTGAATGGAAAGGCCTGGAGGATTCTCTAGGCCTTTTTTGTTTGAAAGTTTTCCAAATACTGGCTAGGCGTCATGCCCGTTTCTGCTTTGAAAGCGTCATAATAGGTGGACCGCGATTTAAATCCGGAGTCTACCCCGATGGCATCAATCGTGATGGATTCTGAAAGTCCTTTTTTCAGTAATTCTTTTGCATGTTCCACGCGTAATTGCGCACGCAAATCGGTGAATTTTATATCCAATACATGCTTGCAAGCGAAGGAGACTTGTTTAGAATTAACCTTTAAAGCACTTGCTATATTAGCTAATTCGAAGTCAGGATTTAGATAGGGTTTTTCGCGACGAAGGTATTCTTTGATTTTTTTGGCTAAATCCGTATGAGCAGTTAATTCGTTTGGACTTACATCTGATTTTTCTAGGATTCCATCAACTCCTTCCTTCTTTATTCCGTACAAGACTTCTGGAAAAAAGAGAATGAGTACTATGGGAAGTAAAATGTAGGCAATACCGGAGGCGAAATAAATGGGAATTGAATCGAATGATTCGGTATCTAGGGTATGGCTAAATAATTTGATAGCCACATAAAGATAGACTAATGTGGTAATTAGTAAACTTATAATAAAACAGTGAAGCCAGATTTGTGTACGAGGACTAATTGAATTCTTCTGTCGAAGAAATAATATCTTACACCAAAGCAAATAAAACAATAACGCAATGGGGCGTATTAAAAATGCAGTTTTAAACGAATAAAGAGAATTAATATTGATTAATTGTAAGTTATTTATGTCTTGGTGAATCGCATGGGCAACGTATAATTTGTACTCAAAAGAGCTAAATAAATAAGGGCAAATGTTGATTAAATGAAAGAGACTGGGAATAAAATGGAGCCCATCTATCCAGGAAATACGGCTTTCCCCTTTTTGAAAAATTCCCCTGAAATAAAAGTATAAAAGTGGGCCAGGTAAAAGCCATAATGGAGAAAGAGAGCCATATAAAATAGCATAAACGTAATCACTTTCCTCGGGAGTGGAATAGTAATGTGTTAATGCGTAGGCTGATAAAATCCCTAATATTCCCGAGACGTACAAGGCCCCTTTTTGTACCTTCCAATTATAGATGGCAATAATAGCAGACGTGAAAGCCGATAGAAGGGCCAGGTAATAAAGCATGGTTTAATTTAGAACAGGACGAATATCTAAATAAATGTCCAAAATCCCAATGCGGTGTTGTCCGGAAAATTTCTTGGACTACTTGCAACAATTAATTTTAGTCATACTGTTTTTTATCAGGTAATTTACATTTAGTTATTGTCTTAATGAAAGCCAATAATTCTGTTTTTCGTTGATTAAACCTGAGACAGCGAGTTAACCAAACGGATATTCCGTGTTCTAAATTTTTTAAAATGATAAAGAGAATTCAAAAACTCTTAGGTGGATATGCGTTAGCGTATTCTTCCTTTATTAGCTTAAATCGCTTTCAAAAACGTCTGACTTCTATAATCTTTTTGCTTTTGCTCGGTTCGAGTGATTTGATTGCAGGAGAGGTGAGTTTATCTTTCACAAAAGGCTATTTAGGAACACAAGCTTCAAATACTAATACATCAGATAATATCAAGAATTTTACTACTCTTGGAATTTCTAGAGTTAGTTTTAATCAAGTTGACGTAAATGGTGATGGGCTTTTTGGTGGAGGGACTCAGGGTAATGATTTAAGTGGTACGATAAAAATTTATTTAAATTCTGGGCAAATTATTTCTCTAAATGGAGCTTTAAATTGGAGAGAAACTACTGGCAGTACGATTGAAGTTTTCGGAATTATTTTTGATGCTAATCAGACTGCTACAATTAATTATGGCTCAAATCAATCTTTTGTAATAAGGGGCGGTGATGTCAGTCGGTCTAGTACGTCCATGGGATTGAAAAAATACGCTTCTGCATTTACTTTTGTTGACGGGACAGATAGGTCAGGTAATGCAGCAAATGGGATGTTAGATGAGTTAAATGCAGAGTTACAAAACTCACCACAGCCATCTACAATAAGTGCCCCAACTGTAGTTGAAGGGAACAATTTGGTATATACTGTAACTTTAAATATTGCAACATCCGCGAATGTCCCTCAGGCTTATACCTTTACAAAAAGTGGTACCGCTACCGCTTCTGGCGATTACACTTCTACCTTTACTTTCTCAAATAATGTAACGGATAATGGAGATGGCACGATTACTGTTCCTGGCGGCGTCAGCAGTTTTACCATTACAGCAAGTACTATAGATGATATCACACCGGAAGCCACAGAAACTCTTATTTTAAATGTAGGTAGTAAGTCGGGTACTGGATCTATTACAGACAATGACGTTACATTGACCACTTCTGTTGCCTCATTAACTGCTTTTTCTACTTGTATAGGTTCCGCTTCGACGGCTCAAAGTTTTACCTTTAGTGGAAATATATACAGCGGGACAGTGACGGTGACAGCTCCTACAGGATTTGAAATTTCACAGACTCAAAATGGAACGTACAGCGCTTCGATTGCTTACTCGTTTGGAGGGACTAGTGTTGCTGCGACCACTGTTTGGGTGAGGGCAAAATCTACTGCTACCAATGGTTTAAGTGGTAATGTTATAGTAGCAAGTACAGGTGCAACTACTCAAAATGTGGCAGTATCTGTCACGGTAAATACCATACCTACAATTACCGTTTCTCCTTCTTCGTATACGATTGTGGTAGGCGGAAGTGTTACTTTAACAGCTTCCGGAGGTAGCACGTATTCTTGGTCTCCTACAACAGGTTTGTCTAATTCTAATACTTCTTCCGTTACGGCAAGTCCTAGCTCAACCATTAGCTACACCGTCACAGGGACGTCTGCTGGAGGATGCTCTAATACGGCAGTGGCAACAGTTACCGTAAATGCAGCATTGTCTGCCGGCGCTATTGCAACAGATCAAACCATTTGCGTAGGAGCAACTCCAGCAAGTTTGACATCGACGGCAGCAGCCTCGGGAGGTATTGGAACCATTAACTACCAATGGGAAACGAGTGCTGACAACTCAACTTGGAGCAACGTAGCAAGTGCTACATCTGCAACCTATTCTCCTGGTGCGATTTCTGTGAATACTTATTTCAGACGAAAGGCTAGTACATCTACAGATGCTCCAGTTTATACTTCGGCCGTTTTAATTACGGTTCAACAAAGCGTAGGCGGATCGATAGCAGGATCTGCGATTGTGTGCCCCGGAACAAATAGTACAGTTTTAACCTTATCAGGCTATACAGGTTCTATTACAAAATGGCAATCTTCACTTAATTCAAATTTTTCAGCTGCTACGGATATTAATAGCAATACGGCCAGTGTTACGGTTACAAATTTAAATTCGACTACTTACTATCGAGCTGTTGTAACGCTCGGCTCTTGTACTGCTGCACCTAGTGGAACAGCTAGTGTTACGGTTAATCCTGCGCCAACGATTTCAATTAATGTAATTCCGGATGTAAATACTTCCGCCACAATTTTTACTATACCTTACTCAGGATTATCTAATGGTGATCAGTATTCTATTAACACCGGGACAGTTGCTATGACTGGCTTTTCAGCAGTAACGAATAACTCCATATCATCCGCTTCTGGCACTATTACAGTTACTATTCCAACTAGTGCTCAGAATTCTTATGACTTTAATTTAACGTTGACTAATAGTAGCACAGGTTGTACTACACAAAGAGCGTTTAATTTAGTCGTTTCCAATATTAATCCAGGAACTACGGGTACGGACCAGTCCATTTGTTATGGTACAATTCCTGCTCCATTTACTAGCTTAACTGCTGCGACTTCTGGAGCAACCTATCAATGGCAAATGTCAACAACCGGTATAACGGGCAATTATACGGACATTTCAGGGGCCACCTCAGATACATATACGCATACAACAGCATTAACGGTTGACACCTATTTCAGAAGAAAAGCTACTCTTGGCAGTGATTTTGGTACAGCCCACCCTGTAGAAGTCTTAGTTAATGCACTACCTACAGTTTCAGTTACACCATCATCCGCAACCATTACGAGCGGATCTAGCGTGACATTAACCGCCTCTGGAGCCACTACCTACAGCTGGTCACCTTCTACAGGTTTATCTGCTTCGAATACGGCTGCAGTAACAGCAACACCTACGGCGACCACGACTTACACGGTCACTGGTGTTTCAGCTTCATCTTGTTCAAGTACAGCCAATGTTACAGTAACAGTAAATCCTGCACTAACATCAGGAACAATTTCTGCTGACCAAACCATTTGTGTGGGAGCAACCCCTGTTACCTTAACTTCATCAACAGATGCAACAGGTGGTACCGGGTCCATCGTTTACGAATGGCAGTCGAGCACAGATGGTACGACCTTTACAACAATTTCAGGCGCTACCTCTTCGACCTATTCACCAGGTGCTATTTCGGTTAATACCTATTTTAGAAGAGGAGCAAGCACCGCTAACGATGCTGTAGTTTATAGCTCGGCTATTTTAATTACGGTTCAACAAAGTGTGGGCGGATCGATTACGGGTTCTGCTACGGTTTGTGCTGGTACGAATAGTACGGTTTTGACTTTATCAGGATATACCGGATCGATAACCAAATGGCAATCAGCTTTAGCCTCTAATTTTTCGGGAGCAACTGATATTACGAATACGACATCTACTTTAACAGCAACGAATCTATCTACTACAACTTATTACCGTGCGGTAATTACATTGGGTTCTTGTACGGCTGCGAATAGTTCTTCTGCCAGCGTGACAGTAACGGCATTACCTAGCATTTCGATATCGCCATCTTCGGCTTCGATTACGAGTGGATCGAGTGTTACATTAACAGCCTCTGGAGCCACTACCTACAGCTGGTCGCCTTCTACAGGTTTATCTGCTTCGAATACGGCTGCAGTAACAGCAACACCTACGGCGACGACGACTTATACGGTAACTGGCACGAATTCGACTACTTCTTGTTCGTCTACGGCAACTGTTACTGTAACAGTAAATCCTGCACTAACATCAGGAACAATTTCTGCCGACCAAACGATTTGCGTGGGTGCCACTCCTGCTACCTTAACTTCATCAACAGATGCAACAGGTGGTACCGGGTCCATCGTTTACGAATGGCAGTCGAGCATAGATGGTACGGCCTTTACGACAATTGCAGGCGCTACCTCATCGACCTATTCACCAGGTGCTATTTCGGTTAATACGTATTTTAGAAGAGGTGCTAGCACCTCGACGGATGCAGTAGTATATAGCTCTGCCATTTTAATCACAGTTCAACAAAGTGTGGGCGGATCGATTGCAGGTTCTGCTACAGTTTGTGCCGGCACGAATAGTACGGACTTGACTTTATCAGGCCAAACAGGTTCCATCACAAAATGGCAATCATCGTTGACCTCGAATTTTGCTAGTGCGACCGATATTAATAATACGACTACTACTTTAACAGCCACGAATCTATCTGCTACGACTTATTATCGTGCGGTAATTATATTGGGTTCTTGTTCGGCGGTGAATAGTTCTTCGGCTAGCGTTACAATAACGGCTTTACCTAGCATTTCGGTAACGCCATCTTCTGCTTCGATTACGAGCGGATCTAGTGTGACATTAACAGCCTCAGGAGCCACTACCTATAGCTGGTCGCCTTCTACAGGTTTATCTGCTTCGAATACGGCTGCAGTAACAGCAACGCCTACAGCAACTACAACCTACACAGTAACTGGAACGCGTTCTTCTTGTTCGTCTACTGGAACTGTTACGGTGACTGTAACTCCTGCAAATAATGCACCTGTGGACACAGATGGTGACGGAGTTTTAGATACTACTGAGACCTCAGATAATACAGACCCGAACGATGTGTGTTCTTATAAAGCCTCAAGTCAGACATTATCACCTACCTCAGCGTGGTTAAATGCAGATTGCGATGGAGATGGTGTGACGAACGGAAAAGAATCCGATGACAACACAGATCCGAACGATGGATGTTCATATGTAGTCGCAAGCAAGACACTAACACCAAGTACAGCTTGGAATGCTTTAGACTGCGACGGCGACGGAACACCTAACGGAACAGACACAGCTCCGAAAGATCCATGTGTTCACGCAGTAGGTGCAACACCAGTAACGACGAATGCGATTTGGCGAGTAGCGGATTGCGATGGTGATGGGGTGACAAATGGAAAAGAGGCGGATGACAATACGAATCCCAATAATGGCTGCGAATATAAAGTCGCCAGCAGAACCTTGACTCCTTCAGCAGCATGGGAAGCTTTAGACTGCGATGCGGACGGTAACCCGAACTCAACAGACCCGAACATAGATACACCTTCAGCCAGCAATGATGAGGTTAATGTACCGAGCACAGGTACTGTAACGGTAAATATCTTAACGAATGATGACTTCTTACCAGGTGTAAATACCTCGATCGAAAGACGCGTACCGCCTAATGATGGAACAGCTAAGGGAACGGTAAGCTTTAATCCATTAACAGGTGAGATGACCTATAAGCGCGCTCCATTCGAGAGTGGTTTAGTAACGATGGGATATAAAGTGACGAATAATGCGGTAAATCCTCCAGTTTCTTCATTTGCCTTCGTCACCATCTTAGCTTGCGACCTAGCGGATCCTTTATCGGATTGCGATGGAGATGGCGAATTAAATGGAACGGATCTAGCGCCGACTGATCCTTGCGTTTATGAGCCTTCACGTCAAGTGAAAGTGAATGTGTCTGATGACTGGAAAGC
>JACCDS012213302.1_pt1 | contig 23371 bp, 16 predicted proteins | sample 7446441 | NCBI WGS metagenome assembly JACCDS01 (sample SAMN15323445, study PRJNA562643) | freshwater metagenome | isolation source: river surface water | place: USA:Blue River Watershed | collected 2017-08-17 | reverse complement strand
GGATGTGACAGCGGCTCTGGTAAAAAGTAAAAAAGATGCAGTGGCAATTGCGAAAACGGCTGAAAATTTTTTTACTTCGTTAGGTTTGCAATCACTGCCCAAAAGTTTCTGGGAAAAATCCATGCTCACTAAGCCGCGTGATCGCGAGGTGGTATGTCACGCGAGCGCATGGACAATGGATGCTAAAGACGATGTGCGTATTAAGGAGTGTATAGAGCCAACTGAAATAGAATTTGAAACTATCCACCATGAATTAGGGCACGTTTACTATTTTCTGGAATACAAACATCAGCCTTACCTCTTTCAAAACGGTGCTAACGATGGTTTCCACGAGGCCATTGGCGATACCATTGTTCTCTCGATGACACCGGGCTATTTAAAAACGATTGGTCTTATCGACAAAGTGGAAAATAATCAGAAAGCTGTTATCAACCAGCAAATGAAACTGGCGCTGGATAAGGTTGCGTTTTTACCCTTCGGAAAAATTATCGATCAATGGCGTTGGCAGGTGTTCTCCGGAAAAATTAAACCGGAAGATTACAATAAAACCTGGTGGCAATTGGTAAATCAATATCAAGGTGTACGCTCTGCTGTACCGCGTAGCGAAAATGATTTCGATGCGGGTGCCAAATACCATGTCGCAGCCAACGTCCCTTACACCCGCTACTTCATCGCACATATATTGCAATTTCAATTTCATAAGGCTCTGTGTGACGCCGCTGGATTTAAAGGTCCTTTGCATGAATGTTCCATTTACAACAACAAAGAAGCCGGCAAGAAATTGCAAGCGCTCCTTGCTGCTGGCTCCAGTAAACCCTGGCAAGATGTCCTCGAAGACGCCATAGGCACCCGCGAGATGGATGCCTCAGCCATTTTGGATTATTTCGCTCCATTAAAAACCTGGCTTGATGAACAAAACAAAGGGCAGTCTTGCGGGTGGTAGTTTTCCCTGAATTGTAAAACTTTCCCTGTGCGGCGATTCGGTAAGCAGATGTAAAGTGAAATCAAATGCATTCAGATATTCAAACGTACAATGGAAAGCAAGAAAATCACCGGACGCTGTGTGATTTTCTTGCATTGCAAATTGATAAACACTTGCCAGGTGCTGAGAGTAAAATATGGCATTCGCATCCAGTTTGGTTTTTGGATGGCAACCCCATTGTTGGATACAGCAAACAAAAGCCGGGGATACGCTTGATGTTTTGGAGTGGGGTAGATTTTGAAGAGCCTGCACTGAATGTAATAGGTAAAAAGTTTAAAGACGCATCGATTTTTTATAATGATATATCCGAGGTAACACTGTCTGATTTAACGCGATGGCTAAACAACGCAAAAGACATACAGTGGGATTATAAAAATATAGTTCGACGCAAAGGCCTGTTGGAAAAGTTATAGCTGCCACGCCTGCAACATATCTAATGGAAAACAGGGTATACTGGTTGCCCAACCAGTAACTGTTTTGCCGCCCATGCTTACCAATGCTTTCCTGTTAACCCGCCAATGGCGCGATACCCGTGAGGGTGTTGTGTTGGATTTATGGTGGGCGACAGAAACAGGAAGTTGTTGGACCCAGATCGCGGGGCAGGAAGTGGTGTTGTTTGTATTGCGTGAGCAGGCGGAGCAGGTTCGGCAGCTGCTGAAACCCTTACGATTGTGGCGCATGACCGAGGTAGAGTTACGTACTTTTCATAACCAATCTGTTAATGCACTTTATTTCAAACAACACCGCGTGGCGCGCGATGCGCAAGATATTTTTCAGCAGCAGGATATTAGTTTTTGGGAGGGCGATATACGTCCACCAGAACGCTATTTGATGGAAAGGTTTATCACTGCTGCAGCGCAGATAGATACTACAGCGAATAAATTTCCAGTTATTAATCCCAAACTTGCACCTGTGCCGGATGCACACTGGCGCCCTGCGTTAAAAATGCTGTCGCTGGATATTGAAACCTCCATGGATGCGAAGCAGCTTTATTCAATTGGTGTTTGGTGTGATGTTGGGCAAAAAGTATTTATGGTGGGTGAGGGTACCGATACTGAACGGGTGATTTTCTGTGCAGATGCCAAACAATGCCTGCTGGCTTTTTTTGAATTTCTGCACAGGGCTGACCCGGATATTTTAATCGGTTGGAGTGTCGTGCAATTCGATTTACTAACCCTGGAGAATATCTGCAAAAGTTTGCACATTGAATTGCAGTTGGGGCGTGCGGGGCAGGCGATTCATTGGCGTCATGACGATGCAGATGCCGGTCGCAGCTACGTGGTCATTCCGGGGCGGGTGGCGCTGGATGGAATCGAGTTGTTAAAAGCGGCAAATTATCGCTACGACAGTTATTCACTGCAAAATGTTTCCGAGGAACTGTTGGGTGAAGGAAAGTTATTAACTGGCGATGACCGCGGCGGCGACATTACCCATCTGTTCAAACATGACAAGCTAGCATTGGCGGAATACAACCTGCGTGATTGTGAGCTGGTGTGGAAAATTTTCCAGCAACAGCAATTACTGGATTTTGCCATGGAGCGCAGCCAGTTAACGGGTTTATTGCTGGATCGTATTGGTGGCTCAGTTGCTGCGTTTGAATATTTATATTTACCCCGTTTGCACAGGCGTGGTTATGTAGCTCCCAATTTGGGCGAATTGGAATCTGATATTTATAGTCCCGGCGGCTATGTTATGAATTCGCAGCCTGGCATTTACGATAATGTGTTGGTTCTGGATTTTAAAAGCCTGTATCCAAGCATCATTCGCACGTTTTTAATTGACCCATGCGCGTTCTGGATTGCACAGCATCAACAGCTGGATGACACACAAACGGTGCCCGGATTTAACGGGGCGTATTTTGCACGTGAAGGACATATTTTACCGCAAGTGATTGAGCAGTTGTCGGCCGCACGCGACCGCGCCAAGCAACATAAAGATGCGCCTTTATCTCACGCCATTAAAATTATTATGAATTCCTTTTACGGCGTGCTGGGCTCAATGGGGTGTCGGTTCTTTGATCCACGAGTGTGTAGTTCAATTACTCTGCGCGGCCATGAGATTATTCAGCGTAGTCGGGAGTGGATTGAGCAACAGGGGTATGCAGTTATCTATGGTGATACCGATTCACTGTTTGTGTGGCTGGAAAATAATTGCGTTGGTAAGCCTCCGAAAAGTATCAGCCAATGCGATGCTATCGGCACGCGGCTCGCTAAAGAACTCAATCAGTGGTGGCTCCACACCTTGCAATCTGAATTTGCAATCAAGAGTGCATTGGAAATTCAGTATGAGACCCATTATTTACGCTTCCTCATGCCGACAATTCGTGGCTCAGATCTGGGTACGAAAAAACGTTATGCGGGTTTGATAGAGGTAGATGGTGACCGGGAGATGGTGTTTAAAGGATTGGAAAATGTCCGCACTGATTGGACCCAACTGGCCAAGGAATTTCAGAGTGAGCTTTACCGCAAGATTTTTGCTGGTGAAGACTATCTGGATTTTGTGCGCACAACCAACGATGAAGTGTTGGCCGGCAAACGCGATATGGAATTAATTTATCGCAAACGTTTGCGGCGACATTTACACGAGTACCAAAAGAACGTTCCACCCCACGTGCAGGCGGCGCGCAAGTATGTGCAATTAACCGGGGAATCGCTGCGACGCGGTGATTGGATTAGCTACCTACTTACTATTAATGGGCCTGAGCCGGTAGGCCAATATGAAGTGGATATGGCGTTGCGCCAAAGCCCGATTGATTACCAGCATTATATCGATAAACAATTAACCCCCGTTGCCGATAGTATTTTGCATTTTTTAAATGAATCCTTAACACAATTGGTAGATCAGCAGTTATCCCTATTTGGTAATTAAGTTTCTGATTGAAACGACTTGTAACAAAGCGTATCTATTTTCCCTTTGGCGGGAGTTATAAGTTGATAATGGATTTGAGTTTACTAATGGGAGTTTGAGCGATGAAATGGTTGAACATTGTTTTTGTTTTATTCATCAGCGCTTGCAGCGAGCGCGGTTATTACGAATCTATTCAAACCAGTAACCGCAATCATTGCCAGCAATTGGCCGGTTCTCAGCGCGACGAATGTTTTCGGCAGCTCGGCCCGGACTATCAAACTTATGAGCGGCAGCGACAAGAATTATTGATGGACGACAAACAGGAAAAATCGAAAGCGGAAAAAGACGGTGAAGCTCAAGAGTAATTGATCAGCAGTATACTATCGATCTTCAGTATATTGTTGATCGCCAGTATATTATGGATACTGGCGATCGCTTTTAATGTCGCAAAAAATTAATTGCAAATACTACCGGTGATTTTTACCAGTTCAGTCGGGCTATTTACCGGCTTGCTACCCTGAAAGCCAAACTCAACGGATTGTCCCGGTTGGATAACCCGATTCCAATCCAGGTTGCTGGCGCTATAGCTGCCGGAAAAATTGGCGTTCCAACCCTTACCTGTACCGCGGGTATCACCCTGGCGGCGCGAATGAGCAAGTCCCATATTGTGACCCAGTTCGTGCGCTAAAACCAACGGGCCGCAATGGGGACCGACGACTGTCCAGGTCCAGTTGCCATCCAGCGTCATGTAGCCTATACCGCATTTGCCGGTTATATGCAGCTGCGTTACGAAATCCGCACCGTATTGATCGCGCAATTGAATAGCGCGTTGCTGCACACGTAAATTTCCTAACACCTGGTCCATGGTCTCTCCGCCAATCGAATTCTCTACGACTCCCACAATACGCAATTGGATATCTACGCGGCTTGCGCTATAGGCATTGTTGATTTGTGTTGACCAACTTTGCATGGCGGTAGCGACATTATTATTAAAATAATTTTTACTGTACTGATCGTAAAGTACCAATAAATCAACGGTGGCTGCACGTGCACCTGTTGAAAAGATAAATAACACCAGGGCCAAGCCTGCGCCCAGATTATAAATATTTGAAACTATTTTCTTCATGATAATTTGACCTACTCAATAAGTTCATTGTTATTAGTTGCCGTGTGTACTGGACGTATGTAGCTACCTTGTTGTTATATTTTCCGGAAATAAATTATTGGTGGTTCATTCCATCGGTTGGCGGAATCACTATGTCGGTTGGGTGATCGGGATTGGGTTTAAACAATGTTGAGCTGGAAGCAATCCAGCCTTGTGAGTCATTGACTTGAATAACATAGTGGCCGTTGGGGGTATCGAATCCGCCCAGGCTAATACCATTACCTTGGGTGAGGCTGACGAGCATGGGCCCATCAATATTTTTTAGCTGCCTGCTTTTTCTGACGCAATATCCGCTATTTCCGGGGATGTAGAATTTATGTCCTGGCGTTTTTGTGTTGCCAGGAAAAAAATAATCCTGCTATTAAAGCCAGCATTATCAGAAATCCTGTTTGGTAGATTTTCATGGATAAATCTCGCGCTGTGATTTAAAGAGTGATCTGAAAAAATTATTGTTATGAGTGAATGCAAATCGCGGTAGATAAATTATTCGCAGGCATCATTCGCAAATACCTCTCACTCTAGGTTTGCGGAACAGAAATGACAGTTCGGCTTTGAGTTCAAGCGAGTTAGAACTGGGGTATTGTGAGAGAGTCGTGGTTCGGGCTATAGTCCTCGCCCCTTAGTCATTTACAGGTAAAACCATGGCCGATATCGATGAAATTCTGGATTTGCTGCGCGAACATAATGAATCTGTGCCAGTACCTTTGGAATTGCCCGATGAAGATCGTCTGGTAGAAATAGAAGAAGAGATTCTGTTGCCTATCCCACGCGATATGCGCACCTTTTTATTGGAAGCCAGTGACGTGGTTTATGGAGGAATAGAACCAGTAACTGCTGCTGATCCTAACTCCCACACCTATTTGCCAGAAGTAACGGCAGTCGCTTGGTCCCAGGGGGTGCCGCGCTACCTGATGCCCTTGTGTGAAGTGAACGGTAACTACTACTGCGTAGAACCCGAGGGCGAGGTGGTGTTTTGGCGCGATGGCGACCTGACTGATGAATCCTGGCCTTCCGTATGGCACTGGATTCGCGATGTGTGGCTGGAATCCTAGTATTTAGCTAGTGTCGGGAAATTGAACAAGCGAATTGATGTTTTTTATCAGATAATTTTTCTATTTCATTGATTTTCAATAAAAACTAATAACTGGAATAAAGTGTGCTTGACGGATAAAACCACTAACTTCTCTTATAAGGATAAGATTATGACTTTTCGTAAAATTCTTGCAGCACTGGGTTTAACTCTCGCGTTATCTCCACTTGCCAATGCGGTTCCAATTCTTGGCGGCAACATTTTTGTTACTGAAACCGGTAATGTTACCGCGACTTACTTGGGACACACTGCTGGCTATACCAATGAGTTGTACCTCTACCTGCCATCTAATGGTTTGGGCATTATTTTCAATAACCACACGACACCAGTGGGTACCACTTTTGATCTGGGTTCATTCACTGCAGGCACTGAACTGGTATTCGCCATTCATGTGTTGAACACTGACGAGACATTCTATTCTGGTGATGCCTCTCGCAATGCTGATGGTATTGCCCACGCTGTGGTAGATACTGAGTATTCAGCGGATGCAGCTTATGTTGGTTTTGAGGATTTATTTGGTGGCGGCGATCGCGACTATGATGACGTGAAGTTCAGCTTTACCAATATTGGAACCACCGAAGTTCCAGAGCCAGCTCCTTTGGCATTGTTTGCATTGGGATTGTTGGGGCTTGGTTTGGCCCGTCGTAAACACAGCTAGTCCAACGACAGTTTTACTGTAGTTGTAAAAAAAGCCCGACACAGTCGGGCTTTTTTCTTTGCCCCCACCAATCGAAGGGGATTCAGCTACAGGTGCATGGTTGCTTTAGGCGAGATTGATCACGAAAATAGATTCTTGTGCCACATAACAGCGACGTCCTGGGCTACACTCAACCTCCCGGCGACACTCTAGTGTTTGCTTTCACCTGTACAGAGAATTTACCGTGCACTTACGTTCTGTGTTTGCTTTGAGCTTGCTACTGGCAATTGCCAGCGGGTCGGCCTTGGCTGCGCAAGAGGTACGCGGTGAGTTGCAGGGCCATGCGCAGGAATCCAGCCTCGCTGACTTTGAAGATCAGGTGCGTCGTGTCGCTGAACAAACTGCCGCCGCTGAAAAGGCGCGTGCGGAGCAGGAGCGTAAAGAGTATGAAGCAGCTGCAAAAAAGCAGGAGTTCAAATTTTTTAAGTATCGTAAAGACGGCGCGGTAGCCTATTCCGATCGCCAGCCGCATAAAACCGACTTTGAGGTTATTGTCTACAACTCCTGTTACGCTTGTAACCCACTGTCACGTATTGATTGGCGCGGCACACGTTTACACCTCACCGAGTTTACCTATTCCATTAGTCGCACTGCCCGTAAATACGGGGTGGATCCAGCGTTGGTACGAGCCGTTATCCATGCTGAATCCAACTTCAACCCACTTGCTCGCTCGCGGAAAGGGGCGATGGGGCTAATGCAATTAATGCCAGGCACAGCGCGCGATATGGGCGTTGGCGATGCTAGCAACGCGGCGCAAAATATTGAGGGTGGGGTGAAATATCTGGCTTGGCTACTCAAACGCTTTAATGGCGATATCACCAAGGCAACTGCAGCTTATAATGCGGGTCCGGGGGCGGTGGATAAATATCGTGGTGTCCCGCCTTATGAAGAAACTAAAACTTATGTATTCCGTGTAAATATTCTGCATCAACGCTACAAGACCCAATTGGCTTCGCTCGCGCAAAACTAGTTTTCTCTCTTTCTCTCTTTCTCTCTTTCTCTCTTTCTCTCTTTCTCTCTTTCTCTCTTTCTCTCTTTCGCCCTTTTGGGTGTTAGCCGTCTTTTCAAAGTAGTGATTCGTCACTTAGTTTCCATAACAAAACGATCTAAATTCAGCGTCGTATTTCGCTCAAAAAACAGACGCTTTTGCCGCTATAGGGATAACAACCATTAATCCAGTGAAGGTGTCAGCATGATTGTTTCCAATGCGCAGATTTATATGGGGGCCCGGCAAGCGTACCGGGAAGAGCGTAAAGTCAGTGAAAGTCTGGAGTTTTGGGCAAATGGTCGGCAGCCAGATACCAGGGTTGTGGAGGAAGAGCCTGCAACGCCATCTGTTGATGTGGATATCTCCCAGGCTGGCTCTCTGCTGGCCCGTTATCGCCAGCAACAGACAGTAAATTTTGAAACACAGATGGATGCGCGCTCGCGCTTAAATCTGATGATTATTGAGGCTATGTATAAATCAATCACGGGGAAAGACTTGAGTATCGTTGATCCCTCTGAGTTAGCAACTGCGCATGAAAATCCCATGCTTTCAATTGATACTCCGGTGCCAGCGCGAACGGCGCCGGTCAATAGCGGGCCGGGCTTGGTCTATCAGCGACGTGAACGCTATCAGGAAACTGAAACACTGAGCTTTGCGGCAGCGGGGGTAGTTAAAACCGCCGATGGTCGCGAGCTACATTTTTCCGCTGCACTTTCGATGAGTCGCGATTTTGTGCAGGAATCCAATCTGGAAATTCGTCAGGGATCTGCGCAAAAAATTGACCCGCTGGTAATAAATTTTGATGGTTTGGGAGCACAACTTTCACAAACACGCTTTGAATTCGATTTGGATAACAATGGCACGGCTGAACAAATCGCTAGTTTGCGCCCGGGCAGTGGTTATTTGGCGTTGGACAGAAATAGCGATGCCATTATTAATAATGGCAGTGAACTATTTGGCCCCAGCAGTGGGCGCGGTTTTGCTGAACTCGCCGTGTATGATGAGGACGGCAATAATTTTATCGATGAGGCCGATAGTGTTTACCATCAATTGCGCATCTGGATAACCAATGAAGATGGCAGTAGTCAATTGGCTGCATTAGGGGATAAAAATATCGGGGCAATTTTTCTTGGGCATGTGACATCGCCTTTCCAGTTAAAAGATGCGAATAACAAATCGCTAGGCGAAGTGGCTAATTCGGGCATTTACCTAACTGAAGATGGCAAAGCGGGAGTCATTCAGGAAATTAACCTCAGCGTATAAAGCTAATTGGTTTGCCGAGCCCTAAAACAACAAGCCCCTGAGGCGGGGCTCGTTGCAGTGGTCTGAACAACAGTCATTTTAATAATATCGAGTGCTGTTGGTTTATTTGGCATCCGTACGAACTACCAACTCATTTCCGCTGCGCAGACTGGCGAAAGATTCACTGCCAATACCACTCGAGAGAACTTCATCATTAAATTTAACGTGCAGAACATTTTTGGTGTTGTGCTCGCGCAATTTTACGGTGAGATCTTTTGAATTTACTGCGATGATTTTGCCCTTGATTTCAGCGGCTACTGGAGTGGACATACGGTTTTTTAAAATCACAGTATCTCCTTCGCGCAGCGCAGCTAATTTCATTAAGCGGCCTTTGGTGGTCGCCACTTTTGCACCTTGCACTACGTTGAACATTTTGGTTTCACCCGACTCAGTTTTGATCGTGATAGAGCTTTCAGCTTCGCTCACGCTTTTTACAGTACCGGGAACCTCTTTATAGGAAACAAACGAGTAGGCGCTGGCAAAAGAAGAAAGACTTACCAGAGAAACCAACGCCACAGTCTTAACAAATGGAACTTTAGACATGATTAAAAACCTCTTAGATGATTGGATTTGAAACAACGTTGTCATTCGTAGACAAAATTGATTATAGGGAAGCGTAATCATTATTTGTTACTTTTTGTGACGATTACTTAAACCGTTTTTTCACTAAAACTAAAAAAATTATTATTTTTATTCATATATGAAATATAAAAAAGTTTTTTTAATTTTTAAAGTTATTAAAAGCACAGATTGAGGGCATATTTTTGAGAAGGTGTTACCGAATGTAATTTGTTGGTGTTTTGAAGTGAAAGATTATTGTGCGCCAATGGACAACGTTGTCTATCGGCTGTGTAATTTTGGTGCGCAATAAAAAACCCGCACGGAGGCGGGTTTTTTGGGGTGTTACTGTTAAGGAGGTAATTATTGATTGAACAGGAATTCCATCAGGGCATTTTGGGCGTGCATACGGTTTTCTGCTTCTTCCCACACCACCGAATCGGGGGCATCCAGAATTTCCGCGCTGACCTCTTTACCGCGATAGGCGGGTAGGCAGTGCATAAAGACTGCATTGCGGTTGGCATGGCTCATCAACTCTTTATTAACCTGATAGCCGATAAAGATTTTTTCGCGCTGTTTCTTTTCATCCTCCTGGCCCATTGAGGCCCAGGTATCAGTGACGACAAGGTCCGCCCCGGCAACTGCCGCACGCGGGTCATTGCCTAGCGCTACACGGTGTTGGTAAGGCGTGACAAATTCATCTTCCGGCTCGAAACCTTTTGGTGTCGCAATGCGCAATTCAAAATCACACAGCTCCGCGGCCTGGATATAGGAGTTACACATGTTATTGCCATCGCCTACCCAGGCAACAGTTTTTCCGGCCAGTGAGCCGCGTTGCTCCACATACGTCTGGATGTCCGCCAACAGTTGGCAAGGATGGAATTCGTCGGTCAGCCCGTTAATGACGGGCACGCGGGAATACTCAGCGAAGCGCTCGACCGTGTCGTGTGCATAGGTACGGATCATCACCATATCGACCATGCTGGCGATACAGCGCGCCGCATCTTCGATCGGCTCTCCGCGGCCGAGTTGAGAATCTTTGGTAGACAGGAAAATGGCATGACCACCCAACTTGGCGACGCCGGATTCGAAGGATACTCGGGTGCGGGTAGAGTTTTTTTCGAAGATCATTGCCAGCACTTTGTTGTCAAATAAGGCTGGGGCTTTGCCCTGGCGCAGCAGGGCTTTGAGTTCGATGGCGCGCGCGATGATGTGTTGGAGCTCGTCGCGGCTAACGTCATTCAGGGTTAGGAAATGTCTCGGCGCCTTTGAGGGAACCATAATCGTTGCTCTTTCATTGCAGCGCGCGCGTTATTGCGCGCACTTGTTTTTAAAACTCTGTGACCAGTTTTACCACCTTGGCAACCAGCTCGTCGGCTTCTGCGTCGGTAAGGATAAAAGTGGGCAGCAAGCGGATGGTGTTCATGGCAGTCACGTTAATGAGTACACCTGAATCACGACCTTTCTGTACCAGATCGCCACAGGGAGCATTCAGTTCTATGCCAATCATCAATCCTTTGCCGCGAATATCAACCACCTTGTCATTGTTTGCCAAAGCAGTTTTGAAATCGTTTAGTAACTTGTCACCCAGCGTTTTTGCACGCTCAATCAAGCCTGAACCCTGCAGTGTTTCGACTACGGCGATACCGGCGCTACATGCCAGTGGATTACCACCAAAGGTGGTGCCATGGTTGCCGGCTTGCAGAACGTCTGCCGCTTTACCGCGCGCAAGGCAGGCGCCAATTGGCATGCCATTACCCAAGCCTTTGGCGGTGGTGACTACATCTGGCAGTATGCCGTTATGCTGATAGGCGAAGTAGGTGCCGGTACGGCCATTGCCAGTCTGGATCTCGTCCAGCATCAACAGCAGGCCGTGCTGATCGGCAAGCGCGCGTAATTCGTTCAAGTAGTTCTTGGCGGGAACGCGTACACCACCTTCCCCTTGAACTGGCTCAACCAGAATCGCCACTATGTTTTTGTGTTCGGCGATAGCGGCTTTTACGGCAGGTACATCGTCATATGGAACCCGCACAAACCCCTCTACCAAAGGCTCAAAGCCAATTTGCACTTTGGTATTGCCGGTCGCAGTCAGGGTTGCCATAGTTCTGCCGTGGAAGCTGTTGTTCATTACTATAACGGTAGGGCTTTTCACGCCTTTGTCGTTGCCGTATTTCCGCGCAATCTTGATTGCTGCTTCATTCGCTTCCGCGCCGGAGTTGGAGAAGAATGCCTTGCCCATCCCTGAAACCTTAATTAACAGATCTCCCAAGCGTTGTTGTTGGGGAATGTTATAGAGGTTGGATGTGTGGATCAGGGTTCCAGCTTGCTCTGCGATTGCCTTGGTAACTGCGGGGTGACTGTAACCCAGGGCGCATACGGCAATACCACTAATCGCATCCAGATAGGACTTGCCCTGATCATCCCACACTCGGCTGCCTTCGCCCTTAACAAGGGTGAGGGTTCTGGTGCCGTAAGTGTTCATTAGGCTGGTCATGGCAATCTCCGTAAAAAAACAAAGCCGCAGGCCAATCGGGGAAGGGCCATCAGGCGATTAGTATTCATGAATAAATAGAGGGATTTTTTGCTGGTCAGGACAGGAGTACTGACTAAAAATCGCAGAACTTACAGTGCGTGCGGCAAAAAATAAGCTCCAAATATATAAGTTCTTGCGATTATTGGCAAATTTACGGTTTTGCGCCCCGTTTTTTTACAGATTGTAATTGGTGCCCTGCACAAACTCCTTGGCAAAAATAATATCGTTTTTCAGGTGAAAACCTTCATCGGGCGGTTGGATAAAAAAGCCTTCAAATAAGCGCACACCCTGCATCCACAGGCTGGATAGATTGTGCGAATTTTCAATTTGCGTGGCGATTACCTGAATCCCGCGCCGGTTAGCAGCTTGCGCAAAACGCTCCAATAACTTGGGATTGTTTGCTTCGTTGGTTAGTTTGGGTGACAGGCGTAAAAAACTAAGAGGTAAGTCTTCCATTATTTTGAGTGCCTGTTCATTTTCACCGGCGCGAGTCATGCAAATACTGCAGTGAATATCGCGCAACGCTTTGGCAATCTCACGAGCCAAATGGAAATGCTCGATGATCCAATTTTCCTCCAGCATAAATACCAGACGATCCTCTCCGCGCAAACGTGATGACCGCAATACATTGGCTGCAAAGGAGAAGAAAGCGTTTTGTTGTAAAGTTTCTTCAGCGAGATGAATAAAAAGTGTGGCAGATTCGCGTGTACCGCTATTTCCCGCAATCGCTGTTACCGCTTGCTGCAATACCCAGCGATCCAGTTGCACGCGTTTGCCGGGTTGGTTAATGCGACTGAGGAATTGCCCTGCAGGAATGGGTTCCCCACCTTCGTTGCGTAAGCGGGTGAGTACCGAGAAATGTTCAATCTGTGCGTCCTCCAGGCTAATGATGGGTTGGAAGGCCAGTGATAAGTCGCGGCTAAACACTATTTGGGAAAAATCCGGTAAGCTTTTGGTGGTAGCAACGGCAGCTATTTCTGTGTGTGTTGCATTTTCCAATTGCTGTTCAAAGACCTGCTCGGCGCGCAGCAATGCATTGTTGGCTGTTGCCAGTGCAGGCTCCAATAAAACTACACCGATTTTTACGTCGAGTGAAATTTGCGTTCCTTTTAGCTTATAAACGTGGTTGCTCAGGTATTTGGCGATTTGCTCAGCGCGCTGGCGATGAAATTCCGCGCTGCGTGTTCCCGCCAGAACGCAGGCGACCAGATTGGATAAGTCTGCCCATTGTTCATCACTACCCAATGTGTCATCCAGATGTCCGCAAAAATGTTCGTGTAGATTAATCAGTTCTATCTGGCCCAATTGCTGATTTAGTTCGGGCAATTTATCCACGCTGACATAATAGAGCGCACTGGTTTGTCCGCTTAAACGATTGCTGTGCAACTCTTCTTCCAGTGCATTGAAAAAATAACTGCGATTAATTTGTAGCGGTTTTTGTGAGTGACGGGTTATGCGCGCTACGCGCGTTTTTAGCAGGCTGGTATCACTTAATGCCTGGCGGCAACACTCGATCAAATCGTTGGCTTCAAATGGTTTGGTGAGTAATGCATTCACGCCGAGTGCACGAATACTGCGGTGCAAGTTACTATCAGTATCTGCGGTTACAAAAATAATCGGCAACAGCAAAAAATCAGGATCTTGCCGCAACAACACGGCCAGCTCCATGCCGTTTATATCGGGCATGTGCATATCCAGAATAACCAGGTCGGGTTTAAATTGGGCTGCACGTTGCAAGCTGTGAAGTGGTTGATTAACGCAGAGCACTTCCATGCCTGCATAGCGGAGGATTTCTGCTTGCAAACTGGTAATGGATTCATCGTCGTCCACTGCCATTATGCGATAGGTTTTGTTATTTAAGCTGATCAGTTGTAATAACTTGTCAATTAAAAAATTGAAATCAATTGGCTTGACCAGGTAGTCGGTGCTACCTGCTCGCAGCGCACGCAATTTTGCATTTAAATCGGTTCTGCCTGACATTAGCACGATGGGCGTATTTTGCAGCAGCAACGCTTTGATTTTATGCAGGTTGCTCAAGGCTTGTAGCCCGACGCCCTCAAAATCAGGGTCCATTAAAATAATGTCGGGCGAATCAAGGTAAAGCTGTTGCATGCAGCTGTGCGGGTTGTCGAAGTATTCGATAGTAAATCCGGCTCTGCGCAAATAGGCGGAGCAGAGTGCGGCGAGTGTGCGATCCGGGTCGATTAGGAATATCGTTTTTTCCCGGGCTTCCGGGTGATGATCAGGGACGGTAATTGCGGCGTGGCTATGGGGTTGCTGGGCATTAAGTACATCAATCAACTGATTAACCAACTCTTCAACTTGCGCGTATTCTGGTCCGCCAAAATGGCGACCGAGCGATTTCATATCGTGAATAAAGCTCTCTAGCTGCGCTGATTTCTGACGCAGCTCGGTAAATGCAAAGCTGGTGGAAGTTTCCGCCATTTTGTGGGCAAATTGTTCGAGCGCGGCTATTCCTTGTTCGCTCCAGTTAAGGTGGCGCAAGTGGCTCCAGATGTTTTCCAGGCGACGAGCCTGCTCAGGCAGGCTGGCCGAGAACTGTTCGCGTAATTTTTCAAGCTGGCTATGAAATTCTTGCGGCATAAAATCGTCCTGATACATTCGTCTTTAGTATAGAAGCTGTTTGCCAATTAAGAGTTCAAAAACAAACGCTGTAAAAAATCGTTTTAATAGATGCGACTTGTAAGGGTATGTCGCAAAATGCACGCCACTTGAATAATCGCGCTCTGGACTTGCATTGGCTATGAATTCATTCGCAGTTTTGCTCATCGGTGTTGTACTGGCGCCTGCTTCGACTTTTATTGCTGCAGAAACAACAAATCCCACCGAAAAATCCTTCACAAGAAGTCTGGAAACTATCGAAACTCTGGTCGTTTCCGGCACTCGGACGGATGGGGATCAATTAACTCACCAATTGATGCGCAATAAACCTGCGGATTTTATGGTCGGTGCGCGCTTGGATCCCGCTGAGTTATTGGCAGCGATTCCCGGCGTTCAGGTAGATTCCCGGACTAATTATGCGCAAGACACGCGCATAAGTTTGCGTGGCTTTGGTGCGCGCTCTGCATTTGGTGTGCGCGGTATTGATTTGCTCGTCGATGGAATTCCCGTGTCTACACCCGACGGGCAAGGGCAGTTGTCGAGTGTGATGCTGGATGGATTAGCGAGCGTTCAAGTATTGCGCGGACCACTGGCATCACTTTATGGCAATGGTTCCGGGGGTGTGATCAGCTTGCACACCTCAGCGCCTGAGCGGAGTCAGCTTAGTGCGGCCAGCGTAGGCGGCAATCAAGGCTTGGAGCGCTATCATTTGCAGGGTGATTATCGGCAGGGCGATTTTGCAGTGCGCGGTCAATATGCGGATACCCGGATTGCCGGTGATCGCCCACATTCGCGCGCTGAACGCCAACAAGCGGCGGTACAGGCTTATTATTCCACCGCGAATAATATCGATCTGACGATTAAGCATGAACAAAGCGACGATCCCTTATTGCAAGATCCGCTGGGATTAACGCAGGTGCAATGGCAAACAGATCCCTGGCAAAAAAATCCACTGGCCGAAACATTTAACACGCGCAAGCGCGTTAACCACCAGCAAACATCGATTAGCGCGCGCGAGCAGCAGGGCGCGAATCGCTGGCAAGCTGCGGCCTGGCAAGGTGAGCGCGAGATCACCCAATACTTGGGTTTTTCGGGCGATGCCATCTCCGGTAGTGGCGGTGTCGTGGATTTAGCGCGTGAGTTCGCCGGCGCCAGCACCACCCTATCCCAATCAGCTCAGCTATGGACCTTGCCGCTGGATGTCAGCGTGGGATTGGAAGCCGCGCAAATGAAAGATCGGCGGCGCGGTTATGTGAACAATCAGGGAGTTGCCGGGGACTTGCGGCGCAACGAGTTAGGTGAGGTTAACAGTCGCGATATCTATTCATTAATTCAACTTGCGCCGAGCGGGCAATTCCGTATGTATACAGGTGCAAGGCGCACTTGGCTCGATGTTGATGTCGATGATTATTTTATTGTGCCGGGTAATCCGGATGATTCGGGGATGCGCAATTATCGCGAGCAATCCTGGGTGGTGGGCGGCAGCTACGCATTCGCAGATTGGTGGGAGTTATTTGCCAGCAGTGGGCGCGGTTATGAAACGCCCACGCTGACGGAAATGGCGTATCAAGCAAATGGTTCAGGCTTAAATACGCAATTGGATGCGGCGATTAATCATCAGCAGCAATGGGGTTTGGGTTATCACGTTAATGAAGTATTAGCGCTGTCGCTAACGCACTTTATGATCGAGACTGATAATGAGTTGGTGGTGGATCAATCCGTTGGCGGGCGTACCAGCTTTCGCAACGCGGCCGAAACTGAACGCAGCGGCGTAGAGCTTTTTGCGCGCTGGGTTTTGAATGAAGCCTGGCGCTGGCAGGCGAGCGCGCAATCCATGAGTGCTGATTATTCTACCGGTCAATGGTCGGGCAAACAATTGCCCGGCGTAGCGCGCGACCAGTATCAACTTGGCGTAGAATGGCGGCCCCTGCGCAACGAGTTGCTGCAAGTGAATTTGCTGGCACAGCAGCGTTCACGCATTTTTACCGCCGACAATAATCAAATAGCGGCTCCCGGTTTTTACACGGTCGACCTGAGTGTGGGCGGTGATTTGTCAATCCAGACTTGGGCGTTTAATTGGTGGTTAAAGCTCGCTAACCTCAATGATGAACGTTATGTTGGTTCCGTCGTGGTGAACCAAGCAAATGGCCGCGCATTTGAGCCAGCGTTGGGGCGCAATGTTTCGGGCGGACTTAAGCTCGCTTATGCTTTCTAGTGTAAGGCGAAATAATTTTTTAACTGAGTATGTTTTGTGATTGACTTGGATTTATTGCCCACATTGCCTTTAACTCAGCTGCGCGACGATTTTTTTGCGGCGTTACAGCAAACTCCATTGCTACTGGAAGCAGAGCCAGGTGCAGGTAAATCCACTCTGGCGCCACTCTGGGTATTGGCGCGTATTGCGGAAGAGCAGCAGGTCTGGTTAATTCAGCCGCGCGTTCTGGCGACGCAAGCCCTTGCAGAGCGGTTAGCAGAATTGCTGCAGGAAAAAGTGGGGGAGACTGTTGGCTATCAAGTTCCTTATGATTCGCGCATGGGAAAGCAAACGCGTCTGGTGCTAATGACGCCAGGTGTGCTCTTGCAGCACTTATTGCACAATCCAACTCTGGATGGAGTTGCGTGCGTAATGCTCGATGAAATTCACGAGCGCAGCGTCAATCAGGATCTCGCCTGGGTATTTTTGCAGGAAGTGCAAATTCTGCGCGATGATCTGCAATTAATTTTAATGAGTGCAACGCCAGATCCTGCATTGCAGCAAAAAATCGTCAATCGTTTATTTGCGCCCGGTCGCTGTTTTCCCGTTGGTGTTGAATATCAGCCCGTCAAACAAATGCCCAATCAGTATCCGGAAAAAATCGACGAGCATTTAGTGCGCGTGTTGCGCAGTCATACGGATTGGCAAAAGCACACTGCCTTGGTGTTTTTGCCCGGCTGGCGCGAGATTGAAGACTGCGCACAAGCCATCGCGCGCGCATTTCCCGCGCAAAAAATATTTCGCTTGCACAGCCGTGTTGCCGCGCAGGAGCAGCATCACGCGTTAGATCCGGCGCAGGGGCCGCGCATTATTTTATCCACTAATATCGCAGAAACATCCTTAACGATTGCCGATGTAACCCTGGTTATTGATTCGGGTTTGGCGCGGCGTGTGGACTATGAGCAACGCACCGGAATATCGCGCCTGCGCACCGCGCGTATCAGTATGGCCAGTGCCGAACAGCGACGCGGTCGCGCGGGACGTGTGCAAGCCGGGCATTGTATTCGCCTCTGGTCCCAGGATCAGGCACTTGCCGCGGCTGACTTACCCGAGATTCGCGCAACCGATTATGTGCCGCTGGCATTGCGTATCGCGCATTGGGGAAGTCCGGCGCAATCCCTGCCGTGGTTGGAAAAACCAAATGTGCTCGCGTTGCAATTTGCGCAGCAACAATTACAGCAAATGCAATTGCTGGATACAGATGGCGCTGTGACTGAGCGCGGCCAGCGAGTCAGTGAGCTGGGTACCCACCCGCGCATTGCCGCGTTTTTATTATTGCATGAGCAAATGCTTGGCAATGCATCCTTGTTACTGGCGTTGGCTTTGCATTTCGAATTAGCGGCTGAGCAAGATATAGATGCGCTGTTGGCTGATGCGGCGCGAGAGCTTGCGCGCAATCGCCAATGGCAACAACAGCAAAAACGTTGGTTAAAAGTACTTGATGTATCGGTCAACGCTAGCGATATAAATGCACAACTATTAGCTCGCGCATTTAGTGATCGCATTGGTTATCGCCAGGATTCAGGTAAATACCGGTTGAACTCCGGCATTAGCGTTGAATCGTCGCTCACCAGTCAATGGGCCGTGCTGCCTATTATTAATACTCGCCCTAAAAGCCATAGCGGTGTTGGAATTGCCGTGCAGCCGAGTGCTGAACTGCAGCGGCAATTGAGTCAGGAGCACAGGGCGATGGAATTCAAACAGCAACGCTGGCAATTGCATCGCCAGTGGCACATGGGCGGGGTATTGATTGATGAACAATTCACCCCGTTAGATGCTTCGCAAGCACCACTACAATTGCACAATCACATCCAGAGGTTGTGGCAAGAAAAAGGGCGCTTGCATTTTCACTGGAACGATAGCGCAGAGCGATTTTTGCAACGTGCACGTTTGTTAACTGACCTCAATCTCTGTGACTTACCGGCACTGGATGATGAATCATTGTGTGCTGAGTTGGATAAATGGCTAATGCCTTTTTTAACTGAGGCTACGCGGTTGGATAATTTACCCTGGTTGCAGGCACTGGAGTTTTATTTCGGTTATGAACAGTGTCAGGCAATAGCCAAATTATTGCCTGAAAAAATTGAGTTACCCAGTGGGCGCGATATAACGGTGGAATTTAACAGTGATGGCGGAGCTCAAGTAGCTGCCAAATTGCAGGAATTTTTTGGCTGCGAGCAGTTGCAGTTAGCAAACGGAAAAATTCCACTGCAAATTCATTTGCTCTCACCCAATGGCAGCCCGTTAGCGATTACCACCAATTTGCAAACGTTTTGGCAGCAGGCGTATCCCGAGGTGCGCAAAGAAATGCGTGGTCGCTATCCTCGTCACCCCTGGCCGGATAATCCCCTCGAACACGAAGCAACGGCCTTGACCAAACGCAAACTTGCGTCATTGCAGGATAAAAACACCTAGAAATTGATAAAATAGCTAACAAAAATTATTTAAATTTCTATTGGATATAAAAAGTAATTGCCTGCCATCTGGCGAATGGCATTAATTTTCTCTGTCTATACTTGTGACTTAGTTCGGCAATTTTTTGCCGAAATAGAACAGAGGGAATTAGTACTATGCACAACGTCGTAATTGCAGTCTTGTTCTCTGTTGCGTCCTCAGGCGTTGCTTTAGCTCAAGAAAATGTCGATTCCGCTCCCGCTTTTGCTTGGGGCGGGGCGCTCACATTGGAATCTGTTACCAATTTGGATGGCGGTGTAAAAGAGGGAACTCGCGAGCTGGCCAATCTGGATATTACCCTTGCCATAGATACGGAAGCTGCCAATTGGTGGGGGGGTGGTGAATGGTTTATCTATGTGTTGGGTGATACCGGCAAAGACCCGGCGGAATACACTGGCGACGTGCAGGGTGTTTCCAATATCGCGACCGATGAGTCGCTCAAAGTTTACGAATTTTGGTACCAACACTATTTTGCCGATGACAGCATCAAAGTGTTGTTTGGTCTGCATGATTACAACTCTACTTTTTATTCACTGGAATATGCTGGTTTATACAGCCACCCGTCGTTTGGTATAGGGCCAGACACGTCTCAAGTTGGGCCGTCTATTTTTTCTACTACCGCGACGGCGCTGCACATTACCTATCAAGGTGAAAATCAATATTTATTAGCTGCCATCTATGACGGTGTACCGGGTGATCCGGATAATCCGCGCGGCACGCATATTCAATTTAATGACGGCGATGGTTTATTCAGTGCAGTGGAGTGGGGCTGGGCCAACGAAAGTCAGGACAAAATTGCGATAGGCGCCTGGCAACACACAGCAGAGGTTGAAAATCCGGTGGATGGTGAAATGAATAATGACAACACCGGGGTTTACATTATTGCCGAGAAAAATATTAACGATGTGGCGGGTGTGTTTTTGCAATTAGGGCGCGCCGACGACCTATACAATCAACTTGAATATTACGTCGGCACTGGCATTACTTTTAATGGCTTTTGGATTGAGGATGACAATTTTGGTTTGGCGGTAGCCCACGCACGCAATGGCGATCCCTACCTTGTTACACACTCCGATATCGATCGCGCCGAAACCGCTTGGGAGTTAAGTTATTTTGCACCTGTTGTAGATCATTTAAGTGCGCAAGCAAGTCTGTATTACATCCAGAATCCGTCGATGGATAAAACATTGGATGATGCAATAGCACTGGGTGCACGTGTATATATTGAATTTTAGGCGAAAGTTTTTTAACGCTAATTAATTGATAAGCAGGTGGGATTGAGATGAGCATCAAGCGATCAATTATCTGGGTGATTGTTGGTTTCGTCGCCTTGATTGGAATTAATACGTTTGTCGGCTTAAATGTCAGCCAAAAACTGGGCGGCTTGTTGAATTACATTTCTGGCCCAGCCTGGAATGCTGCTGATGGAGCAATGGAAGGCCAAATTGGGTTGGAGGCGCAAATCATTGTTTTGCAAAAATTGTATTATCGAGAAAAAACTTTTACGGAGATCAAACCTCAATTTGATGACGCACTCGCGATGGAGGAAGATGCCCTGGGGCGTATGAAAGAGTCCGGTTTAATGGGTGACGCGACGGTAACGAAGCTGAATCAACTGTTAGCTGAATTTCACCGAACCCGTGACGCCTTGCTCGGTAAGTTGCAAGCTGGCGGCGAAGCCGCTGCGGAATATGAACAATTGAATAACTTGATGGATCAGTTGTTGTCATTTATTGGTGAGATGGAGGAGGAGGCAGATGGTAAAGTGGAAAGCGAAACCGGTAATGTTGCCGCGTTGCAGTCTGCGGCAAAAACAAAATTGCTCAGTGCGTTTTCGGTAAGCATTATCTTATCTGTCATCATTTTTCTGTTTGCCAATAAAGTAATTATGCAGCCCATTTCGCGTGTGACTGAAAACCTGAGTGAGTTGGCCTCGGGGACGGGTGATTTAACAGCGCGATTGAGCGGTGAAAATCAGCATACAGAAGTGGGGCGCCTGTCATTCGCGTTTAATCGGTTTGTCGAGAAATTACAAAATTTGATTGGTCAAGCGCAGCAAAGCAACCAATCGCTGACCGATGCCAGCGTGCAAATTACGGCATCTATCGATCAAACAGCGAGAGGCATTGATGTGCAATTTGCGGAAATATCCCATGTTGCCAGTGCTGTGGATCAAATCTCTTCCATGTTGAATAAAGTTGTAGATGCAGCAGTGCAAGCTAGCGATGCTTCTGTGCAGGCAACCACCACAACCGGAGCGGGTAATGATGTGGTTGCGTCTGCCCAGCAGGGGGTGGATGAGGTAGTTAAAGAAGTGGATAAGGCTTCGCATGTTATTTCCGAATTGGTAGCGGACAGCCGCAATATAGGTTCAATGCTGGAAGTGATTCGCAGCATCGCCGAGCAAACTAATCTACTAGCGCTTAATGCGGCAATAGAAGCGGCGCGCGCTGGCGAAAGCGGTCGCGGTTTTGCGGTGGTGGCCGATGAGGTAAGGAGTTTGGCATCGCGTACTCAGGAGTCAACCAAGGCAATTGAAGTCATTATTGCTAATCTAACTTCTGGGTCCAGCAAGGCGGTCGATGTAATGGGCGATGCGCAGCAAAAAGCGTTAGTTATCAAGGAGCGAATTTCTGATACTTCTCACGCTTTTTCTAATATTGTGGTAGCGGTAGATCAAATCCAAAAAATGAACACGGAAATTGCGCGCGCTACTGAGGAAGAAAAAACATCTATGCAACAAATTACTGGCAGCATGAATACAATTCTGCAGCAAGCGCGACGCAATCACGACGCCGGTGAACAGGTAAGTCGCTCGCGCGAACATTTGGAAAAAGAGTCGCGCAGACTTGATGGTTTGCTTCGTGGGTTCCGTACCTGATTTTTTCTGAATTCTATTGGCGCGCCGCGCTTAACTTACCCCCGCGCGGCGTTTTATATTTTTGATAGTTAATCCCAGTTTGAACCTACACTGCTATTCCCACTTCCAGCTCTGCAATTAAACCATCCGTTACATTTCCGCTAATGGTCGCTAACTGATATTCCACTCCATCGCTAAATACATTGTCAGCAGCGAAGCTGGTAACCGAGGTGTTCTGGCCTTTGGTGTAGAGCGACGTTTCATACACGGCTTTGGTAGTGGCAGCGGGAAATGCCATTTGCGATATCGCGGTGGAACGTGCGCTGCTACCGTAATTGGTTAAAAAAATCTGGAAGTGAATATGGGTGATACGCCCTGCGTACCAACCGGGGTAAATGGTGGTGAAGAGAGCGACACCGTTTGTGTCGGTATATTGCACTCCCCGACAATAAGTTTTACCCGCCTGGCCGGCGTTATTGTTTTGTGAATAACCTGAATACAAACCATCTTTGTCGCAATGCCATATGTACACATAACCCGAAACCGGCTTACAACTGTCATTGACATTGACCAATTTTATTTTTACTTGCAGCGCCACACCCGTCTTGTCTTCAGCGATATTTTCGCGCAGTACGGCGGAATTATCGAGCAGGGTCGAAAGCGGAAAGGGGCCAATGGTTTCGGTGGGGATTAACGTGCATACACCAGAAGAACTGGTGGCAGTTGTACTGGATACGGCGGTAGTACTGCTAGTAACTGTTGTGGAACTGGTTGCCGCTGTTGCACTGCTCGTGCCGGTGGAGTTGCCACCAGATGACCCTCCGCCGCAACCAATCAGACTTCCGGCACCTATTACGCTCAGTGCGCCTAATGCGCCTAGTGTTTGTCGACGTTTAAGATCTATGTTGGGTGTGACTCTGGTTCCCGCAGTGGTTGTGGTTGCAGGTGATGCGGATTTTAATTCAGTTGTTGAAGGGGGCATGGGTTTCTCTCCGTAATGGTTATCGGTATCAGCACCT
>JACCDS010887046.1_pt1 | contig 23379 bp, 22 predicted proteins | sample 7446441 | NCBI WGS metagenome assembly JACCDS01 (sample SAMN15323445, study PRJNA562643) | freshwater metagenome | isolation source: river surface water | place: USA:Blue River Watershed | collected 2017-08-17 | reverse complement strand
GAAGCTGGCTATAATCTCGTTTCTTTAGGCGCGTAGCTCAGCTGGTTAGAGCACTACCTTGACATGGTAGGGGTCGTTGGTTCGAGTCCAATCGTGCCTACCAACATAACTGCAGCATCTTTTGATAAGGTCGAGAAAGGCAAAACGGTTATGACACCGCGAACTAGCAGCGAAGATTTCCAATCTATTTGCTAGTCGTCTTTCTTTTTGCAGTGAGGCAACCGAAGCTTGATGCGGTTGTCTCGAATAAAAAACGCGGCTAGCCCGCGTTTTTTTTCGTCCGTACATTCCAGGTCCGTTCGCAGCATCCACCCTAGGAGCACAGCATGGTTTCAGTCCGACTTCCCGATGGCTCGCAGCGCCAGTTCGATTCACCGGTGACGGTGGCGCAGGTCGCTGCATCGATTGGCGCAGGGCTCGCAAAAGCGGCGCTGGCCGGCAAGGTCGATGGCAAGCTGGTCGATACATCTTTCCTGATCGAGCGTGATGCCGATCTGGCGATTGTCACCGACAAGGATGCCGATGGCCTCGATGTCATCCGTCACTCGACGGCCCACCTGCTGGCCTATGCGGTGAAAGAGCTGTTTCCCGAAGCTCAGGTGACCATCGGCCCGGTGATCGAGAACGGCTTCTACTACGATTTTGCTTATAAGCGCCCGTTCACGCCGGAGGACCTGCAGGCGATCGAGAAAAAGATGGCCGAGCTGGCAAAGAAAGACGAGCCGGTCGAGCGCAAGGTGCTGCCGCGTGACGATGCTGTGGCTTATTTCAAGTCCATTGGCGAGGCCTACAAGGCGGAGATCATCGCGTCTATTCCGGCCAATGAAGACGTGTCACTCTATTCCGAAGGCAAGTTCACCGACCTGTGCCGCGGTCCGCACGTGCCTTCGACGGGCAAGCTGAAGGTCTTCAAGCTGATGAAGGTGGCCGGCGCTTACTGGCGCGGCGACTCGAAAAACGAAATGCTTCAGCGAGTCTATGGCACCGCCTGGACCAAAAAGGAAGACCAGGAAGCCTATCTGCACATGCTGGAAGAGGCCGAGAAGCGTGATCACCGTAAGCTGGGCCGGCAGCTCGACCTGTTCCACTTCCAGGACGAGGCCCCCGGCCTGATCTTCTGGCATCCGAAGGGCTGGACCATCTGGCAGCAGGTCGAGCAGTACATGCGGCGCGTTTATCAGGACAACGGCTATCAGGAAGTGAAAGCCCCGCAGATCCTCGATCGTTCCCTGTGGGAGAAGTCCGGCCATTGGGACAACTACAAGGACAACATGTTCACCACGGATTCGGAGAACCGCGCGTATGCGCTGAAACCGATGAACTGCCCGGGGCACGTGCAGATCTTCCGTTCGAACATGCACTCTTATCGTGAACTGCCGTTGCGTTACGGCGAATTCGGTCAGTGCCATCGCAACGAGCCGTCTGGCTCGCTGCACGGCATGATGCGGGTACGTGGCTTCACGCAGGATGACGGTCACATCTTCTGCACCGAGGACCAGATCCTCGACGAGTGCGTGGCCTTCACGTCGCTACTGCAAAAGGTTTACAGCGATTTCGGCTTCACCGAGGTGATCTACAAGGTGGCGACGCGGCCGGAAAAGCGCGTGGGCTCCGATGAGCTGTGGGACAAGGCCGAGACCGCCTTGATCGAGTCGCTAAAGCGTTCGGGTTGCGATTATGAGATCACGCCGGGAGAGGGCGCGTTCTACGGCCCCAAGATCGAGTACACATTGAAAGACGCCATCGGCCGGCCCTGGCAGTGCGGCACGATTCAGGTTGATTTTTCGATGCCGGTGCGTCTGGAGGCCGAATACGTTGCCGAAGACAATAGCCGAAAGGTGCCCGTGATGCTGCACCGGGCGATCCTGGGATCGCTCGAACGCTTTATCGGCATGCTGATCGAAAACCACGCGGGCGCGCTGCCCTTGTGGCTTGCGCCGGTGCAAGTTTCCATCCTGAACATCTCCGAGGGGCAGGCCGAATATGCACAGGAAGTTGAGCAAGCCCTGAAAAAACAAGGGTTTAGAGTGCGGGCCGATTTGCGGAACGAGAAAATAACCTATAAAATACGCGAACATTCCGTTCAGAAGCTGCCTTATATCGTCGTCATTGGCGACAAAGAGCGGGATGCCAACACCGTGGCCGTGCGTGCGCGAGGCAATGTCGATCTGGGTGTGATGTCCATCGACAGTCTGGTCGAGCGTCTCCGCGAGGAGATTGCCGCCAAGGCCTGACGGATCTGCCGTCGGGCTGGCTCGCTGCAAGAGCACGGCATATTTATTGGATTTTTAAGGACACTGCAATAGCTACTGACAAGTCGCACCGAATCAACGGTGAAATCACGGCGCCCCAGGTGCGCCTGTCCGGCGTCGAGAACGAGCCGCTGGGTATCGTCAGCCTCACCGACGCGTTCCGCCTTGCCGAAGAGGCGGATGTCGATCTGGTTGAGATCGCGCCGACCGCGCAACCGCCAGTCTGTCGTTTGATGGACTACGGCAAGTTCAAGTACCAGGAGCAGAAGCGCCTGCACGAGGCCAAGCTCAAGCAGAAGGTGATCTCTGTGAAGGAGGTCAAGTTCCGCCCCGGTACCGACGATGGCGACTACAACATCAAGGTGCGCAACCTCACCAAGTTCCTCGAAGAGGGCGATAAGACCAAGATCACGCTGCGTTTCCGCGGTCGTGAAATGGCCCACCAGGAAATCGGTGTGCGCATGCTGGAGCGTCTGAAAGCGGATCTTGAGCCGTATGGTCAGGTTGAGCAGTTCCCGAAGATGGAAGGCCGGCAGATGGTGATGGTGCTGGCGCCGAAGAAAAAGAAGTAAGAAGCTGTTCCGGTAGACCGCAGGCGGCGTAGTCTTTCTTGCCGTTCGCAGTTAGTGAGCGCGGTCAGGAGTCCTGGCCTCTGCGCTAACGAGACTGGTTCCACGGCATCAGTCAGTGCGGCCGCGGCATGTCCGCGAGGTTTTGTAAGTCGCTGATTTTTTGCTAGAATTCGCGGCCCTGTCGCAAGACAGGACCGCAAGGGTCGACGGACTCGATTCCGTCGTCACGAGAAGCGAATGCAGGCATCCAAGAGCAGCGGTTGCTGCCACCTGCAGTCGTCAAATAAAGGAGCTGCCCGTAAAGGGGCAGATTTTGTCATGCCAAAAATGAAGACCAAGAGCAGCGCGAAGAAGCGTTTTCGCGTTCGCCCGGGCGGTACCGTCAAGCGTGGCCAGGCTTTCAAGCGCCACATTCTGACCAAAAAGACCACCAAGAATAAGCGCCAGTTGCGTGGAGCCGTTGATGTTCATGAGACAAACATGGACTCGATTCGCGCGATGATGCCCTTCGCCTAACCTCACTCTGACAACAGGAGCACACAATGCCAAGAGTTAAACGTGGGGTAACCGCACGGGCCCGCCATAAAAAAGTCCTAGACGCCGCCAAAGGCTATCGTGGCCGTCGCAGCCGCGTCTATCGCGTCGCCAAGCAAGCCGTCATGCGTGCTGGCCAGTATGCGTATCGCGATCGTCGCAACAAGAAGCGCGTGTTCCGCGCACTGTGGATCACCCGTATCAACGCGGCTTCGCGCGAGCATGGCCTGACTTACAGCGTGTTCATGAATGGCCTCAAGAAGGCATCGATCGGTCTCGACCGCAAGGTGCTGGCCGACATGGCCGTGATGGACAAGGCTGCGTTCGCAGCTGTCGTCAATCAGGTGAAGGCTACCATCGCTGCGTAAGCAGGCGACACGGCCCGTTGACCGGGCCGGCACAGCAGTCCTGGCGGGGCAGAGGTGATGAGCCTGTGCCCCGTTTTTTATTTTTCACGCTGAACGAATCACGCCGGGCGGTACACCGGGCTGATATATCAGGCTGACATAAGCATGAGCTCACTGGAACAACTCGTCGTCGCGGCAGAGGCGGACTTCGCGGCCGCACTGGATCCTGCCGCCCTCGAAAACGCGAAAGCGAAATACCTCGGCAAGTCTGGGCAGGTCACCGAGCAAATGAAGGGCCTCGGCAAGCTCGACCCGGACGCGCGCCGCGCGCAGGGCGCGGTGATCAATCAGGCCAAAGAAAAAATCGAGGCGTTGCTGAATGCGCGCCGCCATGCACTGGCCGATGCTCAGATGCAGGAGCGCCTGAATGCTGAGGCGATCGACGTCACTTTGCCCGGCCGCGGCCGCGGGATCGGCGGCATCCATCCGGTAATGCGCACCTGGCAGCGGGTCGAGGAGATTTTCGGCTCGATCGGCTTTGATGTTGCCGACGGTCCCGAGATCGAAACCGACTGGACCAATTTCTCCGCATTGAACAGCCCGGAAAACCATCCGGCCCGCTCGATGCAGGATACTTTTTATATCGATGGCAAAGACAGCACCGGCAAGCCGCTGCTGCTGCGCACGCATACCAGCCCGATGCAGGTGCGCTACGCGAAGATGCACAAGCCTCCGATCCGCGTGATCGCGCCGGGACGCACCTACCGGGTGGACAGCGATGCGACGCATTCGCCGATGTTCCATCAGGTCGAGGGTCTGTGGATCGACACCGACATCAGCTTCGCCGACCTGAAGGGCGTGTACCTGAATTTCGTTCAGAGCTTCTTCGAGACTGACGACCTGCAGGTGCGTTTCCGCCCGTCGTATTTTCCGTTCACCGAGCCGTCAGCCGAGATCGACATTGCGTTCGGGTCGGGGCCGCTGAAGGGGCGCTGGCTCGAGGTGTCGGGCGCCGGTCAGGTACACCCGACCGTACTGCGCAACATGGGTCTCGATCCCGAGCAGTTCATTGGCTTTGCGTTCGGCTCCGGCCTTGAGCGCCTGACGATGCTCCGTTATGGCATCAATGATCTGCGCCTGTTTTATGAAGGCGACCTGCGTTTCCTGAAGCAGTTCAACTGAACATTCCACAGATTTCACCGGACGTAAGCGATGCAATTCTCTGAAAACTGGCTGCGCACGATGGCCGACCCGAAGCTGACATCGGATGAGCTGTCGCACCTGCTGACCATGGCTGGCCTCGAAGTCGAAGAGGTCGAGTCGGTCGCTCCGCCGTTCAACAATGTCGTCGTCGCGCAGGTGATGCATGTGGAAAAGCATCCGAATGCGGACCGCCTGAATGTCTGCCAGGTGGATGCCGGCACAGGCACGATGCTGAACATCGTCTGCGGCGCGCCCAATGTGCGGCCGGGCATGAAGGTGCCATGCGCGCTGCCGGGCGCGAAGCTGCCGCCGGGCGAGGACGGCAAGCCGTTTGAGATCAAGATCGGGAAGCTGCGCGGTGTCGAGTCGCAGGGCATGCTGTGCTCCGCGCGCGAGCTGAAGCTGTCGGAAGATCACGGTGGTTTGCTGGAGTTGTCCGAGTCGGCCCAGGTTGGCCAGAATTTTCGCGATCACTTCGCGCTGAACGATCTGAAATTCACCATCAAGCTCACGCCGAACCGCGCCGACTGTCTGTCGGTGCTGGGCGTGGCGCGCGAGGTCGCCGCGCTGACTGGCGTGCCGCTGGCGCTGCCGTCATTCCGACCGGTTGCGCCGACTTTCGATGAGACGCTGCCGGTGAAGGTGCTGGCGGCAGATCTGTGCGGTCGTTTCTCAGGGCGCGTGATACGCGGGCTGAATGCGAAGGCAGACACGCCGCAATGGATGAAGCAGCGCCTCGAGCGCAGCGGCCAGCGGCCGATCTCGGCGCTGGTCGATATCTCGAACTATGTGATGCTCGAACTCGGTCGGCCGACACACGTGTTTGACCTCGACAAGATTCAAGGCGGACTGGAAGTGCGCTGGGGCCGCAAGGGCGAGCAGCTGAAGCTATTGAACGGTCAAACTGTCGAGCTCGACGACTGGGTCGGCGTGATCGCCGACGGCAAGGAAGTCGAGTCATTGGCCGGCATCATGGGCGGCGATGCAACCGCGGTATCGCTGGAGACGACCAACATCTATCTCGAAGCCGCATTCTGGTGGCCGCAAGCGCTACAGGGCAGGGCACGTCGGTATAATTTTTCGACCGATGCCGCGCACCGTTTCGAGCGCGGCGTTGATTTCGCGACGACCGTCGAGCATATCGAGCGTATCACTGCGCTGATCGTCGAGATCTGTGGCGTTCCCGGGCGCACGCAGGTCGGCCCGGTGGACGACCAGGTGACCATGCTGCCGAAGCGCGAGCCGGTCAATTTGCGCGTGTCGCGAGCGGCGAAGATCATCGGCGTCCCGGTCGGCGCGGAGCAGGTGGCCGACATCTTCACGCGCCTCGGATTGCCGTTCACGCGGGATGGCGAGCTGTTCGCGGTGACGCCGCCAAGCTTCCGCTTCGACATCGAGATCGAAGAAGACCTGATCGAAGAGATTGCCCGCGTGCATGGCTTCGACAATATTCCGGCATTGCCGCCGGTGGCGGCAAATGCGATCCGCATTGCCCCGGAAAATCGCCGCTCGCTGTTTACCGTGCGCCGCCAGTTGGCTGACCTGGATTATCAGGAAGTCGTCAATTACAGCTTTATCGATGAAACGTCCGAGCGTCAGTTCGGCGGCAATGCCGATCCGATCCGACTGTTGAATCCGATCGCCAGCCAGATGAGTGTGATGCGCTCGCAGCTGATCAGTGGACTGGTTGCGAACGTGCGCTACAACCTGAACCGCAAGGCTTCGCGTGTGCGCGTGTTTGAAATCGGCGGTGTGTTCAACAGGGACGGCAGTATTGCTGACGGCCCTCTGTCCGTCGCGGGTATGGCCCAGCCCAAGCGCGTCGCCGCGCTTGCCTATGGTCCCGTCGTTGATGAGCAGTGGGGACAAGGGAGCCGTCCAGTCGATTTCTTCGACGTCAAGGCCGACCTCGAGGCGATGTTCGCACCGCTTAGTTTGCGCTTCGAGGCAGTGGAGCATCCGGCCCTGCATCCGGGGCGTTCGGCGGTCGTGTTGCTGGAGAATCAGCGCGTGGGTTTCATCGGCGAACTTCATCCGCGCCTGCAACAGCAGCTTGAGCTGCCGCTGGCGCCAGTGATGTTTGAGGTCGAGGCGCTTGCGTTGCAGCAGCGTTTGATCCCGACGTATCGCGAGATTGCCAAATTCCCGGCCGTGATGCGTGACCTCGCCTTGCTCGTTAATCAGTCCGACAGCGTGCAATCGCTACTGGACACGATGCAAGCAGAAGCACGCAGCAACTCGGCTTGTCGCTTCTTGCAACATATTGTTTTATTTGATGAATATCGTGGAAAGGGTCTCGCGGACGGGCAAAAAAGCCTTGCTTTCCGAGTCACCATGCAAGATACTCAAGCCACGTTGCAGGACGAAGCGGTGGATGCGGCGATCACCGCGCTCGTCGAGGCTGTTCATACCAAGCACGGCGCCACGCTGAGAAAATAAGCAGCCTCCTCTGTCAGACAAGACATCATGAATCACAGTAATCCGGTCGAAATGGAATCCGTGCTCGCTGCCGACTTCGGTCGTGCGATGCAAGCGTCACAGGCGCGTGTAGGTGCCGAGAAGGATCTTCCGACCCTGACCAAAGCCGAGCTCGCCGAGCTGCTGTTCGAGCAGGTGGGACTGAACAAGCGCGAAGCCAAGGACATGGTGGACACCTTTTTCGGCGAGATCCGTGATGCGCTTGAACGCGGTGAATCGGTGAAGCTCTCGGGTTTCGGCAATTTCCAGTTGCGCGACAAGCCGCAGCGCCCGGGTCGCAATCCGAAAACCGGCGAAGAAATTCCGATCAGCGCCCGTCGCGTGGTGACTTTCCACGCGAGCCAGAAGCTCAAAGCGATGGTCGATGGCGCGCCTGCACAGCGTACTTCCGCTCATCCTGCCTGACGTGCTGAATGACCGAGCGTGCTGCCAAGCCCGAGCGGCCGATTTTGCCGCCTATCCCCGCCAAACGTTATTTCACCATTGGCGAAGTGAGTGAACTGTGCGGCGTCAAGCCGCACGTGTTGCGCTATTGGGAGCAGGAGTTCAGTCAGCTGAAACCGGTCAAGCGACGGGGTAACCGTCGCTATTACCAGCATCATGAAGTCTTGTTGATTCGTCGTATCCGCGAACTGCTCTACGAGCAGGGATTCACGATCAGTGGTGCACGCAACAAGCTCGATAGCCTGGATACGCCGGAAGCGCCTGCAGCATTGCCCGTCGATCTGGGCAAGGTTCGTACTGAACTCGAGGGCATCCTTCATCTCCTGAAAGCCTGAGGCGTGTGCCGGTAGCACCGGCGACTCGTGCGCTTTCTGTCCCGCATTTTCTATCTGCCGGCAATCCGCTTCACACAGACAAAAAAAAGCCCGCTCAAGAGAGCGGGCTGAATCTATATCTGAGGAGAAGACATAGAGGAGACAGGACGAAGTATGCTGCTCCGCAAAATATAAGGCAAATTTTGATTTTTGATGGCGATGATAGATATTTCGTATAACTGCCGTATTTGTATTGCCAAGAAATTCATTATTTTGCGGGTCAGGCCTGTTGATGAGTGCAGCGATGCCCCTGCGATAGCTACTTTGATTCCTGAACTTTTTTGATCAGCGTCTGCGCGTCCGTCCCCGCCGCGACTGAATCATGGGGGGTCTGTATCACCAGGCCGAGCAGCCGCGCACCATGTTCGACGCCAATCGAGCCGTAGGTAATGTCGCCGCGAACTTCGGAATCCTTGTAGAACTCGACGCGCTCCGACGCACAGATATTTCCCTCGACTTTACCGGCGACCATCACGCGGTGAGCGCTGATGTCGCCGCATACGATGCCCGAGCGACCAATAGCCACGGTGACCTTGTTGTCCTTCGCTGCCTCAATGTTGCCTGTCACTTTGCCATCGATTCGAATACTGTCGGTCAGCACCAGCCTGCCAAATATTTCGGTGGTATTTCCGATCAGCGTGTCGAATTTTTCCTGGGTAGGCATGAGCTTGTTTTGTTTCATTCGTCGGAACATGGCTGGCTTCCTCTCGTCAGTTGCGCAAACACAGAAAACATCACGGGCTCGCTGGTGCGTACACCGTCATACATGGGTCGAGTATGGTCTTGCCCGGCGGATCATGCTCAGATCCGACTCAGAGGCAGTACCTGAGCGGGATTGAGCACGCGACCGTGCCGGAAAACTTCGTAGTGCAGATGCGGGCCGGTCGAGCGCCCGGTACTGCCGACGTCCGCAATCCACTGCCCGCGCCTGATGCTTTGTCCTTCGGCGACGCGACGCTGGCTGATGTGCGCATAGCGCGTCATGTATCCCTCGGCGTGATTGATCTCGATGATGTTTCCGTAGGTGGGTTCCCAGCCTGAGCGCGACACGATGCCGTCGGCTGCGGCCAGGATGGGCGTTCCCTCGGCCGCAGTGAAATCAAGACCCTCATGCCGTGCGAGCTGGCCGGTGAATGGGTCGATACGCATGCCCCAGCCGCTACTGATCCTGAAATCACTGCCCACAGGAACGCCGGTCGGCAGCGATTGCAGCCAGGTCAGTTGCCTGTCCCAGTCACTGCGAATCGTGCTGACGGCCTTGCCGAACAAACGAAAGTCATGGATGGCCTGTTCCATTGCCGTAGTCAGTGGTTGGTCCGCTGCCCAGCCGCTGCGATAGTCGGGAAGCAGTGGGCCGCCCTGTCCGTCGCCCTTGATCTCGGACTTGTGCCGCAAAGCCGCCGGCATGGCCATTTCCATGAAACGATGCTTCAACTGCTGCAGTTGGCGAATTTCCTGGGTGGTCGTATCCAGCGCGTTCTGCAGTCTGACGAGACGGTCCCGATAGACCAACTCGATTCTCTGTTGCTCTGCTTCCGATGTAACGCCGCCCAGACTGCGTGCAAGGTCGGGACGGACTTCAATGGCAAGCTTAAAGCCCACCAGATACAGCAGGCTTCCGGCGCCCAGCATCGTGACCGACAACAGTCCGGCAGCGATAAGCATCTTTTTCGTAGTGATCGAAATCGTCTTTACCTTGCCTGTCGGACCAGACACCCAGGTCAACTGCATCGCGATATCCTTTTGTTTTCATGAAGAAAATCTGCTTTTTGGTCGTGGATTATAGGTCCTCGTGGCGACCGCGGGCGTTACACTAAGGTGCCACGCCTGACGGGGCGCCGAGGGCAAATCGGTGGCGTAAACAGCATCAAAATTTTAGAATCGCTGACAGGCCATCAACCCATTTCTCCTGCCATGTATTACATCGTGTATGTGAGTGCCGCCACGGAGCCTTTCAGTAAGCCCGCTTTGCTGGAACTTCTGAACAAGGCACGCCAGAACAACCAGCGGCTGGACATTACCGGTCTGCTGCTCTACAAGGACGGTGACTTCATCCAGCTGCTTGAGGGGGAGCGCACCGCGGTCGAGGCGCTTTTCAAAACTATCAGCACCGATCCGCGTCATGCGGGCACCATCGTGCTTATCGAGGGCGAGACTGACAAGCGTCTGTTCACCGATTGGTCCATGGGATTTCGCGACTTGTCCGATCCGGAAGTGCAGAAGACACCGGGATTTTCCCAGTTCATGAACAAGCCCTTGTCTGCACAAGGCTTTGCCGATGATCCGAATGGTTGCCTCGAATTGCTTGCGCTGTTCAAACCCGCGCTCTGACAGTCCTTTTTCGGCGTTCGGATGACGATTGCCCGGGATTCACGGACAATCTACGGGCTTTGAATTCTACAGGCCGGGAGGCAGGAGATCCTTCCGTATTCCAATAAGCCTTTGGCCGACGACTTGCTGCCCAAGGCGCCCATAAAAAACGGAGCAGAACGTGTCATCTAGCAAAACCATCAGCGCCAACCTGTTCGACATCGGTCATGCGCTCGATCAGGGTCCTTTTAGCGCGACGCAAAAGCTGATGTACCTGCTGGCCGCGCTGGCCATGATTCTTGATGGGTTCGACGGCCAGATGATCGGTTTTGCCATTCCGGCGCTGATCAAGGAGTGGGGCGTCACCCGTGATGCCTTCTCGGTTGCCGTGGCGACCGGTCTGTTTGGCATGACGATCGGCGGCGTGTTTTCCGGCCTTCTCGGCGACCGTATCGGCCGGCGTATCGTGCTGGTTAGCAGTGTGTTCGTCTTTGGTTTTTGCACATTCCTGATTGGCTTTGCCAACGATGTACAGACCGTCGCTTTCATCCGTTTTTTTGCAGGGCTGGGCATCGGCGCGGCGCTGCCCAGCGCGTCGGCGCTGACGGCCGAGTACACGCCTCAGCGCCTGCGCACCGTCGCTGTCACCACCACCATCATCTGCTATCCGCTCGGCGGCATGCTGGCTGGCTTGTTCGCTTCACAGATTTTGCCAACGCTCGGCTGGCGTTATCTGTTTTGGGCCGGCGGACTGCTGCCGGCGATGTATGCGGTACTACTGTATTTCACGCTGCAGGAATCGCCTCGTTATCTGTCACGTAAAGTGGCACGCTGGCCGGAACTGCGGCGTCTGCTCGACCGCATGAAGCATCCCGTGCCGGACAATGCAGAGTTCATCGACAGCAAGGAGCAGGGTATGGTGAAGCGCCCTGGCTTCTCCGCGCTGTTCACCGAAGGTCGTGCGCGCGACACGATCGGTGTCTGCGTGTGTTTTTTCATGACGCTGCTATCGATCTACAGCGCGTTCAGCTGGTTACCTTCCATGCTGACGACCGAAGGCCTGCTACCGAGTCAGGCCAGCCTCGGGCTGACTGCGTACAACCTGGGTGGCGTGGTTGGCGCAACAATCTGCGCGGTGGCGATCTCGCGCTTCGGATCGCGTTGGCCGATGATGGTGTTCTGCTCACTGGCAGCGTTGAGCGCCTTGCTGCTGAAGTCTGTCGACATCACCCTGCATACCCAGGCTTTCCTGCTGGGTTTGGGGGTGCACGGCATGTTCACGAATGCGGTGCAGTGCACTACCTACGCGCTGTGCGCGCATTTGTATCCGACAGAAATGCGCGTGACCGGCATTTCGGCGGCACTGACCGTCGGTCGCCTGGGCGCGATTCTCAGTTCCTTCGTTGGTGCGGGAGTCATCACGGCCGGTGGTTCAACCGCGTACCTGAATCTGCTGGGACTGTCGATGCTGGTGAGTTTGGTGGCATTGGCGTGGGTTAAAAATCATATACCGGCCACACAGGGGTGAACGTGCTCTAAGGTGGAGTTTCTCGATCCGGGGCGACACCACGCCAGAAAGCAAAAAGGCCACTCCGAAGAGTGACCTTTTTGCTTGAATCGATTGGTCGGGGCGGCGGGATTCGAACTCGCGACCCCTTGCACCCCATGCAAGTGCGCTACCAGGCTGCGCTACGCCCCGACGAGCCCGAAATTATAACAGAGGCTTTCGGTATTTCCGATAGATCAATGCAAGTGCCCGGTGTTCTGGCCTGCATCATCGGGCATTTCCGCATGCACCATGTCTTCATCGGCATCGGCGAACAGAGGGGAGCCACAATCATCGCAATACTCCGGCGGGAACACCCCATCGACTTGCTGGATGCGCGTGATGCCTGCTTCGCGCAGGACCGCGATGATCTGTTGCACTGGTGTCAGCGGGGCGTTTGCGCCAGGCCGGTGATGCACCATCGATGCGATGACTTCATCAGCGCTTTCCTCGTCATACAGTGGCCAGACAACGCCGTATACCACGTCCTTGTTATCCGCCAGGCTGTAACTGATGCGGAACTCGTCAATCCGGATATCGCTGGTTTCATCGCCGACGGGCGCGATCACCACGGACAGCTGTGCTGGTTCAATCGTGAGTGAATGAGTCAGATAATGCACGGCCGCACGCACTGAAATCGGACGGATTGCCTTGTCTGCCTCGCGGCAAGCCACGTAGTAGGCGGCAGGAAGCAGCAGCTCGACGCCGCAGCCGGGCAGCAGCGCCTGCAGGCTCGGGCCGGCCTGTAGCTGCCACTGCGTCAACGCTGCCTGTGACAATAACTGCCGGTTGCTGCCAGCTTCTTCCTCTTGCCAGCGCAGCAGTGGCTGTCCAGCCTCCGCCGTGACGACCAGCAGCAGGTAACGCGTATCGGCGAGGAAGGGCGCAGTCTCCGACAGCGATGTGGGTGCGGCGACCGGTTTGCCGGTCAGCGCCGCTTCGGCCATCTGACGAGTCAGTTGATAGTTGTCGCAGTAGCTGCGCGGCAGCTGGTCGATCGAAAACAACACCGGTGCCACCGCTGCACGTGTATTGCTGGCCAGGACATGGCCATACAGTTGCGCGGTGATGGCCTGCAGTGCCGCGGCATTGATCGGTCCGGACGGGATGCTGAAGCGTGTCCACGCGAGAATGGGCACGGCCACCAGCAGCGCATCAAAGCGCTGGCCGTCATGCTCGATCATGCAGCTGCTGCTGATGGCTTCGACCGAATCGAGCAATGCATCATAGGCGTCGAGGTCGGTATGAAACAGGTGGTCGAGCGAGTTGTCGATCGCTTGCTGCTGGTTATGCGCCAGCTGTTTCTGCAGCAGTGTGTCGAGTCGAGCCTCCCAGCTGCGCGCTTCGATGCGGCTGGATGCGCGCACCATCGACTGGGCGAGCGATGCCAGTCGCTGACTTTCTGCGGAAAATTTGCGGACAGGGTTCTTGGATGTGCGGCGCATGGTGGGGAAGGGTTCTGCGGAAGCGGCGATTGTACCGGATGCGCTGGCCCAGACGTTCCGGTGTTGCGCAATGACCGGGATGCACGGCAACTCATCTAAGCTATTCGACACCATCAAATGAAAAAGGCCCGCATGAAGCGGGCCCGTATGCGCTGCCTTACTCGATTACTTTTTCTCGGCTTCACCTTCTGCGGCTGCCGCGGGTGCGGCAGCAGGTGCTGCAGCGGGGTCGGACGTCGGCGCAGCTGCGTCAGACTTGTGCTCCGCTTCGCTGGTCTCATGTCCGCCAGCCTCGCCCTGCATGCTGGCCTTGTCGCCCATCTGGAACACAACGGTCAGTGCGATGGCCGCGAAAATGATAAATCCTACGAGAATTTTCCACATGATCTTGTCTCCTGTGAGGTGTCAGTGCGATCGTGACGGCCGGCGGAACGCATCCGCCGGCCGGACGGTCATCAGGCTGCCAGCAGCTGGCGCAGCACGAACGGCAGGATGCCGCCGTGACGGTAGTAATCGACTTCGATCGGCGTGTCGATACGCAGCAGCAGCTTGACTTTCTGGCTGTCTCCGTTGGCACGCTTGATTACGAGTGTCACTTCCTGCTGCGGCTTGATGTCATTCTCCAGGCCGAGCAGATCGAAAGTCTCATTGCCGGTGATGTTCAGCGACTGCACGCTGTCGTTGCCCAGGAACTGCAGCGGCAGCACACCCATGCCGACCAGGTTCGAGCGGTGGATGCGCTCGAACGAGCGCGCCACGACCGCCTTCACGCCCAGCAGCTGCGTGCCCTTGGCCGCCCAGTCACGCGACGAGCCGGTGCCGTACTCTTCGCCGGCGAAGATCATCGTCGGAACGTCGTCCTTGATGTACTGCATCGCTGCGTCATAGATCGACGTTTCCTTGCCGCTCGGCTGATGGATGGTGATGCCACCCTCGACTCGTGAGCCGTCCGGCTTGGCCGGGATCATCAGGTTCTTGATACGCACATTGGCGAAGGTGCCGCGCATCATGATCTCGTGATTACCGCGACGCGAGCCGTAGGAGTTGAAGTCCGCCTTCAGCACGCCGTTCGCGAGCAGCCACTTGCCTGCCGGGCTGCTGTCCTTGATCGAACCGGCCGGCGAGATGTGGTCGGTCGTGATCGAGTCGCCGAACACGCCCAGTGCGCGTGCGCCGGAAATGCCGGTGGCGGCCGCTTTCGGCTGCATCTCGAAGCCCTCGAAGAACGGCGGTTCAGCGATGTAGGTCGACTTCGGCCAGTTGTAGACCTGACCCTGGGCCACGCCCTTGATCTGCTCCCACAGCTTGCCCGGTGCGCCCTTGACGTCGGCGTAGTTGTTCTTGAAGGTACGCGCGTTCATCGCGTGCTTCATCAGCTTGTTGATTTCTTCCGAGGTCGGCCAGATGTCGCCGATGAACACGTCGCGACCCTTCTTGTCTTTGCCGAGCGGCTGGGTCATCAGGTCGATGGTGACGTTGCCGGCGATCGCATAGGCAACGACCAGCGGCGGCGATGCGAGGAAGTTGGCGCGGATGTTCGGATGGATGCGCGCTTCAAAGTTGCGGTTGCCCGACAACACAGCGGTGGCGACGACGTCGTTCTTCACGATGGCTTCGTTCATCGACGGTGTCAGGTCGCCGGCGTTGCCGATGCAGGTCGTGCAGCCGTAGGCGGTGATGCCGAAGCCGAGTTCTTCGAGGTAAGGCATCAGGCCTGCTGCTTCGAGGTACTTGGTAACGACGCGCGATCCCGGAGCCAGCGAGGTCTTGATGTGCTTGGGCACCGTCAGGCCGAGCTTGACGGCCTTCTTGGCCAGCAGGCCGGCGGCCAGCAGCACGCTCGGGTTCGAGGTGTTGGTGCACGAAGTGATCGCGGCGATCAGCACGTCACCGTTATGCAGCTTGACGTTGTCCGACGTGGTGTACTCGGCATCGAGGTCTTCAGCCTTCTTGTTGAAGCCGTTCTCGGCAACCGGCTTGGCGAACAGCTCGCGGAAGGTGTCCTTCACATTGCCAATCTCGATGCGGTCTTGCGGACGCTTCGGGCCCGCCAGCGACGGCGCAACCTTCGACAGGTCGAGCGTCAGTTCCTTGGTGTAGTCGATCTGACCTTTCTTCGGGATGCCGAACAGCTTCTGCGCCTTGAAATAGGCTTCGAAGGCGTCGATCTCGGCCTTGGTGCGGCCCGTACCGTGGAAGTAGTCGATGGTCGCGTTATCGACCGGGAAGAAGCCCATCGTCGCGCCGTATTCCGGTGCCATGTTGGCGATGGTGGCGCGGTCCGTCAGCGACAGCGAGGCGGTGCCTTCGCCGAAGAATTCGACGAACTTGCCGACCACTTTTTCCTTACGCAGCATCTCGGTGATGGTCAGCACGAGGTCGGTTGCGGTCACGCCTTCGCGCAACACGCCGGTCAGGTTCACGCCGACGACGTCCGGCGTCAGGAAGTAGACCGGCTGGCCCAGCATGCCGGCTTCCGCCTCGATGCCGCCCACGCCCCAGCCTACCACGCCGATGCCATTGATCATGGTGGTGTGCGAGTCGGTGCCGACCAGCGTGTCAGGATAGAACACGCCATCCTTGTTGTGCACGCCGCGCGCGAGGTATTCAAGGTTCACCTGGTGCACGATGCCGAAGCCCGGGGGAACGACGCCGAAGGTATCGAATGCCTGCATGCCCCACTTCATGAACTGGTAGCGCTCGTTATTGCGCTGGAATTCCAGTTTCATGTTCAGGTCGAGCGCGTTCTTCTCGCGGAAGTGATCGATCTGCACCGAGTGGTCCACCACCAGGTCGACCGGCACCAGCGGCTCGATGTTCTTCGGGTTCTTGCCCATCGCCGAAGCGATGCCGCGCATGGCTGCCAGGTCGGCCAGCAGCGGCACGCCGGTGAAGTCCTGCAGCACCACGCGCGCGACGACGAAAGGGATCTCGTCGGTGCGAGCCGCTTTCGGCTTCCAGTTGGCGAGCTGGCGCACATGCGCCTCGGTCACCTTCTTGCCATCGCAGTTGCGCAGCACGGATTCGAGAACGATACGGATCGACACCGGCAGGCGGTCGATGTTCACACCCAGCGATTTCTGCAAAGCAGGCAGCGAGTGGAACTTGCCTTTCTTCGTGGCCGAAATCTTGAATTCCTTGAGCGTTTTAAGCGTGTTGTTCGACATAAGCTCTCCTTTTTATTGAATACCCTGAAAATCGGTTGTTGCTTGCCAGACCCTTGGCCGCGCAGCGTCGCGCGCCCATCCGGTCTTTACCTGATGATGCGTCCGCCGTCGCCAGCGCGGCATTCATTGGCGACAGGCTCTCCGCGCACGGTGTCGAGCAGCATGGCCTTGCTCGGAATGCTGATCCAGACGAGTCCGCTGCCCTGGTCCTCGAAGCGCTGTGCGCCAGTCGAGGTGCTCACGCGCTGCAAACGGTATTGCCGGCCTTTCCAGTTCAGATCGATCGTGTTGTCCAGCTGGACATCACCGGCGACCGACACTTGCCGGCCAAGTTCGCAGTTCAAGTCGACCGCTTTTGCCTGCGCCTGCTGGGATAGCAGTGCGGCAGTACACATCGTGATGAGGGTCGGGATTCGCATGTCTTCTCCTGAAATCATTGTTTCTCAGGCCAGTGTCGCAGCCTGCTCAGGCAGCGACTGGCCATTGCGGCGCGCCCGCTGCAGCACCGTCCAGTAATAACGGTAGCTCGCGCGGTCGTGCAGCTTGCCTTCATGTTGTATCGGTCCCCAGTCGTTTTGCTGTGCGGCGCACAGTATCTCGGTAGCTTCGTCGACTTCACGCCCATCCGGCGCAAAGGCAGCGAGAATCGGCCGGACCTGATCCGGATGAATGCTCCACATGCGACCGAAACCGAGTTGCCGGGCTGCCTGAGTCGCGTCTCGGGCGACCACGGACAAGTCGCGGATCTCGGTGCAGACATTATGCGACGCAACGATGCCGTGCGCATGGCAAGCGGCTGCGATTTCCAGCTTCGCGCGCATCACCAGCGGATGGCTGAATTGGCCGGGGCTCTTCATCGCCTCTGCCGGTATGCCGCCGTAATGCGCCGACACGAAGTCCATGATGCCGAAAGACAGGCACTCCACCTCCGGCAGCGACGCGATATCCCATACCTCATGCAATGCGCGATGGGTTTCGATCAGCGCATGGATCGGCAGATCGGCACGGCCGCCTGCAGTCGAATGGCGGCGCACGACCGCAATCGCGGCCTTGAGCTGCGCGGCACTTTCAACCTTGGGTATGACCACGTAGGCAAGTCGCTCGGCGGCACGCGCACAAATGGTGGCGATGTCGGCTTCGAAGTACTCGCTGTCAGGATCGTGCACGCGCGCGCCAATGCGGCCGAAACGATTGTCGTCGCTGGCGATCAGTTCGCCGACCAGCGCGGCATGCGCCGCTTCATTGCCGGCCGCAGCGCCATCCTCGCAGTCGAAAGTGATATCGAAAACCGGGCCCAGCTGCTGTTGCAGCATGACCGACTTGCGCATCAGCTTTTCCGATCCTGCATAGTGGTCGCACGCCGGCAGTGAGACCGGTTGGTGCATGCCCTGGAACAGGACGTCGGAAGGATGCATGGACAGGGGAGGGAAGTGGATCAAAACGCGTCGGCAGGGCCGGCCTGCCGACGCTTGCAACAGAATTACGGCAGCAGGTGCTTGACGCCGTCGCGCTCGTCGGTCAGTTCCTTGAGCGTCAGATTGATGCGCTCCTGCGAGAATGCGTCGATCTCGAGTCCCTGGACGATCTTGTATTCGCCGTTCTCGGTCGTGACCGGGAAGCCGAACATCACGCCTTCCGGAATGCCGTACGAGCCGTCCGACGGAATACCCATCGTTGTCCACTTGCCGTTGGTGCCGAGCATCCAGTCACGTACGTGATCGATCGCGGCGTTCGCTGCGGATGCGGCGGACGACAGCCCGCGTGCCTCGATGATTGCTGCGCCGCGCTTGCCGACGGTCGGCAGGAAGGTGTCTTTGTTCCATGCGTCGTCGTTGATCATGGCCTTGACCGACTGGCCGTCGATGGTCGCGAAACGGTAGTCTGCGTACATGGTCGGCGAGTGGTTGCCCCAGACGCACAGCTTCTCGATGGACGACACCGGCTTGCCGGTCTTCGCGGCGATCTGCGATGCGGCGCGGTTGTGATCCAGGCGCAGCATGGCGGTGAAGTTCTTGGCCGGCAGGTTCGGTGCCGATTTCATGGCGATATACGCGTTGGTATTGGCCGGGTTGCCGACCACCAGCACCTTCACGTTGCGCGAAGCGACCGCGTCGAGCGCCTTGCCCTGCACGGTGAAGATCTGCGCATTCGCGGCGAGCAGGTCGGCGCGCTCCATGCCAGGGCCACGCGGACGCGCGCCCACCAGCAGAGCAACGTCGGCATCCTTGAACGCGGTCATTGGGTCCGCATGCGCGGTCATGCCGGCCAGCAGCGGGAAGGCGCAGTCGTCGATTTCCATCATCACGCCCTTCAGCGCCTTCTGTGCCTTCTCGTCCGGGATTTCGAGGAGTTGCAGGATGACCGGCTGGTCCTTGCCGAGCATGTCGCCGTTCGCGATGCGGAACAGCAGGGAATAGCCGATCTGGCCAGCGGCGCCGGTGACAGCAACGCGCATGGGGGCTTTAGCCATGGTGAATCTCCAATAGGGTCAAGTGGATGGAAACGCTGGCCGGTCCTCTGTTGAAGGCCCGGAAACTTGCACGCGAGTTTAGGCGCGGCATCTCACTCTGTCAATCTTGATCTTATATCTTATATAAGACATATTACTCAACAATTTTCTGGACGTTAAACAGCGACTGTGGTGAAATTGCCTGCCATGAATTCGACCCTCGCCCCGAACGCCGCTCCCGGCCAGGCCGCCTCCAGCGGTACGGGGAACGCTTCGCCCACCTTCAGTCCGCTGTACCAGCAGATCAAGGCCTTGATCCTGCAGAGCTTGCAGTCCGGTGAGTGGAAGCCTGGCGAACTGATCCCCAGCGAAGTCGAACTCGCGGTCCGCTACAAAGTCAGTCAGGGCACGGTGCGCAAGGCCATCGACGAGCTGTCGGCCGAAAATCTGGTGGTGCGCCGGCAAGGCAAAGGGACTTTTGTGGCAACGCACCATGAGGCAAGGGTGCAGTTCCGCTTCCTGAAGTTGATGCCGGACGCCGGTGATGCGCAACAGCCGGAAAACCGTATTGTCGAGGTCCGGCGCCTTCGCAGCCCGGCCGAAGTCGCGCGGGTGCTGGACATCAAGGCCGGTGATTCCGTCGTTTACATCCGCCGCGTTCAATATTTTGAAAGCGTGCCGACGATTCAGGAAGAAATCTGGCTGCCCGGCGCGATCTTCAAGGGACTCACTGCGGAACGACTGGCCGAGTACAAAGGGCCGATGTATGGGCTGTTTGAAACGGAATTCGGCACGCCCATGGTGCGCGCCACCGAAAAACTCAAGGCCGTCACCGCGGACGAGGATGCGGCCGCCACCCTGAATATTCCCGTCGGTATGCCCGTGCTCGGCGTCGAACGGGTGGCGTATACCTATGGCGACCGGCCTGTCGAATTAAGGCGCGCGATTTACATCACCACGGCGCACCATTACCACAACGAACTGAGTTAGCGGTGTCGCAGATGGGAAGTCTGTTGAAGAATTGACAATGGCAGTAATGCAATATCGTCCGGGCAAACTGAAGCGCGGACGGATAAAATCCACAAGATTTGTTGAACAAATGCAGTGACCACAGAAACAACCGTTGGAGAAGAAGCTCATGCCCGAAGTGACCACGCCCAGACGTTTTACCAACATCCATGTGACGCAGATCTTGCGTTATCGCCTGCCGGCAGCGGGCATCGTGTCGATCCTGCACCGGATCAGCGGCGCGCTGTTGTTCGTCCTGCTGCCCTTTATTCTTTTCCTGTTTGACAAGTCGATTACCTCGGAAATTTCCTTCGGCTTCCTGCAGGGCTACGCCAGCCACCCGCTGGTTAAGCTGGCGATTCTCGTGGTTGTCTGGGGCTACCTGCAGCACTTCTGCGCGGGCATCCGTCACCTGATCATGGACCTGCACATTGGTCTGTCCAAAGAGGAAGCGGGCCGGTCCGCAAAATCCGTCATCGTTGTCAGCACTGCGCTGACTTTGCTGGTCGCATTGAAACTGTTCGGAGCATTCTGAAATGGCAAATAATAATATCGGGCCCAAGCGTCTCGTCGTCGGCGCGCACTACGGCCTGCGGGACTGGCTCGCGCAGCGCGTGACCGCCATCGTGATGGCGGTTTTCACCATCGTCACGCTGGTGCTGTTTTTCGCCGCGTCGGATTTCAGCTATGAAGGCTGGGCCGGGCTGTTTGCGCAGCAGTGGTTCAAGCTGCTGGCGTTTGTGACCTTCCTCGCGCTCTATTACCACGCTTGGGTCGGCGTGCGCGACATCTGGATGGATTACGTCAAGCCGGTCGGCATTCGTCTCGCATTGCAAGTATTCACCATCCTGTGGCTGGTCGGCTGTGCCGGCTGGACCATCCAGATTCTTTGGAGAGTGTAACCGTGGTAGCTATCAAATCCTCCATTCCCAGCCGCCGTTTTGACGCCGTCGTCGTGGGCGCCGGTGGTTCGGGCATGCGCGCATCGCTGCAACTGGCCGAGGCCGGTCTGAACGTCGCAGTGCTGTCGAAAGTTTTTCCGACCCGTTCGCATACGGTCGCCGCACAGGGTGGCGTCGGCGCGTCGCTCGGCAATATGTCCGAGGACAACTGGTACTGGCACATGTTCGACACCGTCAAGGGTTCGGACTACCTCGGTGACCAGGATGCGATCGAATTCATGTGCCGCGAGGCACCGAAGGTCGTCTACGAGCTTGAACACTTCGGCATGCCGTTCGACCGCAACCCGGACGGTACGATTTACCAGCGTCCGTTCGGTGGCCACACGGCAAACTTTGGTGAAAAGCCGGTGCAGCGTGCCTGTGCCGCTGCTGACCGTACCGGCCACGCGATGCTGCACACGCTGTACCAGCGGAACGTGCGCGCGAAGACGCATTTCTTCGTCGAGTGGATGGCAATCGACCTGGTGCGCAACCAGGACGGCGATGTGCTCGGCGTGGTTGCGCTGGAAATGGAAACCGGCGACGTCATGGTGCTCGAAGCGAAGACCACCGTGTTCGCCACTGGCGGCGCTGGCCGGATCTGGGCTGCATCGACCAATGCCTTCATCAACACCGGTGATGGCATGGGCATGGCGGCACGTGCCGGCCTGCCGCTGGAAGACATGGAGTTCTGGCAATTCCACCCGACCGGTGTGGCCGGCGCGGGCGTGCTGATCACCGAGGGTGTGCGCGGCGAGGGTGGCATCCTGATCAACAGTGATGGCGAGCGCTTCATGGAACGCTATGCACCGACGCTGAAGGATCTGGCGCCGCGTGACTTCGTGTCGCGTTCAATGGATCAGGAAATCAAGGAAGGCCGCGGCTGCGGTCCGAACAAGGATCACGTGCTTCTCGACCTGCGCCACATCGGCGCGGACACCATCCGCAAGCGTTTGCCGTCGATTCTCGAAATCGGCCACAAGTTCGCCAATGTGGACGCGACCAAGGAGCCGATCCCGGTCGTGCCGACGATTCACTATCAGATGGGCGGCATCCCGACCAACATCCATGGTCAGGTCGTCGCGCCGAAGAACGGTTCGCAGGAAGTGGTGAAGGGCTTGTACGCGATCGGCGAATGCGCGTGCGTGTCGGTGCACGGCGCGAACCGCCTCGGTACCAACTCGCTGCTCGATCTGCTGGTGTTTGGCCGCGCGGCCGGCAACCACATCGTCGCGTCGAACCTGAAGGCTCAGAGCCATCAGTCGTTGCCGGCCGACGCTTCCGAGCGCGCGCTGGATCGACTGAGCCATCTGGAGAACTCGACCGGCTCCGAGCGCGTGCAGGATGTCGCCAACGATATCCGCAAGACCATGCAGCAACACTGCGGTGTGTTCCGCACGCAGGCGTTGCTGGACGAAGGCGTGAAGAAAATCAATGAGCTCGACGAGCGTCGCAAGCAGGTGGCGTTCAAGGACAAGTCCAAGGTGTTTAACACCGCGCGCGTCGAGGCGCTCGAGCTGGACAACCTGATCGAGACCGCCAAGGCGACCATCGTGTCGGCAGCGGCGCGTAATGAATCGCGTGGTGCGCATGCCCACAGCGACTTCCCGAACCGCGACGACGAGCACTGGATGCGCCACACGTTGTGGTTCTCGGAAGGCAACCGCCTGGATTACAAGCCGGTCGTCACCAAGCCGCTGACCGTCGAGACCTTCAAGCCGAAGGCACGTACTTTCTAACCGCAGGACACCGAATACCATGCCACGTACAGTCAAATTCCAGATCTATCGCTACGATCCGGACAAGGATGCCAAGCCCTACATGCAAGACCTGACGGTCGAGCTGCAGGATACCGACAAGATGCTGCTCGACGCGCTGCAGCGGATCAAGGCCGATGTCGACGATTCGTTCGCGCTGCGCCGTTCCTGCCGCGAAGGCGTGTGCGGCTCGGATGCGATGAACATCAACGGCAAGAACGGCCTGGCCTGCCTGACCAACATGCGCGACCTGCCGGGCGTGGTGGTGCTCAAGCCCCTGCCGGGCCTGCCGGTCATCCGCGACCTGATCGTCGACATGACCCAGTTCTTCAAGCAGTACCACTTGATCAAGCCGTATCTGATCAACAACGATCCGGCCCCGGAGCGCGAACGCCTCCAGTCGCCGGAAGATCGCGAAGAGTTGAACGGCCTGTACGAGTGCATCCTGTGTGCCTGCTGTTCCACGTCCTGCCCGTCGTTCTGGTGGAACCCGGACAAGTTCGTCGGGCCGGCCGGCCTGCTGCAGGCTTACCGCTTCATCGCGGACAGCCG
>JACCDS012501656.1_pt1 | contig 23387 bp, 25 predicted proteins | sample 7446441 | NCBI WGS metagenome assembly JACCDS01 (sample SAMN15323445, study PRJNA562643) | freshwater metagenome | isolation source: river surface water | place: USA:Blue River Watershed | collected 2017-08-17 | reverse complement strand
TTAGCCCCATTCCCCAACGCGATAGTGAACGGGGTTCCGTTTGAGCAGTTCACCGTTAGCGTCGAAGTGGCGTCCGTATTGCTGGTGGTTCCCGTGGTGATGCTGGCAAAGCTCATATTGGTGGCACTGATCGAGCAACTTGCCAGAACCTGCACAGAGACATCAAAGCTTGCGGTTCCGCTTGCAGCGAAAACTACCCCTGAGACACTGACGCTGAAGGTGGCGAGTATTGTCGTAATTGCTGACTGTATCTTCATAAGACCCTCCCTTAGATGTGGTGAGTCGTTATGGTCTTGGGCCTGCCTGCTTTTGTGGAGTCAGGGCATTTTACAGTGTCAGTTGCTCAGGGGGTCGCGAGCAAAGTGTTACGGCCCTGGTCTCCGGATGCCGTGACGCTTGAGATAGTAGTAAAGATGTTCGCGGGTCATGTTGAGCCGGCGTGCTGCCTGCGAGACGTTGTAATTTGTTTCGGTCAGAATGGTCTGTAGAAGCTGACGTGTCGCGTTGAACTGAACTTCTCGAACGGCGGTCTGGCGTGAGGCATCCGCAACCACCTGAATGGGCACTTTGGATTCATGCCTCAAGCGGCAGTGGGTCTCGAAGTAGAGGCTAGCCCGCTCTAAGGCATAGCGCATTCGACTGACATCGACTGGTTTTGGCAGAAAGTCGAAGGCATTGAGTTCGATTGCCCTCTGGGCAATTTCACTTAACTGAGCCTCACTCGTCGTGATGACTTTTGTCAGTGGGTTGCACTCTGAAATCTCAGCCAGAAACGCTAGTCCTTCGGGAAAGTCGCTCGTGCCTGGCTCAAGATCCAGGTCAAGTACAACAATACCGATGTCGGGGTCACCCGAGAGCATCGCGAGCCCGTCACGACGATTTGTCGTTTCATCCACTTCATAGCCGCAGGATTCAACAGCAGCGCGTAAGATTTTTCGCAGACCTGCCTTATCTTCGACGACCAGTATTCGCATCCTTGCCTCCTTTTGAAATTAAATTTATTTATATTGAGCATATATTTTTACGTAAGCCCGTTCGAAATCGCGGAAAATCCCTAAAACCCTTACCGTCATAGGCCATGTCATGAATCTTTACGCCAAGCTCCTTCAACGCCAATCCGATGGCAATCCGGTTCGCGTCGGTCTCATTGGTGCGGGGAAATTTGGGTCAATGTATCTCGCGCAGGTGCCAAAGACGCCAGGCCTGCATTTGATAGCCATTGCCGATCTCTCGCCCGATAACGCTAAGACGAATCTATCTCGCGTGGGGTGGACGCCAGAGCAATCCAGTGCAACGTCGATTGAGCACGCAATCACGTCAGGCAAGACATTCGTGGGGGATGACTGGCAGGCGCTGGTGCGTCATCCCGGGATTGATGTCATCGTCGAGTGCACTGGCCACCCAATTGCTGCGGTTGAGCACTGTCTGATGGCGTTTTCGCACGGAAAGCATGTCGTGAATGTCACGGTTGAGGCAGATGCTTTCTGCGGTCCGCTGCTCGCAAAGCGCGCGAAAGACCATGGCGTGGTCTATAGCCTTGCCTATGGAGATCAGCCCGCGCTGGTCTGCGATCTGGTGGATTGGGCCAGAGCGGCAGGATTCTCAGTAGTGGCCGCAGGGCGGGGTCACAAATGGTTACCCCATTTTGCGCAGTCCACGCCAGAAACCGTCTGGGGCTACTATGGGCTTACGCCTGAGCAGGCCCGAACTGGTGGGCTTAATCCAAAGATGTTCAATTCATTTCTCGATGGCTCAAAGCCGGCTATCGAAAGCACAGCAATCTGTAATGCCACAGGCTTGGTGGCTCCGCCAGATGGCCTGAGCTATCCCCCAGCATCGGTTGACGATATTCCGTTTGTCTGCCGTCCAATTTCTGAGGGCGGAGTCCTTCATCAGAAAGGTCAGGTCGAAGTCGTCTCCTCGCTTGAGAAGGATGGGCGTGTCATTCCGTATGACATTCGGTTCGGTGTGTTTGTAGTCTTTGAAGGAGACACCGAATACATCCGCAACTGTTTCAAAGAGTACATGGTCCGAACTGATCCTTCGGGACGGTATGCTTGTCTCTACAAACGCTGGCACCTGATCGGTCTTGAGGTGGGAATTTCGGTGGCGTCTGTCGCGCTGCGTGGCGAATCAACAGGATCGGCCACTGGACTGAATGCAGATGTGGTTGCCACTTCAAAACGGGCGCTGCGTGCTGGTGAAATTCTTGACGGGGAAGGGGGCTATACCGTCTACGGCAAGCTGATGCCCGCTTCTCGGTCGCTTGCAATGGGCGGGCTTCCCTTGGGCCTTGCTCATGATCTCAAGCTGATTCGGGATGTACCGGCGGGTCAGAGTCTGACTTGGGACGACGTCCAGATTGACACGACGCTCACGGCCTATCGGTTACGAAAAGAGATGGAATCGCTTCACGTGGATTTGTTGCGGCGTTGAGGGATCAGTACGGCAGCCATTGACAGCAGAATGAAGACAAGAGCCCCAAGGTCATAGGGGCCGAGCTTTTCCCCAAGTCCGATAACGCCGGAAAAAACGCCGAGCGCCGGAATTAACATGATAGAAAGGCTGCTCACGACCGGGGGAAGCTTTCGGGCGAGCCGGAACCAGACGACGTGGCAAAAACCAAAAATCACGAAGGCGTTAAACAGGATTGCCATCCACTCGCCAAAGTTTGGCCAGCGCCAGTCGGAAGATTCCATAATGAGCGCTGCCGCCATGACGAACAGGCAGGTGAATGACATCATCCAGAAGCTCAGCGCTGTGTTTGACGCACTGACCTTCAGGTGATTCATCATCGCGGTACCGAGTCCCCAGCCCATAGCAGCAATCAGCATAAATCCCAGGCCAAGCGGCTGTCCCAGAAATGCCGAAAACTCCTCCGCCGCAAGCAGGAGCGTTGCGCAGAGTGCCAGGAATACCCCCAGGCCGCCGCGCCATGTGAACTCCCCTTTAAAGAAAAACACACTTGCTAAGAGGGCCCACACTGGCATGGTGTACCCAATAATTGCAGCGCGACCGGAGCTCAATAGTTTTACTGCGTAGATGGCGAATAGGTGCCAGATCAGCATATTGCCGATTGCCAGGTGGACCACCCGACGTCGCTCCTCCTTGGGGATAAAGAGTGACTCACCGCGAAGGCGCATGTAGAGAAACAATGCCATGAGCCCGATTACCATGGAAATGACCCGAAACGTCAGCGGCGGGAAGTTGGTTACCGCGTATTTCATGATCGGCCAGTTGACTCCCCAGAATAGGGTGAGTAAGGACAGCAGAATAAGGTCGAGGCGATTGAGCACGGTTTGGGCGGCGATGTTCTTGTTCTTTTAGAGATGGCATAGGATGATAACGGTATGCGATCTATTTCGTTTTCTGTCGTGATGTTGCTTTTGCTCGGGGGCTGCGCGACGCTGAGTCCAGAGTCGCTCCAGACGCGGGCGAAGGCTTCTGATGACGTCGAGCTCTGCATGGTGGCTGAGACGGGGTGGGATAAGACTTTTGCGCTGACAACGGATGAGTTCCGACTCGCCGCCCAGGAAGAAATCAAAGCCAGAGCGATCGACTGTGCGCTGCTTCGGCCTGAGATCATTCGGCAGTTATCTCAGCAGCTGCGTGACGAGCGGCGGCGGTATCAGCAGCTACGCTATGATCTGTGGCTTGGCATACGTCGCGGTTTTTTCTTTTAATTCACCACCCCATCTAAAATGAGTCAGCATCTGGCAGCAATGCGCGCTGCGCTAGGGTTATTTATTGCCGGAGGACTCTGTCTCACCACACTGGATGCCGTCGGGAAGATTCTGATGTCCGAAGTGGGCTTGCCGTTGTTGATCTGGGCGCGTTATCTTGGCCAGGTATTGATCTCGGTGCCGCTTTCCGCGACCTTTGCAGGTCGAACCTTTTGGCGCTCGACAAAACCGGGTCTTCAGCTCTTTCGTTCTTTCTTGATGCTGATGACCAGTGTTTTGTTCTTTGCAGGGATTCACTGGCTCCCCTTGGCGGAGGCGTCTGCGATTTCGTTTACCGCACCCATATGGGTGGCCCTACTTTCTGCCCCCATTCTTGGGGAGCGCGTGGCCAGAATGGACTGGTGGGTAGCGGCGATTGGATTCTCTGGAATTTTGTTGATTGTCCGGCCGGGTACTGAGATCTTTCATTCGGCTGCGATCTTGATTGGGATGATGGCCGTTGTGAACGCGGTCTTCCAGTTGCTCACAAGAAAGCTCACCCAAGATCACCCTTTCACGACCTTTTTCTATAGCGGCCTGGTTGGGCTAGTCGTCTCGACCGTCTGGATTCTGATCATTGGGATTGATTCGGTATTGTCCTGGCCGGTGATCCTTCGGCTTGCCAGTGTGGGCTTGCTGGGGGGCATGGGGCATCTGTTTTTTGTGCTGGCGTTTTATCGGGCTTCTCCAGCGACCCTGACGCCGTTTGTCTACCTGCAGATGATCTGGGCGATCGGGTTTGGGTGGCTACTTTTTGGTCAACTGCCCGATCTATGGTCCTTGTTGGGAATGGCCATCATTATTGGATCAGGACTCTGGCTTATTCTTCACCGTCACCGCACACCATCTTCGGTGATTACGAAGTCTTGAATTACTTAACTTTCTGACCTGTCCTGCGGCGTGTGAGTGGGCTGGTGACGGCCTGTTTGCGCTGCCGGTACTGATCGACAATCAGCTTAGACAGGATTTCAAACTCTCGAATATGTGGTGATGATGGTCTGGCAACGAGCGCAATCGTGCGGCTTGGTGCTGGCGACTCTAGCGGTCGAGCAACTGTCTGAAGATGGCTCAAAATACCGTGACGCACAGCCATCTCAGGCAAGAGCGCGACACCAAGTCCAGATTCCACCATCTGCACGAGCGTTAAGAGACTGGTGGCCTCGATCCCTTCTGCATTCGCAAGCTCTTGACGATGACATGCCTGGAGTGTGTGTTCGCGAAGACAGTGACCTTCTTCAAGAAGCAATAGCCGTTCGGTCACGCGAGCCGGAAGAACGACCTTTTTCCCGGAGATGGCTGGGTCATTGGGCAGGGCAGCCAGCCAGAATTCATCAGCGAATAGTACCTGCGTGATCAGCCCCTCGGTGTCATAGGGCAGAGCAATGATCAAAAGATCCAGTGTCCGGTTACGAAGACGCTTCAAAAGATGCTCCGTCAGATCTTCGCGAAGCGACAGCCTGAGCTTCGGAAAGCCCTGGCGAAGTGCAGGCATGATCTCCGGCAGAAGAAAAGGCGCAACAGTCGGAATGATGCCAAGTCGAAGCGGGCCCTCCATGGGTGCACTCGTGTTGGTGGCAACCTCTGCGAGATCCTCGGCAGCTGACAGAAGTTCACGACCTCGTTCGACGACTAAGGTACCCGCATGCGTCAGGGCAACGGACTGCCGATCGCGTTCGACGAGCTGAACGCCAAGAATCGATTCGAGTTCTTTGAGTCCAGCGCTGAGCGTCGACTGGCTAACGAAACAGAGCTCTGCGGCGCGGGTGAAGTTAAGTGTGTCGGCCAGCGTTACGAGGTAACGAATCTGACGTAGCGACGGCAGGGCTGCCATGGCATTTTCCGGTAATCGATTAATTCGATTATTTTAAGCTTTTTTAGAACTTTTCCCATGGTGCAAGCACCCGCCACTGACCTGCAGGCAGCGCCCCAAGGGGGATCTTGCCCATTCGGATGCGCTTTAAGCCAATGACCTTTAGCCCAACGAGCTCACACATGCGGCGGATCTGGCGTTTTTTCCCCTCGCGGAGCACAAATCGGAGTTGGTCTTCGTTCTGCCAAGAGACCCGAGCGGGTTTGAGCGGCTGGCCATCGAGCGCAAGTCCGTGATTGAGAAGGCGTAGTCCTTTGTCGTCGAGCTTTCCTTCGACACGGACTAGGTACTCCTTTTCAACGGTTGAGTCTTCGCCAATCAGTGTCCGTGCGATTCGCCCGTCTTGCGTGAGGACCAACATCCCGGTTGAGTCGATATCAAGTCGACCCGCGGGGGCGAGTGTCCGCGTGTTGATCTGCCTGGGAAGGGTAACCTTGCCGGGGTTGGCGCGTGGATCTTTCCAGAAATTCGCGTGGGTAATCAGGCCAGCTGCAGGCACGTACTCGCGCTCATCATCTGCATGAGAGATGTAGCCCACAGGCTTATTAAGAATGACCGTGAGACGTGTCGCCTGGTGCTTTTGGGCGCCGGCAGCGAGCTCTACGCGTTGATGCGGGAAGGCCCGCGAACCCAGTTCTTTGACGACCTGCCCGTCGACAAGCACGAGTCCCTGTTCTATGTACTGGTCCGCTTCACGTCGTGAACACAGGCCTTTGTCCGCAAGAATTTTGGAAATTCGAATCTTGCCTTCGTTGTCCGACGGATGCATTGATTGCTTAACGACAACTGCCAGTCAAGAGCAGCTTGGTGAGCGCCGCCCTTGCTTCAGGGATTTCGAGAAGTACTGCCTGGTTAAGGATCTCTTGTGCTTTTGCGACATGCCCCAGATGGGCCATGACAAGGCCGTAGTTGTAGGTAGCGCGGCCGTTATTGTTTCGCATCTCATCCTTGAGCAGTTCCTCAAGCTCGGCGATCTCTTTGGGACCTAGCTGATTTGCAAGTGCCATCTGGCAGCATTTGAGAAAGGTGGGCTGTCGCTGATCTTTTTCGACCATCAGAAAAATCTCGAAGGCCTGCAGATAGGCGCCCATGGACAGGGCATATTCACCTTCTTGAAAGTCGATGCTCACTGCGACACCCTCGTATTGAACCGCGATGGCGCTATTGTGACACGCGGCTCCGTATTCCGAGAAGGGTCATTGAGAGAGAATTACTGCACGATTCGGGGCCTTGGCTTGAAACCATAGTCGGGGCCGATGCCGCCGGAGCCTGGCGGATCACAGGTTGTGGTCATCTGGACCTTGATCGTTTTTTGACCTTGGTTTGCACTGATAAGCTTCAGGCAAGCAAAGGCAAGGACGTCCGTGTCTCTTGGAGCATTGCCAGACTCGGCATTAGTAACAACCGCAATCGTGACGGTGCTGCATCGATCGCTCGTATTGATACAGGTCGTTGTGGCGAGATAGTTCGAGGCCATCGCGCCGGAAGCAACAACGATGATGTCGCCAATAGAAATGGGGTCTGGTTGAAGAAATGATGCATTGGTTCCGAAACCATCAATAATGTCTCGAATGTAGTTTGAATTTGTTGATGAAACTTTCAAGGATGTCCAGGTGCCCGTATTTTTTTGGCAGAAAGGATCACTTAAATGGCTACCCAGGGTAAATTGCTTTGGCTCGCCATTTTCAAGAACGGGCCCTGGGGGTGTTGCGGAAGCATTCCAGTAGGTGTCGTACATGCACTGACTCATCACAAACGGGAACAGATGTCGTTGATCCACATAGCCTGGTCCCGAGACAACCGCGATTGCGCTAGCCGTCATCGGCGCCGATGTCACCCAACCGGATTCCGTCTTTAGGGTACGTGCAAATAGCGTGGCGATCGGCCCACCATCGCCAACTCCTGTTCGGGACGCCGTAACTTTTACTGCCGGAAAATCATATGCCGTTGGGGTGAAGCCCGTTGGCGACTGAATGTCCTGCCCGCCAGTTTTGGCATTCCAATAGCCCGCTTCTGGCGGACTTAACAGAGACACTAGATTCCCCGTTGTAGGATTCATCTCGGCGAGTTCTTCGGCGCGTTGTTTCGCGGTGTTCCAGTCGGGTCCAATACCTTTGTCGTAGAGGCGGACTGCGCCCGCCCGTGCACCGGAGTCTGCAGCACTCTGCAGCTCGCTCTTTGCGACCGCCATATAGCCAATGTCGACGGCAAGCGCTGCAAATCCAAACAGAATCAGAAGAAGAATCGAAAAAAGTATCGAAATCGATCCTTTGGGTTTTCGGTGTTTATTCATAGTGCATTACCGTTGTTGCACTCAGTTCGATTGAGCGAGATAGTGCGCTCAGCAGGGGGCCAAGCAAGAGACCTTCGTAAGGATAAGTTACGGTTACCGTCAAAACGGGCGACCCGCTAATCGCACTCGTTCCCGTGGTCGCCAGTGCGCTCGGGCTCTTGGACGCACCTGACAGTGACAGCAACCGGCTCTGACTCATATTGATCGCATAGCTTTCGATATCGCCAAGCGGCATGGTTGTCGTTCGGCTTAAGACCCCGAGGCGCGCGGCCTCTCGGCTCGCATGGGTTAGGATGGCTTTGTCATAGAACGCGACACTTGCCTCGACCATCACAAAGATGAGGCTTAAGAAAAACGGAAGAATCAGCGCGAGTTCGACGCTTGCGACACCATCGGACCGCCGGCTATGTATCAATCGCTCCGTCTGTGAAAAAATTCCCATCGTTTCCCCCTTAGCGCGATGTTTTCGCTGCTGGAATTAGGTGCTGTTGAATGGAGAGTCCTGCGGGCCCCATCAGCACCAACAAAAGGGCTGGGAAAATGCAAAAAATCAAAGGGAATAGCAGTCGGGTAGAAATCGTGGCTGCGATCTCTTCCGCCTTGAGCCTGCGGGATAACCGAAGCTGGTCCGCATGGGTCCGAATAGACTCGGCAATGCCGGTTCCGAACCGATCGGCCTGAATGAGCATGGTGACAAACGCATTGATTTCTTTTACGCCCGTTCTCTGCGCTAAATGTCGTAGCGCCTCGGCACGCCCCGCCCCCGCGCGCAGCTCAAGACTGACAAGATTAAATTCCTCCGCCAGGGCTGGAGCAGACTTCTTAAACTCTTGGCTGATACGTTGAATAGCAGCGTCTAACCCTAGGCCTGCCTCGACACAAATCCGGATCAGATCGAGCGCATCCGGGAAGGTGTCCACCAATTGGCGCTGTCGACGGAGGATCAGCGATCGAAGCACCCAGTTTGGAAGGAAGAATCCGATCCCTGCAGAGAGCATCAACACGCCAGCCGTCCCCATTGGTGAGAGCGGCATCTTGCTCAGTGTGATCGACAAAAAAGTGGCTACGGGTAGTAGCACCGCCAAGAGCGCCTTGCTTCCGAGGTAGACGAGGGCCGATGAAAAGTCCCGATAGCCGGCTTGAACGCAGCGGACCCGAAGGGGCGACTGTTGCCAGTTCTCCTCGCGAAACGCACCGGGCATCCAGGCCGCCATGCTTGATTGGATCGACTTGCCAAATCGTTCAAGAATGGGTCTTGTGGACCCCGTCACTGTTGGCATCGAGATATTAATACGTTCAAGAACCCCTTGTGACCATGGTTCGGCAATCCTGAGGGTGAGGTACACCGCAGCGCTTGACAGCAGAAATAGCAGGGCAAAGATAGCGATTAACGAGAGCGTCATGACTCAACCCTAGATACGAAAGTTAACGATACGGACCATCCAAAACACGCCAATTACCATCATGATTGCCGTGATCTGCATGAGGAGCACACCGGATGGGTTTTCCCACAGCACGCTGATGAAGCTGGGATTAATGGCGAAGATCAGTGCGCCAGTCACGAATGGCAGCGCACCGAGAATCCATCCCGACAGACGGCCCTCGGCGGATAGCACCTTTCCGATCTTTCTCAGCCTTTGACGATCCCGGATCAAGGTTGCGAGACTCAAGAGCAGCTCAGAAAGGTTGCCGCCGGTCTGGGTATGGGTGAGTACCGCTAGCGTAAAGTAATTTATATCGGTGCTATTGATTCTTCTGGCCAACGCCTGAAGACTCTCCTTGAGGCTGCTACCAAAGTTGATCTCTTCGCTGATCTGTCGGAATTCGCTGCTGATCGGTTCAGGGGCTTCTCGGCTAACGGTAGCAAGTGAAGTCGAGAAAGAATTCCCGGCTTGTAAAGATCTGGCAACCGAATCTAGCAGATCGGGCAACTGTTCATTGATTTGATTGAGACGCCTTTTTTTGAGCGTCAGTAGAACGACTACAGGGCTTACGCCAAGTCCGAATCCGAGCAAGATATTAAAAGCAACGCCTAAAGACATCGCTGTTCCGAAAAGAATCCCGGAGATAAAAAGAAGAATCATGATCAGAGCCACACGATCTGTCATAAACTGGATGCCCGCTTGAGTGATCAATTGCTGCAGCCTCGCGCTTCCCGGTAGTTCCGCGAGAAAATCATGAATCCGTCGGGATTCGCTGAGCCGACGATCCCGTAACAGTCTGGTGGGTTTGCGCTGAATAGGCCGCACAACTGATTTCACGGGGTTATCAATCTGGCGCAGCGCACGTGCTCGCCACGCGCCGATCAGTTGCAGGCAGGTAAGACTCAGCATAAATGCAGAAATGAATAAGAGTGAGAGAACGATGAATCGGTCCAAATGAGGCCTCCGTTAGCCGAGAGATTCGTGTTCGTAAAAGAGATGGTCGGCCAAGGGAGCACCCCTTGCCGCAAGCCGATCGCAGAATCGCGGGCGGATTCCGGTCGCCTGAAAGCTTCCTTGTACGGCTCCCGATGCAGAGACCCCCGTCTGTCGAAAACGAAAGATTTCCTGCATCTCAATGACGTCGCCCTCCATTCCGGTGATCTCTTGTAAGCTGATGACTTTTCTCTTGCCGTCAGCAAGTCGGGCAATCTGAATCACCACCGATAGCGCTGAGACAATCTGTTGCCGCAGTGGCTTAAGCCCAATGGTTAGCCCGGTGAGCCCCACCATGTTTTCGAGACGAGACAACGCATCTCGTGGGCTGTTGGCATGTACGGTGGTCATTGAGCCTTCATGCCCTGTATTCATGGCTTGAAGCATGTCCAGTACCTCGGGGCCTCGTACTTCGCCGATCACAATCCGATCAGGTCGCATCCGAAGGCTATTTCGCACGAGCGCCCTTTGTGAGACTTCCCCGCGGCCCTCGACATTTGCGGGTCGGGTTTCTAGTCTCACGACATGCGGCTGTTGTAAACGTAGTTCCGCTGCGTCTTCAATTGTGACGATTCGTTCATTGGCCGGTACAAAAGCCGACATCATGTTGAGCAACGTTGTCTTGCCGCTACCGGTTCCGCCTGAGATTAGAAAATTGATCTTTGTCTTGACCAGCGCTTGCAGTACGGTGGCCATCTCTTGGGTAATTGTGCCCAGTTTGACAAGTTCTTGTACCCCAAGAGGCGTGGCACTGAATCGCCGAATTGATAGTACTGGCCCATCGAGTGCGAGCGGAGGAATGATCGCATTCACACGGGAGCCATCAGGTAGTCGCGCATCCACCATAGGGCTTGACTCATCGATTCGTCGTCCTACGCGGGAAACGATACGTTCAATGATGCGATAGACATGATCATCGTCACTAAAGACGACTGGGGTCTTTTCGAGTATCCCTTGACGCTCCACATAGACAGCGTTAGCACCGTTGACCAAGATATCCGAGACCGACGAATCTGCCATGAGAGGTTCAATGGGCCCCAGACCCATCACCTCGTTTTGAATGCTGGCGATAAGGATCGATAAGTCTGGTGCACTTAGCGGAATCCGCTGGTCTCGCACGATTTTCTTCACCAGAATCGACAGCTCGTGTCTGAGCTCGTGGGAAGGCAGGCTCTCCAAGACCGTGAGATCGATGACCTTGAGCAGTTCGCTGTGGATCTCAGACTTGAGTCGGATCTGCTCCGGGGAAGCATGTGAGGCCGCCGCCTCAAGGTTGATCGAGGATTCGACAATTCGTAATGTGGTCATTTCACACCGATCCCCAGTTTTAGGGCGTCTTGGGTGGGTTTAGGCTGCTCAAAGCTCTCTAGGTAGTTGTCTACGGTTGATCTTGCTGCCGCCCCTTCGAACCCTACGGAGAGGCGGTTATGACCGACCCCCCCAGGATTTTTGGTCTGAAGTACGAGATGGTCTTTGACGGAACGACCAAAGGATGCATCGGGCGTGTACTGATGGGCACATCCCGTCATGACGCCGACGAGGCAACCAGTGAAAAGAAGTTTGCGTGCTCTGGGAAAAAGTTTGATCGATTTCATTTTGGGTCCTTTGCTGTGCTATCGGCATCTTGGCGGTCATCGTGGCGTGGCGTAATTCCCTCGAGTTGGCCGTTCAACAGAAATTCGGTGCGTGATGGTGGGATGAACCGGTCGGTGGGAAGCGCACCGATTTTTTGGAGTGGGGTCACCAGTCGAGGGGTGACGATAAACATCAACTCGCTGCGATCATTGATAAATTCGCTACTGCGAAAGAGTGCGCCTAATATCGGCAGTTCACTTAAGAGTGGCAGGCCGGAAATAGTCTCGGTGACGTTATTTTTGATCAGGCCACCGATAGCAAAGCTCTGGCCATCCATCAGCTGAACGGTCGTGGATGCGCGACGTGTCGAGATCGTTGGAAGCACACTCACACTCGTCCCCGACTTGATTGAGGATCCCTCCAGGGACAACTCGGATACCTCTGGGGTCACCCGAAGATTGATCTTTCCTCCCTCGAGCACGGTTGGAAGAAAGGTCAGCCCCACGCCATACTCTTTTTCGACTAGTGTGACGACCGTTCCGGAGCCGTCAACTCTTGGCACGGGGATAAAGATCTTGCCTCCCGCAAGAAAGGCGCCCTCTTGGCCGCTCACTGCGATGATGTTTGGCTCTGCTAGAACCTTGATCAGCCCATTTTTAATCTCGGCCTCAAGCTTTAGTTGCTCGCCTCCCCTTGATAGCGTTGCCCCCGCCCCAACCCCGTTGATTGTGCTTAAGGCGCCTCCAGTCAGAAAGTTGCCAATGAGCGCGTAGTTGAAAGACCCGCGTGCGCCGTCACTCGAAAACTGAGCACCAAGCTTTTCCGTCAGTTTCTTCGAGACTTCGGCTACTTTTACTTCCAGCATGACCTGAGGGACTTCGCCCACCGACATCAGGTTGATTACTTTTTTCCCTGAGTGTTGTTCGGCAATCAACATGGCACGGTGTACTTTTGCTGCGTCTGCTACCTGACCGGTCAACACGAGTGAGTCGCCAGCGGATCGCACCTGTATTTCTGTTTCGTTGGGCATGAGCTCTTTAAGCTTTAGCGCAACGCTGGTGGTATCAACAGCGACGACAATATCGATCACCGTCATCTTGCCGCTGGTGGTCCAAAGAAAGACGTTTGTGGCCCCAGATTTTTTTCCAACGATATACAGCTCTTTGGAACGAATAATGGTGATATCCGCGATCTCGGGGTTGGCGATCGACACACGGTTAAAACCGTTTTCGAGAGGAATAATGATCGACTTACCCGTAGCAAGTTGGACTGATGCTGTGCGATGGTCGCTGGAAAGGTTAGGGATACCAGTGGATCGTGTGGAAGATGTCCGCACCTCTGAATTCGAAATTGATTCGGCTTGTGTCTGTGCCTGGCTTGAAAGAGGAAAGACCACGCAGAGCGTGACGAGAAGAGAAGAAAGGGCGACTTTCATGAATCTCCTTTATGAACGGGTTAGATGGTGGAAACACTGGTCTTGCTGATGCCACGGATCACTTCGATCCGACCTGACGACCCACTCGGCTGAGCGGCGCTCTTTGAAGTCGGCTTTTGGGCGGCGATTACGTCTGATAGCGAGGCGCCGCTGGTATTGGTGATGGCTTGATCGGCCTGATTGCGAAGCACCATCGATAGCGATCCAAGACTTCTGGCAAGGTCAAGTTTCTCGGCCTGCTCGGGGCTCACCTCGAGCGTGACGGCGCTGACAACTTTTGGCTTTGTCTCATCTTTGATCGCGTGATCTTGCGCGACCGCAAGCACCAGGATCTTTTCCAAAACAATCTTGGCGACTGGCATTTCCTGACCCTTGCGGAATGTCACCAGAATATCCACATAGTTTCCGGGCAGTGCAAAGCCAGCCACACCGACAACTTCGTTTACTTTGACGGTAATGGCTCGCTGCCCCGGACTGATGAGTGCATTCAGGCCGGCGCGACTTCCCAGTGGCGCTAGTCTTTTCTCCGTAATGGGCTCACCAGCCATAAGCCCCGCGTTTGCAACGCGGCCTTCGAGCGAATCCGTATCTTTCGCGAAGCCTGCAACGGCCGCATGTAAAGGCCAATGTACCGACTTTAGGTGCTCGGAAGTTAGTTTTTCGCCAGGTTGAATGTCTCGTGCTGCAACGACGACTTGGGTAGTCGATTGCACCGTTCGTTCATCAATCCATTGGGCTGCAGCTGCAACAGCACCGACACCAAAGACAGAGGAGACTAAAAGATAACCAAGAGTTCGACGTTCAATCATGGGGGGCGGCTTTCCTGTAAGAAGTGGTTAGAAACGGTGAAAGGCGAGATAGCTGACAACACCGAGAGAGATTGCGACCGCATAGGGAATGTCTTGAGTTGCAGGGCTATCCCGGCGGGTCAGGAGATAGATCACGGTGACGAGTCCACCAGCGATAAAAATGTAGGCGGTTGATTGAACTAACGCGCTAGGGCCAAGTACGCTACCGACAAGTGATAGAAGCTTGACATCGCCCGCGCCCATCCAACCCATTGCATAAAACGGCAGGAACAGCAGTAGCCCAAGAAGCCCGCCGGCAATTGCTTGTGCGATGGGGAGCAGCTGTAGCAAGGGAAGCACGACGATGGTCCCAATGAGTCCTGCGCTAACGAGCGTATTTGGAATACGGCGAGCCTGTAGATCTAAAGCCGTGGCGACCATAAGAAGCAAAATTAATCCGGCTAGCGGAATATCAAGAGCCCCCAAAGACAGTCGATCGAGCATCGTGGCGACTGAGATGGGGGCGTGATGAATGATGGGTTGAGATTAGAGTGCTGCGGCGATTTCGTTCCAAAGCTCCGACAGAGCGGGGCCGATGAGCGCAAGGGCTGCAATGATGGTCACCGATGTCGCGGCTGCAATCAGACCGTACTCGATCGAGGTCACGCCCCGCTCATCCCGAAGAAAACGCTTTGATGCGTCGATTAGTTTGAACATAAAAACTCCTGAAAAATGATTAATAGGAGCAGCATTTGCTGATAACGTCTCAAACGCTGCGGGATTGCCAGAGACTGTCAACCCTGTGGCTATTCTGTGAGTGGATTTGTTCGGCTCGCCATGAGCAATGTGTAAGTTTGGGTGATGCCTCCACTCGTCAATTGCTAAAAAGATGTGTGATAGCGGCGCGGCGTACCATCTGCTCTTAAGGGAACCGTACTCACTGGTGAGAACGGTTCAAACGCACGGGGCGTCAGAATGTTATTGCGAGACCAATTGGCAAGTAGACGACCAATTCTGCTGCTCGCCTTTCCATCACCAAGCGGGTTAGGTTGTTGTGATAGTTGTTGAAATCGCTCGGGCATGGAAAGGACATCTCGTACACCGTTCACGATCGACTGTTGTGAACACCCGATCCGTTGATCTTCTTGGCCCTGAAGAGCCGCCTGACTCTCGTTGTTAGGCCGCATGAGTAGTGCCGGAGTCCCTAATGCGACGACCTCATATTGGATATCGCTTGAATCGGTAAGGACGACGTCATGGGCCTTCACGGTTCGCGCAAAGTGAAGGTAGTGCATCGGCGAAACAAACCGCATCTGCGGATGGTTCCCCAGGATCGAGGTGAGTTCACGTGCCCCACGTTGCTGGGCATGCGCAATAATGGTGAACTGAATTCCGGGGTGATGTTGCGCAATCGTCGCAATCGCAAATGCAAACTCGGTGATACGACTGCGCGGTGTGTCTGGGCTCTGAATGACGACGAGAAGCTTTGCATGTGCAAGCGAAGCAGGGGGGTGATGCTCTTTTGGTGCGCTCTCTAACAGCCCAGTTCGCGCAACGAGCTGTGCCGCATCGACGATTGGATTTCCGGTAATGCCAATTTCGTACGGAGGGAACCCCTCGCCTCTTAGATTACTTGCTGTTTCGGCATTTGCAACGCAGTGAAAGGTTGCAAGCGCTGAAAGCATTCGGCGGTTGGACTCTTTTTGGTAGTCAATCTCAGCACCGTTTGCACGACGGCCTGCATCGATGTGAACGATAGGAATGCGTCGTATAAATCCTTGTTGGGCGGAGAGCACGGCCTGTAGTGAGTCCCCTTGCACTAAAAGAAGATCAGGGTGCTGCTCATCGAGCTCATCACTAACGTTCTTAGAGATCTGAAAGCTCAGCTCATGCAGATCGTCTTCGTGATCGTCTGTTGGAATCTGTCGGTTGGGCGTGAGGCCAAAGAGCGCCCCTGTCTGCCAGACAAGGTCAGGGTTTGGTCCAATGTGAATCCAGCGTGTGTCGAGCTGCTGCGCATACTCGTTTTTCAGGAGCCTGATGACGGGCGCGATTTTGATGGTCTCGGAGCGCGAGGCCAATGGAATGAGTACTTTTCTCATCGTGGGTCCTTTTCAGAAGAGGAAGTAAGGGGCGAATTAGTCTCTGACCCACTCTCTTGACGAGGTCCACATTTAATGTGTTAAATCAATATGTTAATGAATTAATGTGTCACTCCACATTAAATGTGGGAAAACTTGTTCCAAATAGCCTTGGTTCCAAGACAAAGGTGCAATGCGGTGAGGGATCGACTTCTATCGTCCGTCCCATGAGAAAAACAAATGACATCAAAGACAACTTCTCCGCTTTGCTACGCGATTCGCTTCGAAGCCGGTTCGGTCGAATTCCATCCGCGGCAGTCGTGGCTCGGGAGTTCAATTTACGGGCGTATGACACTGCACCGATTTCGCAAGAGAGCGCGCGACGATGGATTCGAGGGGTCTCGTTGCCGGAAGAAGAACGCCTTCGTGTGCTTGTAAACTGGTTGGATCTTGATTTCAACAAAGTCCTCCGCGCACAAGACCGTATGCCCGGGCGGGGGATGCTGCTACTCCGTGACCACGGTGGGAATAGCCACGGCGGAAACGGGCAAGCTGGAAATGCCGATATCAGTAGCGGCCATAACGGTAACGGTCATGTTGGACACGGCAATGGACTCACTGAGCGCGAGACCGAAGTGCTGCAGCTGATCTCCGGTCTGACTGATGATCAGAAAAGAGTGTTGCTGGATTTGATCAAAGCCGGGTTTTCCTCGGTGTCGAAGTAATGATCCATGTCGATGTGCGCGCGTCGAGTTGGTTATTCCCGACCCCGACGCCGGTGTTTTCTAGATTTTTATTATATTTATCTATATATTGCATAAACGTTTTGACTTCACCAAATTAAAAAAGTAAGAACCGGTCGTATTCGGTTGCCACGCGGCTCAATAGCTAAAAAAAAGGGGGGGGGTGATGCCATCTGCGAAACAAGCGTTTTCTCGCGCAATTAATCAGGCGCTTCTGGCCCATTACGGACGTACTCCGTCGGCTGCGGTTACCGCGCGAGACTTTAATCTGCGCAATCGTGAGACCCCGCCGATCTCAGAGGAGACCGCTCGGCGTTGGATGCGCGGGCTATCACTGCCAGAGGGAGATCGTATGTCCGTTTTGGTGAAATGGCTTGGGCTCGATCTCAACACGATTTTTGGCGACTCATCGAACAGTTCAGTGTCCGTGCCTCGCGATCAGCAAGAGGTCTTTAATTTGATTAACGAATTAAATTCTGCGCAGCTTGCCGTTTTGAAAAATCTGATCTCGGTTGGTTTTTTGTCGGCAAATAAAGGTCAGCCTTCATTGGTAAATGTTGTGGGCTGACCTTTTCTTCTTGTAACGAACTGAGCGGGCGCATCTGGAATGACGCCTTACTGAATCTCCAGTTTGGCGGGCGATTTCTTACTGGCTTTTGCAAGCTCAAGGGTCAGAAGTCCATTGTCATAGCGAGCCGTTGAATGCGCTTCGTCGATGCACGCGGGTAGTTCCAAGGTGCGCTCTGCGGTACCCACGAATCGTTCTCCCTTGAGGACCTTGTCGGTCGTAACGCTTCCGTTCCCGTTTTGGAACCGCCCGACGATGCGCACCTTGTTGCCATCGATGCTGACTTCAAGGCCTTCCTTGTGACAGCCAGAAACTTCGGCTTCGATAATGAAGGAGTCCTCGTGCTCTCGGACATCGACGCGAATCGGGTCTCTCATCGTGGCCAACTGGAACGGGTTCGCGAACAACATGGGAAAGTCGCGAAACCACGGGGAAAAGAAATTATTAGTACTTGGTAAAGGGGTCATCTGCATCTCCTAAATGAATGAACACTCATCAGATCATTGCCAATGCAGTGCCTGACCAATTTCTACGTGTAAATTGCCCTGGGGCCAGGTGAATCCGGTGTATTTGCTAACATTGCGCCTCTGTTGCGCTAGGAAGAGAAGCAAATGAAAAAGAATATGAGTGGCTTAGATCGTGTCGTACGGGTATCGATTGGTGTCCTGTTGATTGTCTCGGCCATGGTGGGGGCACTTGGTCCCTGGGCCTATCTCGGTGTCCTCGCGATCATTATTGGTCTTCTGGGCAACTGCCCTGCCTATACACTTTTTGGCGTGAAGACCTGTAAGACACCCTCCGAACCCAGTCAGTCCTGATGTCCACCGATCAGCAGGCGCGGGAGGTCTCGCGCCGACGGAGTTTTGCGATTATTTCGCACCCGGATGCAGGGAAGACGACACTCACCGAAAAGCTTTTGCTTTACGCAGGAGCCATCCAGATTGCGGGCAGCGTAAAAGCGAGAAAGGCGTCGCGTCACGCGACATCAGACTGGATGGAGATTGAGAAGCAACGGGGGATCTCCGTTGCCAGCTCCGTGATGCAGATGGAATACCGTGACTGCATTATCAACCTGCTTGACACTCCAGGGCACCAGGATTTTTCAGAAGATACCTACCGAGTGTTGACTGCTGTTGACTCTGCGTTGATGGTGATCGATGCGGCCAACGGTGTCGAGCCGCAGACACGGCGTCTGATTGAGGTCTGTCGGGCGCGGCAGACCCCGCTGATTACCTTTGTGAATAAGTTAGATCGAGAGGTCAAGAAGCCGCTGGATCTGATGGATGAAATTGAGCAAGCGCTTGGTATGGCTGTCGTCCCGATGACCTGGCCTGTCGGCATGGGGAAATCGTTTGCGGGGGTCATCGATATCGCCCGCTCCCAGATGCGTCTGTTTCGTCCGGGTGAAGATCGCGTGGGCGCGGAAGATGAAGCATCCGCCCAGTTGGATGATGCAGCGCTGAAGTCCCGACTTGGCAATGACCTTGATGAGGCGCTGACAGAGGTCGATCTCGTCACGGGCGCAATGCCAGCCTTTGACGCGAAAGACTTTCTGTCTGGGCAGCAGTCACCTGTCTTTTTTGGCTCTGCGATCAATAACTTTGGTGTGAGAGAGGTCCTGGATGCCTTGGTGGAGATGGCCCCCGCACCGGGACCACGGGCGTCGGTTCAGCGGTCGGTGGCTCCAGATGAGCCGAAGTTCTCGGCGGTCGTCTTTAAAGTGCAGGCAAATATGGATCCTGCGCACCGCGATCGGGTCGCATTTCTGCGGATCTGTTCGGGCCGCTTCGAGCGTGGCATGAAGATCAGGATCGCCCGCAACGGCAAAGAGATCCGCACAAACAATGCGCTGTCGTTTCTGTCTCAGCGCCGCGAGATCCTTGATGAAGCTTTTGCTGGCGACATTATTGGCGTCCCGAATCACGGATTGTTACGACTCGGCGATACCCTCACCGAGGGCGAGGTCCTACAGTTCAAGGGGCTTCCATTTTTTGCCCCCGAAATGTTTCGTGCGGTTGAGACTGCTGACCCGATGCGGAATAAACAGTTGCGTACGGGGCTGATGCAACTCGGCGAGGAGGGCGCGATTCAGGTTTTTCGGCCGGTCGCTGGCGGTGCGATGCTGCTGGGGGCTGTTGGCCAGCTGCAGTTTGAAGTGGTTGCGCACCGATTGAAGGCGGAATACGGAGCCGAGGTTCGGTTTATTGGGTCTCGGTTTAACGTGGCGCGCTGGGTCACATCAGAAAATCCAAAGAAGTTGACCCAGTTCTTGGAAGAGAACGCCCATCGGGTCGCAGAAGACGTGGTCGGAGCCCCCGTGCTGCTGACTGCGCACCGGTCTGAACTGGATGTTGTGCAGGAGCGCTGGCCGGATATCCAGTTCCATGCCCTGCGCGAACATGCAGGTCTGATCTTTCAGTCCGAACTCACTGGCTAGGGTGAACCCCCTAGCCGATAGGGGGGACAGAAGTGGGCATAATGGGCGCCATTTCTTGAGTAGCCTATGACCCGTCGCCGCAAGACGATCCTGATCGCAATCATTCTGGTCCTTACCGGCGCCACCGCCCTTGCCGTGTTTCTCAAGGCCCGTTCCGCTAAGAAGCCTGAGACGCCGGTTACGCTGCAGTTTCGTCCGGATGAGGTGACTCAGCCAGCACTTGAAGCCCTGACGCAGACCTTTGAGGTGACTGGGAGTATTACGTCTCCTGACACAACCATTCTGAAGGCTCGGGCGAGCGGACAGCTGACGGCGCTGTTAGTCCAAGAGGGCGATGCCATTGAGAAAGGTCAGCCGCTCGCGGAGCTCGACCTAACGGAGTTATCCGGCCGTCTGCAGGAACGAGAGGCATCGTTTGCTGCGGCCCGTGCCAATTTTGCGCAGGCCAAGATCCAGTGGGAGGCCAATCAGAAGCTCGTGCAGAAAGGTTTCATTTCGCCTGCGGGGGCTGAGCTATCCCGTGCCAATTTTGAATCCGCACAGGCGCAGATGCGCTCTGCAGAAACCCTTCGTGACACGGCCAAGATGCAGCTTCGGGACGCTCAGATTCTCTCGCCAATTCGTGGGGTCGTTGCCAAACGGCATGCGGTGGTCGGCGAGAAGCTCAGTTTTGATCAGCCAATCTTGACGGTCACCAATCTTCAGCGTCTTGAGATCACGACCTTGGTCTCGGCGCAGGACAGCACATGGCTCAAGCCCAATCAGCAGGCGAGTTTCCAAGTCGATGGTCTTGCAAAGCCTTTAAAAGCGCGACTCTCTCGCGTTTTACCCACAGCAGATCTGGCTGCCCGCGCCGTGCCGGCGGTCTGGTCGATTGAGCCTGGACAGGGGCTTGTTCGCCCGGGCCAGCTCGCCAGTAGTTTTCTTGAATATAAAGACAACAAGCCTGCGCTAACGCTGCCTGCCGAGGCGATTCGTGAAGAGGGTGGCAAACAGCTTGTCTGGCTGATTGAGGAAGACAAACTTAAAACCCGACTTGTGGTGCTTGGGGGCAAGAGCAGAGACGGGAAGCGCGTTGCGGTGCTGCAGGGCTTAAAAGAAGGTGATCAGGTGCTCTCGCAGCGCTTTGACGCTTTAAAAGAAGGGCAGCCGGTGACCATCCTCAAAGCGGCTCAGTAACAGAAGGGCTCTCGCGCCAGCATGTGGGTTACTCGCGTCTCCGTAGCACAACCTGTTTTCGCCACGATGGTGATGGCGGCCCTTTGTGTGCTGGGAATTTTTTCTTATGCACGGCTTGGGGTGGAACAGATGCCCGAGATCGCGCTGCCGTTTGCTTCGGTAGACATTCGATACCCGGGTGCATCGCCAGAAGCGATCGAGCGTGAGATTACCAAGCGCGTTGAAGAGGTTCTTAACGGCATTGGCGGGGTCAAGCGGATCACCTCGCGGACGTTTGAAGGCAGAAGTCAGACCGGTGTTGAATTTGAGCTGGATACCGATATGGACCGTGCCATTCAAGATGTCCGAGATCGTGTCGCTGCAATCCAGCCGTCGTTTCCTCCGGATACGAAACAGGCACTGATCAGCCGGGCACAGGGGGAAAACGATCAGCCGATCGTGTCCTATGCGCTTTTGTCGGACACACGCTCTGCGCGTGAGCTTTCCATGATTGCGGATCTCACGGTGGCCCGTCGGTTTAGTCGCGTCGCAGGGGTCTCTGCCGTAGAGCTTTCGGGGCAGGCGTCGCGAGAGGTTCGGGTTGATCTGAACCTAAATCGGCTCCAACAGTATGGGATCACCCCAGCAGAAATTGTGGCGGCGCTCGCTGAACAGAATGCTGACCAGCCGGTGGGTCTGCTCACCAATTCGGTGAAGGACAGTCTTGTAAGGCTCGAGGGCCGTGTACGCAATCCGCTGGATCTCGCCGAGATGACGGTCTCTCGTAAAAACGGCATGGCGGTGAGGCTCTCAGAACTCGGTAGAGTCTACGAGCGAGAGGCGGAGCGCTCCTCAATTTCGCGGATTAATGGTAAGCCTGCGATTAGCCTCAATATTTACCGTCAGCAGGATGCTAATCTCGTCGCCACGGGTGATGGCATCAAAGCCGCGGCAGAAGAGCTCAAAAAGACGCTCGGGAAAGACTTAGAGCTACGCCTGATCTATGCCAACAGTGACTGGGTGAAGGATTCGCTCGCCGGGCTGCAAAGAACGCTGATTGAAGGGGCGCTGTTGACGATTGCAATCGTCTATCTCTTTCTGCATTCATGGCGCTCCACGGTGATCACGGGGTTGACGCTGCCAATCGCCGTAGTCTCGACGTTTATTGCGCTCTACATGTTTGGGTTCACGCTCAATTTCATGACGATGATGGCGTTATCGCTATGTATTGGTTTGTTGATTGATGACGCAATTGTGGTGCGAGAAAACATCGTCCGTCATCTGCGAATGGGGAAGGATCACAAGACCGCGGCGCTCGAAGGAACCGCCGAAATCGGCCTTGCTGTGACGGCTACGACACTGGCGATCTGCGCCGTGTTTGTGCCGGTTGCGTTTATGTCTGGAATCATCGGGCGTTTCTTTTACCCCTTCGGCATCACGGTGACGGTAGCGGTGTTGATCTCACTCTTTGTGAGCTTTACCTTAGACCCAATGCTGTCGAGCGTCTGGGAAGATCCGGAAGGTCCGCGTAAGAAGATTCCGGTGCTCCATCGCGGTATTGATCCGTTGATCAATGGTGTGGATCGGATGATGGATTTTCTCCATCGTCACTACGAGCGGCTCGTCAACTGGATCTTTCTCGGGTCACGCATCAAAATTTTTCGCAAAATCTCGCTGTCGCCTCGTGGTTCGATTGTGGCGCTTGCGATCTTCAGTTTTGTCTTGGCGATCGCGTTGATTCCTGCGGTGGGGACTGAATTTGTGCCGAAGACCGATCAGGGCTTCACCCAGATTTCGATTCGTCTTCCCGTGAGTTCAAGCCTTGCCCGCGGCGATGACAAGGTGCAGCAGGTCGAAGCAATCCTCAGAACAATTCCCGAGGTAGAGACCTTGAGCACATCGATTGGCGGTGCGGGTTCAGGCTTTCTGACCGGGCGTAACCAGGCCACACTTCGGATCGTTCTAAAACCGAAGGACGAACGTCGTCGGAGCCAGTTTGATATTGAAAAAGAGATCCGCGAGAAGCTGAAGGCGATTCCGGGAATCGAGGTTTCGGTAAGCACTGACCGGCCCATATTCATCGCTATCTTGGGTAACGATGCCAAGGCCCTGTCAAAGGCAACGGATGAATTCGCGGCTAAGCTGGCCACGATCCGTGGGGTGGTTGATGTCGAAACTTCCAACAAGCCAGGCACGCCGACGTTTGCGGTTCGCCTTGACAGTGTTGCGATTCGGGAGCTCGGCCTTAGCGGCCGTCAGATTGCTTCATCGTTACGTGCCTTCGTCAACGGGGAGATTGC
>JACCDS012424919.1_pt1 | contig 23404 bp, 14 predicted proteins | sample 7446441 | NCBI WGS metagenome assembly JACCDS01 (sample SAMN15323445, study PRJNA562643) | freshwater metagenome | isolation source: river surface water | place: USA:Blue River Watershed | collected 2017-08-17 | reverse complement strand
TGCGCATCTTGTGCTGGCCGGGCGACACGTCCGTGATGGTGAGGAACCAGATCATGAACGGATGCGTGACCGGGAACTGGCGCGCCTGGATGTTGGAGAAAATGCCGAGGATGGTGTGCTTGCCGGAGCCGGGATCGATGTGAACACCGTCGCAGGTGAGCCAGGCAAGGAGCTGAGGTTTGGATTGCACGCGCGGAAGGAGGGCGGGCGGGTGCGGACGGCGCAATTGATTTTTCTTGGAGTCGGCGCGGGCGCGCGGCTTGGTGGCCGCGTGTCCCTCGCCGAAACCGTCACGACCACCCATGTGTTCGACCTGAGCGGAGTGCCGGACTGGATACTGATTCTCGGCGGCACGCTGGCGGCGGCGACGGCGATCTACATCGTGATGAAGCTGCTGAAGTGGACGCTGTGGCTGCTGTTTTTCGCGGTGCTCGCGGGCGGGCTGGCGTGGGCGTTCTGGGAGTTGGCGAAGTAACCGGAGTTTTTCTTGCGCGTGGTCGCGGCACCGCCACAAGGTCCGCTCCCGTGAAATACATTTTCGTCACAGGTGGGGTGGTGTCCTCATTGGGCAAGGGGCTTACGGCGGCCGCGCTGGGCGCGCTGCTGGAGCTGCGCGGCCTGACGGTGCGCATCCAGAAGTTCGACCCCTACCTGAACGTCGATCCGGGCACGATGAGCCCGTTCCAGCACGGCGAAGTCTACGTGCTGGAGGACGGCGCGGAGACGGACCTCGACCTGGGCCACTACGAGCGTTTCACGAGCGGCAAGCTCTCCCGCCTCAACAGCCTTTCCTCCGGCCAGATCTACGAGGCGGTGATCCAGAAGGAGCGCCGCGGCGACTACCTCGGGAAGACCGTGCAGGTCATTCCGCACGTGACCAACGAGATCAAGGCCCGCATCGCGGCGGGCGGGAAGGACACCGACGTCCTGATCACCGAGATCGGCGGCACGACGGGCGACATCGAGGGCCTGCCGTTTCTCGAGGCGATGCGGCAGTTCGCGCTCGAGCATGCGCCGCGCGACGTGGCATTCATCCACGTGACGCTGGTGCCGTATCTCAACGCGGCGGGCGAGCTGAAGACCAAGCCCACGCAGCAATCGGTCGCGAAGCTGCGCGAGATCGGCATCCAGCCGCACGTGCTGGTGTGCCGCACGGACCATCCGCTCGACCACGACCTGCGCGACAAGCTCTCCCTGTTCTGCAACGTGCCGGTGAAGGCCGTGATCGAATGCCGCGACGTCGACACGTCGATCTACCAGCTGCCGCTGGCGCTGCAGAAGGAGGGCATGGACCAGCTCGTGCTCGACCTGCTCGGCATCACCACGCCGCCGCCGTCGACGAATATCTGGGAAGGCATCGTGGCGCGCATCCTCAACCCGAAGCACGAGGTCACGATCGGCGTCGTCGGGAAATACATCGAGCTGCAGGACGCCTACAAATCGGTCTACGAGTCGATCACGCACGCCGGCATCGCCAACAACTGCAAGGTCGTGGTGCGCCGCATCGACGCGGAGGACGTGGAGAAGAAGGGCGGTCTCGCGCTGCTCAAAGGCTTGGACGGCATTTTGGTGCCGGGCGGCTTCGGCGACCGCGGCACGGAGGGGAAGATCGCGGCGGCGAAGTATGCGCGCGAAAACAAGATTCCCTACTACGGCCTTTGCCTCGGCCTGCAGATCGCGGTGATCGAATACGCCCGCAATGTCCTCAAGCTGAAGGGCGCCAACAGCCTCGAATTCGACGAGAAGGCGGAGCATCCCGTGATCAACATCATGGAGGAGCAGAAGAACGTGATCGACAAGGGCGCGACCATGCGGCTCGGCAGCTACGAGTGCGCGCTCACGCCCGGCACGCTCGCCTACAAGGCCTACGGCGCCCCGAGCGTGCGGGAGCGCCACCGCCATCGCTACGAGGTGAACAACGCCTACGTCGGCCAGTTGCAGCGCGCCGGCATGGTGGTCAGCGGCATCAACCCGCGGCGCAACCTCGTCGAGGTGATCGAACTCAAGGATCATCCCTGGTTTCTCGGCACGCAGGCCCACCCGGAATTCCAGTCGAAGCCGAACAAAGCGCACCCGCTCTTCGCGGCGTTCGTCGCGGCGGCGTTGAAGGAGAAGCGCAAAGCGGGCGGCGCGAAGCCGGCGAAACCCGCCAAGGCGGGCAAACCGGCCAAAGCGGCGAAAGCGGGCAAGGCGGCGAAGGCCTGAGCGACCCCGGGACCGCGCCGCGCGCCCGGTGGATATACCTCTCCCGTGCTCTTCGATCCGAAAAAACTCCTGTTCATCGCCGGGCCCTGCTCGCTCGAGAACGAGGGCGTATGCCGCGCGGTCGCGACCACGCTCGCGGGTCTGCGCACCCGGCACCCGGAGCTGAACCTGGTTTTCAAGGGCTCGTTCGACAAAGCGAACCGCACGTCGGCGACGGGGCCGCGCGGCACCGGGCTCGAGGGCGGGCTCGCCCTGCTGGCGATGGTGAAGCGCGAGTTCGGCTTTCCCGTGCTCACCGACATCCACGAGTCCGCGCAGGTGGCGCGCGTGGCCGAGGTGTGCGACGTGTTGCAGATCCCGGCGTTTCTCTGCCGGCAGACGGACCTGCTGCTCGCGGCGGCGGCGACGGGCCGCATCGTGAACGTCAAGAAAGGCCAGTTTCTCTCGCCGCAGGAGATGGTGCACGTGACCGGGAAGCTGCGCGAAGGCCGCGCGGCGGAAATCTGGCAGACGGAGCGCGGCACGACCTTCGGTTACCAGAACCTGGTCGTCGACATGCGCTCGTTCGCGATCATGCGGCAAAACGGCTTCCCGACCGTGTTCGACGCCACCCATGCGGTGCAGCTGCCCGGCGCGGGCGGCGGCAAGAGCAGCGGCCAGCGCGAATTTGTGCCGCCCCTCGCGCGCGCGGCCCTCGCGGCCGGGGCGGACGGGCTGTTCATCGAGACCCATCCCGATCCGGCCAACGCGATCAGCGACGGTCCCAACATGATCGCGCTGGCCGACCTGACGGCGCTCGTGGAGCAATGCCTCGCGGTGTGGCGCGCGGTGCGCGGTTGACGTCCGGACCGGGCGGGGCCGCGGACCAGGCGGCGGCGGGCGACGTTGCGCGGCAACGGACTTGCGTGGTGCGGGCGACGGCGCCGGGCTTTGCTCCGCCCGTGAATTTGCGGTGAATGCGGCGGCGCGCGGCACGGGCCCGCGGGGAACGTGCCGTCGGGCCGATGCCGCCCCTTGACCCTGGCGCGCGGGCTCCCCCACACTTGCCGCCAACAAAACCTCGGATGGAAACCTTTGTCATCGCCGTGCCGATTCCCTCGATGGGAGCCACGGTCAACGAACTGAACGTCATTGCGGTGAAAACCCAGCCCGGCGAGCGCGTGGCCAAGGGCCAGCGCATCGTGGACCTGGAGAGCGACAAGTCGGTCTTCGAGTTCGAAGCACCGTGCGACGGCGTGATCCGGGCCGTGCATGTGAAGGCCGGCGATGCGGTGCCGACGGGCGCGCCGTTTCTGCAGATCGAGACCGCGGACGAATCCCTGCGGCACCTGACGGCGGCCGCGCCGACCGCCGGCGCGACGCCTGCGCCCGCCGCCCCGGCCGCGAAACCGGCGGCTGCCCTCGTCTGGACGCCGCGCGCGACCAAACTGCTCCAGGAGGCCGGCATCGATCCGGCGACCGTCACCGGCATCGAGGCGACCGGCCCCGGCGGCCGCGTCTCGGGCGACGATGTCGTCCGCTATCTCGCCGCCCGCAAAGCCTGAACCGCGTCGCACCCGGCGCACCCTATCTTCGCTTGAGCACACAACCCCAGACGGTCTGCATCGCGGGCGTCGGACATGCGGCCCCGGCCACGGTCCGCGCCAACAGCGAGATCCTGAAAGCGTTTCCGCATCGCACCGAAGACGAGATGGTGCGCCTGACCGGCATCAAGGAGCGCCGGCACGCCGCCGACGACGAGACCGCGACGGACCTCGCGGCGGTCGCGGCGCAGCACGCGCTCGGCCAGGCCGGCATGAGCGTCGAGCAGATCGACGGCGTGATCATGGCGACGATCATCCCGGACCAACCCGTGCCCTCGATGGCGAGCGCGCTGGCCCGGCGGCTCGGGATTCCGCGGGCGCTGGCGTTCGACCTCAACGCGGCGTGCTCCGGCTGGCTCTACGCGCTCGAGGTCGGGCGCAGCCTGATTCTCGGCGGCACGGCCAAGAACGTGCTCGTGGTGACGGCGGAGCTGCTGTCGCGCATCACGAATCCGCAGGACCACGAGACGGCGTTCCTCTTCGGCGACGGCGCGGGTGCGGCCGTGCTCACCGCGCGCGACGGCGGTCACCGGTTGCACCGGATGGGCCTTTCGGGCGACGCGGACCAGTTCGACGCGATCCAGCGCCAGGGCGGCGGCGCGCTGATGCCGTGGCCGACCTGCGGCAACGGCGACATCGAGCCGTTCTACCTGAAGATGAACGGCACGTCGGTGTTCAAGCACGCCGTCGTCGGGTTCGCGGAGCAGATCGAGCAGACGCTGGCGCGGGAAAATCTGAAGGCCGACGACATCGCCTGGGTGGTGCCGCACCAGGCCAATGCGCGCATCCTCACCGCGGTGAGCAAGCGCGTGGGCATTCCCTACGACAAGTTCGTCGTGACGATCGGCAAATACGGCAACACGAGCGCGGCGAGCGTCTCGATGGCGCTCGGTTGGGCCGCGGAGGAGGGGATCTTTTCCGACGGCGACAAGATCATCTTCTGCAGCGTCGGCGCCGGCCTGACGTTTGCGGGCGGGTTGCTGGTCTGGTGACGGCCGCATGGCCGGGCGGGCGCGCCAGCGGCGGATCGGGCGTTCGGCGATCGACGAACGCTACGGGCCGGACGCCGGTGCGGCCGGGGCGTCGAGCAGTTCGTAGCTCGTGATCGCGAGGGCGTAGGTGGCCGCCGTCTCGCAGCGAAGCACCAGCGGGCCGAGCGTGACCGGCTGAAAGCCGTGCGTGCGGGCGAGCGCGTGTTCGGCGGGGGAGAAGTCTCCTTCGGGGCCGATCAGCCAGAGCACGCGATAGGCCGGGCGACCGTGCCCGGCGCGGAACGACGCGAGCACCCGGCGCAACGAGTCCGCGCCCTCGGGCAGACTCGCGATGAGTTTCAGGTCGAAGGGGGCGTCCGGCCCGGGGCCCGCGGCGGGCAAGGTCGGCGCGGCGATGAAGGCGGCGGCCGGCTGCACGGGCGCGACAACGGGCACGAACGGATTGCCGCATTGCTTGGCGGCCTCGAGGGCGGCGATGTGCCACTTGTCGACTTTCCGGTCCGAGCGCTCGCCGTCGAAATGGACCTGGGAACGCTCGCCGACCAGCGGGACGATTGCGGCCGCACCGATCTCGGTCGCTTTGCGGACGATGGCGTCCATGGCGGGTCCCTTCGGCAGGGCTTGCGCGAGGGTGAGATGAAACGGCAGCGGCGACCGCGCGTGCGTGGAGACGACCCGGAGGACGGCGGCGTTCTTGCGGTCGGAGGCGACGGTGGTGTGCCACTCGCGGCCGGCGCCGTCGAAGGCGATCACCGGGTCGCCGACCCGGGCGCGATTCACGACGACCAGATGGTGCGACTCCTCGGGGGAGAGGGAAAGCTGGGTCGACTGCGCCGCGGCGGCGGGACAGTAGACGCGGAAGTCGGGCATGGGCGGGAGGGAAGGAGCTGACGGGCGGGCGTCGAGGGCAAAAGCCGGGGCCGGACAACAGAAAGGGCGCCGGGAGTGACCCCGGCGCCCTTGCCGACTTTGACTGCAAACTATGAACTGAACCGAAAAGAACGGGTAACTACGAACGTGGGGACAGACGCGGCGGGTGCGGCGGACGTTCAAAATCGGCGGGCGGAAAATTGCGTGGACACGTGCGGGAGCGGACCTACGGTTCGCGGGACGTCGTCGCCCGGATGGCGGAATTGGCAGACGCAACGGACTCAAAATCCGTCGCCCTCTAAAGGCGTGTGGGTTCGAGACCCTCTCCGGGCACCAATCTCCGAGGTGGCTTCGCAGGAGCCTTCGACGGACGAGGCGCTGACTCCGGCCGATTCCCGGATCCAGCGGGAGACGGGGCGGAACCGCGAGGGCCGGGCCCCGGCGCCGCAGGATTGGGTTGCAGCCGCCCGGGCCATGGCGCTCTTTCGGCCCCTCAACATGAAGACTGATCTTTTCGACACGGTGGAAGACGCGGTCGCTGCCATTGCCGCGGGGCAGATGGTGATCGTGGCCGACGACGCCGACCGCGAAAACGAGGGCGACCTCATCATGGCGGCGTCGAAGGCGACGCCGGAGATGGTCAACATGATGATCCGCTACGGCAGCGGGATCGTGTGCGTGCCGATGCTCGGCGCCCAGCTCGATCGCCTGCAGCTCGGGCCGATGGTTGCACGCAACCGCGAGGTGCAGCGCACGGATTTCGCGGTCAGTGTCGACGCGAGCGCGGGCATCACCACCGGCGTCAGCGCCTACGATCGCACCGTGACGATCAAGATCCTCGCCGATCCCGCGGCGACGGCCGAGCAACTGGTCCAACCGGGCCATGTTTTTCCGCTCCGGGCCAAACCGGGCGGCGTGCTGGAGCGGGCCGGTCACACCGAATCGGCGGTGGACCTCGCGTTGCTCGCCGGGCTGCCGCCGGCCGGCGTGATCTGCGAACTCGTCAACGAGGACGGCACGATGAAACGCATGCCCGAGCTGTCGGAATTCCGGCAGCGGTTCGGGTTGAAGATGATCTCGGTCGAGCAGCTGATCGCGTTTCGCCTGCGGCGCGAAAGCCTGATCCAGAAAGTCGCGGAGGGCGATCTGCCCACGGCCTACGGGACCTTTCGCGCGCATGTTTTCCAGGGCCGGATCGACAAGCGCAGCCACCTGGCGCTCACGCTCGGCCAGGCCGATGCCAGCCGGCCGATGCTGGTGCGCGTGCACTCCGCGAACATGCTCGGCGACGTGTTCCGCGCGCACGCGCCGGAGGGCGCCGACGGCGTGCTCGACACCTGCCTGCGCACGATCGCGGCCGAGGGCAGCGGAGCGGTGCTTTACATGCAGCCGGCGAACCAGGCCGAGCTCCTGCTGCGCCGGATCGAGCCGGCGACCGGGGCGGGCGCCCCGCTGGGCATGGACCTGCGTGACTACGGTATCGGAGCCCAGATCCTGCGCTCGCTGGGTCTGACGAAAATCCGGCTGCTGACCCAGCATCCGCGCAAGGTGGTGGGCCTCGAAGGCTACGGGGTCGAGATTGTCGAACAGCGGGAGATCACGCGCCGGTCCTGACGCCGCGGCCCGGGCGGGCGGTCGGCGGAGCGCCTTGCCTGACGGCCAAGCAGCAAAGGCGTGGTCTTCCGGCGCCGGGGTGCTATCGCTGAGTCCGGCGTGCTCCGGCGCGCCGCCCCGGATGAAATTACCCCGCTTCGTCGCCGCCCTTGCCGTCGCTTGTTGCGCCGTCGTCGGATCTGCCGCGGAACCGATCCGGCCGCGCGTGCTGGTGTCGACGGATATCGGCGGCACCGATTTCGACGACTTCCAGTCGCTCGTGCACCTGCTCGTTTACGCGGATGCGGTCGAACTGGAGGGGCTGATCGCGTCGCCGTGGGGCGAGGCGCGCGACCGCAAGCGCCACCTGCTCGACCTCGTCGACGTTTACGCGCGCGACTTCCCGAATCTGCGGGCGCATTCCGACGGGTATCCGACGCCGGAACGGTTGCGGGCGATCTGCAAACAGGGCGGGCTGGATGCCGCGGGTTGGCGTGGCGTCGGCACGCGGACCGAGGGTTCCGACTGGATCATCCGCTGCGCGCAACGCGAAGACCGCCGGCCCCTGTGGGTGCTGGTCTGGGGCGGCATCGACGACGTCGCCCAGGCGTTGCACGACGATCCGTCGATCAAGCCCAAGGTGCGCGTCTACTGGATCGGCGGCCCCAACAAGAAGTGGTCGACGACGGCCTACGCCTATCTCGCGCGCGAGCACCCCGACCTCTGGATCATCGAGGCCAACTCCACCTACCGCGGCTGGTTTGTCGGCGGCGACCAAGACGGCGACCTGGGCAACCGCGCCTTCGTGGAGCGGCACGTGGCGGGCCGTGGGGCGCTCGGCGATTATTTCGCGACGATCGCGCCGCAAGTGAAGATGGGCGACTCGCCCTCCCTCGCCTACGTGCTGGGTGCCGCGCCGGAAAATCCCGCGGCGCCCGGAAATTGGGGCGGACGATTCGTGCGCGCGTGGGATCGGCCGCACGTCATCTTTACCGCGCCGCCGACAACGGCCGACCGGGTGGAGACCTTCGGGCTGGTGGAACTGGTTTATCGGCCGACGGGCGCGGCACCGGCGGACACGCGGGCCGCCCTCGTCGTGGACCGGCAGGAGTTTCCGGGGTTCGCGGGAGCCGACGGCGCGTGGCATTTTCTGTTCTCGCCCAAAGAGGCGAAGACCTGGACCTACCGCATCGCGAGCAACCATCCCGGACTCGACGGCCGGAGCGGCGGATTCACCTCGGTGAATCCCGCGTCAGAACGCGCGAAAAGCGCGGCGGCGCGCTATCCGAACTGGTGGACGGACGATCCGGCGCCGGAGCAAAGCGAAGGACCGCACCCGGGGGCGAAAACGGTGAGCCGCTGGCGGGCGGAGTTCCTGCGGGATTTCGCCGCGCGGCTGGAGCGCTGCCGGCCGCCGCGCGGGCCGGCGAACCCACCCTGACGGACCGTGCCCCGTGGGCCGCGGCGCGCCCGGTCCGGTGCGCCGGGGCAAAGGCGCCCGGCGGCGCCTTCACCCGCGATCCGATTTTTTGCCCCGAACCCATCCCCACGACCTTCCCGCCGATGCATGCCCTCACAACCTTTTCCCGGATTGGACTTCTCCTGCTGACCGTCGCGACCGCGTGGGCGGAGCCGGCCGCCGCCAAGCCCCGCGTCTTCGTTCTGACCGACATCGACAACGAGCCCGACGACGCGATGTCGCTCGTCCGGTATCTCTGTTACGCGAATCACTTCGAGACGGAGGGGCTTGTCGCGACGACTTCGATCCACCAACGGACGCGCGTGGCGCCGCAGTCGATCCGGCGCATCGTCGAGGCCTACGGCAAGGTGCGGGACAATCTCGAGCGGCATGAGCCGGGCTTTCCGTCGGGCGCGCAGTTGCTGGCGGCGGTGAGCGAAGGGCGGCCGCTCTACGGGCTGGAAGGCGTGGGCGAGGGCAAGGATTCGCCCGGTTCGGAGCGACTGATCCGGGCGATCGACCGGGATGACCCGCGACCGTTGTGGGTGCCGGTGTGGGGCGGGCCGAACGTGCTGGCCCAGGCGCTGTGGCGGATCCGCGCCAGCCGCGACGCCGGGGCGACGGCCCGGGCGGTGGCGAAACTGCGGGTGTATGCGATTTCGGACCAGGACGACTCCGGACCGTGGCTGCGCGCGGAGTTTCCGGCGTTGTTCTACATCGCCAGTCCCGGGTTCAACGCGGGCGGCGCCTACCACCACGCGACATGGAGCGGCATCAGCGGCGATACCTTCCACGCGCGGTGCGCGGGGGCGGATGCGTCGCTGGTGAGCAACGAGTGGCTCGATCGCCACGTCCGGAAAAAGGGGCCGCTGGGGGCCGAGTATCCGCGCTGGGAGTTTTTGATGGAGGGAGACACGCCGAGTTTCCTCGGGTTGATCGACAACGGGCTCAATGTGCCGGAGCGACCGGATTGGGGCGGCTGGGGCGGTCGTTACGAGCGCTATACGCCCCGGCCGATGAAGTGGCACCTCCGGCCGGAGACGCGGCCCTTCTGGACCGACGCGGACGACGAGGTGCCGGGAATCGACGGCCGCTGGCACGACAACAACCACGCGACGCTCTGGCGGTGGCGGGAGGCGTTCCAGCACGACTTCGCCGCCCGGATGGACTGGACGATCCGGGCGCCGGCGGAGGCCAACCACCCGCCGGTGCCGCGGCTCGGGCACGCGGCCGAGCTGACGGCGAAACGCGGCGCGCGGGTCGACCTCAGCGCCGAGGGGACGACGGATCCGGACGGAGACGCGCTGTCGTATCATTGGTTTTATTACAACGAGGCGGGCACGTTTCCGCTCTCGTCGGCGCGCTCCGGCCAGCCGCTGGAAATCCGCGGCCACGACGGCCCGCGGGCGTGGTTCACCGTGCCGACCGCCCGGGTGATGGCGCCGGGCACGGGCACGATGCACGTGATCCTGGCGGTCACCGACCACGGCACGCCGCGGCTCACGCGCTACCGGCGGGTGATCGTGACGGTGGTGCCCTGAGCGCGGCGCGTCGGCGCGCGGGGCCGGCAAGAAAAACGCCCGCCGGGGTGCGGCGGGCGTCGGGAGGAAGGGCGGCCGCGCGGGCCGTGCGGGCGGGTCAGGGCACCTCGTAAACCTCGACGAGGGCGGTGCCGGAGGTGCCGCCGACGCCGCTGATCTGCGCGGTATAGGTGCCGGGCTGGAGGGCGAGGAGGAGCACGGCGTCCTTGCTGTCGGCGGCGAGGGCGAAGGCCCCGACCTTGGCGGCCGCGGCGGAGATCTCGGGGGCGTTGGCGCTGGTGACCCAGTTGTCGTTGGTCGCGAGGGCGGTGGCCTGGCCGGCGGCGAAGAGCTCGATCTTGGGATCGGCCAAGGCGTCGCCGACGCCGAAGGCGGCGAGGGTGGGGCCGATGCCGCGGACGAGGACGGTCTTGCGGGTCGTGCCGGTGATCGAGAAGCCGGCGATGAGGATGTCGCCGCCGGTGCCGACGCCGGTCAGGGCGGAGACGTTGGTGAGCCGCGGCGTGGTGGCGAAGAACGTATCCGACGGGGAGGCGTCGTAGATCTCGGCGAGGGAGACGCCGCCGGTGCCGTCCGCCCCGGTGATGCGGACGGTGTAGCCGCCGCGGTCGGGGGAGTGGACGAGGGCGGAATCCTTGGACGCGGCGGAGGCGAAGCCGAAGGCGCCGACGGCGGTGTTGGTCGCCGTGACCTGCGCGTTGCCGGCCCAGTCGTCGTTTTGCACGACGACGGTGGCGCCGGAGAGGAGCTCGAGCTTCGGGTCGGCGAGGGCGTCGCCGACGCCGAAGGCGGCGAGGGTGGGGCCGACGGCGCGCATGAGGAGGGGCTTGGCGCCCGAGGTGCCTTCGCCGCCGACGGTGAGGCCGACGGTAAGCGCGCCGGTGCCGGCCGCGACCTGGGAACGGATCGAGAGGTTCGAGATGCGGCTGACGGGGGCGATCACGACGGCGGCCGCGGCGCTGGTGACGGTGGCGGCGAAGTTGGTCAGGCGCACGCTGTAGGAGCCGCTGTCGCTCGGTCGGGCGACGTCGACCACGAAGGTGGCGGACGTGGCGCCGGCGACCGGCTGGCCGTCCTTGAGCCATTGATACGTGATGGGCGTCGTGCCGGTGGCGGCGACGCTGAGGGCGAGGCGTTGGCCGGCGAGGGCGTTGACCGCGGCGGGCGCGGTGAAGACGGACGGCGGGAGCAGCGGCGTCGAGACGGTGAGCGCGGCGGCGGAGCTGGTGGCGGAGCCGGTGGCGTCGGTGACGCGGACGGAATACGAGCCGGCGCTGGCGTGCGACACCGGGTCGATCCGGTAGGAGGCGCCGGTGGCGCCGGCGATCGGCTGGCCGCCGACGGACCACTGGTAGGTGATCGGCGCGGTGCCGAGGGCGCCGACGGAAAAGGCGACGACGTCGCCGACCTCGGCGGTCACGGGGCGGGGCTGCACGGCGATCGAGAGGGGGGTGGCGGTGAAGCGCGCGGTGCGGCGGACGTTCTGGCGGTGCATGGGCCAGGCCGTGCTGGCGGGCACCTGCCCGGTCTCGAACGCGTAGACGCGGTAGTCCCAGCTGGGGACGTAGAGGCGGCCCTGGTGGAGGACGGGCGAGGCGCGCAGCTCGTTGGAGGTGCCGTAGGTGCGGCGGAGGGTGCCCTCGCTGTCGAGCGCGTAGAGTTTGCCGTCGAGACTGCCGACGTAGAGGGTGCCGTCGCTGGCGACGACGGGGGAGGAGTTGCGGATGGCTCCACCGGTCTCATAGGTCCAGCGCAGCTGGCCGGACGGGGTGAAGGCATAGATCTTCTGGTCGACGCAGCCGACGAAGATCGTGCCGTCGAGGCCGATCACGGCGGAGGCGCTGATCGAGTCGCCGACGACGTATTCCCATTTCAGGGTGCCGTCGGGCCGCACCGCGTAGAACCGGCGGGTGGGGGCGAAGCAACCGAAGTAGACGGTGCCGTCGGCGCCGATCGTCGGCGAGGCGTAGATGAAGTCGGTGGAGAACGTCCATTTCTGCACGCCGTCGGGGGTGACGGCGTAGAGTTTGTTGTCGGCGCCGGCGCAATAGACGGTGCCGTCCGGGGCGATCGACGGCGACGTGTAGGTGGCGGAGGCGCCGGTGCCGGTGCGGAAGCTCCATTTGAGCGTGCCGCCGGACGGCTCGATCGCGGACAGGCGGCCGTCGTCGGAGCGGACATAGACGGTGCCGTCGGCGGCGATGGCGGGCGACGACTGCACGACGCCCGGGGTCTGGAGACGCCACTTGCGGTTGCCGTCGGGGTTGACGGCGTGGACGTAGCCGAGGCTGTCGCCGACGTAGCAGGTGCCGTCGGCCGCGACCGCGGGAGCAGAGTAGGTGCCGAAGCCGGAGAGAGCGTGGCGCCATTTGCGGGCGCCGTCGGGGGCGAGGGCGTAGAGGTAGCCGAGGGCGTCGCTGAAGTGGATCGTGCCGTCGGCGGCGATGGCGACGGTGCTGGTGGCGCCGACGCCGAAGAACTCCCACTCCGAGTCGGCGAGCGAGAAGAAGAACTCGCCGCGGGTGATCGTGCCGGTGGTGCCGGCCTCGCTGTCGATGACGAAGTGGTAGGTGGTGCCGGCGGTGGCGTTGAACGCGAGGCTGCCGGACGACATGGTGTAGTTGCTGTCGCCGCCGGTGGTGGAGGTGGAGACCTCGGTCAGGGCGCCGACGGAGGTGCCGGTGAAGACGCCGACCATGGTGTTGAAGTCGGAGCTGAAGGAGGCGAGGTGGTAGCGGCGGGTGGCGGGGGCGACCCAGCGATACCAGACGGAAGCGCCGCCGATGTTGTTGCGGATGCGGGGCTCGCCGGTTTCGCGGGTGGCGGTGCGGTTGTCGGAGCGCACGGACCAGCTGCGGCCGGTGACGAGCTGGGCGGAGGCGAAGTCGTCGTTGCTGGACTGCAGGGCGAAGCGGAGGGCGACGAGGCCGGAGGCGGCGGCTTTGCTTTCGACGGCGATCTGGTAGGTCGTGCCCGCGACGACGGTGAGGGTGAGCTTGCTGGTGTTGACGGCGGCGGACTCGTTGTCGTTGGTGGCGACGCGGGTGAGGGCGCCGAGCGCGGTGCCGGTGTAGACGGTGAGAACGGTGTCGAAGGCGCTGGCGGCGGTATCGAGGGTCAGGGAGCCGCCGCGGGGCGCGGTCCAGGTCCACCAGACGGAGCCGGTGGCGGCGGAGCCGGCCTCGGTGGGCTCGCCGGTCTCGCGGGTGGAGAACTGGGCGGAGCTGCGGGCGGAACCGGCCTCGCCGACGAAGACGGCGCGGCGGGCGAAGTCGTCGTTGAAGGGCCGGCCGTGGGTGGTGCGGAGGGCGGCGGCGAGGTTGAGGCGGCCGCCGGTGGCGGTCTTGCCCTCGAAGGCGGCCTTGCGGTCGACGGCGCCGAGGACGCGGTTGATGGTCTGGCGGTAGTGTTCGCCGGGGAACTTCTGTTTCACGAGGGCGAGGGCGCCGGTGACCATCGGGGCGGAGAAGGAGGTGCCGCTGACGCTGAGATAACCGCGGTCGGAGCCGGCGTCGGCGACGAGGATCGAAGAGCCGGGGGCGGCGAGCTCGACGGTGCCGGTCCCGTAGGTGCTGGTGGCGGCGAGCGCGTCGGTGCGGGTGGAGTTGGCGACGGCGACGATGTTGTCGAGCAGGTAGCCGGAGGGGTAGTGCGGGAAGAGGTCGGAGCTCTCGGCGTCGTTGCCGGCGGAGCAGACGACGATGATGCCGGCGTCGCGGGCGCGCTTGAGTGCGTCGAAGAGCGACTGGGAGAAGCTGGTGCCGCCGAAGCTGGCGTTGATGAGGGCGGCGCCCCTGGCGATGGCGTAGTCGATGCACTCGATCTCGTCGGAGATGAGGCCGAAGCCGTCGGCGTCGATGAAGCGGAGGCCCATGAGTTTCACGTTCCAGGCGACGCCGGTCATGCCGGCGCCGTTGTTGCCGACGGCGCCGATGACGCTGGCGACGGCGGTGCCGTGGCCGTCGACGTCGGCGATGTTGCCGGCGGCGGAGTTGGACGGGGCGACGGTGGCGTTGATGCCGTTGACGTCGTCGACGTAGGTGTTGCCGTCGTCGTCGCGCAGGTTGTTGGGATTGGGGGATGACTCGCCCGTGTTCACCCAGAGATTGGCGGCGATGTCCTCGTGGGTGCGGCGGAGGCCGGAGTCGATGACGGCGACGATGACGGAGGCGGCGGACGACTGGATGTCCCAGCCCTCCTCGGCCCTGATATCGGCGCCGGCGGTGCCGTTGTTCTGGCCGATGTTGCGGAGGGCCCATTGGTCGCCGGCGGCGAAGCGGGGATCGTTGGGCGTGGCGTCGGCGCGCACGAGGAAGTCGGGTTCGACGAAGGCGTAGCGGCCGGTGGCCTGGAGCTGTTCGGCGGCGAGGCGGACGTCCATGGTGGCGTCGATCGCGAGCAGGCGCAGTTCGCGGCCGCGGCCGACGTGCCGCTCGAGCTGGGCGCCCTGAAGTCTTTCCGCGGAGACGAGGTCGGCTTCGGCGGTGCCGGGCGCGGGGCGGGCGAGGAGGTAGCCGAGGCGGAAGCCCTGCTCGCGTTCCTCGGCGGAGAAGCGCGCGGCGGCCGGCGCGGCGGTCTGCGCGGCGAGGCGCAGGCCGGGGAGCGCGAGCGTGAGTGCCGCGAGCGCGAGGCCGGACCGCGCGGCGAGGCGGAGGAGGCGGGCCAGCGGCGAGGCGACCGACGAGGGGGTGGACGTGCTTCGGGTGGGGGTGTGCTTTTGCGGATAGGGCATGGTGCTCCATGCCATGCTGGAGAGCGCGTCGCGCGGAATGCTAGGCCATCGTATACCGAATTTCCGGTAGACGGAGAGGTTGCGCGACGGGCGGGAATCTGCGGTCCGAAAGGCCCGAAACCCGGGGTGCCGGTGCGGCTGAACCCGGCGCGACCCGGCGGCGGGCCGGGGGCGTTCATCGCCCGAGCAGACGAAGCAAGGCGAGGAAGGCGCCCACGATCACCGCGGTCAGAGCCATGCGGCGCAGCAGGTCCTGATCCGCGCGAGCCGCGGCGGTGAGTCGCTGGAGCTCCTGCGCTGCCACCGGAGGCGGCGGCGCGGGCAGGCGGGCGAGCAAGGCGGCAATTTCCGGATCGGTCCGGGCCTCCGCGACGGCGGTCCGGGCAAGGGCATGGTCGAGGGTCGCGCGCAGCAGCGCCGGGGCGGCGGGATCCCGCAGGGTAGCGGGCGAGAGCGGGCCCAGCGGGTTAAACAGCGCGAGAAACGCCCGGTCGCCGTCACCGGCGTGCCAGGCGGCCAGGGCGACGGCGAAGTTGTTGGTCGAGGCGCGGGACGAGACAAAACGAAGGCCAACAATCGTCCCAAGGGCGACACCCTCGATCAACAGGAGCCCAGCGAGGAACCGCGACCACGGCAGGGGTATCCCGGCGATCCAGCCCGGGAGCCCGAGCGCGGCGGCCCCGCCCACAAAAACGGCGGTCCCGGCGACGAGGTAGGTGCGATCCGGCCGACCCTCGAGCGTTCGCCGGTAGCGGCGACAAAGACGGCGCAGATGGGGGGGGCGAGACCACGAAGATACAGGCGGGTGCGGGCCGCGAGCGGCGGCGCGGGTGATCTGGCGGGAAGAACGGAGACGGACCGGGGCCGGGCGGAAGCGCGGCGTGACCGCCTCCGGTTCAGGGCAGTTCGTAGACCTCGACGAGGGCGACGCCGGTGCCGGCGTTGGCGCCGCTGATCTGGGCGGTGTAGCTGCCGGGCGCGAGGGTCGCGATGACGGCGGCGTCGAGCGACGTCGCGGGCGAGAGGGCGAAGGCGCCGACCGACGAGAACGCCGCGGCGAGGTCCGCGGAGCCGCCCCAGTTGTCGTTGCTCGCGACGACGGTGCCGCCGCTGGTGATCGCGAGGCGGGGATCGGCGAGCACGCCGCCGACGCCGAAGACGCCGAGGGTGGGGCCGACGGCGCGGACGAGGACGCGCACGGGCGTGGTGCCGCCGACGACGAACCCGGCGATGAGGATGTTGTCGCCGGTGCCGACGTTGGTGCGGGCGGAAACGTTGACCAGGCGGGGCGTGGTGCGGGTCTGGGTGCCGTTGGGCGTGGCGTCGTAGATTTCGGCCAGGGCCACGCCGGTGGCGCCGCCCTTGCCCGCGATCTGGATGGAGTAGGCGCCGGAAGCGAAGGCGGGGTTGTAGAGGGCGGAGTCGCGGACGGGGGAGCCCGCGAAGTCGAAGGCCCCGACCGAGCCGAAGGCGAAGCCGCCGGCCCAATCGTCGTTGGTGGCGACGGTGGCGGAGCCCTGGAAGACGCTCATGACGGTGTCGGTGAGGGCGCCGCCGACGCCGAAGGCGGCGAGGGTGGGGCCGACGGCGCGGAGGAGCACGGGCTTGGTGCCCGTGGTGCCGCCGCCGCCGATGCCCACGCCCACGATGAGGGTGGCGTCGCCGGTGCCGGCGGTGGTGCGGATGGACATGTTGACGAGGCGACCGGGGTCGGCCGCATTCCCGAGGATGAGGCGGGCGGGCTCGCTGGTCACGGTGCCGAGGGAGTTGGTGATGACGACGGAGTAGGCGCCGGCGTTGGCGGCCTGGACGCCGGAGAGGACGAGGCTGGGGCTGGTGGCGCCGGCAATCGCCGTGCCGTCCTTGCGCCACTGATACGCGAGGGGCAGCTGGCCGGTGGCGCCGACGGTGAAGGTGGCGCTGGAGCCGGCGAGGACGGAGGTGTTGACGGGCTGGCGGGAGATGGCGGGGGCGGCGGGGTTGCCGAGGGTGAGCGGTTCGCCGAAGGTGGCGGCGAAGCGCACGGTGTAGCCGCTGCCGGACCCGCCGGTGAACTCGGTCAGGACCATGGCGAGGTAGTAGCTGCCGTCGGGCGGGCGGTTGAAGGGGGCCTTGACGGAGACGTTGGTGAAGGCGGCGCCGGGGGCGAGGGTGCCCTCGAGCGGGATGGTGACGAGGTTGACGGAGCCGGGGGGGAGATTGGCGATGTAAGGCTCGGGCATGCCCCACAGCTCGAGGCGGAGGGCGTTGGAGGTGCCTTCGCCTTCGTTGCGGATCGAGGCGGCGGTCATGGAGATGTTCACGATGGTGCCGTTGGGCAGGGATTCGCGGCCGTAGCTGACGCCGGTCATGGAGAGGAGGGCGACCTTGGGGGCGTTGGGGTCGTCGTAGATGGCGCGGCCGCCGGCGATGTCGTCGGCGGTGAGCGCGTCGGTCCCGCTGGTGCGCGCGTTCATGACGGCGGGGACGTTCTGGCCGACGTCATCGGGATGGTTGAGGCCGAGGACGTGGCCGAATTCGTGGAGGGCGACGCGGCGGAAGTCGTTGAGCACCTCGCCGCCCGCGCCGCCGACGTTGCGGAGCGGGCCGCGGTAGGAATCCCAGCGGACGTTGCTGTTGAAGACGACGTCGGCCTCGGCGTAGCGCTGGGTGCGGGGATCGTAGACGTGGAGCGTGACGGCGAGGGTGCGGTCGTCCCAGGTGTCGCCGTAGACGGTCGACGAGAAGAAGACGTTGTTGAAGCCGTTGCGCCGGGTGACCGGGGCGGTGGAGTCGCGGGTGACAGTGAACTGGACGGCGGTGAGGTTGCGGTTCCAGTCGAGCAGGGCGGCCTCGGCGGAGGCGCCCCACGAGGCCGAGCCGTCGGACAACGGCGCGGCGGACGGCCCGAGCTGGAGGTGCATCGGGACGGTGCCGGGGGACCAGCGCTGGCCGGAGGGGTTGAAGGCGCGGAGGGCGGGTGCCAGGGCGATGCCGAGCAGCACCGTCAGCGCGAGGCGGAGACGGAGGGAGGGAAACAGGGAACGGGAGCGCATGGGAGCGGGAGGCGGGGCGTTCAGGGGAGGTGAGCGCGGCGCGCGAGTTCGGCGGCGATGCGTTGTTCGAAGGCGGCGGGCGTGAGCGCGGCGGAGGCGGGCTTGAACCGGGCCTCGACGGGGCTGGCGGTCTGGGGGAGCTGGACGTCGTGCTCGCTGAGGAGGGGCGTGCCGTCATTGCGGGCGACGTAGGGGCGGCTCGTGGCGGCATCGGTGAGGACGCGGTAGCGGCCGTGCATCACCGCGACGAGGGGACAAAAGCGGGCGCCGTCGGGACCGACGAAGAGGATGTCGGTGGCACCGACGGAAAACTGCGGCATGCCGGCGACGCGCATGCCCTGGCCGTCGAGTTCGCCGCCGAGGAAGTCGAGGGTGAGCACGGGAGCGGCGAGGCCCTTGAGGTGCTGTTCGACCGCGAAGGTGACGCGGGTCTTGATGACGCGGCCGCCGGGGGTGTCGGCCCAGTAGGGGGCGACGGCGGTCACGCGCGCACGGACGATGGTGCGGGCTTCGGCGACAAGTTCGGCAAACGTCGGGGCGACGACGGTCGTGGCACCGAGCGGAAGGGCGGCGAGGAGGAGGGCGGCGGCCGCGGGCCAAAACCGGAGGCAGCGGAGGAGGTGGCGCATAGTTCGGGTGGGCAGGATCGGGCGAGATTCCGGAATCAGGAGCGAGAAAACAAAGGCGAAAGTGACAAAACGTGCGCCGGCAGGGACCAACGCCGCCGCGGGCGGGAGGGCGCCGGCGGATACGCCCCGGTGCGGGACCGGAGCCGCCGGGGCGCCCGGCGCGGCGGGTTTCTTCCGCGGCGGCTCCGGGTGCCGCGGTCGCGGAGGTGCCGGGCGGATCGGGCTGCGTGCGGTCAGCCCGCCCGGGGGGGCGTGCGCTGCTCCAGCAGCTCGCGGATCCGCTCCATGCGGTAGGAGCGGGCGAGGGCGAGCAAGGCATCGGCCAGCGGATCGCCGCGGTGGAGCTCGAGCTGCTGGCGGAGAGCGGCGATCTCGCCGCGCTGCGCGACGGCGAGCAAGTCGGCGAGGACGGCGGGAGCGAGCCGGGTGCCGAGCTCGACCGGCGGGTTGGAGCCGGCGGCGGGGGCCGCCGAAGCGACGGAGGGAGGCGCCTCGCTGATCCATTCGAGCCGGAGCGCGAGGCCGAGGCGGGCGAGGAGGTCGGACTCGCGGAAGGGCTTCGGGAGGAAATCGTCGCAGCCGGCGGCGAAGGCGTCCTGGCGGTTGAACGAGAGGACGGAGGCGGACATGGCGATGAGTTTCATCCGCGGGCCGGCGGGGAGGGCCCGCACGCGGCGGGCGAACTCGAGGCCGTCGATGCCGGGCATGCGGAGGTCGAGGAAGACGAGGTCGGGCGGGGGTGTGCCGGCGCGGGCGTCGGCGTCTAGGAGCGCGAGCGCGGCTTCGCCGGAGTCGGCTTCGGTCACGGCGAAGCCGAGGGGGGCGAGAAGCTCGCGGAGGACATGACGGTTGGTGGGGACGTCGTCGACGACGAGGAGGCGGCGGCGCGGTCCCTGGTAGCCGACGATGCGCTCGGACGGGGCGGCGGGAGCGGTGGCGTCGACGGCGAGGACCGGCAGCGCGATCGTGAAATGGAAACGGCTGCCTTGGCCGGGCTCGCTCTCGACGGCGAGGCGGCCGCCCATGAGTTCCACGAGGCGCTGGCTGATGGCGAGGCCGAGTCCCGTGCCGGGCTCGGGCGGGCGACCGTCGGCGGCCTGATGGAAGGGTTGGAAGAGTTTGGCACGGTCGGCGGCGCTCAGGCCGACGCCGGTGTCGGTCACGGCGAAGAGCAGGTGTTCGGAGGCGGGGGCGCGATCGGGCGCGGCGGCGGCCGGAACGAAGCGGACGGAGAGGGTGACGCGGCCGGCGGGGGTGAACTTGATCGCGTTGCCGAGCAGGTTGTCGAGGACCTGGCGGAGCTTGAGGGAATCGCCGACGACGAGGTCGGGCAGCTCGGGGGCGGCGTCGAAGACGAACTCGAGCGCCTTCTGCTGCGCGCGGGGCTGCTGGGCCGCGGCGATATCGCGCAGGAGCTGGGGCAGGTGGAACGGCGCGGGGGCGAGCTCCATCTTGCCGGCCTCGATTTTGGAGAAATCGAGCACCTCGTTGATCATGCGCAGCAGGTGCTCGCCGCTGGTCTGGACGATGCGGAGGCGCTCGAGGTTCCGGGGCGAGAGGTCGCGGTCCTTCATGAGGACCTGGGCGTAACCGATGACGCCGTTGAGCGGTGTGCGCAGCTCGTGGCTCATGTTGGCGAGGAAGACGCTCTTGGCGCGGCTGGCGGCATCGGCGGCGTCCTTGGCGAGGCGGAGTTCGGCGGTGCGGTCGGCGACGAGGCGTTCGAGGCGGCGGCGCTCGCGTTCGCCGGCGCGGAGCCGCCAGCGGACAAAGCCGGCGACGGCGGCGGCGCCGGCGAGGGAGTAGAGAAAGTAGGCGGCGGGCGAGCGCGGCCAGGGTGGCGCGACGCGAAAGCTGAAGCCGGAGACCGGCCCGGGGTTGCCCTGGCGGTCGACGTAGCGGACCTCGAAACGGAACGGGCCGCCCTCGAGATTGGTGTAGGCGATGTCGTTGCGCGGGGACGGGGCGGACCAGGCGTCGTTGAAGCCGACGAGGCGGGTCTGGAAACGCTCGGACTCCGTCCGACGGAAAAGGCCGGACACCCAGGAGATCGTCATGGGCTCGCGCGACCAGGCGAGGGCGAGGCGGCCGGGGGCGTCGGCCGGAAAGACGAGGTCGCGTCCCTCCGCGGAGATGCCGCGGATGAGGGGGGCGACGGCGAGGCCGCCGGTGCGGTAGCGGGCAAGGTCGATGCGCAGGAGGCCGTGGTCGCCCTTGGCCCACAGGACGCCCGCGGGGCGGGCCGTTGAAAGTTGAAAGTCTGAAGTGGAAGGACCGGCGGGCGGCGGTTCCCAGACGATGCGGTAGGGGGCGCCGGGCGCGAAAAAGTCCTGGATCTCGGGCGGGGGCACGGTGGCGGCGAAGGTGCCGTCGGCGCGCTGCCGGAGGTGGAGGAGCGGGAAGGGGGATTCCTTGGTCTTGATGTCGGTGGCGAGACCGTTGGTCCAGAGTTCGCCCGGGGCGCCGGCGGCGACGGGGTTGAGGACGAGCGGGCGGGGATCGAAGGCGGTGAGTTCGCGCCACGCGACGAAGCGGCCGGAGGCGGTATCGAACCGGTAGATACCATGGGCGGTGTCGTGAAGCAGGCCGAGGGAGCTCGGCCAGAGGTAGATCGAGCCGTGCCCTTCGGGCAGGCCCTCGCCCGGGCCGAAGCGCGTGACGACGGCGGCCGACCAGTCGGCGGCGCCGGCGGGCCGGGTCGCGCGGTAGACGCCCTTGGCCGTGGTGCCGACCCAGAGGGCGCCGGCGGAATCCTCGTGGACGTCGTAGCTGTCGGCGTCGATGCCGGGGATGTCGCCCTCGTCGCGCCAGGTGCCGTCGGGGGCAAAGACACCGGTGCCGACGCCGCGGCTGTGCGCGAAGTAGACGCGTTCCGGCTGGACGAGGGATTCGCTCAGGCCGATGAGACCGTCGGGTTTCGCGGTGAGCAGCTCGAGGCCGGCGGGTCCGAGGCGCTGGAGGCCGCGGCCGCCGCCGAGGAGCAGGCCGCCGCGGGCGTGGCTGAGCAGCGAGGACAGGCGGGTCTGGACGTCGACGCGCGGATCGCGCTCGAAGCGGGCCGGCACGCGCGGATCGGCGGACGGCGCGAGGCGGTAGAGGCCGTCGTTGCTGAGGTAGTGAAGGACGCCGCGGTGGCGGACGAGGTCGTTGGCGCGGGCGTCGGTGATGCCGCCGGTGGTGTGGTCGAAGACCGTGGCGGCGGAGCGCCAGAGGACGCGGGCGGGGGCGCTGTTGGTGCCGACCCAGAGGCCGCCTTCGCGGTCCTCGCAAAGGGAGAAAACGGTGGCCTGCGGGAGACCGGAGTCGCGGGTGAGGTGGCGGAGCAGTTTGCCGGAGGCATCGAGCAGGACGAGGCCTTCGGCGACGGTGCCGAAGGCGAGCACGCCGTCGCGGAGACGAGCGGCGACGAGCACGGGCGAGCGGCGGAAGATGGCGTCGGCTTCGGTGGGCCAGGGCACGAGGGCGCCGGCGGCTGAGAGCGTGAAGAGGCCGCGGTCGCCGAGGGCGAGGAGGAGGGGAGCGGCGGAGGAAGCGGAGGCGGCGGGAGGGGACGCGGGAGCGTGGGAGAGGATGGCGGAGGAGACCGCAGCGGAGAGGGCGGGATCGGCGGAGAGGCGGACGAGGTTTTCGGTGGCGGTGAGTTCGTGGAGGCCTTCGCCCTGACGGTGGAGCAACAGACGGTCGTCGACGAGGAAGAGGCGGTTGCGGGCGTCGCCGGCGAGCGGCCAGACGCGGAAGGAACGGTCACGCTCGCGGTAGCGGAGGAGATTCCGGTCGGTGGAGAAGTAGACGTCGCCGCGCCAGGTGCGGACATCGCGGACGAAGCCGAAGGGCTTGGCGGCGGCGGGGACAAGATCGAGCAGCGAGGTGTAGCGGGGCTCGCCGGAATCGGGGCGGGCGAGCACGCCGATCTGTTCCTCGTCGCCCACGTAGATGTCGCCCTGCGGGCCGGCGGCGAGGGCGCGGACGAAGGGCAGCGGCAGTTTGAGGACGCGCCAAGTGCGGCCGTCGTATTCCATGACCGCGAGTTGATTGCCGAAATACATCAGGCCCTCGGGGCTCTGGAACGGCGCGTGGAACTGGGCGTGGGCCTTGTGCTCGGGGCGGAGATACGTGCGGACGAGGGGACGGCCGAGCTCGCTCGCGGCGGCGGTGAGCGGGAGGGCGGCGGCGAGGAGGAGAAGGAGGCAACCGGCGCGGACGAACGCGGGTGCGAGGGCGGAGCGCGAACGGGGCACGGGGCCGATGAAAGGTGCGGCGCGGGCATTGTCTAGCGTGCGGGCGGCCGCCGCGCTACGCATAGGTGCGAATAGAAAACGCCCGCCGGTGAAGGCGGGCGTCGGAAAAGTCGGAAAGATGGAAAGTCGGAAAATCGGGAAACAGGGGCGGTCAGGGCAGTTCGTAGATCTCGACGAGGGCGACGCCGGTGGTGCTGTTCACGCCGCTGACCTGGGCGGTGTAGGAGCCGGGCTGGAGGGTGGCGACGAGGGCGGCGTCGCGGGACGTGTCCCCGCTGAGGCCGAAGGCGGCGACGGCGCCGAAGGCGGACTTGAGGTCGGCGGATCCGCCCCAGTTGTCGTTTTCGTTCACCTTGGAGGCGCCGGCGTAGATCTCGAGTTTGGGATCGGCGAGGGCGCCGCCGACGCCGAAGCCGGCGAGGGTGGGGCCGACGGCGCGGATGAGGACGCGGACGGGGGTGGAGCCGCCGACGACGAAGCCGGCGATGAGGAGGTTGTCGCCGGTGCCGACCTGGGTGCGGGCGGAG
>JACCDS012302440.1_pt1 | contig 23436 bp, 20 predicted proteins | sample 7446441 | NCBI WGS metagenome assembly JACCDS01 (sample SAMN15323445, study PRJNA562643) | freshwater metagenome | isolation source: river surface water | place: USA:Blue River Watershed | collected 2017-08-17 | reverse complement strand
GGCGCTTCAGGCCTCCTGTGGATAACTTTTGCTAAGACCTCGCTCTGTACCAAAATGACCCTCTCAGAGGCCGCACCACATAACCACGCGTTCTTCCAGTTCTACGTGGCGGACGGGAAGCTGTCGTGCCAGCTGTACCAGCGCAGCGCGGACATCTTCCTGGGCGTGCCCTTCAACATCGCGTCCTACGCGCTGCTCACCCACATGGTGGCCCAGCAATGCGACCTGGACGTGGGCGACTTCATCTGGACCGGCGGCGACTGCCACCTCTACAGCAACCACACCACGCAGGTCGAGACACAACTGGCGCGCGAACCCCTGCCCTACCCGGTGCTGAACCTCAAGCGCCGGCCGGCCTCGATCTTCGACTACGAATACGACGACTTCGAGGTGCTGGAATACGAGCACCATCCGGCCATCAAGGCGCCGGTGGCGGTCTGACGACCCCACACCCGCCACACGACGCCCCGACTTCCACCCGCCTGCCCATGCCGAACCCCACCGCCCGGCCCGCCCTCCTCTCGCTCATCGCCGCCGTCGCCCGAAACGGTGCCATCGGCCGCGGCAACGACCTGCTGTGGAAGGAGCCGCGCGATGCCCGGCATTTCCGCAACACGACCACGGGTTGCCCCGTGATCATGGGACGCAAGACTTGGGACTCGCTGCCGGAGCGCTTTCGCCCCCTGCCCGCCCGGCGCAACCTCGTCGTGACCCGTCAGGCGGACTGGCGCGCTGCGGGTGCCGAAGCCTTCCACACGCTCGAGGCGGCGCTGACCGCCGTCGCCGACGCACCGCGGGTGTTCGTGATGGGAGGGGGTGAGCTCTACGCGCTGGCCATGCCGCTGGCCGACGAACTGGTGCTGACGGAAGTGGAGGCCGACTTCGAGGCCGACACCCACTTCCCGGTGTGGTCGCGCCACGATTTCGAGGAAGTGTCCCGCGAAGCCCAGTCGGGCGGCGCCCCCGGCCAACCGGACTTCGCCTTCGTCACCTACCGACGCCGCTGACGCTGCACATCCACACCCGCACCGCCTCGCGCTGGGCCTCGTCGAGGTGCAGCCCGAGCTTGCTGCGGCGCCAGAGCACATCCTCGCCGGTGAGGGCCCACTCCTCGCGCATCAGGTGGCTCAGTTCGGCCTCGGTCACACCGGATGCGATCTCCGCCCCCAGATCGGCCAGGCTCGCTGCAGACCCGACGATTCGATCCACCCGGTCGCCATAGGCCCGCCACCACCGCCGCCGCAAAGCCTCGGGCAGCCAAGGCCAACGGACCGCAAGGGTGGCTTCGCTCGTGCCGGACTCCGCGCCGGGCAGCCGGGCCTGGGCGGTCCACGGACCGGCCGATCCACCCAGCATCGCCTCCACCGTGTCGGCCACCTGTTCGGACAGCTTGCGGAACGTCGTGATCTTGCCGCCCCACACGCTCAGGCGGCCCCGCACGTCGTCGGTCTGCAGCAGATAGTCGCGCGTGACGGCGGCGGCCTCTCCCGCGGCGTCGTCCAGCAGCGGCCGCACCCCGCTGAACGACCAGACGATGTCGTCGGGACACACCGGCTCGCCCAGCCAACGGCTCGCCTGGGCGCAGAGGTAGTCGCGCTCGTCCCCGGTCATTCGGGAAACGGCGGGATCGCCCTGCACCTCGTGATCGGTGGTGCCGATGAGCGTGAACTCCCCTTCATAGGGGATGGCGAAGAGGATCCGCCCATCCGGGTTCTGGAACAGGTAGGCATGGTCGTGTCCGAACGAACGCCGGATCACGATGTGGCTGCCCTGCACCAGACGCAGGCGGTGGGCATCGCCGGTGCGAAGCACGTCCCGGTCAAAACCCTCGACCCAGGGCCCCGTGGCGTTGACCACCGCACGCGCCCGCACCACGGTGAAGTCCGGTGGACCCACGGTGGTGTCCAGGCGAACCCGCCACAGGCCATCGCTCCACTCGGCCTCGGTGCAGCGGGTGCGGGTCCAGATCCGCGCCCCACGCTCCCGTGCATCGATGGCACAGGCCACGACCAGGCGCGCATCGTCCACCCAGCCGTCCGAGTAGACAAACGCCCGCGCCAGGCCCGGCTTCAGCGGCGCGGCCAGCGGATGGCCGGGCAGTTCGATCGACTCGGAGTCCGGCAGGTGCTCCCGGTGCGCCAGATGGTCATACAGGAACAGCCCCACGCGGATCATCCATGCCGGACGCCTCTGCGGATCGTGAGGCAGCACAAAGCGCATCGGATGCATCAGGTGCGGCGCACTGGCCAGCAGGCGCTCGCGCTCCTGCAACGCCTTGCGCACCAAGGCAAAGTCACCGTGCTCCAGATAGCGCAGACCCCCATGGATCAGCTTGGTGCTGGCCGACGAGGTGTGGGCGGCCAGATCGTCCTGCTCCACCAGCAGGACCTGAAGCCCACGCCCGGCCAGGTCCCGTGCAATGCCCACGCCGTTGATGCCGCCGCCCACCACAAGCACATCGACCTCCTGCGGCCCCGGCCAACCGGGTCTCAGGAAGGACATGGCCGGGACAGATTCAGGTGATGCAGACAACGGACACTCCGCTTCCCGGGTTTGCGATGTGCTCGTTTTACCGCAATCCGGCCTCGCGCGGGCACGGCCGGACACCCGGGCCGGGGCCCGCCGGCGCACACTGACCCCATCGCCCGACAAGCGGCCCGACGGCCGACCGAACATGCCCGCCTTGCCATGCCTGCTCGCCCTGGACCAGGGCACCACCAGTTCCCGCAGCATCGTCTTCGACCACCGGGGGCGCATCGTGGCCAGCGCCCAGCGCGAGTTCGCCCAGCATTTTCCGCAGCCGGGCTGGGTCGAGCACGACGCGATGGACCTGCTGGACACGCAACTCACCACCGCCCGCCAGGCCGTCGCACAGGCCGAAGCCGCCGGGGCCACCCTCCACGCCGTGGGCCTCACCAACCAACGGGAAACCACGGTGCTGTGGAACCGCGCCACCGGCCGCCCGGTGGCCCCGGCCATCGTCTGGCAGGACCGGCGCACCGAGCCCGACTGCGCCCGCTGGCGCGCGCAGGGCCTGGAGCCGCGAGTCCAAGCCCTGACGGGGCTGCGCCTGGACCCCTATTTTTCGGCGAGCAAGCTGCGCTGGCTGCTCGAACACACGCCCGGTGCCCGCGCCGCCGCCGAGCGGGGAGAACTCGCTTTCGGCACCGTCGACAGCTGGCTGCTGTGGCACCTGAGCGAGGGCCGCGTGCACGCCACCGACGAGAGCAATGCCTCGCGCACGCTGCTGTGGAACGTGCACACACGGCAGTGGGACCCGGAACTGCTCTCGCTGTTCGACATCCCACCCACGTTGCTGCCGCAGGTGAAGCCGTCCTGTGCGGACTTCGGCCAAACCCGCCTGCTGGGCTCCCGCCGTGCGGCCAGCCTGCCGCTGGGGGGTGTGGCCGGCGACCAGGCCGCCGCCTTGTTCGGACAAGGCGGCTGGCGGGCCGGACTGGCCAAGAACACCTACGGCACCGGCTGCTTCATGCTGCTGCACACCGGCGACACCTGTGCCACGAGCACACACGGCCTGCTGGCCTCCCCGGCAGCCACGGCCCCGGGCACCCGCGGCTACACGCTGGAAGGCAGCGTGTTTGTCGGGGGTGCCGTCGTGCAGTGGTTGCGCGACGGCCTGCAGATGATCGAGTCCAGCGCCCAGGTCGGCCCCCTGGCTGCGCAGGTCGAGGACAGCGGCGGCGTGGTCCTGGTGCCGGCCTTCACGGGCCTGGGAGCCCCCCACTGGCGTGCCGATGCCCGGGGCGCCCTGCTCGGGCTCACCCGCGGCACGACCTCCGCCCACATCGCCCGAGCCGCCCTGGAGAGCATCGCCTTCCAGAGCACCGAGGTGCTGCAGGCCATGAATCAGGACCTCCTGGCCCTGGACGGCCCACCCCTGCGCGAGTTGCGCGTGGACGGCGGCGCCTGCTCCAACGACCTGCTCATGCAGTTCCAGGCCGATCTGCTGGGCATCCCCGTGGTGCGCCCCCAGGTGATCGAGTCCACGGCGCTGGGGGCGGCCTGGCTGGCCGGGCTGCAGTGTGGCTTGTACGACAGCCTGGCGGAACTCGACGCGCTGCGCGAGGTGGACCGATGCTTCGAACCCACCTGGAGCCGCGACCAAGCCGACGCCCGCATGGCCGGGTGGCGGCATGCCATTCGCCAGGTGTTGGCGCCTTGAGCGTGTCCGGCGGACACCGCCCGGACCTCGTTCACGGCAGACCCCACGCAGGCACAATGCGACGCGCAACAGCGTGCGGGCCGGCGGCGTCTCCTGGCCGCGGAACGCCGCGTTCGGCCCACCGATTTCCCTGAGGGTTCCCGCTGACATGAAATTCGCTACGTGGAACGTCAACTCCCTGAACGTCCGCCTCCCCCACCTGCTGGACTGGCTGGCCGCGAACCCGCTGGACGCCCTGGTCCTGCAGGAAACCAAGCTCACCGACGACAAGTTCCCCCATGCGGAGATCGAAGCCGCCGGGTATCACGTGCACGGGTTCGGCCAGAAGACCTACAACGGCGTGGCGCTGATCAGCCGCACACCCGCGACCGACGTGGTCCGCAACATCCCGGGCTTTCAGGACGACCAGGCCCGCGTCATCGCCGGCACCGTGGGTGATGTGCGCGTGATCGGCGCCTATTTCCCCAACGGCCAGGCCCCGGACAGCGACAAGTTCGTCTACAAGATGGCCTGGCTGAACGCCCTGCACGACTGGGTGGCCACCGAGATGGCCGCACATCCGAAGCTGGTGCTCATGGGCGACTACAACATCGCCCCGGAGGACCGCGACGTCTACGATCCGGTGGCCTGGGCCGGCCAGATCCACTGCACGCCCGAGGAACGCGCCCAGTTCCAGCGCCTGATCGCGCTGGGCCTGACCGACGCCTTCCGCCTGTTCGAGCACCCGCCCAAGAGCTGGAGCTGGTGGGACTACCGCAACCTGGCCTTCCGCAAGAACCAGGGACTGCGCATCGACCACATCCTGCTCAGCCAGGCCCTGAGCGCCACGACACGCGCCTGCGAGATCGACAAGGCCCCTCGCAAGCTGGAGCGTCCGAGCGATCACGCCCCGGTGTGGGTGGAACTCGGCGACTGAGTCACGGAAAGGCCACGCATCCGGCCCACCCCGTGGGCAGGTCAAGCGGGACCCGACGCCAGGCCCCCACGATCGGGGAAGCCCCCAGACCGGCGTTCTCGGCGGCCTCTCGGGCGGAACGTTCCTGAAGGGGTTGGCCCCGCAGCTTCAGGCCGGCTTCCAGCGCCGCCCACTCGGCGGCAAATCCGAGACCTTGGGTCTGTTCCAGCCGGATCACCGCCAGCGGGTCCAGGAACTCCTGGGCGACCCTGCGCCAGTCGTCGGGCACTTCGTCGGCTTGCAGGTCGACCCCGATCGGGCCGTCCAAGTGGATCGCCGCCAAGGACAGCCCCGGCGCATGGCTGAAGGACAGCCCGATCGAGTTCGCCCCCTCCACACGGGGCACCTGCCCGGGCCCGGCGTGGAGCACGACGTCGGTGCTGGACAGGCCCCAATACCCCGACAGAAATGTCCGCACAGCCAGGCGCACCGCCGCACGGGCTTCTGGCCGTGGGCGGCCATGGGGTTGCGTCAGCGCCAACACCCACGCCCGCCCTCCCGCATCAAGGCCCCGCGGCGGCGGGCCATCATCCGATGGGCCCGGCCACCAGAGGATCGGCACCGAAGCCACAACCCGTGGCGAGCCGGCCGGCCCGGACGTCATCCCGCCGCGACGCGCCGCGGAGCGGCCGGACAGCCATGCCACGACGTGGCCGCCGGCAGGCGCTCGCCCTTCATGACCAGCGTCAGCGGACCCAACTGCACGTCGTCCCCGACCTCGGCCCCGTACAGCACCGTCGAGCGAGGTCCGAGGTTCACCCGGGCCCCGATGCGCACGTGGTCGATCTTCATCACACGGTCCTCGAACAGGTGCGTCTGCGGGCAGCACAAGGCATTGAGCTCGCTGTGCTCGCCGATGCTCACGCAGTCGAACTCGGTGATGTCGGTCGTGTCGAGATAGACCCCCCGCCCGATGCGGGCCCCCATGAGGTTCAATGCCACGGGCAACCAGGGCGTGCCCCTCAGGTATCGGGCCACGTTGGGCACCGTGATGCCCTCGTACAGGTTCGTGGCCGCTTCGGACAGCCAGACGAACGGCGTCCACATGGGCACCGCACGCTGGCGGTAACGCCCCACCAGCAGCCACTTGAACAGCGCCACCAGCAGAAACGACCCGGCACCGAACATCAGCCCGCCCAGCGTCAGATCGAAGATCACGGTGCCCCAACGGCCTTCTGCCGCCTCCGGCATGACGTCCATCACCAAGGTGTAGCCCACCGAGATGACCAGGGCGTGCGGTGCGACGATGCGGAATGCCTCAACCGTCCCCCGTGCCAACCGGCGCCGCCAGGACGGCCGGAACGTGAGGGCCTCGGGGTGGCCGCTCACCGTCTCACGTGCCGGCAGGTGGATCGGCGGGGTTCCCAGCCAGGTGTCCCCGCTCTTCATGACCCCGTCGCCCGGGACACGCGACAGCACGCCGATGAGCACGTTTTCCGGAATCGTCGTGCCGTCGGGCACGTAGGCGCAGTTGCCCACGAAGCTGCGCCGGGACACGACGGTGGGTTGCAGCGTCATCCAGCCGCCGTCGATTTCCTCGTCGCCCAGCAAGACGGCGTCGGCGATGAAGGTCTCGTCCCCCAGCGTCAGCATGTCGGGCACCACACCCAGGGCGGTCGAGATCTCGGCCTCTTTCCCGACCTTGGCCCCCAGCAAGCGATACCACCAGGGCGAAAACACGGTGGCGTACACCCCGTGCAGGACTTGCAGGCTGGATTCCTGGATCTGGTTGACCAGCCACTTGCCGCAATAGACCCGGCTGTGCACCGGCCAGCGGCCCGGGGCCAGCCGAGGCTGGATGGTCCAACGGATCACCGCCGACAACAGCGCGGTCAGCACGATCAACGCCGCACTGGCGGGAATGGCGAGGACAAAGTAGCGCACCAGTTGCACCGGCACCGCATCGCCCTGCAACCAGGACAGGGCCATCCACTCTTCGAACCGATCGATGACGATGAACACCGGGAACACCGGCAGGAAAAACAGGGTCGAGATCAGCACCACGCCCAGCACGAAATAGACGGCCTCGGCGACACGACGGGTGTTGCTGCACGGCGGCCGAGCCGGCAGGGACGCAGGGTCAAAAGCGCCCACGTCGCGTGGAGGAGAGCCACTCCAGACCCGCCACGCCGGCACGGCACTGCCTTCGGGCAGCGACGTCTGACCGTCCAGGTGGGCCCCGTCGCCCAGAGTGGTGTCGCCCTCGATCACGGCATACGAGCCGATGTGGGCGTCCGCCCCGATGTCGATGGGGCCGATCCGCAGCTCGCCATGCACGACCCGCACGTTCTCGAAGTTGACCGCGTTGCCGATGCTGGCCCGGTCGCCCACGGTCAGCAACTCCGGCGCACGCAACAGCACCGAGCCGATCACCACGTCCTGGCCGATGCGCGCCCCTTGCGCCCGCAGCCACAGGTTGTAGAGCGACGAACCAGACAGCAGATAGGCTGGAGCCGCTTCTCGCAGCCGGTCGGACAACCACCAGCGGAAATAGACCCACCCCCACAGCGGATAGCGCCCCGGCTTCAACCGTCCGGCGATCAACCACTTGCCCGCGATCGCGACGACAAACTCCAGCACCGTCGTCAGCAGGAACATGGCCACCGACATCAGCACCGCATAGGCCACGGAATCGTCCGGATCCCCCGTGAAAAAGTGGTAAGTGAAAAACGGGGCCAGCCAGTTGGCCATGCGCAGCGCGACCAACCCCGGCACCGCCGCCGCCTGGGCCAGGCCGCAACGCCAGCGCCGCCACGCCGAAGGGGGCGTCCAGACGGCCGCAGCAGGGGCTTCGCCGCCCGTCTGCATCTCGGACAGCATGCGGGCGATCTCGCCCACCTTGCGCAACTGGTAGATGTCGCGCACGGTCATCAAGGCGAAGCGGGGGTCGCTGCGCAGGGCCGAGGCCAGGCGAGCCGCCAGCAGCGAATGCCCACCCAGGTCATCAAAGAAGTCGGCGGCACGCCGCACCGGCTGCCCCGGAAACAGCCGGGTCAAGGCCGCGAAGAGCACAGTCTCGGCCTCGGTCTGGGGCTCATCGCCCTCGGACGCATCCACCGCGAGCACCGTCAACGGTCGCGCCTTGAGGTCCTTGCGGTCGATCTTGCCGGACGTCAGGCGCGGCATCTCGTCGAGCACTTCGTAGCGCGTCGGCACCATGTAGGGGGGCAGTCCTTCGGCCAGGGCCGACCGCAGCACGGACGGCTGCAGTTGCGCCCCCGCCTCGGGCACCAGGAAGGCCACCAACTGGTCCAGGCCATCGTCCCGGCGCAGCAGCACGGCAGTCGTGCCCACACCCGGCTGATGCGCCAGCACCGCCTCGATCTCGCCGAGTTCGACGCGAAACCCGCGAATCTTGACCTGATCGTCGGCGCGACCCAGGCAATGCACCTGCCCGTCGGGATCGATGCGTGCCAGATCGCCTGTCCGGTAGAGCCGGGCCTCGCTGGGGTCGGCCGCCCACGGATTGGGCAGGAACTTCTCCTGCGTGAGGTCCGGGCGGCCCAGGTAACCCGCCGCCACGCCCGGGCCGGTGATGCACAGCTCTCCCACCTCGCCCCGGCCCAACAACTGCAGTCCGCCCTCGGTCTCGGTCGAGATCACCATCAGGCCGTAGTTGGGCAACGCCTCCCCGATGGTGACCGGCTCACCCGCACGCAACTCGGCCAGGCTCGCCGACACGGTGGCTTCGGTCGGTCCGTAGGTGTTGAAGATCCTTCGCCCCGGAACGGCCCAGCGTTCCACCAGGGATTGGGGACACATCTCGCCACCCAGGTTGACGATGCGCAGGCTCGGCACGTCCTGGTTGAACAGCGCCAGCAAGGTGGGCACCGCATGCAGCACGGTGATGCCCTGCTCCACCAGCGCCTGCGGCAGCGCGTCGGGGTCGGCCGCGATCTCGCGCGGCGCGATCCACAGCGTGGCCCCGACCAGATAGCTGATCCAGATCTCCTCGAAGGACATGTCGAAGGCGACCGAGAACCCTTGGTACACCCGGTCATCAGCCGTCACACCCAACACGGCGTTTTCGCTGCGCAGGAAGTGGCAGATGCTGCCCTGCTGGATCGCGATGCCCTTGGGCTTGCCCGTGGACCCCGAGGTGTAGATCACGTAGGCGGGGTCGTCCGGATGAGTCCCCGATCGACGGCGGATCTCGCCATCGATCGGAGCCAGCAGGTCCTCGACCGCCCACACCGGACGGGTCGCCCCGTGCAGGTGAGCGTCCATCGCCCGGCTGCTCACCAGCCCGACCGCGTCGGCGTCGTCCAGGCAGACCTTCACCCGGTCCACCGGGATGTCGGCATCGCTGGGCAGCCACGCCGCACCGGTCTTGGCAATGGCCAGTTGCATCACCAGCAGCTCAATGCCGCGCGGCAGCCACAGGCCCGCGATCCGCCCCGGGCCCACCCCCGCCGCGATCAGACGGGAGGCCGCCACATCGGCCATGCGGTCCAGTTCGGCGTAGGACACACGGCGCGCCCCGTGAACCAACGCGGTGCGCTCAGGGTTGCGACGGACGGTGGCCTCGAACAGGTCGGCCAAGGTTTCGCTCAGCAGCAGGTCTGGGCGCGACGGCCCGCGCGCGAGGGCCATCGAGACCTCCGGCGAAGGTGACACGAATTCAGAGGGATTCATCGGGTGGGCTCAGGGCCGTGGCACCGCACCAGGCTCGTCTCCCGGGTGGAAGCGGCGGGGGCTGCACGAACCGTTTTTCGTTTTGATGTCGTGGATCCCGGATTCTCCACTTCCGCGCCGCGGTCCAGCACGACCTGCACGGGCACTCGATGGAATACCCCCACGAATCAGTCCGAGTTTCTGGCGGGCGCGCCGGGCTCGCGTGCGAAACTTGCGGCCGCGGTCACAACCGGCGCAGACCGGAGGCTTGATCTGGGCCTGACCTTGACCGCTGAGCGCGTCCGTGACGGAGTGGTTGCTTCGGACGCCCCGGCCCCCTTGGCCTGTTCCCATCGCGTGCACGGTTCGTGCCTGCGATGAGATCCCACCGAGACCGCATGAGCAACACACCTCTCCGCCCCTGCCGGCCCCTCCGGACCCTGACCTCGTGGACCCTGGTGGTCCTGGGCTTGGCGTCCACGGGCGCCTGGAGCCAGAACACCCCGTCGGTGGCCGCCGTCGAGCCCGCCCCCCATGCCGCAGGCTCCGTGGTCGAGTCCTCTTTGAAAGTATCTCCTCCGGAACGGGAGTCCGCTGCAGTGGCCGTCGACTCCGTGACACTGGAGACCCGAGCGGCCACGCCGCCGGCCCCTCCCATGGCCGCAGCCGACCCGGTGGCATCGCTCAACCTGGGCGCCAACGTCGCCGACTGGAAATACACCCCTCGGGCCACGTCGGAAAAATGGGTCGAGAAAGGCGTGGCCTCCTGGTACGGCAACGCCTTCCACGGCAAGCGCACCGCCTCGGGCGAGGTGTTCAACCAATTCGGCATGACCGCCGCCCACAAGACGCTGCCCATCCCGAGCTACGTGCGGGTGAAAAACACCCGCAACGGCCGGGAAGTGGTCGTGCGCATCAATGACCGCGGCCCGTTCCATCCCGGACGGATCATCGACCTGTCCTACGCGGCCGCGCAAAAACTGGGCTCGGTGAACCAGCCGGCCAACGTGGTCATCGAACCCATCGATCCGGATTCGGTCCGCGAAGGGGAATGGCAGCCGCTGGCCCTGCCGCCCAACCCCGTGCAGAAGAGCGCCCGCACATCGGATCGTCCCGCCACGGTCGTGGCCAAGGCCAGCGTCCCCACGCCGTCCACCCCGTCTGCTGAAAAACCGACCGTGGGCCCACTGAAGCTGCTGTCCGCGGAGCGTGCCCCTACCACCCCTGGCCGGGGCTGGTGGCTGCAGTTGGGGGCCTTCGAGAACCAGGACGGGGCGGACCTGTTCTACAAGCAGGTCGGCAAGGCCCTGAAGGGCGCCGAACCCCTGGTGACGATGTTCCAGGAAAAGATGCTTCACAAGGTCAAGGTCGGCCCCTTCGAGACCCGTGACGAAGCCTCGACCTTCGGCAAGCGGGTGCGCGAGCTGCTCAGCCTGTCCCCGATGCTCGTGCGCCGCCAGTAAGGCGTGGCTCAGCCCACCACCACCGGCTCCGGCTCCAACCGGATGCCGAATCGGCCATAGACGCTTTCCTGAATGGCCTGAGCCAGCGTCAGCACCTCGGAGCCGCGGGCTTCGCCGCGGTTCACCAGCACCAGCGCCTGCTTTTCGTAGACCCCGGCGCCCCCCACGCTCTTGCCCTTCCAGCCGCAGGCGTCGATCAGCCAGCCGGCGGCGAGCTTGAAGTGGCCGTCATCCATCGGGTAATGCACCAGGTGCGGATCACGGGCGATGATGTCGCGGCACTGCTCGGCCGTGACCACCGGGTTCTTGAAGAAGCTGCCCGCATTGCCGATGACGGCCGGGTCCGGCAGCTTGGCGCGGCGGATGGCCACCACCCAGTCAAAAATCTGGCGCGCATCCGGCGCGGTGATGCCGGTTTCTTCCACCTTGCGCTGCAGGTCGAGGTAGCCCAGCATCGGTCGCCACGGACGCGGCAGGCGCAGGCGCACGGTGGTCACGACGCTCTTGCCCGCCAGTTCCTGCTTGAAGAGGCTGTCGCGGTAGGAAAAGCGGCAGGCCCGCCAATCGAGGGTGACGGTTCGGCCGGTGACCAGATCGACGGCGTCGAGCGATTCGAAGCGGTCCATCAGCTCCATGCCGTAAGCGCCGATGTTCTGCACCGGCGCGGCGCCCACGGTACCCGGAATGAGCGCCATGTTCTCCAAACCCGGCAGGCCCTGGTCCAGCGTCCACTGCACGAGGCCGTGCCAGGACTCACCGGCGCCCGCTTCGACAATGACGGCGTCCGCCCGCTCCTCGACCACACGCAGGCCGGGGATCTCCATTTTCAGCACCACCGCCGACGGGTCGCGCACCAGCACGATGTTGCTGCCCCCGCCCAGGATCAGCTTGGGCGCGCGGCCATATTCGGGATGATCGACCACCCGGCGCACGTCGGCCGGCTCCTCGATGCGGATGAGCGTGGCGGCCACGGCGGGCAGGCCGAAGGTGTTGCAGGACTTGAGACTGACGGCGGATTCGATGCGCATGGCAGAATTTTCCCCCATCCCCGGACCGCTCCCGGTCCGGCCGCTTCCCCGCTCACGAACGAAAGACCGACATGCCCAGTTTTGACGCCGCCCTCGAACCCGAAATGGAAAAGATCAAGAACGGGATCACCACGGCCATCAAGGAGATCGGCAACCGCTTCGATTTCAAGGGCACCAGCGCCAGCCTGGAGCTCAAGGAGAAGGAAAAGGAAGTGCACCTGGTCGGCGACAGCGACTTCCAGATCGACCAGATCTACGAGGTCATGGTCAGCAAGCTGACCAAGCAGGGCGTGACCATCAACTTCTTCGTCAAGGGCGAGAAGCTGGAAAAGCTCGGCGGCGACAAGCTGCGCCGCGTCGACAAGATCAAGGACGGCATCGAGTCCGACCTGGCCAAGAAGATCACCGGCTCGGTCAAGAACAGCAAGCTCAAGGTGCAGGCCAGCATCCAGGGCGACGAAGTGCGCATCACCGGCAAGAACCGCGATGACCTGCAGCTCGCCATCGCGCTGCTGAAAAAAGACTTCGCCGAGCAGCCGCTGAAGTTCCACAACTTCCGCGACTGATCGGCGAACAGGAGGACTGCGCGGGCGCTCGGCCCACGCGGCCGCCACTCAACCCAGAACGGTGTCGGGCTCGCGCACGACCGGGCGATGCCCCGGCTCGGACCGCGCCTGACGGACATCGGAGTGCCCGGCATCGCGGCGGGCCTGCGGCACGGTGTCGACCCAGCCCGGCATGTCCGGAACCGCTTCCCGCGAGAACTGGCGCGAAGCCGGGTGGGCCACGCCCATCAGGTCACTCTCGTGAAAGCCCAGCTTGTCCACCGCGAGGAATCGTGACGAATACTCGCCGAGCTCGCCGTCCGTGTTGCGGATCTTCCAACCGCCGTCGCGGAACGACTGTGCAATCCAGCGGTTGAGAATGGCTCCACCGATGAGGTTGGACATGCCCGACGACATCAGCGACAACGCCACCGACGCGGCCACTGGCAACGTCAGCAAATGACGCACATGCCCGAGATGGGCCACCACGGCACCGATGGCATACCAGTGCCAGGGCACCGACACCCCGCTCATGACTTCTCCCAGGCGCGTCAGGGCCGCCACGGCACCGGCGGCCATCAGCAGGTGGTCGGGGCCGACGCGCACTTCCTGGCGCTGCAGGGTGGCAGGGTGGACAAAGGTGATCGACTGTTTCATGGGCTGACCTCCGGGGCGCGCCTGGAGGTCAGGTCACGCACGGCCCCTGACGAAATGAAAGGGGGAACATCGAAGTCTTCGGCGCCCCCGACCCGGACTTGAGGCCCGGATCGGCACGTTCACGATTCGATCCGGAAGATCTGCACAGCCCGCATGAGGGTGGCGGCGTGGTCGGTCATCTGCCGGCTGGATCCTGCAGCCTGCTGCGCGAGGGTGGCATTGCGCTGCGTGAGGTCATCCAGATCGACCACGGCGGCGTTCACCTGGCCGATGCCCAGCGATTGCTCCTGGGCCGCAACCGTGACCTGGGCCAGTTGCCGCGCCATGGCCTCGGCGTCCAGGATCACATCCTGCATGGCCCGGGCGGCCCCTTGCACACGCAAGTGCCCGTCCCCGGCGTGCTGAGCGGACCGGGTGACCAACTGTGCGATGTCGCTGGCCGAGTCGCGTGTGCGTTTGGCAAGGGCTCGCACCTCTTCCGCCACCACGGCAAAACCCCGGCCTTCTTCGCCGGCCCGGGCCGCCTCGACGGCGGCATTGAGGGCCAGCAGATGCGTCTGCCCGGCGATGCGCTCGATCACCTCGATGATCTCGTAGACCTGTCGCGACGAGGCCTGGATCTGCCCCATCGCCGCGGTGACGTGCGACATCTCGCTGCCCCCCACATCCGCACTGCGGCGCGCCGTCTCGCTCAGGCGCTCCAATTCGCGCGCCAGCCGCGCGGTGTCGTTGACGTGCTCGGTGAGCTCCTGCATCGAGGCCGACGTCTGCTGCACCGAAGCGGCCTGCGACTCGCTGCGAGCCGCCAGATCCAGGCTTCCACGGCTGACCTCGTCGGCGGCGTCGGTCATCTCGTGGACCTCGCAGCGCACGTCGGTGACGATGGCCCGCATGTTCAGGTTGATGAGGTCGAGCCGCCGCATGAGTTCGCCCAGGGGGGAGAGCGGATCGTGCTCCAGGCGTTCATTGAGTCGGCAACCGGCCACCTCGGCGGCCAGGTTCTGTGCGCGGGCCAGCGGCTGCGTCACCCAGCGATGGAATCCGATCAGCATGGCCACCGACGCACACACGGCCACCCCAGCCAGCCACAGATGCGGCAGGGGCAGCTGCCAGCGCTCGATCAGCGCCGCCGTCGCCAGGACCGTGCCCATCACCAAGGCCTGGCTGACGACCATGCGTGCCGTCAGTTTCAGACGGAAGACCCGCCACGGCCAGTCACGCCAACCCACCCGGCGGACCCGTCCGGCATGCAGCCGGATCGTGGGACGATCCCGTTCCCGGACCACCCGCGCATACAGGGCTTCGGCCCGTTTCACGTCCTCGTCCGTGGCGGCGGTGCGCACGGACAGGTAGCTCACGGGCCGCCCCCCTTCGAGCACCGGCGTGACGTTGGCGTGGACCCAGTAGTGGTCGCCATTGGCCCGCCGGTTTTTCACGATGCCCGACCACGGACGGCCGCAGGCCAGCGTCGCCCACAGATCCCGAAAAGCCTCGGGCGGCATGTCCGGATGCCGGATCAGGTTGTGCGGCTGGCCAATCAGTTGCTCGTAGCTGTAGCCGCTGACGTCGACAAACGCCTGGTTGCAGTGGGTGATGCGACCCTTCGTGTCGGTGGTGGACACCAGCAGGACTCGCGGGTCGATGGGATGGTTTTTCTGGGTGACCGGGAGGTTCAGGCGCATGACAAGTACGGCAAGATCTTGGGGACTGAAGGACGACCCACCGGGCACCTGGCCGGAAAGCCGACTGCGATCACTCTCCATCCTCAGCGAATCCAGCGCCCTGTGCCTGTTCCGACCGATGCGCCGTCCGGTGCGCGTGAGTTGCTGCACACTGTTCAACCCGTTTCCCTTGAGCCCCATCATGTCCAAAAAGAACAAGAGCAAAGGCCTCGCCTCGCTCACCTTGGCCGATGCCCTGTTCCAGATCGGTTTCGGCAGCCGTCACGAGTGCCTGGGCCTCGCGGCCAGTGGGCGGGTCCACCTGTCCGGCCTGCCCCTGGATGACCCCGAACACACGCTCGCACCCTCGGGCATCGTGCTCGACATCGACGGTCAGCCGTGGCCCGTCGCCCCCCAGGCCCTGCTCGTGCTGAACAAGCCCGCCGGATTCGAGTGCTCCCAAAAACCGAGCGCTTGGCCCAGCGTCATGAGCCTGCTGCCGGCACCGCTGCGCCGCCGAGGCGTGCAGCCGGTCGGACGGCTCGACCAGGACACGACCGGTGTGCTCATCCTCACCGACGACGGCGCACTCATCCACCGCCTCACCCACCCCCGCAAACACGTCACCAAGGTCTACGAAGTCCAGTGCGCCCGCGACCTGGATGCCGATCAGGTGCAGCAACTGTTGAACGGGGTGGTCCTGAACGACGATCCAGCGCCGGTGCGGGCGGTCGCCGCCGAGATCGTGAACGAGCGCCACCTGCGCCTGTCGCTGACCGAGGGCAAATACCACCAAGTCAAACGCATGCTTGCCGCCGTGGGCAACCACGTGGAGGGCCTGCACCGCAGCGCGTTCGGTCCGGTGACACTGCCGGAAGGCTCCCGGCCCGGCCAGTGGCACTGGCTCCCGCTGGACGTGTTCGACGCGCCGCCCCGGCCCCAGCCGTGACGACCGCACGCCCGGCGCCCAAACGCCGGACCGCGCCCCGCCATGTCCAAGCCTGGCGGCGTTGATAATCGCGGCCCATGCAAGTCTTCCGCGGCTTCCACCACTCGGATCTGGCGCCCCAGTGCGCCCTGACGATCGGCAACTTCGACGGTGTCCACCGAGGACACCAGGCCATGCTCGCGCTGCTGATCAACGAGGCCCGTCACCGGGGACTGGCCAGTTGCGTGATGACCTTCGAGCCCCACCCGCGGGATTTCTTCGCGGCCCGCGCCGGTCAGCCCGAATCGGCCCCGGCCCGCGTCGCGACCCTGCGCGACAAGCTGCAGGAGCTCGAACGCTGCGGCGTCGACCAGGTCGTGCTCATGCGCTTCGATGAGCATCTGGCCTCCCTGTCGGCAGAGGCCTTTGTCGACGAGGTGCTGGTTCAGGGCTTGAGGACCCGCTACGTGCTGGTGGGCGACGACTTCCGCTTCGGCGCGCGCCGCCGGGGCGACTACGCCATGCTCGACGCCCGGGGCGCGCAGCAGGGCTTCGACGTCGCCCGGATGATGAGCTACGAGGTGCATGGGCTGCGTGTGTCGAGTTCCGCCACCCGCGAAGCGTTGCAGAACGGCCAGATGGCCCAGGCCGCGGCCTTGCTCGGGCGGCCGTACAGCATCAGCGGACACGTCCAGCATGGGCGCAAGCTCGGACGGGATCTGGGTTTCCGCACACTGAACGTGCGATTCGGCCACGCCCATCCCGCCGCCCGAGGCATCTTTGTCGTGCAGGTGCACGGACTGGCACCGGCGGGCTCCCCGCCCCTGCGCGGTGTGGCGAGCCTGGGGGTGCGCCCGACGATCGAGGACGCCGGCCGGGTGCTGCTGGAAGTGCACTGCCTGGAGTGGCCCGACGACCTGGGCCCGGAAGGCGCATACGGCCGAGTGGTGTCGGTCGAGCTCCTGCACAAGCTTCACGACGAACGCCGCTATGACGGACTCGACGCCCTCAAGGCCGGCATCGGGCAGGACGTGCGTGACGCACAAGCCTGGTTCGCCCTCCACCCGACCTGACCGGGTGTCAGGCGCCCCGGGCGCGGATCACCCCCGCCGGCTGCGCACCACCTGTTCACACACAGCCAGGGTCTCCACCGCCACGTCGTCCCAGGTGCGCTTCATCGCAGCGGCAATGGCCGCGTGGTCCCACGGCCGGTCCAGCGCCTCGCGCAGGGCCTCGGCCAGACGCTTCGGATCCTTGCGGGGCACCAGGATGCCGTTGTCGGCGTTCAGGATCTCGCGCGTGCCGCCCACGTCCGAAGCCACGACAGGACGGCCGCAGGCCACCCCTTCGACCACCGAATTCGGGTAGCCCTCGCTCCAGCTCGGCAACGTGCACACGTCGCCCGCGTTGACCCACTCCGCCACCTGCTCGGGTGGTTGCCCCCCAGGCAAGTGCAGGCGGTCCCTCAGGCCCGTGGACGCCAGCAGCGCCATGAGCTCGTCGCGCATGACCCCATCACCCACCATGGCCAGCGTCACCTTGGGATCGGCCGCCGCCAGCGTCTGGAACGCCGACACCAGCTCACGCATGCCCTTGGCTTCGACGAAACGCCCCACGTACACGATCAGCTTCTCGTCGGGCTTGACCCCCCACTTGGCCCGCACGGCCGCCGGATCCATCGGACGGAACACCTTCGTGTTGAAGCCGTTGACGATGGTGTGCACCTTGGAGGCATCGGCCCGGAACTCCCGGATCGAGTACTGGCGCATGGCCTCGCTGACGGTGATCATGGCGTCCATCTCGTCGATGACCCGCTGCGTCATCTTGACGTTCACACCTGAGCGCACGTGGATGTCCGAACCCAGCGCTCCGATCACACAGGGCACGCCCAGGGCCCGGGCGGTGCGGATGCCAGCGTAGCCATCGGGGTAGACCCAGTAGGCCAGCACCACATCGGGCTTGAAACGACGCACACGCGGCGTGAGGTACTGGCTGGCGATGTGACCGTTCCAGCCCCGCGTGACCACCGGCAGGCCAGGGTAGTTGTAGTGCTCGACGTCGCAACCGTCGAGGCTGTAGTCCTCGCCCACGTCACCGTAGACGTAGGTCTTGGCCTTCAGCCCGAGGACCTTCGGATAGCGCAGCGTCTGGAAATAGCACTTGACCGTGGCGACCCGGCTCAGCGAACGCGCGGTTTCGTGGATGAAGCGCCCGAACGTCAGGTCGAAGGGCACGGGCAGCATCGGGGTGACTAGAGCGATTCGCAGCATGCGCCGGATTGTCGGGGCAATCGGACGGGCACCGGCACGCGTCGGGGGCCGGTCCCCGAGCAGAGGGGGTCCGGCGTGTCGCAATGGGCCTCAGTAGTGCACATCCCGGAAAAGCGCCCCCAGGGCGCGGACATTCAAGTCGCGTCGTCTTCCTCGACGTCCTGACGCCAGGCCAGGGCCTGCTGATACAGCGCCTTGCGCGGCCAGCCGCTGGCCTCAGCCGCCAGGCCCGCGGCCTGCTTGACCGGCAGCTCCTTGAGCAGCACCCGCAGCCAGCGCTCCAGATCGGCCGGCAACGCCTGCGCCCCCCCCGATGGGGCGCGCTGTCCGTGCAGCACCAGCACAAACTCACCGCGGCGACGGTCGGCATCGGCGGCCAGCCAGGCCGGCCAATCCGAAGCCACCAGCGTGACGATCTGCTCGAACTGCTTGGTGAGCTCACGGCACACCGTGACCGTGCGCTGCGGGCACTGTTCGGCCATGGCCTCGGCCAAGGCCTCGATGCGGTGCGGCGCCTCGAACACCACGACGCTCGCGGCCTCCGCCTCCAGCGCCTGCAAGGCCTGGGCTCGGGCCTGGGCCTTGGGCGGCAGGAAGCCGACAAACCGGAACCCCTCACCTTGGGTGTCGCCCGCGCCAGACAGCGCCGTCACCACGGCGCTGGCGCCCGGCAGCGGCATGACCGGCAAGCCGGCGGCACGCACCGACGCCACGAGCCGCGCCCCCGGGTCCGACACCCCCGGTGTGCCCGCGTCGCTCACATAGGCCACACGCTGCCCCTGCCGCAGTTTCTCGATCACGCCTCGCGCCGCCGATTCCTCGTTGTGCTCGTGCACGGACAGCAGCGGGCGGTGCAATCCGATGCGCTGGAGCAGGTGGGCCGTCACCCGCGTGTCTTCACACGCCACGGCGTCCACCAGAGACAGGACGTGGACGGCCCGCAACGTCAGGTCCGCCAAGTTGCCGATGGGGGTGGCCACCACGTACAGTGCCCCCACAGGGTAGGACTGCGATCCGGCCGCCAAGGCGGCAGCTTGCAGCACGATGGGAGAAGAGAGGGTGTCCAGCGTCGATGTCCCCCCGGGCCGCAGCGCCCGGAACCAGCAGTCGGAAAACCGGCCCGCCTCCTCCGACACCAAGGTCCGGGGTGACACGGCCGAGTCGCTCGCGTGTCGATACCTCCAGGCCCGCGGCCTGAGGCTCGTCGCCCGCAATTATCGAGTGGCGCGCGGCCCGCACCGACGCGGCGGTGAAATCGACCTGATCCTGCTCGACGAACGCGACGGCACCCTGGTGTTCGTGGAGGTGCGCAGCCGCGCTTCTTCGGCACACGGCGGTGCCGCAGCGTCCATCTCCGCGGGCAAACGCGCCCGCGTGGTGTTCGCGGCCCAGCACTACCTACAGCACCACTGCCCCGAATGGCCCCCTTGCCGTTTCGACGTGGTGGCGATCGACGCCGGTGAGATCGAATGGCTCCCGGCGGCCTTCGATGCCGGTCGCTGAGCCCCCTCGATGCGGCCCCACACGGTGCGCAGCCCTGGCGCTGTCTTATCATTGTCAGATGCTGCAGCAACGCATCCAACAACAGTTTTTCGACAGCGCGGACCTGAAGTACGCGGCGGCCGAGACCCTCACCAAACCCATCGCCGACGCGGTGAACGCCATCTTTGGCGCCATCACCTCCGGCGGCAAGGTGCTGGCTTGCGGCAACGGGGGCTCGGCGGGTGATGCCCAGCACTTTGCAGCCGAGTTCGTGGGCCGCTTCGAGCGAGAGCGCCCCGGACTGGCAGCCCTCTCGCTGTCGACCGACACCTCCATCATCACCGCCGTCGGCAACGACTACGACTTCAACCAGATCTTCTCCAAGCAGGTGCAGGCGCTGGGTCATCCCGGTGACGTGCTGCTGGCGATCAGCACCAGCGGCAATTCCGCCAACGTGCTGGCCGCCATCGAGGCCGCACACGAGCAGGAGATGATCGTTGTGGCCTTGACCGGCAAGGGCGGCGGCAAGATCGGCCAGGCACTGGCCGAGACCGATGTCCACATCTGCGTGCCGCACCAGCGCACCGCCCGCATCCAGGAAGTCCACTTGCTGGCCATCCATTGCATCTGCGATGCGATCGATGTCCAGCTGCTCGGAGAACAGGAAGACGAATGAAGCTCCCCCGCCACGGCCACACCGGCTTGCGCACGCTCGGCCTGACCCTGGCCCTGATCGCCTCGGGCGTCTCCCTGACCGCCTGCGCCCCGCTGCTCGTCGGCGGAGCCGCGCTGGGCGGCGCCATGGTGGCCTCCGACCGGCGCAGCTCCGGCACCATCCTCGATGACCAGACCGTCGAGCTTCGTGCGGCCAATCGCATCCGTGAACTGGTGGGCGCGCGCGAGCACATCAACGTCCACAGCTACAACCACACGCTGCTGCTCACGGGCGAAGTGCACAACGAAGAGGACCGCAAGGTTCTCGAGGACGCCCTGCGCAAGGTCGAGGGCGTCAAGGAACTCTTCAACGAGACCGTGGTGGCTTGGCCCAGCTCGTTCAGCGAGCGCTCCAAGGACGAACTGCTCAAGAGCAAGGTGTCGGCCCGGTTGCTGGCGGCCAAGTCGCTGTCGGCCGGGGCGTTCAACGTGATCTGCGAACGCGGCGTGGTCTACCTGATGGGCCGGGTCACCGAGGAAGAAGCCACCCGGGCCACCGATCTCGCCAGCGAAGTGTCCGGCGTGGAAAAGGTGGTCCGTGTGCTGGAAATCATCTCACCGGACCAACTGCCCCAGAAGGCCACCCCCGGCTCGTCGTCGCGCGTTCCGCTCTGAGCCTCGGGCCCACCGGGCCCGCTTGCAACAGCCCGCCACTGTTCGGGTGCGCGGCGCCTCAGCGACGACGCAGGCGGCGAATGAGGCTGGAGGTGTCCCAGCGGCCGCCACCCATGCCTTGCACGTCGGCATAGAACTGGTCCACCAGCGCAGTGACCGGCAGCGTGGATCCGTTGCGGCGGGCCTCGGCCAGCACCAATCCCAGGTCCTTGCGCATCCAGTCCACGGCAAATCCGAACTCGAATCGGTCGTCCACCATGGTGTGTCCCCGGTTGTCGAGCTGCCAACTCTGGGCCGCCCCCTTGCCGATGACGTCGAGCACCTGCTTCATGTCCAGGCCGGCGTTGTGTCCGAAGGCAATGGCTTCGGACAGTCCCTGCACGAGGCCCCCGATGCAGATCTGGTTGACCATCTTGGCCAGTTGGCCGGCACCGGCCTCGCCCACACGGGTGATCGCCCGGGCGTAAGCCATCGCCACCGGCTTCATGGCCTCGAAGGCGGCCTCGTCACCCCCGCACATGATGGTCAGGACGCCATGGACCGCACCCGCCTCGCCGCCGGACACCGGTGCGTCCACAAACGCCATGCTCGACCCCGACACCTGCTGCGCCAGCTCGCGTGCCACCTCGGCCGATGCGGTGGTGTGGTCCACGAACACGGTGCCTGCCGAAGCCCCGGCCAAGGCCCCCTGCTCGCCCAGGACCACCGCGCGCAGGTCGTCGTCATTGCCCACGCAGATGAACACGAACTCGGCACCCTGCACCGCCTGCGCCGGCGTGGCCGCCGAGCGGCCACCATGCCGAGCCACCCAGGCCTCGGCCTTGGTCGCCGTGCGGTTGTAGACGCACACGTCGTGGCCCGCTGCCGCCAGGTGGCCGGCCATCGGGCCACCCATCACGCCCAGTCCAAGAAAGGCCACGCGGCGCGGCGCCACAGCTTCGTATGTCTTTGCGTTCATAAAAGATCCTGGAATCAGGCGATGGTGAAATCTTCGGTGCCGGACAGCAGGTCCGTGCTGCGGGCACGCAAGCTGTGCAACTTGATCTGCAGGCGCAAGTCGTTGACGGAATCGGCGTTGCGCAGCGCATCGGCGTAGGTGATCTGGTGCGCCTCGAACAGGTCGAACAGGGCCTGGTCGAAGGTCTGCATGCCCTGCTCACGGCTTTTTTTCATGACCTCCTTGAGGCCCGTCACGTCACCCTTGAAGATCAGTTCCGACACCAGCGGCGTGTTGAGCATGACCTCCACCGCCGCGATGCGGCCGATGCCGTCGTCACGCGCCAACAGACGCTGCGACACCATGGCCCGAAGGTTCAGCGACAGGTCCATCAGCACCTGGGCGCGCTTTTCTTCAGGAAAGAAGTTGACGATGCGGTCCAGGGCCTGGTTGGCGCTGTTGGCGTGCAGCGTGGCCATGCACAGGTGCCCCGTTTCGGAGAACGTGACCGCGTGTTCCATGGTCTCGCGGTCACGGATCTCGCCCATCAGGATCACGTCGGGCGCCTGGCGCAGCGTGTTCTTGAGCGCCTCGTGCCAGCTCAGCGTGTCCAGGCCCACCTCGCGGTGCGTGACGATGCAGTTCTTGTGCGGATGGATGAACTCGACCGGGTCCTCCACCGTGATGATGTGGTCGTAGGTCGATTCGTTGCGGTGATCGACCATGGCGGCCAGCGAGGTGCTCTTGCCCGATCCGGTGGCGCCCACCATGATGACAAGTCCACGCTTGCTCAACGACACCTCCTTGAGAACGGCCGGCAACCCGAGCCGGTCGATGGAGGGCAGTTCGTTCGGAATGGTCCGGATCACCAAGCCCACGTTGCCTTGCGACATGAAGGCATTGGCCCGGAACCGACCGATGCCCGGCGGCGAGATGGCGAAGTTGCACTCCTTGGTGCGCTCGAAGTCGGCCGCCTGCCGATCGTTCATGATCGAGCGCGCCAGGGCCAGCGTGTGGTGTCCGCTGAGGTTCTGGGGCGACACGCGCGTGACCTTGCCGTCGATCTTGATGGCGGGCGGAAAGTCGGCCGTCAGGAACAGGTCCGATCCCTTGCGCTTGACCAGCAGGTGCAGCAGATCGTTGACGAATTTCGAGGCCTGATCGCGTTCCATGGCAGTTCCGTGGGTGAACGGTGCGTTCGATGGAGGGCTCGGAACTTCAGCCCGGGAAATTTTCCGGCGTGCGCGCCTTGGTGCGCGCCTCGGCCGGGGTGATCTGGCCACGCCGCACCAGGTCGGTGAGGCACTGGTCCAGCGTCTGCATGCCCATGGCCTGCCCGGTCTGGATGATGGAGTACATCTGCGCCACCTTGTTCTCGCGGATC
>JACCDS011594268.1_pt1 | contig 23436 bp, 23 predicted proteins | sample 7446441 | NCBI WGS metagenome assembly JACCDS01 (sample SAMN15323445, study PRJNA562643) | freshwater metagenome | isolation source: river surface water | place: USA:Blue River Watershed | collected 2017-08-17 | reverse complement strand
CAACCCCGAGCGCGACGAGCGCTACCGCTCGTACTGGGAGACCTTCCTGGCGATGGGCCGGCGCAAAGGCGTCACCGAGCAGTGGGCGAAGCTGGAAATGCGCCGCCGCCACACGCTGATCGGCGCGATGGCGATCTACAAGGGCGATGCAGACGGCCTGATCTGCGGCACCTACGGCAACACCGACCTCCACCTTCACTATGTGGACATGGTGCTGGGCAAGCGTGCCGGCGTGAACACCTATGCGGCGATGAACGCGCTGGTGCTGCCGGACCGGCAGGTGGTGCTGGTGGACACGCATGTGCACGAGAACCCGCCGGCCGAGCAGATCGCCGAGATCAAGATCATGGCGGCCGAGGAGATGCGGCGCTTCGGCCTGCATCCGCGCGCGGCGCTGCTGTCGCACTCGAACTTCGGCACCAGCAACAGCGAATCGGCAGTCAAGATGCGCAACGCGCTGGCAATCATCCGCGAGCGTGCGCCCGACCTCGAGGTCGATGGTGAAATGCATGGTGACACGGCGCTCGACGCGAAGCTGTTGAAGTCGACCATGCCGGACACGATGCTGAGGGGCGATGCGAACCTGCTGGTGCTGCCGAACATCGATGCTGCCAACATTGCGTACAACCTGCTGAAAGTCGCCGCCGGCCACGGCGTGGCGATCGGTCCGGTGCTGCTCGGCTGTGCGCGGCCCGTCCACATCCTGACGCCGTCGGCGACGGTGCGCCGCATTGTCAACATGACCGCGCTGGCCGTGGTGGATGCGGTGCAGCGTTAAACCGCCGCCTGTTCAGGCCGCCGACCGAACGACGTAGACACGGAGTGTCGCTTTTTTAGTCGTTTTTTCGCGAATAACAAGCCGCCGTTCCCGTAAGGGGCGGCGGCTTGTATTTTTGCTAATCAGGCTGCACTACAATACGCGCGCCCTCCGGCACCGCCTGTCTGATGCGGGTGTTGGCACGCGACCCACGTGCTGCCTGACGCTCTCGCTAAGTGCTGCCGGGATGACGGGCAACGGCTGTTGTGCGCCGACGGCCCGTTCTGTCGCAGTACGGCATCTCGCGGCCTCGCCTGCGGCGGATCTCATGCGACGTGACGGCATCGCTGTGCCCGATCCCCGGGAGGAAAACGTACTTGAATGCCATCCCGCTCGCAGTGGATCTCGACGGTACGCTGATCCGCTCCGATACGCTGCATGAGGCAGCGCTGCGCGTGCTGCGCGAGCAGCCCCTGGGGCTGTTGATGCTGCCGTTCTGGCTGTGTCACGGCAAGGCCGTGCTCAAGCAAAGGCTTGCGACGCTGGCGCCGGTCCATCCCGGCAGCTTGCCTTATAACCAGCCCTTGCTCGACTGGCTGAACGCCCAGCGCGCGCAGGGCCGCCGGTTGTTGTTGTGTACGGCGTCTGATCGCCGTACCGCAGAAGTGATCGCTGCGCATCTGTGCATTTTTGACGAAGTGCTTGCCAGCGACGGTTCGACCAATCTCAGCGGCCACAGCAAGGCGGCCGCGCTCGAACGCCGTTTCGGCATTCATGGCTTCGACTACGCGGGCAATGCCCGGGCCGATTTGCCCGTCTGGCAGCGTGCGCGCAAGGCAGTGGTCGTCAACGCGTCTGCCGCGGTCGAGCGTGAAGCGCGGGCGATCGCCGAAGTCGATCGCAGCTTTCCCGCGCCGCGCAGCGGCATCGGCGTATTGCTGCGTGCGCTGCGCGTGCACCAATGGTCGAAGAACCTGTTGCTGCTGGTCGCGCCGCTGGCGGCACACCTTCTGCCAAACGCCGAGCGCGCCGCGCAACTGCTGCTGGCTTTCTTCGCTTTCGGCCTGTGCGCTTCGGCAGTCTATATCTGCAACGATCTGTTCGACCTCGATAGTGACCGGCTGCATCCGCGCAAAAAGGCGCGTCCGTTCGCGGCCGGCCAGTTACCCGTCCTGACCGGCATTCTGCTGGTGCCGCTGCTGCTGTCCGCCGCGCTGCTGTGCGCGTTGCTGGTGGCGCCCGCGTTTCTCGGCTGGCTGCTGGTGTATTTCTCGCTGACCTGTGCCTATTCGTGCGGACTGAAACGGCTGGTACTGATCGATTGCCTGCTGCTGGCCATGCTGTACACCCTGCGCATCGTGGCCGGCGCCGCCGCCGTTGATGTGTCCCTGTCGTTCTGGCTACTCGCCTGTTCCGCCTTCATGTTCCTGTCGCTCGCATTCGTGAAGCGATATGCCGAACTTCAGGTGCAATCAACCCACCGGCGCGATCGTGTGCACGGTCGCGGCTACCTGACTTCCGACGCGCCGCTGGTGCAATGCCTGGGGGTTGTGTCCGGCTATGCGTCGGTGCTGGTGCTGGCGTTGTACCTGAACAGTGAGACGGTCGTACAGCTGTACCACACGCCCGAGCTGATCTGGTCCGCCGTACCGGTGCACCTGTTCTGGCTGAGCTGGATGTGGATGAAAGCGCATCGCGGGCAAATGCATGATGACCCCTTGCTGTTCGCATTGAGCGACAAGGCCAGCCTGTTCGCCGGACTCGCGTTCGCCCTGGTGCTGCTGACCGCGTCACGCGGATGGCACTCCGCATGGTGACCGTTCATTCATGGGGGCGGCTGGGCGCGCAGTTGCATCGCGTGCATCCGCTGTACGACCGCCGCAGCGTTGCACAGACGCTCCTCTCGGATAGGCAAGGGCTCGCATTCGGCATGGGGCGCAGTTACGGGGATGTCTGTCTGAACCCGGGGGGGCTGCTGTGGGACACCCGTGCGCTCGACCGCTTCATTGCTTTCGATCAGCAGGCTGGCGTGATTCGCTGTGAGTCCGGCATGCTGCTGCGAGACCTGCAGCGACTGTGCGTACCGCACGGCTGGATGCTGCCTGTCCTGCCCGGCACGCAGCTGGTGACTGTGGGCGGCGCAATTGCCAATGATGTGCATGGAAAGAATCATCATCGGGTCGGCAGCTTTGGCGAGCAGACCCTGCAGCTCACGCTGGCGCGCACCGACGGCAGCGTGACAGAGCACCGGCCCGGCGACACGCGCTTCGCGGCGACCGTTGGCGGCCTTGGCCTGACGGGTGTGATCGTCGATGTGGCATTGAAACTGCAGCGTGTCAGCAGTCCCTGGCTGCTGGTCGAGACCCGGCCCTATCGCGACCTGAGCGAGTTCTTCGACCTGGCCGATGCTTCTGAGGCGGGTTGGGAGTACACGGTGTCCTGGGTCGATTGCCTGAACCGCACGGGACGCGGCATCTTCATGCGTGCCAATCCAGTCGATGTGCACTTGGAGCCGCCTGCAGAGCGGCATATGAGGCAAATCCCCTGCGTGCTGCCCGTCTCGCTGATGAACTCGTTCTCGCTTCGAGTGTTCAACGCGTTGTACTACAGGCTCCATCAGGCAAGCGCGACGCGCGTACAGCACTATGAATCCTTCTTGTACCCGCTCGACCGGGTACAGCACTGGAACCGTCTCTATGGTCCGCGCGGCTTCTACCAGTACCAGTGTGTGCTGCCGCGCGACTGCGGCCGCACCGGCGTGCAGGCCTTGCTGGCGGCGACCGCGCGTGCCGGCACCGGCTCCACGCTCGCTGTACTGAAGACCTTCGCGGACCGGCCGTCGCCCGGCATGCTGAGTTTCGCGCGGCCCGGCGTCACGCTGGCGCTGGATTTTCCGAATCGAGGCCATGCCACGCTGAAGCTCTTCGACACACTGGATGCCATTGTCGCTGCGGCCGGCGGACGGCTGTATCCCGCCAAGGATGCGCGCATGCCGCGCTCGCTGTTTGAAGCCGGTTACCCGAGGCTGAAAGAGTTCCTGCCGCACCGTGACCCGGGCATCCGCTCGGCGCTGTCGCGGCGTCTGCTGGATGACTGACAGGAGGCGAGTTGCCCGCAAAAACGATTGTGATCATCGGCGCCACTTCAGCCATCGCCGAACATTGTGCGAGGTTGTGGGCCCGCCAGCAGCTGACGCTAGTGCTGGTGGGACGCGATGCGGCGCGGCTGCGCCTGCTGACCGATGACCTGCGCGTGCGCAGCCCGCAATCCACCGTCGAACTCCGGCTGGCCGACTTTCAGGCTCCCGGCGACATCACGGCGCTGGCTACTGAGGTCGCTGCCGGAAGGACGATAGACATCGTGCTGATCGCGCATGGCATGCTGCCGCAGCAGCCGCTCTGCCAGCAGGATCTTGCCGCACTGCGCGACGCCTTGCTGGTCAACGGGCTGTCCCCGGTGTTATTTGCCGAAGCCTTTGCCCGGAAACTTGAGCGTCAGGGATGCGGCACGCTGGCTGTCATCGGATCGGTGGCGGGCGATCGCGCGCGCAAGTCGAACTATGTATACGGCGCAGCCAAGGGGCTGGTCGAGCATTACCTGCAGGGTTTGCAACATCGCTTCGCCGGCTCCGGTGTCAAGGTGGTGCTGATCAAGCCGGGTCCGACGGCGACACCGATGACCTCCCGCTTACCGCCACGCAAACTGGCACCGGTGGATGCAGTAGCGAGTTGCATCGTCCGCGGAATCGCCGCAGGCAAGCCAGTGATCTACGCACCGGCGAGGTGGCGGCTGATCATGATGGTGGTCCGGCACCTGCCACGCTTTCTGTTTCACAGGCTGGATATCTGATGAACGCTGACCCGTCTATCGACAAGCATAGTGACAAGATCATCCTTCCCGGCGGTGCCGGTCTGGTGGGACAGAATCTGGTGGTGCGCCTGAAGGCGTATGGTTATCAGAACCTCGTCATCCTCGACAAGCACCGTGCCAATCTCGACACGCTCCGGTGCCTGCATCCCGGGCTGACGGTCGAGTATGCCGATCTCGCCGAGCGCGGCGACTGGGACAGGCATTTCAGCGAGGCGCGCGCGGTTGTGATGCTGCAGGCGCAGATCGGCGGGAACAACAAGGCCGAATTCGAGCGCAACAACCTGACGTCGACGCGCCATGTGCTCGATGCCATTCGCGCAGGCAGAGTGCAGCAGCTGCTGCATATCAGCTCCTCCGTCGTTGCATCCGTCGCCGCCGACGACTATACGACCACCAAAAAGGCACAGGAGGCGATGGTGCGGGACAGCGGCATCGCCTGCACGGTGTTGCGGCCGACATTGATGTTCGGCTGGTTCGATCGCAAGCACCTCGGCTGGCTGTCGTGGTTCATGAAGCGCGTGCCGGCATTTCCCGTACCCGGCGACGGCCGCTATCTGCGCCAGCCCCTGTACGTCGGCGACTTCTGCAACATCATCATCAGCTGCATCGAAAACCGCATCGCACATGGCGTGTACAACATCTCCGGTCGCGAGAAAGTGGATTACATCGATATCATTCGTGCCATCAGGAAGGCCTGCGGTGCGCGCACACGGATCATCAAGATGCCTTATCCATTGTTCTACCTGCTGCTATGGCTGTGGGGCCGGTTCGACTGCAACCCGCCGTTCACCACGCAGCAACTGGCTGCCCTGGTGGCCGGGGATGAGTTCGAGGTGATCGACTGGCCCGGTATCTTCGGCGTCCAGAGCACGCCATTTGCCGCTGCGATCCGCGAGACATTCTGCGATCCGCGCTACAGTGCGGTCCGGCTGGCGTTCTGAGGATGATGCCGAGGCCAGCAGAACGCCAGCGTATCGCCGTGCTCGGTGCCGGCCCGATGGGGCTGGCCGCCGCCTATCAGCTCGCACGCGATGGCCATCGTCCGGTCCTGTTCGAAGCCAATGACCGTGTCGGTGGCATGAGCGCCTGCTTCGACTTCGGCGGCCTGCCGATCGAGCGCTTCTATCATTTCCACTGCACATCCGACACCGCTTTCCTGCAGATGCTCGATGAGCTCGGCCTTGTCGGCAAGATGCGCTGGGTCGAGACGCGGATGGGCTACTGGTACCAGCAGCGCCTGCAGGCGTGGGGCAACCCGGTGGCGCTGCTGCGCTTTCGCGGACTGTCACTGATGGCGAAGCTGCGCTACGGACTGCATGCGTTCCTCGAGACCCGGCGCCGCGACTGGAAGCCGCTCGACCGGGTCGAGGCTTCCGGCTGGATCCGCCGCAGGGTCGGCGTCGAGGCTTGGGAGGTGCTGTGGCGCCGCTTGTTTGAATACAAGTTTTATGACTATGCGGATAAGCTGTCCGCCGCCTGGATAGCGAGCCGGATACGCCGCATCGGTCGCTCCCGTTACGATCTGTTCCGCGAGAAGCTCGGTTACCTGGAAGGCGGGTCGTCGACCTTGCTCGAAGCCATGCAGGCGGACATCTTGCGGCATGGCGGCGAGATCCGGCTGAAGTCGCCCGTGCGCAAAGTCGCCATCGTCAACGGTTGTGTGACCGGCGTCGACAGCGCTGCAGGTGTCGAAGCATTCGACAAGGTGCTCAGCACCCTGCCGGCCCCGTACGTGCCGCGTGTGATTCCCGATCTGCCCGATAAGGTGATGCAGGCATTCCTCGTATTGCGCAACATCGCGGTGGTATGTGTGATCGCGAAGCTGAAGCGGCCAGTCACCGGCAACTTCTGGCTGAACATCAATGATCCGGACATGGATATCCCGGGCCTGGTCGAATACTCGAACCTGCGACCGCTGGACCACACGATCGTCTACGTGCCGTTCTACCTGCCGGGCGAACATCCGAAGTATGCAGACGAAGACGAGGTGTTCATCGCCAAGGTGATGCGCTACCTGAAAATCATCAATCCCTCGCTGCGCGATCCGGACTTTATCGACATGCACGTGAGTCGCTACCGGCACGCGCAGCCAGTCTGCGGACCCGGTTATCTCGACCGGCTGCCGCCGGTCGCATTGCCCGTCAGCGGATTATGGGTGGCGGATACCTCGTACTACTACCCGGAGGATCGGGGTATTTCCGAGAGCATCGGTTTTGGCCGCTGCATGGCACGCGATGCCGTGCGAGGCGGACCGCAATGATCCGCCACTTCCTGTCACGACAGTTCCTCACCTTTGTCCTGACCGGCGCACTGGCTGCTTGCGTCAACTTCGGCGCCCGCCTGCTGTACAACCAGTGGGTCGATTTTTCGATGGCTGTCGTGCTTGCGTACCTGACTGGGATGATCGTCGCATTCCTGCTGGCCCGCCTGTTCGTTTTCAGGCAAGGCACGCAGTCGCTACCTCGCAGCCTGTGCTTCTTTGTACTGGTGAATGGCGTCGCCTTCGCACAGACATGGGTGATCAGCGTCGCACTGTACGACATGCTGCCCTTGATGGGCATGAACCATTTCGTTCCCGAGATCGCGCATGCCGTCGGTGTCACCGTGCCGGTATTTACCAGCTACGTCGGGCACAAGAAGTTCTCGTTCAGATGAAGCCGTAGCGCTGCAGGAAGCGGCAGCCATACAGCGGCAGAAAATCCGGCACCCGGTAATATCTTTTCGCTACCTCGGCCAGCACACGATCCCGGTAAGTACGGAAGCGGAAGCCATAGCCATCGACGATCCAGACACTGGCGCCATCGATGCGCTTTTCGTGCAGCACCACCCGGTTGAAATAGGGCGCGAATTTTTCCGGATCTGGCCGCCTGGTACTGTTGATCCGGAGGTCGCGACCTTGCAGCGCGCTGAAATCGGTAACCTCGTCATCGAAGCGGGCGTGGAAGCTGCCGCTGCCGAACACGGGTACATAGACGCCGGCATGGTAGGCCAGTATCGACGCCGCACTGTACGAGGTGGACATCAGTACCGCGCCCGGAGGCAGGTCTTCGGTCAGCGCCGCGACCCAGCCTGCCCCGGCGCGATGCATGACCAGGCGGGCATGCAGCTGGGTCGGCTTGAAGAGCTCAGTGGGCGCGTAGGCGACGATGAGCAGCGCGAGCAGGTGCGGAATACCGAGCCAGAGATTCCAGCGACCCTGGCGCACCAGCGCAGACTCTGGCAGATGCAAGCCCGCCAGCAGGAAGGCAAACGGCAGAAAGGCCAGCACCCAGTGCAGGCCGATCGTCTTGAAAAATGACAGCAGCAGAAACAATCCGAAAGGCACGGCAAATAGGACGAGCAGACAGTGATATCCATGTGCTCGCCGGTTGCGCCACAGCGCAAGCGCAGTCCAGGGTGTGAGCAGGTACAACATCATCAGCAGGTAAATTCCTGCACGACTCAGTGACAGCTGCGCATCTGCATTTCGGTTGAGCAGGTTGAACAGGATATTGTTCCAGCAGTGCGTTGCATTCCACGCCAGATTCAGCAGCATGAACGGCAGCGCGCACAGGGCTACCACCCACAGCCGTTTCATTCCGCCGCGGCGCGGCAGCAGGTAAACGAAGTAGGTGATCGCCAGCAGGCCGGCAAAATATTTTGACAGTAGTGCCAGTCCGAGCAGTACGCCGGCTGCCGCATGCCACCGCAGATCACCCTCATGCTCGCCCCGCACGAAAGCATAGCCGGAGAAGAACACGAACAGGATCAGCGGCGTATCCGTCGTGATCAGGTTCAGTGCCCAGGTAAACGGCAGTGTGAGAAACAGGCTGCCCAGAAGCCAATGACGGTCGTCGTGCCGGAGCTGCAGGCGTCGCTGCAGATCCATCATGCCGAAAGCCACCGCTGTCCACAGCAGCACGGCGGGCAGGCGCAACACCAGCGGATGCGACGACCCGTGCTGCAGCAGCCACAGCCACCAGCCAACCATCGGCGGATGATCGTAAAAGCCACCCCAGTCCGGGTGCCGGCCCCATTGATAAAAGTAGGCCTCGTCACCGGTAAAGGGTATAGCGGCCGCCAGCCAGACTTTCAGCAGCGTCGTGATGGCAAGCAGCACAAAGAAAACGCGCTTCGGACCGTGCAGTGTCGCCAGGGGCATCATGAGGCAGAGGATCTTGCTGGAATTTATAATTTGCCGCGACGGCAATCGGCGCCCGGCGGCGCGTCCGGAAATCTGCATCCTAATGTAACGGAGCTTGCATGCCGTTCACGGTGTTGGTGACCTGTCCCGTCTTTGCCACTGGAGGCATGCGAAATCATGACGATATGTTGCAAGAGAGGTAATGCTCGTTACCTGTCGCCGCTGGCAGCCTTGCTGCTGACCCTTCCTTCCCTCGCGTACGCATTTAGCTGGTCGGACGGTTTTGATCGTCGCACCCAGACGGTGGATCGATACGGCTTGCTTTTCTCGCCCTTTACGCAGCACTTCCATCCGAGTTCCGAGCATGAGGATGTCTGGTTGCTGGGGCTTGAGCGTGAGCGCTCGTCTTCACAGTTGGCGGGGGTCGCGCTGTTCAGCAATTCATTTGGCCAGCCTTCGGCTTATTTTTATCCTTGGGGCAAGATCTATCGCGATGTACTTGGCCGGCCGGAGCTATTCGTCAAGGTAACGGCAGGCGTACTTTACGGATATCGGGGGCAGTATCAGGACAAGGTACCCTTCAACCACGAAGGCTTTTCGCCGGCCGTGGTACCCGCAGTCGGCTGGGATTGTCGCGGTCGCTATCAGGTACAGGCCAACCTGCTCGGCCTGAATGCGCTGATGCTGCAGTTTACGGTCGGCCTGCGCTGAATTTTCCGTGCTAAAACTTATGGCATCGAGCACGGTCGCGATTTAAACTCCGGCCACAACCCAACCCTCTGCCGACTACCATGTCTCTATCTGCCATCCGAACTGCCGTAATTTTCTTGGCCGCCGTCTGCTGCACGGTGCCTGCCTATTCCGCAAGCTATTCACCGCCGCTGTCTGATGCCGATGGCAATGTCTATGCCCTCGAAAAGGAGGGCATGAGCCGCAAGGGCTACATCGTTCATGCGTGGCAGGTGGTGAATCTCTCGAGGCCGAAAGACGGCAACGTGCAGTCAATCCGCTCACTGGTTGAATTCAATTGTCGCTTTCGGCAGTCGCGCACCATGTGGGTAAGCGAGCATCCGGAACGCGATGCTGGCGGCACGGCCTTGAATTCGGGGCAGGTGAATAATCCGGAATGGGTGCCGTTGCAGGCGGGCTCGCTGACGGAAAAGCTGCTTGAGTTTTCATGCAGCCACATCATGCGTTGATTATTGTTGTCGCGAGTGCCCGGAGCTGAATCGCTCGGATTAAAAAGCGTGATACGAGTCAGCTGAAAAATCTTGGAGAAAAATCGGGGCCTGCACCGTGTGGCGTCAGGCATAACGCCCGAAATTCAACAGGTTCTGGCAGGGGATACGCTAGCGTGATCTGATCAGATCGATTTACAGCTGTCACACCGGGGAAGACCCCGAATATCTGTTCGAATGTTCATCAAGATGGAGGCAGTGGGGCGCACCAGCAAACTGCGAAGGGCGATGTGAACCGTCGCTGTCACACATGCTCGCGTCGCTCATTTTGCATCCCAGCCGGTGTCAGCTGATCATCAGTAACCGACCCGGCCGATCCAGCAGAAACCGAAATTTCACACTGTCAGTCCGCTTATACTCCCGGGCCGCTTCATTCCCGGGGTAGTGCCTATTGTTCTTGCCCATGAGTATCCCGTCGCATTTCGTTCAAAAATTGTGAAAATTACGATAATCCTCCAATTTGGCACTGGCATTGGCCATCTTGCCCGCATTTCCGCGATTGCAAACGAACTCCGGAAATTTGCGGAGGTGACCGTGTTTTCGGGAGGAAGATCTGTCGATTTCCGTTTCGACCCGGCGGTTCGCTTCGTGCAACTTCCTGCGATGTCCTGGGATCCCGTACCAGGCGCTGTTCTGAAGCCCGTGGATCCGGGCTGGTCATCTGAGGAATGTCTGAGTGAACGCAGCAGAATCCTAGTTGACGAGTACCGGAAAATTCAGCCTGATATCGTGCTGACAGAATATTTTCCATTTTCGCCTGGCAGATTCGGTTCAACGCTCGACGCATTGCTGGATGAAATCAGGAATTCATCTCCCCGACCTCTGCTGTTTGCCTCAATCCGGTCATTCCCGCAATTGACCAATGTGTATCCCCAAGTATCCCCTTACTGGGTCAGAAAGCTTTTACGTGAAGACTACAACGGCGTGATACACCATGCCGATCCGCTCATCTTTCCAATTTCATCTCTGGGCCCCTACTTCGTTTCGGCGCTTTCCGGAATTCCTGTTTATCAGACCGGGTTCGTCAGGAAGCCTGTTGCCACCCATTTCACTGATCAATGCCGGGGTATTTTGCTGACGGTTGGTGGAGGTAACGCTCAAAGTGCAGGCCTGATGCAGAAATGGATGGCGGCGGTCAGGTATCTTTCACCCGAGCTCTATCCGGTTTACGCAGTCTGTGGCCCATTGATGCCTCAGGAATCCAGAATGTCACTGCGCGCGTCGAAACCAGCGGAAGTGATCCTGCACGATAGCGTCTCGAATCTGGATGAATTAATGGAGAAATGTTGCGCCGTCGTTTGTATGGGAGGGTACAACACCCTGGTGGAAGCACTGAGCTTGCGGAAACCCGTCCTTTCTTTTCCGAGCGGGACGCACGAAGATCAGCACTTCCAGATCGACAGATTTTCAGACTACGGCCTGCTGAGAAAAGGCGATGTGAACTGGTCGCCACAACAGATTGCAGCCGCTATTGAGTCGGTGCTCGCATTTTCTCCCCTTAGACAAATCACCACTGAAGGCGCTGAGCAGACGGCGAAATTTATTTATGAATCCTGGCATTCGTTGAGCTGCGAAAATCTTGATTCAGGAAAATAAAAATCCAGTCGGCTACAGGAGAACTTTTCTTAAATAAGATTGATTTTTATTTGTTGCGCCCCCAGACGTACGCCCAGGAACGTATGATCATCGACAGTTTTCCATCTGCGGAATAAGGCTTCAGACAAATGCTCATCTCGCGCTCGAAATTCTCGAAATCATCAAGGAGATTTCTCAAGGTTTTTCTGTAGGCACGGGCCAAGGTTAATCTCGACAAATAAGCAGAATCTGCGCGGGCCCTGAAAGTGCTGACAAACTTCTTGAGTGGTGAAAATCCCAGGACGGGAAGATTTGACTGACCCGCGACATCTGCTTTTGCACCTGCAATCTCATCCTCTTCATATTCCTTTCTCAGATTTGAATATGCTTCACCCCAGCCACCCTCGGGAAACCATTCTGAAGAGCACGTAACCAACGTACCATTTTCCCGCAAATTATTGGAAACCAAAGTGCCTACCGATTCGACCGGGAAGTGATGAATGCAGCGACCAAAAAAAATGTGGTCAACTCCGCCAGGTACAGTGAACTTCTCTTGATTCAGATCGGAAACGTAATAGCTCGCATTCGCAAACTTTGATGCGTGCTCAATCATCTCGGCGGAACCATCAACTGCATGAACATGCTTGACATGGTTCACAAGATGCTCCGTAACGTGTCCCGTACCACATCCGGCATCCATGACGTCCGAATGGCTGCCTATCTTCAAGAAATTGCATATCTCGGCAAACATGTCAGAGCTGTAAGGCACCCGGTATTTGTAGTAAGGGGCTTGTTCGGAATGATTTTTTATGGAATGGGGATTCCATACAATTGGACGTCTGGCCGGGTTGTGCATGTTTTATTTTTGCCGAGATAAATAATGAAGATGGATTTACTTTGCCCGATTACTCCGGCGTGCGTGATTTAATTTAATTGAGAAAATCATTAAAATATCCAGCGCAGGCTATGAATTTTTCAGTAATCCCGGCGCGAAAGCAAGTATTCGACGACTCGTTGGCTGAGCAAATTTTCAGCATTGGTAAAAGTTAGTGCGCCGGATCCGTTCAGTTTTAAATCTCGCTCAGGAACGTAACTGCAGTCGCTCAAAATTCTCCATCGATCATTATATCCCCGCTCTTCTATCCGGCCATGCCAGAGATGTAGTATCGGGCTGTTTACATAACTTATTCGGGCATTCATCGGGATTCGCTCAGTCTGCCATTTTAAAATATGTTCTTTATGAGCCGGCGTGTAACTGCGGTATGTAAATAACTCTTCCATGCAATCACTCACTGCTGCCATGAACAGGCTGTCTCCCCCTCCAACAATATTTGCTTCATAGTGTTTCCAGTTGAAAATCTTGTCAATGCGCACGGCGATAGCCAGTCCGGGATTTCCGCATATGCTTGGGATTGCCTGCTTTTCATAAGAATCGTTTTGTACAAGCATGGACCGATTATTCTGAAGAAATCCTTTTACAAAAGATGCGAATGTATATTCTGGGTTTATTGAAAATAATTTTTCTCGCGAAATCTCTGTATTGCTCAAGGGTGGAAGGTAATGTGCATCTGAATAGCACTGAACAATCGAAAAATTATCAAGCGCAGCATCGACATTTTCAAACCAACTTGGTTCGGAAAAAACAATATCGCAGTCAAGAAATGCAAGTTTTGAAAAGCCAAGCTCTTTCGCTCGTTGAAGTCCGATGTTCAGCAATCGTTCTTTTTGCCAGAGAATATCTCCTCCAGAAATCTGGATCAAGTAGTCGGCATCTTCCTCGCATAATTCAAAATTACCTTCTCTTGACCATTCCACTGTCATTAATTCTATGCCGAGAAAATTGCGGAAAATATCGTAATTTTTCTTTCTCAATTTTCCTCGAAATGGGTTGTAGTAACTTGTGATTGCTAATAAATCCATTTTTATTTCTAATAAGAACTTGAATTAAAATGTTCGGCAGATAAGGTAGCAACTTGCTCAATTTTTCAAAATGAATTTTCCATGCCGGAGCAAATTATTTGAGATTCAGTGTAATTCTCACCCGCAGGCGATTGAATCGCCCGGAGAATCGTGGAAGCAGATCGTTCAGGTAAGGACCATCGGGATGCATTCACTGACAAGTTGGTGCTGATAGTTTGGCTCAGCTTCTGCGGGCGGAATATAACCGATCGTCTCCATCAGTTGCCTGTGGCTGAACCGATGCACGTACTACCGCGTCGCCAGATGAATGGTGATGCTCTGGCTTCCCAAGAGGTGTGGCGATGAAGTAATTTCGCCTCGCAAGCCAATTGATCCCTGCTGCCAACGCATTACCCTAACCTCCGCTTCGACTAGCTTCGGAGAGTTCTATTCCTGCCTAGCGGGGTACTTGACGTAAAGGACCGACACATGGTCCGAGTCCGTGTCTGAGAGGTGAAACAGAGGCGCTGCGCTGAGGCTGGTGATCGTGGCGTGTCTCTGCTCTGGTGCATGCCGCCGATGAAATCAATGGGTTCGGCCAGCTTCCAGACGAGTGCCCCTTTGATTATCCAGAAGGGGAAACCGGATAAAGAACGTTGTGCCAACCCCCGGCGACGAATTGAATCCAATCGTTCCGCCCTGAGCCTCCACCATCATCTTGGCAATGGACAGTCCAAGACCTGTGCCTTTGACTTTGGCAGGGCGGTTGCCATGGTTGGCCTGAGAAAATTTCTGGAATATTTTCGGCTGGAATTCCACTGGAATGCCTATGCCCCGGTCCGTCACAGCAACTGTGACCATGCCGTTCTCGGCATGCGCCGATACCAGGACTTCGCTCTCCGGCTGGGAAAACTTGGCAGCATTCGACAGCAAATTGACCATGACCTGAATAAAGCGCTGAGGGTCGGCATGAACGGGAATCTTGTGTTCATCCATTTCAAGACGGTAGGTGACGCCGAACTGCGTCGCGAATGGTTGCGTGTCAAGTACGGCTTTCTCAACCAGCGCTCCCGCATCATGCGTTGCCATATCAAACTGCATCTGATTCCGGGATATCTTTTCGAAGTCGAGAATGTCAGACACCAGCCTGACCAGGTGTTCGCAGTTGTCCAGGCCAATGCAAAGCAGCTTGCGCTGGTTATCCGGCAACGAGCTTCCAGCGGTCTTGTCCAGAATTGCCAGCGCCCCCTTGATCGAGGTGAGGGGAGTACGCAGCTCATGGGACACCATCGACACGAAATCGGACTTCATGACTTCCACTTGCTTGAGTCTTGTCAGATCATTGAAGCTGGTAACGTAGCCTTGCAGCGCACCGTCCCGGTTCCGTAGCGGGGTAACACTCAGGGAAACCGGGAGCAGCTGGCTATCCTTTGTTATGTACTCCCATTCACGCTCCGGCGAGGCCGAGGTGGCCGTCGCAAGAATACTGTAGTCCACCTCGGCGACCTCTCCTTCGAGCTCTGCCGCCGCATGGAGCACTTCCAGTCGCTGTGGCGGCGTGAGGATGTCCAGCATCGACAACACGCCTTCTGCTTCCATCTGGTCATATCCGAGCAGCTGCTCGGCGGCTGAGTTCATCATCATGATGATGCCGCGATTATCCGTGGTGACGATGCCTGACGAACTGCTGTTGATGGTTGCGTACAGCAGGTCAAAGCTTGATGAGAGAACATTGTTGGTAATCTCGATCTGCTGTTGCATGAACTTCAATTCACTGATGTCCGTTCGCAGCGCGACGAACTGATAAATCTCGCCTGCGGCATTACGGAAGGGCACGATGGTCGTGCGCGACCAGAACAGATCACCGCCTTTGGTCTTGTTGCAGATATCTCCCGCCCAGACTTTTCCCGCCTTGATGGTCTCGTGCAGATCTCTGAAGAATTCCTGAGGGTGCTCCCCAGAATTCATCACCCGATGCGTCTTGCCTGCGATTTCCTCCAGGCTGTAGCCGCTACGCGCGCAAAATGTCTCATTCGCACTGACGATCCTGTCATGAATGTCGGTACGGCTGACCATCGCATGACAATGAATTGCATACTCAAGCGTGCTGGCCTTCGCCAGCGCCTCTTTCAAATCCTGGTGAACGGTCTGGCCGCGACGGATGAGTCGGTCGATGTAAAAAGCCGCCGCCAACATGGTCGCAATCACCATGGCGAGGAAGCCGACGCGCCAGTGGGTACGACTACGCCATGCACCCAGCTGCTCGTCAGTCGTCTCGCCAAACACGACAATCAGCGGAGAGGCCTCAATGTGGCGGAAGTTGTAGCGACGCACCTTGCCATCGAATGGCGACGGGGCGTCGACGTGGCCTGACTCGTGACGGTCAATATAGCTTGCCAAAGGACTGCGGGCAGTATGGGCATTCCCACCTACAGGGCCGGTCGCGCGGGGATGGCGCGCGAAAATCGTGCCGTCTTTATCAACCAGCAGGATGCGCGAATCCCCGCCGCGGCGAAACCGGGCGAACTGGTCCTGTATGTAATCCAGAGAGATGCCCACCACCGCGACGCCAAGGAACTCGCCGCGCAGGCCGTTGATGCGCTTGGAGAGCGGCAGGATTGAGCGTTGTGTTACCGGATGGCTGAGCGGAAGTCCTGCCCGCGTGAGTCCGTCGTCATGGTCGCGATGATGCTCGAAATCTGCTGTCTGAAGGAGCTGCAAACCCTGGGTAACGGCATCCGGGAGACTGCCAACCGGAATTCCGCCAGAATCGAGAATGGCAACGATTTCAATATCTTTGTTAACCGCTGCAATCTTTGACAGCTTGGCGCCGTACACCTGGCGTACCGTAATCGATTGATGCAATAACGGGAAATCATTGGTTAGCAGGTTCAGGACCAGATTCGCCTTGCCTACCGTCGTGCCTGTTTGATGGGCGACTGAGTCAGTTAATTCTTTTGCATCAGCAACAACTTTGTCGACTGAATGACGATAATCCCGCACCGCCATGTAGCTGGTCATGGCTATGGAGAGGGCAATCAAGGCTGCGACCACGGCAGCGAGCAGATATCGGGCGTTCATCAGCGGGTTATGTCAATGCGAGCTTCAGCAGGTTTAGCGCATGGCGAACGCCCGATCTGTCACGCTCTGTTGCCAGTCCTGCGGAAGGGCTAACGATACCGACGAATGGGCGATCTTCCCGACCTCCGGCGGCAGCAGACCGCGAACGAATGCATCCAAGGCGATGACAGGTGTCTGCCCGGATGCACGGGACTTGCCGTGCAGGGCACTCAACCCTGCCGGGGTCGTCATGCGAACGGCGCGGAGGTCATCGTCGTCGAGAGCGGAAGGCGCTTGCGTCTGAGTCATGGAAATTGACTTAGCGATAATTTTGGGACGTACCGGACATGGCTGCCCAGCGTACTGCCGTTCGCAGAAGGATGCCGCCTGATCAGGCTCGGCCATTCCGAAAGCAGAGGGTGATAAGACCGTCTTTTTGATGAATGCACGCTGCGTCTACGAGCCCGACGGCGCGACATGAATTCTGGTAAAGCACCCGTTGAAAAAAATCTAAGCCGCAGCGGCACGGTATCAGGCAAAGTCCTGAGCGCCAGACATTCCGTCCAATAAAAACACGTACATCATGTCACTACAGGTCAACAGTCGAGAGATCGGCGGCACAGAGTCGTCAGTAAACGCGCGAGACGTTCATGCTGATCCAGGCTTGATTGATTCACGCTATGCAGCCATGCGCTTGCTTGCCACGCTGGCGCTGGTCACGCTGGGCAATGGCGCGATGTATGTGCTGGCCGTCATGCTGCCGGAGGTACAGAAGGAGTTCGGCATCAGCCGCGCTGACGCATCTTTGCCCTACACCTTGATCATGATCGGCTTCGGACTCGGCGGTATCCTTTGCGGTCGCTGGGCGGATCGCTACGGCATCGCCCGGGTACTGGCGCTCGGCGCGTTCGGGTCATTCGCCGGGTTTGTTATCTCGGGGCTGGCTCCGAACATCGTTGTGTTCGCGCTTGCGCATGGCCTGCTGCTGGGCTTGCTGGCGATCGGCAGTTCTTTCGTACCGCTGATTGCGGATACCTCGCTATGGTGGAACAAGCGGCGCGGGCTGGCGGTCGGCATTGCCACCAGCGGTAACTTCCTGTCCGGGACCGTGTGGCCTCCGATCGTGCAGTGGGGAATCGTGAATTACGGATGGCGGCATACCTACATTGCACTGGGACTCGTGTGCGGGATCGGCATGGCATTGTTATGCATGCGGTTACGGCAGCGTCCGCCGGTGGTCGTTGCAGCAAAGGCGGGAGCAAGCGCCTCCCATCACGCGGGCAATCTTCCGTTTGGAATGTCGATGAGTCTGGCCCAATGGCTGCTGTTCACTGCGGCGGTTGGATGCTGCGTCGCGATGGCAATGCCTCAGGTGCATATCGTCGCGTATTGCACGGACCTTGGCTTCAATGCTGCGCGCGGCGCCGAGATGCTGTCTGTGATGCTTGGTTTCGGCATAGTCAGCCGGCTGGCATCCGGCTGGATCTCTGATCACATCGGTGGTCTGCGCACGCTCTTGCTGGGGTCTGTGCTTCAGGCCGTTGCGCTGGCACTGTTCCTGCCATTCGACAGCCTTGCATCGCTGTACGTGATCTCTGCGATGTTCGGGCTATTCCAGGGTGGCATTGTCCCTTCCTACGCGATCATTGTCCGCGAGCACTTCCCGCCCCAAGAGGCCGGCGCACGTGTTGGCATGGTCGTGCTCGGCGTGCAGATCGGGATGGCGCTTGGCGGCTGGTTGTCTGGCAAGGTGTTCGACTTAACCGGCTCCTATCACGCGGCGTTCATCAATGGCATTGGCTGGAATCTGCTGAACATCGCGATAGTCACCGTCTTGCTCCTTCGGTTGCGCGCGAAGCCCCAAGGCTGAGATCCTGTCCCGATGGGTCGTGATGCTCTGCGATCAGACCGCACGCGGCATCGCGAGATACGCATCGGCGGGCTTATCCCGGTGGATCAGCAAGCGTCGATGTGAAGTCAATGCTGATCGTCGAGCGGGATAGAAATGGGCCAAGCGGGGGAAAAGTACAGCGAGTGCCGCTGCCGGCTGATGCCTGCTACTCGACCTTCCAGCTGCCCGACTTGCCGCCATGCTTCTCCATCACGCGGATGTCGGTCATCACCATGCCCCGGTCAATGGCCTTGCACATGTCGTAGATGGTCAGCAGGCCGACCTGGACGGCGGTTAGTGCTTCCATCTCGACGCCGGTCTTGCCATGGGTCTCGACCTGGGCGTTGCACATGATGCTGCAGTCGGATTCATTGATCGTGAACTCGACCGCCACGCGGGTCAGCGCGAGCGGGTGGCACAGCGGAATCAGGTCGCTGGTCCGCTTCGCCGCCATGATGGCCGCGATGCGCGCGATGCCAAGCACATCGCCCTTTTTTGCGGTGCCGTTCATCACAACGTCGAGGGTCTGCGGCTTCATGTGGATGTAGCCGCTGGCAATGGCAACGCGGTGCGTGTCCGACTTTGCGCCAACGTCGACCATGTGCGCCTGACCGCCCTCGTCGAAATGGGTGAGACCGCCGTTATCGGTCGGGGTGGGATGGCTGTTTTTCTGGGCGCTCATGCTCGGCGTGGTTCAGTCGGGTGGGCTAGGCGAACAAATGTTGGTTGCGGGTATCATAGCACCATGAATCAACCCGTCCGCACGCGTTCATTCTCGCGCTTGCTGCGATTGTTTGCAGCAGGCGCGATCATGCTTACATCGCCGGTGCTGATGGCGCCGGCCGGCCTGCATGCGCAGGCATTGCCGAACCTGGGCGGCACCGATGGCGAAGAGCTGTCGCCGCTGATGGAGCGCAAGATCGGCGAGCAGGTGATGAACAATATCCGGCGCGATCCCGATTTCATGGATGACGCGGTCGCGCTGGATTTCCTGAACCAGTTTGGTGGCAGCCTGCTCTCGGCAACGCCGGATGCGCGCGGTGATGCCGGCTACGATTATTTCTTTTTCGCAGTGCGTGATCCGCAGCTGAATGCGTTTGCGCTGCCCGGCGGCTTCATCGGGGTCAATACCGGTCTGGTGCTGGCGGCGCAGAGCGAATCGGAACTGGCATCGGTGCTCGCGCACGAGATCGGCCATGTATCGCAGCGCCACATCGCGCGCATGGTCGGCGCGCAGAAGAAGGATGCCTTGCTGCCCATGGTCGGCTTGTTGCTGGCCGCGCTGGCTGCCCGCTCAAGCCCCGACCTTGCCGCGGCTGCGATGATGGGCGGTACCGGCCTCGCGGCGCAGCGGCAACTGAGCTTCGGGCGTGACGCCTAACGCGAAGCAGACCGCATTGGCGTCAATATTCTCAATGGCGGCGGCTTTGAGCTCAACGGTATGGTCGCCTTCTTCGGTCGCCTGCAGGCCGCCGGGCGCAATCGCAGTGATCGCGTGCCTTCCTACCTGATGACGCACCCGCTGACGACCGAGCGTATGGCCGATGTCGAGGCGCGCATCCGCAACCTGCCTTATCGACAGCGCGTCGACAGCATCGATTTTGCTTTCCTGAAGGCGCGGCTGCGCGTACTACAGGATGACACGCCGCAGGGTTGGCGCGATGCCGCCGTCGTGTTCGGCGAGCAGTTGCGGCAGGGCGCGCGTGCGCAGTCGCTGGGCGCACGCTATGGGCTGGCCATGATCGCCCTGCGCCAGCGCGACGCCGCGCGGGCGCAGGCGCTGGTCGATGAGATTCAGGCCGAAGCGCAGCGCAAGCCGGCGCTGCCACTGTCGCCGGTACTCAAGAGCCTGGATATCGAGCTGCAACTGGCCAGTGCCCGTCCGGCCGAGGCACTCGCGCTGGCCAGTGAGGGCCGCTTGCGGTTTCCGCTGTCGCGCGCGCTGTCGATGCAGTACGCGGACGCGCTGCTGGCCAATGGCAAGAAAGATCAGGCGGTCGTGTTCCTGCGCGATCAGGCGCAGCTGTACCGCCAGGATGCCGCTGTACAGCGGGCGCTGGCACGGGCCTATGCACAGGTCGGTCTGCAGGCGCAGCAGCACATTGCGCTGGCCGAATACTATGCGCTGACGGGTGCGCTGCCCGCCGCACTCGAGCAGTTGCGTATTGCGCGCACTGCGCGCGATGCGAGCTTTTATGATCAGGCCATCATCGATGCGCGTGAGCGCGAGCTGCAGGCCAGCTGGCAGGAAGTCATGAAACAGGGCAGGCCCGGGCAGCGTTGATTCCTCCGGCGCGCTCGCAAAAAACCTCGCAAGAAACCTCCCAAGATACACGCGCAGTGCCGTGACCTCGCGCTGACTGGCTGCCTACGATCTGGCCGGATGCGCATTGAAACCGAACTGCGTGCCGAGCGTCTTGCTGTTGACAGGACGTACCGTCACTTGCCGGCCGCCGGTGTCGAGCTGCAGTTCGCCCTGCATGCGTTCCAGCCAGGACAGCAGCTGCTCATCGTCGATTGGCATGCCTTCGATGCGCAGCATGCCCGCGCACTCCGCAAGATCGCGGTCATCGACCATCGCGATCCTGCCGCCGCCCTGCAGCACCAGTCTTCCGTCTTCCGTGATCCACGCTGCTTCAACCGGCGGCATGGGTTCGCCATCGTGGGTGACGAAGTCGCCCGTGGGCGTGGTACGGGCAATGTAAGGCGTCGCTTCCAGTTCCACATAGACGCGCTGCGGACCGTTCTGGAAATACCAGGCGCCATGCTCGTCGGCAGCGTAATTGCGGTAGATGAAGGCCAGCAGCGCCGGATGGCGAATCACATCGCCGGGCGCATCGGCTGCCTGAGCTGCCTCGTCGCGCATGCGGAAAGCGCCGCGCGCATCCAGCGCGAGCCAGCCGCGGCAATGCGGAACCTTCGGCCATTTGGCCATGGCTTGCCTGACGATTTCATCCATCTTCAGAAGAGGTGTGGTGACACAGGGTGATTGCGCGGGCCGGCCCGGATCAGGCCGCCTCGACGCTGTCGATCTTACTGCGTGCGTGGCCGGACACGAAGCGCACGATGCGGCGCGGCAGCCAGTCGAGCGCGCCGGGCAAGCGTCCGCTGGCGAAACCCACATGCCCGCCCTCGGCAGGATACTCGAGGATCACCGCGTCCGACGCGCTCTGCGGCAGGTGACGCGCGGGCAGGAAGGGATCGTTGCGGGCATTCAGCACCAGCGTCGGCACGCGGATGCCCTGCAGCACATGCTTCGCGCTGGCGCGGTGCCAGTAGTCATCGGTATCGCGAAAGCCGTGCAGAGGCGCGGTGACGACATTGTCGAACTCGTACAGGTTGCGTGCGGCCAGCATGCGGTCGCGGTCGAACAGTCCCGGGAACTGCGCCAGTTTGGCCACGCATTTGGGCTTCAGTGTGCGCAGGAAGCTGTGTGTGTAGACGCGGTTGAAGCCGGATGACAGCGCCGCGCCGCCGGCAGCGAGGTCGAGGGGCGCAGAGATGGCGGCGGCGGCATCGATGAATCGCGCATCCTCGCCGCGCGTGCCGAGCCAGCGCAGCAGTGCATTGCCTCCCAGCGATACCCCAACGGCATACAGTGCCGACGCGTGGCCCGCATGCGGGTGGTTAGCAATGCGTCGCAGGATCCAGTCGACTTCGTCGGCATCGCCCGAATGGTAAAAGCGTGGCGCGCGGTTCAGTTCGCCCGAGCAGCCGCGGAAGTGCGGCAGCACGCCGGTCCAGCCGAGCGCGGCCAGATGCGCGAGCATGGCGCGCGCGTAATGGCTGTCCGACGAGCCCTCGAGCCCGTGGAACATCAGCAGCAGCGGCCGGCCTGGCTGGCCGGCCACGATATCGACATCGATGAAATCGCCGTCTGGCGTATCCCAGCGCTCGCGCACCGGCGTGATGGCAGGCGGGCGGATCAGCTTGGCCGGGTAGATGGTCTGCAGATGGCCGCCCGGCAGCCAGCGGGGTGCCGAATAGTCGTCCATCCCGGTTCAGTGCAGCACGCCCTGCGAGGGCGCGGTCTGTCCGGCCGGGCGGCCGGGGGCGACCGACGCATGGTGCAGCACGATGCGCCAGCCTTGCGGTGTCTTCAGGTAGACGTTGGTGGCGACGATGTGCGCCTCCTGCCAGTCCGGATCGTCCGGTACATCGACCTCCTCGACCAGTGTGTGCACCGAACAGCTCATGTTGTGCGACACATGCAGGTGGCGCGGGCGGATGTGCACCGGGCCACGCGCGAAGATCATTTCCCAGGACGCGCGGATCGCCGCATGGCCCTGCAGGCGTGGCGCGCCGGGATGCACACAGGCGATCTCTTCGTCATCGGCCCACAGCGCCATCAGCGCGTCGAGATCGGCACGGGCAATCGCGTCGTAAAAGGCCTGCTCGGCCTCGTCGGCGCTGGCGAACAGTCGGATCGGAATGGGCATGGGAGTGTTGTCCGGATACGGCAGGAGAGGGGCGGTAGCGAAGGCCGTTCTCAGTTGGCGCGGCGCCGGGCGGGACAGCTGTCCCGGGCCCGGCCTTGCGCTGCGTTCGCCGGGTCAGTGCGCGTGCGCCGCGTGCGCGCCGGGCTTCAGGCGGTACACGGTGCCGCAGTACGGGCACTTCGCATCGCCGTTGGCGGCGAAGTCGAGGAAGACGCGCGGGTGCGAGGACCAGGCCGGCATTGCCGGATTGGGGCAGAACGCGGGCAGGTCCCTGGCGTCGAGTTCGATGGCTTGGGCTGGCTGGGTCATCGGCTGCTCCTTCGAACCGGTCAGACCTTGGTCAGCCAGTGACGGTATTTGTCGGACTTGCCGCCCACCACGTCGAAGAACAGCGACTGCAGCTTCTCGGTGACCGGGCCGCGGCTGCCGATACCGATCTGGCGGTTGTCCAGCTCTCGGATCGGCGTGATCTCGGCGGCGGTGCCGGTGAAGAAGGCTTCGTCGGCGATGTAGTCCTCGTCGCGCGTGATGCGCTTTTGCACGATCTCCAGGCCCAGGTCCTTGGCGATGTGGAACACCGTGTT
>JACCDS010034776.1_pt1 | contig 23439 bp, 15 predicted proteins | sample 7446441 | NCBI WGS metagenome assembly JACCDS01 (sample SAMN15323445, study PRJNA562643) | freshwater metagenome | isolation source: river surface water | place: USA:Blue River Watershed | collected 2017-08-17 | reverse complement strand
TTGAATGCTGCTCCACACACCTTCTTTCAAGGCGTAGCCGCTTAGGAGCATGCGGCGGGCATTAAGTCGGGCCAAAACTAGGTCAATTTGCCGAGCACTCAAGTGCATGGTTTCGGCCCGCATGGCGAGCATTCCAGGCATCAAAAGTCGTGCCTCAGTCGTGGCTTGCTGTACTGCCCGCGACGTGCCGGGCCAGGCGTCGAGGGAGAACTCCGCGCGGGCCTGACCTAGGGCGAGTTCCGGACTACCAATTCGGTGGGCCGTCACGTTGTACAGGGTGTCGAAGGACCCACTGGAGCCGAGTAAAATTTCGCACGGGAAGCGTTCAAGCGCCGCCCAAAGGGGCTCGAGCGTCACGTTCACGTGGGCGTCAATTTCGGTCCACTGGTCCGTGGTGGTGGGGTCGCTGGGCAGGAATCGCTCCGCCAACCGAGTTACCCCAAGGGGGTAGCTGGCGTACCACAGGTTTTGGCCTGCTTCGCGAACGATGAATTCGGTACTGCCACCACCGATGTCCATGATGAGGTGGCGCTCGCTCAGCTCGGGCCACGCTTGGCCGACGCCTTCGGCGATGAACGCGGCTTCTTGGTCGCCGTCGATCACGTTCACGGGCTGTCCCGTCTCGCGCTCGATGCGGTCAGCAAGGTCGGCCCCGTTGGCGGTGGACCGCATCGCCGAGGTGGCAAAGGCAAGGCTGCGCGCGGCGCCGTAGGCGCGCGCGCTCACTAAATGCTGCGCGACGGCGGCCACGGCCCGGTCGGCGGCCTCGGGGGTGATGACGCCGTCGCGCAAGCCTCCGGCGCCCAAGCGCACCGAGATCTTATCGCTAAACACCAGGGCGCCTTCGGCGCTCCGCACCAAAAGATTAAACGTATTCGTTCCGAGGTCGAGAATGGCCGTATTCATGGACTCCAACATCACCGATCAAGCCTAGGGCTTCATGCGAATCCACTTCCAGAGGTCGGCGTAGGTTGGCTTTTTGCCGTAGCTCAGGATTCCGACTCGGTAAATGCGCGCGGCCAGCCACACGGTGCCTAAAAATCCGAGGACCATGAGCGACATGCTCGCAGCCAACTCGTACCAGGGCACGCCGAAGGGCAACCGAATCATCATCGCGATGGGGGCCGAGAACGGAATAAGCGAGAGGGCCACGGCCACCGGGCCGTTGGGATTTTCGATGATGTTCGTCGACAAAATAAACGTCAGGACCAGGGGCAGCGTGAGGGGAAGCATGAACTGCTGCGTGTCGGTTTCGCTGTCGACGGCGGCGCCTACGGCGGCAAAAAGGGCTCCGTAGAACAGGTAGCCCGACAAGAAGTAGAACAGGAACATAGCGATCAGCGCCGGGAGGTTCAGGGCGTCCAGGGTGCCCAGCACCGACTGGAGTTCGCCCAGTTCTGGCGGCGTTTGGCCTGCCGCACCGAGGGCTTCGAGTTGCGCGGGGTCGGGACTGAGCAGGCCGGCTGCGCCCACCGCCGAGGCCGCGGCGGCCGTGAGGGCAATCCAGATGGCGAACTGAAGCAAGCCGACCGACGCAATACCCAGGATTTTGCCCAGCATCAGCTGAGTGGGTTTGACGCTGGTCACCAGGACTTCCACGATGCGCGAGGTTTTTTCTTCGATAACTCCGCGCATTATTTGGGCCGCATACAAGAACGTGAACATGTAGATCAGGATTCCGCTGAAAAAGCCGATTCCGGTCTTGATTTCGGTGCCCGAGGCCTCACTGCCCTCGTCGCTCAGCTCAAAGGCCTCGATGCTGGCGTCGGACTTGGCTTGGGTGACCAGCGCCGGATCGACGCCAAAGTGGCGCAGCTTGCCTTCGTAGGCGAAGCGTTCGAGCAAGCCTTCGAGTTCACTTGCCATGCCCAGTGGCGCCGTGGTTTCGGTGTAGAGTTTGGCGTTCTTGAGGCTGAATTCGGGGTCAGAATTCACCGATTCGGGCAGGTAAAGGAGGCCGTCGATGTCGTCGCGTTCGCGCACCAGGGCAATGGCTTGTTCTTCAGTGACTTCCTTGGGGTCAAAGTAGGCTAGGTTGGCGCCCTCCACGCTCGGTGTTCCCGGAAGTACGTAGCTGTGGTCCACGACAATGAGGTTGAGCTCTTCGGTTTCGCTCGACATGGCGATCAGGGTGGGTGCCACCATGAGCCCGATAAAGAGTACCGGTCCCAATATGGTCATGACCAAGAAGCTGCGCTTGCGGATGCGCGTGGTGATTTCGCGCTGGGCTACGAGTAAAAACGGTTTCATACGCCTTGAACGGTTTGGACAAACAAATCTTCGATGCTCGGCACGACCTCTTCGAACTGGTACACGGCAACCTGGGGCGCGAGCGCCGTCAGAAGGCGCGAGGCGTCGTCGAGTCCGGCGCGGAATTCCGAGGTGAAGATGCCTGATGCTTCCTGCTCGTTGCGCGTCAGCTCCACGCCCTCGGGCAGGGTGAACGAGGCGGCATGCTCCGCCCGGTAGCGCAGCACAAACCGACCAGAGCGGTGGCGGTCCTTGACGCCCTGAACGGTGCCCGAAAGCACGTTTTGCCCCTGGTTGATCAGCGCGATGTGGGTACAGAGTTCCTCGACGCTCTCCATGCGGTGGGTCGAGAAGATCAAGGTGCGGCCTTCGCGGTTCAAGCGCAGCATTTCTTCGCGGATCAGCTGGGCATTGATGGGGTCAAAGCCCGAGAAAGGCTCGTCAAAAATGAGCAGTTCGGGCTCGTGCAGTACGGTGGTGATGAACTGCACCTTTTGGGCCATTCCTTTCGACAGGTCGCTCACCTTCTTGTCCCACCAGCTCTGCAGTTCCCAGCGCTCAAACCAGGTGCGCAGGCGCTGCTTGGCGTCGGCCGCGCTCAGCCCCCGTAGCTGGGCGAGGTACATGGCTTGCTCGCCGACCTTCATGCTTTTGTAGAGTCCGCGCTCTTCGGGCAGGTAGCCGATGCGCAGGGCTGACGATGCGTCGAGCGGCGCACCAAATAGCTCAATACGGCCTTCGTCAGGAGCCAAAATTCGGTTGGCGATGCGAATAAAGGTGGTTTTCCCGGCGCCGTTGGGTCCGAGTAGTCCAAATAAGCTGCCCTGCGGAATTTCCATGTCTAGGCCGCGCAGTGCGTGGTGCGAGGCATAGCGCTTGTGCAGGCCGGTGGCGGTGAGTGCGTTCATTGGCGGGTTAGCTAGTTAGCTAGTTGGTTAGTTGGCTAGTTAGTTGCTAGTTACTGGTTGCTAGTTACTGGTTGCTAGTTACTGGTTGCTAGTTACTGGTTGCTAGTTACGGGTTGCTAGTTAGTTGCTAGTTACGGGTTGCTAGTTACGGGTTGCTAGTTACGGGTTGCTCGTTACGGGTTGCTCGTTACGGGTTGCTCGTTACGGGTTGCTCGTTACTGGTTGCTAGTTACTGGTTGCTAGTTACGGGTTGCTAGTTACGGGTAATGCCCATGATTCAAGTAACGAAATGGCTTCGTCGACCGATTTTACGTTGTCGACCACCAGGTAGCTTCGTTGGTCTTTTTGCTTCATCTGAAAGCGCTGTGGGTTGCGCTGTAGGGCCTGCAAAAATTGACCCAGCACGTGCTCGGGAATGCTAAAGTTCGCGTCGTCGGGGAAGTAGGCCATGAGCTTGCCCGACTTGATGCGGATTTTTTCCATGCCCATCGACTGGCCGAGCCAGCGGATGTTCAGCGACCGCAATAGGTTTTCGGCGGCTTTGGGCAGTGCTCCAAAGCGGTCCACCAGGCCCATGCGGTAGGCTGCTAGGGCTTCGGGGCCGGGCAGGGCGTCGAGCTCGCGGTAAATGCGCAGCCGTTCTTCGACCGAATTCACGTAGGCGTCGGGCAGCAGCAGCTCCCAGTCGGTATCGAGTTGGCATTCCTGCGTTTGGGACCACCCGCCGCGCTGGTCTTCGTACAGGTCCTTGAAGTCGGACTTTTTGAGCTCGTCGACCGCCTCTGCGAGCAGTTTTTGGTAGGTTTCAAAGCCGAGGTCGTTGATGAATCCGCTTTGTTCTGCGCCCAAAAGGTCACCGGCGCCGCGGATTTCGAGGTCGCGAAGGGCGATTTTGAAGCCAGAACCTAGGTCGCTAAATTGTTCCAGCGCCTGCAGGCGTTTGCGCGATTCCTCCGGAAGTCCGCCCAAGGGCGGCGAAACCAGGTAGCAGAAGGCCTTGCGGTTGCTGCGGCCCACGCGTCCGCGCATCTGGTGCAGGTCGCTCAGGCCAAACATGTGGGCGTCGAGGATGATGATGGTGTTGGCGTTGGGCACGTCGAGGCCGTTTTCGACAATGGTGGTGCTCACGAGCACGTCGAAGCGCGCTTCCATGAATCCGAGGATCAGGTCCTCCATCTCGTGGCCGTTCATCTGGCCGTGGCCGGTGGCGATGCGGGCGTCGGGCACCAAGCGCTGCAGCAGTCCCGCGACTTCGCTCAGGTTTTGGATGCGGTTGTTGATGACGTAGACCTGGCCACCTCGGCTGAGTTCATAGGCGATGGCGTCGCGCAGCCGTTCCTCGTTAAACCCGATCAAGTAGGTGTCGACGGGCTGGCGGTTGGGCGGCGGAGTCGTCATGACGCTTAGGTCGCGCGCCGACATCAGCGAAAACTGCAGGGTGCGCGGAATCGGCGTGGCCGACAGCGTCAAGGTGTCGACGTTGGCTTTGAGCGTTTTGAGCTTGTCTTTGGCGTTGACGCCGAATTTCTGCTCTTCGTCGATGATCATCAGGCCAAGGTCCTTGAATTTCAGGTCTTTGCCTAGAATTCGGTGGGTGCCAATGAGGATGTCGATTTTTCCGTCTTCCAGGTCGGCGAGCACCGATTTGGTCTCTTTGGCGCTGCGAGAGCGGTTGAGGTAGTCCACTCGGGCGGGCAAACCCTTTAACCGTTTGGTAAACGTTTGGAAGTGCTGGAAGGCGAGGAGGGTAGTCGGAACCAGCACGGCCACCTGCTTGCTGTCGGCCACGGCCTTGAAGGCGGCGCGTACCGCGATTTCGGTCTTGCCGAAGCCCACGTCGCCACAAATCAGCCGGTCCATCGGAATCGGGGACTCCATGTCGGCCTTGACGTCGGCGGTGGACTTCATTTGGTCGGGCGTGTCTTCGTAGGCAAACGAGGCCTCCAGCTCGTGCTGCAGGTAGCTGTCGGGGCTGTAGGAAAATCCCTTGGCTTCGCGCCGCTGCGCATAAAGTTTGATCAAGTCAAAGGCTACTTCCTTGACGCGGCGCTTGGTTTTGTTTTTCGCATTCTGCCATGCGGGGGATCCCAGCTTACTCAGTGAGGGCTCGGTGCCCTCTTTGGTGGCGTAGGGCGCAATCTTGTGAAGGCTGTGAATGCTCACGTACAAGACGTCGCTGTCGCGGTACACCAGCTTGATGGCTTCTTGCTTGACGCCGCCGACGTCAATTTTCTGCAGTCCGCCAAACTTGCCGATTCCGTGGTCGATGTGGGCCACAAAGTCACCCACTTGAAGCGAATTCAATTCCTTGAGAGTCAAGGCCTGGGCTTGCTCGTGCTGGTCGCGAATCGTGAAGCGCTGGTAGCGTTCAAACAGGTCGTGGTCCACGTAGGCGATGACCCCGGCCAAAGGATCTTCCCAGCCGCGGTGCAGGGCTCCGTCGATCCAGTTGACGGGCAGCTCGTCTCCGTGGAGGTCGTGAAGAATCGCCTTGAGTCGGTCGCGCTGCGTCGTCTGGCCACACATTACCCACAGGGCGCGCTGCGCCTGACGGTGCGCGTCGAGGGTTTGCACCAAGAGCTCAAAATTCTTGGCGAATGCGGGCTGGGCCAGGGTTTGCCACGAGGCCGAATCGCTCGGCTTGCCGTCCACCGCCACGCCGCGCTGACTCAGCTCGCGCTCCCACTCGCTGCTGCGCAAGTACAGCTCATGGGGTTCCAGGCGGCGCACGACGCTGTGAAGCCCGACAAAGGCCTCTTCGGCCAGTCGGTACACGCGGTCTAACTTCTCCAGTGCGACCTCGGGCCGCTCCACCCAAATAAGGGACTTGGCGCCGGCGTAGGCGGTCAGCGATTCGCGGCGTTCCGCGCTAGTCTTGTCTTCGACGTTCGGAACCAGGGTCATGCGTTCCACCCGCTGCAGGGTGAGCTGGTCGACCACGTCAAACGTGCGGATGCTTTCTACCTCGGAACCAAAAAACTCCAGCCGGTGCGGCTCCGGATGGGCAAACGAAAACACGTCGACGATTCCGCCCCGAACCGCAAATTGACCGGGCTTTTCGACAAAATCGACCCGCTCAAAGTGCAGTTCAAAAAGATATTCGTTCAAAAAATTGACGTCGAGGCGGGCACCCACGGCGACCTCCATGCTCCGGGCGTCAAGCTGGCCGCGGGTGATGACTTTTTCGGCCAGGGCCTCGGGGTAGGTGACTACGGCCACGGGCTGGGTTCCGCGCAGCCGATCCAGTACCTCGGCGCGCAGGCCGATGTTGGCGTTGTCGGTCTGGTCGCGGTCGGCGTAGGGGCGGCGGTACGAGTCCGGAAAAAACAGCACCGACCCCGGAGGCAGGAGCTTTTCGAGGTCGTTGAAAAAATACGCGGCCTCTTCTTTGTCGCTGCGTACCACGACAAGCGAATGCTTGAGCTCGGTCAGCGCAAGCGCGGCGACGACCGAGGGCAACGAGCCCGAAGCGCCCGAAAGGCGCTCAGGCTGCCCAGGGGCGGCGGCGGCCCATCGGCGCAAAAAATCCGCTACGCGTGGGTCGTTGCGGTAAAGGCTTAGTAGTGAACTTGGTGCGGGCACAAATAGCTTCAGCCGCGAAGAAATCCCTCGGCTTCGAGGACCATCGCGGTGGAGCCGGCAAAGTACGGCACCCGCTGGTGAAGTTCCTCAGGCTTAATGTCTAAAATGCGCTGAAAACCGTCGGTGGCCCGTCCGCCCGCCTGCTCGGCGATGAAGGCCAGCGGGTTGCACTCATACAGCAAGCGCAGCTTGCCCTTCGGGCTCTTGGTGCCGGTGGGGTAGATGTAAATTCCGCCCTTGAGCATGTTGCGGTGAAAGTCGCTGACCAGCGAACCGATGTAGCGCGACGTATAGGGCCGGTCGGTGGCCGGGTCCAGCTCTTGGCAGTACTTGATGTAGCGCTTGACGCCGTCGGGGAAGTGCACGTAGTTGCCCTCGTTGATCGAATAGATTACGCCGCGCTCCGGCATGCGAATCGACTCGTGGCTGAGCAAAAAGGTTCCCAGCGAGGGGTCTAAGGTGAATCCGTGCACGCCGTGGCCGGTCGTGTACACCAGGATGGTCGACGACCCATAGATCACGTATCCGGCGGCGACTTGGGCGCTGCCGGGCTGCAGGAAGTCCTCGAGCTGCACCGGGGTTCCGACCGGCGTGACCCGACGGTAAATGCTAAAAATGGTTCCGATCGACACGTTGACGTCGACGTTGCTCGAGCCGTCGAGCGGATCCATCGCCACCACATACTTGGCTTGGGCGTGGATGGGGTCGTTGAACGCAATAAAGTCTTCGAGCTCTTCGGAGGCGACGCCTGCAACCTCTCCGCGTTGGCGCAAGGCCTTGATAAACACATCGTTGGCATATACGTCGAGCTTCATCTGGCGCTCGCCCTGCACGTTGTCGGCGTCGGTCGCTCCGAGGATGTCGGCAATTCCGGCCTTATTGATTTCGCGGTTGACGACTTTGGCGGCCAGGCGAATGGCCGAAAGAAGGGCGGTCAGCTCCCCTTTGGCATAGGGAAACATTTCTTGGTTTTCGACCAAGTATTCGCCCAGCGTAATAGCGCGTGCTGCACTCATAGCGTGGTTATCAGGGGTTGCGGTAAAGATAGCGGAATCGCAGTACTTTCGCCCTGTGGAGGCGCATTCCGGTGAAATTATGATTCGCAAGGCCACGGCGGCCGACGTGCCGGCGGTGCTTGGCCTGGTTCGGGTGCTGGCGGACTACGAACGGGCTCCCCATGAGGTTACCCTAACCGAGGCCCAAATGCAGGCTGATGTGCACGCAGGTCATTTTGATGCGTGGCTCGCCTGGACTCCCGACCGCCAACCCGTGGGACTCGTGCTTTGCCACCGCCGCTACTCCACCTGGAAGGGGCTGACGGCCCATCTTGAAGACTTGGTGGTGCTCGAGTCGTTCCGCGGCCACGGTCTTGGCCGGCGCCTGCTCGAAGTCGCCGTGGTGTGGGCCAGGTCCATCGGGGCCCATCGCCTGCACTGGGAGGTTCTCGACTGGAATCAGCCCGCCATTGATTTTTATGAGGGTATTGGCGCCGAACTAAACCGCGACTGGATTCCCTGCCGCCTCGCAGGCGATGCCTTGACCAATTTTGAGCTACGTTATCCCCCTGTGCTGTGAGCAACTGGTCCATATTTAAGTTCGGCGGAGCTTCGGTCAAGGACCCTGAGGCCCTTCGAAACGCGGTGCGCTTAGTCCGCGAGCACGGAACGAGCCCGCTGCTCGTCGTCGTGTCGGCCATGGGCAAAACCACGAACGCCTTGGAGCGCTTCATTCAAGCGCGCGAACTTGGCGACACTGCTGCCGCGGCGACGGAGCTTGGCTCGATCAAAACCTTTCACGACGGAATGGCCGAGGCCCTCGGCGTGCTCGATGCCGAGCTTCGCGGCCAACTTGACGCCTTGTGGGCTGCGGCAGAACGCGTGGATTCCGCACAGGCCTACAATCCGCGCTACGACGCGGTGGTTTCGCTGGGCGAACTGGCTTCGTCCCGAATTTTGGCCGCCGCACTGCGCGCTGACGGACAGCACACCGCCTGGCTCGACGCCCGAAGCGTGGTGCGCACCGACGCCGTATACCGCCGCGCCACCGTGGATTGGGCTGAAACCGCAGCCTGCACCCAGCGCGCTCTGGCGGTCCCCGCCGACGTGACGGTTACTCAGGGCTTCATTGGGTCGGCGCCCGACGGAAGCACCACGACGCTCGGCCGCGAAGGCTCCGACTACAGCGCGGCTATTTTCGCCAACGTACTCAAGGCGAGCAGTCTGAGCATTTGGAAGGACGTTCCGGGCATGCTCAGCGGCGACCCCAAAGTCTTCAAAGGCGTAGTTCGCCTCGAACAGGTTCCCTACCGCGAGGCCATTGAACTGGCGTTTTATGGTGCCAGCATCATCCACCCCAAAACTATTCAGCCGCTGGAGCAGGGCGGAACCATCTTGCGCATCCGGTCCTTTGTCGACCCAGAGGCTGCGGGTACCGAGGTAGGGCCTTTTGCGGCGCTGACGCCCGAGGTTCCGTGCTGGATTCGCCACGAAAACCAGGTGCTGATCGAGGTTTCGAGCCGCGACCTAAGCTTTTTGTCAGAGGGCCACTTAAGCGAAGTCTACCGAATTTTCGCCGAGGAAGGCCTGCTCGTGCGCGCTGCCCAGCACACGGCGCTGTCGACCCGCTTTGCTGTGAACGACGACCGAGTGGCCGTTCCGCGGGCCCTCGAGCGCCTCAACGGTCCGTACCGCGCCACCGCCGAACACGGACTTCGGCTAACTACCGTGCGCCGGCCCGATGCTGACGCGGTAGCCACCCTCCTTGCGGGCGGCCCACTGCGCATGGTGTTACGAAATCATGAAGTCGCCCAGGTGCTCACCGCACCGAACTAACTTCGCTGCATGAACACGAAGCCGCTGATCTCCATTGACGAAGTACGCGGCTTTTTTGGCTGGCCCCCTGCAGCGCGCCCGCTGATTTGGCTGCTGTTCGCCCTGCTGGGCTGGCACCGCCTCAACCGTGTCTATGCCCGATACGCCGACCGACAGGGCCCTGAATTTGCTCGGGCGCTGCTCGCCTCGCGCGGCATCAAAGTGCGCTACATCCCGAGCGACTTGGACCGCATCCCTCGCCAAGGGGGCGTGATTTTTGCCGCCAACCATCCGCTCGGAGCGATGGACGGCCTTGCTCTGCTGCACACCATTGCCGCCGTTCGGCCCGACGTGCGCCTGGTGGGGAACGCGCTCCTCGAACGCATCGAGCCCCTCAGGCCCTACCTGATTGGGGTTGTGCCCTTTGAAGGCGTGCACCGCAATCCGGTCGCATCGGGCAGAGGACTGCTCGAAGCAAAATCCTGGGTAGCGCAGGGTGGGGCACTGATTATGTTTCCGGCGGGCGAAGTGTCGCGATGGACCGTTCGCCCCTGGGGAATTCACGATCGCCCCTGGCCTAAAGCGAGTGAGCGGTTTTTGCACGAGGCGGGGGTTCCGGTCATGCCAGTCGACGTAAATGCCTCACTTTCGTGGTACTTCTATCTGTTCGGAGTCTTGGGAACCTGGGTGCGCACCATTCTGCTCCCCGTAGAGGCGGTTCGTCCCCGGTGGTTCTTTAGCATCGACCTTCGGTGGGCTAAAGCAATGACACCAGAGGCTGGCCAATCGAGAACGGACTTCGCCCAAGCGATTCGGGTGCGCCGCCGCCAACTGCGCTATGTCAAACCCAAAAAGGCTCGGCGATGGAAGCTTCGGTTTTTCACACTTCGCCGGCTGGAGCCGATTGCCGCGCCCGAATCGCCTGCCCGACTCGCTGAAGAGCTCCAAGGACTTCCCGCTGATGCCTTGCTTACCCAGCACCGCGACCTTGGGGTTTATCTGGCCCAAGGCGATCGAATCCCGACGTGCATCCAAGAGCTTGGTCGGTTGCGCGAACTCACGTTTCGAGGCGTAGGCGAGGGCAGCGGCAAATCGCGCGACCTAGATCGATTTGACGCCACGTACCACCACCTTATTTTGTGGAACCATTCGGAGCAAGCCATTTGGGGAGCGTACCGTCTTGGCTATGGCCCTGAACTTTATGCACAAGGCGGAATTTCGTCGTTTTACCTCAACGGTTTCTTTCGCATTCGCCCCGAAGCGCATTCGTTTTTTGCGCAATCGCTTGAAATGGGCCGAGCCTTTGTGGTTCCAGCGGCACAACTCAAGCCGATGCCCCTCTACGTGCTTTGGAAGGGAATAGTACACGTACTGCTGCGTCATCCGGGTGAACTTCGCTACGTAGTGGGATCAGTTTCGGTGTCCAACAGCTACGCCCGACACAGCCAAGCGGTGATGCTGGGCTTTCTTCAAAAACACTTCAGGGACGCGTACTGGTCGCGGTACATCGTGCCGCGAAAGCGCTTTAGGTTACGGCTTCGCGCCCGAGATCGCGAGCTGATTTCGCTAAGTGAGCCGGCTGATCTTAAGCGCTTCGACCGACTTATTGCCGACATTGAGCCCCAGAACCTTAGGTTTCCGGTCCTTATAAAAAAGTACGTTGGGCAAAATGCCAAGGTCATCGCGTTTAACCGCGACCCTGAATTCAATACGGTAGACGCCTTAATGTATATGGATGTCAGTGACTTACCTCAAGACACCCTCAAGCCGGTACTCGACGAGCTCGAAGCCGCTCAGTCCCAAGTGTAGATCGAGTACTGCACGCCGAGGCGAAGCTGGAGCAGCACGTCGCCGCCCTCCTGACCGGGGCGTGTGAATCCTTCAAGTCGGTCGCCGGGCAGCGCTTGAATAATGCCCTCGGTGAACCACGACCAGTGCTCTCCCATGCGGTGGGTTACTCCGATTCCGCCACCGTAGGCCGCACTGTAGTTGCTGCCCTCGTGGAATTCGGTGTCGCCGGGGTAGGGAACGTTAGTGGCGTACTTCGACTGGCTAACCACACTTGAAAGCTGCGCGAACCAGTAGGGCGAAGTGGCGTTGCGCTTCCAGTAGCGCCCATACGGCAACGCGTAGTTGGTGATGCGCAGGCTCGGCTGAAGGTAGGTGGAGCGCACGTCGATGCCGGTGAAGCCGTTCACGCCTTCGGTGGACTTCGCATAAATGCTTCCGTACGTCAATCCCGCACTCACATCCAAGCGGGAATTCAGCTGAAATCCGAGGCTCAGGGCCCCGTGGCCGCGGGCTTCGCTGGCGGCGGCGGCCAAAGATCCGCCGTTGAAGTCGCCGGCATACGTGGAACTTCCGAATCCGCCCCGAAGGGTGACCGCGTGAAACGAACGTTGGGCAAACGCCGCGACGCTAAGCGTCAGGGCCAAAGCTAGGTAGGTGGTGCGCATGAGGGCGAAGATAATCACTGCGGTGGCAGCGACGAGGGGCCGCTTCACGAAAGTGCGGCATAAAAAAACCGGCCACAGGGGGCCGGTTCGCGAATGGATTAGACAGCTAATTACTTAACTGCGAGAAATTTAGTGGTCACTTGACCGTTGTTGCCATACAAAATCATGTACTGCTGGCTCTGGTCAGCGGCAGTGGTCATCCACATACCAACTTTCTTGCCGTGGAAGTACTGGCCTTGAACTACGGCAACGCCGTCTTCAGTGTAAAGGGCATACGAACCGTGGCGTTCTCCGCCGCGGTAGTAACCGTGTTCTTTGATTTGCCCGTTACTGTAGTACTTGGTGTACTCCGTGCGGTCGCCTTGTTCGGCGATCGTTACGCGTTCATTCGCGTTGGCGGTGGGTTCGGGGCGCAGGTCCTGAGCTTGAGCGATCAAGCCGGATGTCAACAGCGCCAGTGCGAGAAAAGTCTTGGTCATGGCGTCCGTATTTAGAGTTACCGTTTACGTGGGTTACGTTAACGTTACTCAAAGTTAACAAAAAATTAACATTACGCAATACCTGCGATGCGATCCACTAAAATTTGGGCCATTCGGGCAAAAGCTTGGGTGCTCCACCCTGCTATGTGAGGCGTAATCAGCACGTTAGGATGCTGAAGCATCGCGTCCCAAAATGCCGGACGCGCCGTCAATCCCTCGAGGTTGGCCGCTTCCAGGTCGACCACGTCGAGGCCAAGTCCGCGAATTTGGCCCGATTGAAGGGCGTTCCACGCGTCAGCAAGCGGCAGAATATTCCCTCGGCTCGTGTTGATTACCCAAGGCTGGCGGGCGCACTCGGCCCAGAAGCGGGCGTCGGCGTAGCCTTTTGTCTCGGGCGACAGCGGCAGGTGAAAGCTGATCACGTCGCACTCCGCTTGGATTTGGGCCAGACTGGCCTCGCCCTCAAATCCGCTTCGGTACGCGTCGTGGGCCAGTACGCGGAGTCCGAGTCCGCGCAGCAGCCGGGCAAAAGCGGGCCCGGTGTGGCCGTATCCAATGATGCCGACGGTGGCCCCGCCCAATTCCCAGCCGGTGTTGCTGCCGCGGTTCCATTGGCCAGCCTCGACTTCGCGGGCGGACCAGGCCACGCGCTTGGTCAGCCCCAAAAGCAGCCCCAGGGCGTGCTCGGCCACCGACGGGGCGTTGCCCTCGGGGGCGCTCAGGCAGGCCACCCCGCGGGCGGCTGCGGCGGCGCAGTCGATGTGTTCCATGCCGCTGCCAAAGCGGGCGATCCATTTTAGTTGGGGCGCGCGGTCCAAAAGGGCGGTGTCGACCGAAATGCGTCCGCGCAGCACCAGGCCGGTAGCGTCGGCCAACGGGAGGTCGGCCAGCGGTACCCCGTAGCAGCGGTCCAGCGTGTAGCCCAGCGCGGCCAGGCCGTCTTCAAGAAAAGGGTGGGTGGTGTCGACCAGCAGGGCCCTCATCCGAGCAGTGCGTTGGCGATGGCAAAGTAGATGCTCAGCCCCAAAATGTCGTTGGTGGTCGTGATGAACGGCCCGGTGGCCAAGGCCGGGTCAACCCCGTAGTGGTTCAGGGCCCAGGGAACGGCCGTGCCAAAAAGGCTGGCAAAAATGATCACGCTGAGCAGCGACGTGCCGACCGCGACGGCAAACATGAGGCCGTGGCCGACCGCCCAGGAATAAGCGAGAATGGCCAGCGCACACAGCAGGCCGTTGAGCAGTCCGACGCCGAGCTCGCGCGACAGCCGCTGCATCAGGGTTCCGGGCATGTTGGCGTTGGCCAGACCTTGCACGACGATGGCCGAGGACTGTACGCCGACGTTGCCGCCCATGGCGCCGATTAGGGGCATAAAAAAGGCCAGCTGGGGCAAGAGCGACAGCTCTCCCTCGTTGCGTCCGACCACGGTGGATGTTAAAATTCCGCCCACCAAGCCCACCAGCAGCCAGGGCAATCGGGCCCGCGTCATCTCAAACAGGCCGTCGCCGGCCTCCACCTCGTCCGACAGACCCGACATGAGCTGGTAGTTGCTGTCGGCCTCCTCCTGGATCACGTCGACCACGTCGTCGATGGTGATGCGCCCGAGCAGGCGCCCCATGTCGTCGACCACAGGCACGACGAAGAGGTCGTACTTTTTCATGATGCGGGCGACTTCCACTTCGTCGGTGGTCGAGGTTACCGAGCGCACGCTGCGGTCGTAGACCTCGGCAATCGGGGTGCGCGCCCCGGTCGTCAGCAGCTTTTTGAGCGAAAGCGATCCGAGTAAAATGTCGTGATCGTCGACGACGTAAACAGCGTGGACCACCTCAACTTCTTCGGCCTGGCGGCGCATTTCGCGCACGCAGCGGCTAACCGTCCAGTTTTCATTGACCTGCACGAGTTCGGTCGCCATCAGGGCGCCGGCGGTGCCCTCGGCGTGGGTCAGCAGGTCGGCCAGGTCCTTGGCGTACTCGACGTCTTCAATGTTCTGAAGAACCTCGCGCTTCTTCTCTTCAGACAGGTCGGCCATGAGGTCGGCCGCGTCGTCGGAATCAATGTTTTCAAGGACGACCTCGGCGATCTCCTTGCCGGTGAAGTTTTCGAGAATCTCCGACTGCACCTCGTCGTCGAAGTACACGAGAATGTCGGTCCAGCGTTCGGCGGGCAGCAGCTGGAGCATCGCCAGCACCTCGCGAATCTCGAGCTCTTGAGCAATTTCGGCCACGTCGGCCGAGTGCAGTCCTTCAAGCAGGTCTACGACGGCGGAATCCTGCCGCTCAGCGAGCAGGCGGCGCAGTTCAGCGCGCAGTTCGTGGGTCGTAGTCGGTGTCATGGCGCAAGGCATGGGCCAGCGCGACGAATTGGTCGACCCTCAGCTGTTCGGCCCTCAGGGCGGCTACCGATTCCAGCGCGCTTGGCGCGCTAAAGGTAAGGCTTTTCAGCGCGTTGCGCAGGGTCTTGCGCCGCTGGCCAAACGCAGTCTTCACGACCAACGCCAGGTCGCGGTAGGCCACCGCGGGCGGCTCGGCCAAGCGCTCGAGCCGAATGACGGCTGACTTGACCTTGGGCGGCGGATCAAACGCCCCCTCGGGCAAGGTGAACAGGTAGTCGCAGCGGTAGTAGGCCTGCGCCAGCACGCTGGTGATGCCGTACTCCTTGCTGCCTGGTCCGCTGCAGATGCGCACCGCCACCTCGCGCTGAAACATGCCGACCATTTCGGGAATCCGGTCGCGGCGGTCCAGCATCCAAAAAAGGATCTGCGTCGAAATGTTGTAGGGAAAGTTCCCGACCAGCGCAAAGGGCGCGTCGACCAGGTCTGCGGGTTCCTGCCAGCGCAGCAGGTCGGCGTGGTGCAGCCGGGCGCTGAGTTGCGGAAACTTGCTCTGCAGCACCGGAATACTTTCGCGGTCCAGCTCCACTGCGTGCAGGGTGAGCGGGCGCTGCAGCAGGTACTGCGTCAGCACGCCGGTTCCGGGTCCGACCTCGAGGGCCTGGCTGCAATCGGCGAGCGTCAGGGCCTCGGCGGTGCGCTGGGCGGCGCTGAGGTCCCTCAAAAAGTGCTGCCCTAGCTGTTTTTTAGCGCGGATTTCGGCCATTACGCGGTGGGGGTGAGCAGTCCGGCGCGGCGCAGCAGTGCCTCGGGCTGGGGTTGGCGGCCGCGGAAGGCCGTGTACAAATCCATGGGGTCCACGGTTCCGCCCGCTTCGAGCAGGGCGCGGAACTTGGGCGCAGCCTGAGCCGGCGCCTCGCGAAAAAACTCGTAGGCGTCGGCGTCGAGCACCTCAGCCCACTTGTAGCTGTAGTAGCCCGCGCTGTAGCCTCCGGCAAAAATGTGGCTGAAGCTGGGCGAGATGTAGCTGCCTTCCACGCTGGGCCACACGTCGACCGGGGCAAAGGCTGCGCGTTCGAGCGCCTCGAGGTCGGTGGGCGCCGTGCGGGCGTCGTGCCAGGCCATGTCCAGCAGGCCAAAACCGAGCTGGCGCACGGTCGCGAGGCCCTCCAAAAACGTTTGGCTTTGGGCAATCCGCGCCACAAGGTCGGCGGGCATTGCCTCGCCGGTGGCGTAGTGCCGCGCCCACTGCGCGAGTTCGGCCGGTTCGTAGCACCAGTTTTCCATGATTTGCGACGGGAGCTCGACAAAATCCCAGCGCACCGACGTGCCGGTGAGGCTAGCGTAGGCGCCGCGACCGAGCATTCCGTGAAGTCCGTGCCCAAATTCGTGGAACAGCGTCAGGACCTCGTTGAACGTCAGCAGGGCCGGAGCGTCGGCCGTCGGCTTGCTGAAGTTGCCCACGAGGCTCACCACCGGGCGCACCTCGCGGCCCGCGGCGTCGCGGTAGGCCGAGCGGTACGAAGTCATCCAGGCCCCGGCGCGCTTGCCCTTGCGCGGGTGCCAGTCGGTCGTGAGGTGGGCGATGAACTGCCCCTTGGCGTCCCAAACCTCCCAGGCCGCCGCGTCGGGGTGGTAGGTCGGGTTGTGGGGCGCCGGCCTGACCTCGAGGCCATAAAGCCGATTGGCCACGTCAAACGCCCACTGCTCCACGCGCTCCAGCCCAAAAAACGGCTTGGTCAGCGCGTCGTCAAAGTCGAGCACCGCCAGCTTGTAGCGCTCGGTGGCAAAGGCCACGTCCCATCGCTGCAGGTCGTTCAATCCCAGTTCGTTGGCGGCGTAGGCGCGAAGCGCCGCCGCTTCGCGGTCGGCCGCCGGCTTGGCCTTGGACTGCAGGTCTGCCAAAAACTGCGTCACCACCCCGGGCGAACTGGCCATGCGTTCGGCCAAGACGTAGTCGGCGTGGCTCGCGTAACCCAGCAGCTGCGCGCGTTCCAGGCGCTTGGCGGCCAGGTCGAGCACCCGTTGGCGGTTATCGCGGTCGTCGCCGCGGGCCCCGCGCTGGGCGTAGGCGCGCCAGAGCTGCTCGCGCAGGCTTCGGTCCTCGGCATAGGTCATGAAGGCCAGGTAGTTGGGCGCGTCGAGCGTCGCGGCGTAGCCTTTCTTAAACCCATGCTGGGCTGCGGCCTCGGCAGCCTGGTCCAAGACCCAGTCGGGCAATCCGGCGGGCGCCTCGCTCAGGTGCAGGTGCCAGGTTTCGGTGTCTTTCAGCAGGTTGTCACTGAACGTGAGCGCTTCGGTGCCCAAAAACTGGTCGAGCTCGAGCAGCTTGGCTTTTCCGGCGGAATCGAGCCGGGCGCCGTGGCGCTCAAACGCTTTAAGCGTTTTATCGTGCAGCATGTGGTCCTCGGCCGGTGCGTCGCTGGGCAAAACCACAGCGGCCACCCGGCGAAACAGCGCCTCGTTCGTCAGCGTAGCGTTGCCCAGTGCCGCCAACTTGGGCTGCACGTCGCGGGCCAGGGCCTGCAGCTCGGGCGTTGACGCGGCACTCAGGGCGTTAAACAGCAGCGTGGTCTGGGCGTCGAGCCCATAGGTCATGCGCTCCAGGGCCACGGTGACGCCTTCAAACGTCGCTGGGGCGGAGTCCGCCGCGAGCCGATCCAGTTCGGCGTAGGCCGCGGCGAGTTCGGTTTCGATGCGCGCGCCCAGCACCGACGCTTCGGGGGCCGCGGTGTCGAGGGCCGAAACATAGCCCGCCAGGTAGCCAAACGGCGCGGTGAGCGCACCCTCGGCGCACTCGGTGGCACCGGCCACAATGCCGTGGGGGTCGCCCGCCAGCCATTCGGGCCAAACGTGGTCGAGAAAGGCACGACCGAAACCTTCGGACGCGTCGGCCGGAACCTGGCTCGGAAGGTTGTCGACGGCCAATACGCCGAGGCTCCCGGGCGTGCCCAGGGCCACTTCGGTTCCGGTTCGCGGATCCCAGCCATAAAACGGGTCGTCGCCTTTGCTGGCGCGGACCGTGCACGGTACGGGCCCCGCCACGTCACACGAAATGTCGCCCACAAATTCCAAGCGGTTGGTCGCGCGCAGCACGTCGGCCGCGGTAAAAAAGGCCGGACCACCTTCGGCGTAAAAATGGCAGGGAAGGTAAACGGTTGCCACCTCGAGGTAGGGGGCCAGGGCAGAGCGGTAGCGCTCTGGGTGGGCGTGAAACTCACCGCGGTCAAACCCTCCGTCGGCGGCCCGAACGGCGTAGTGCTGCGCCTCGAGCACGGTGAAGCAAGGCCCTTCAGCACCCGCCAAAAACGCATCGGGAGCGACTTCGGCAAAACCGCCGGCTTGCAGCATTTCACGCGCTCCGTGGCCCACTCGGCCCGTGCCGGTCAGCACCACCCGGGCATCGCTGGGCCAGGCATGCTGGGCCAGTTCAGCCTTGAGTGCGGCCACACGACCCAGTGCGGCGGCGGGGGTAAAGCTCCAGGCTCCGCGCTGCAGGCCCCATCCGCGCAGGGCTTCGTACACGCCCACGAGCCCGGCGTACTCGCCAAACCCAATGAGGCGCTTGCCGTCGCGCCGCAGCAGCTCCCAGTCGACCAGGCGCACTCCGGCCTCGAGGCAGGCGCGCAGCAGGCCGCGGTTGTAGGGCTGGCCCTTGTAGGTGTGGCTGAAGAAAAAATGGGTTCCGCCCGGGACCAAGTTGGCGACGGGCACCTCTTTCACGCTCAAAATCAGTTCGGCGGTGCGAAGGTCCTCGACCAACTCACATCCGGCTTCGGCATAGGCGGCGTCGGGAATCGCGCGAACGCTACTCGGCTGTACCCAAATTCGCCAGTCGGGGTGGCGGTCTAAGAGCTCGCGGCACTGCGCCGGATTCAGCACGGCACGCTGGTCAGAAGGGGATTTTCCCTCGCGGAGTAAGCCAAGAATTCGCATGCTTCAAAGGTAACCCCGCGCAGACCTTGGTCGCCCGAGGCCCGTGAGAAAACCGAGGGGCTTAAAGGCTTGAGGTAGCGCTCGCTTCGGGAGCGGCATCGCTCGAAGGCTCGGCCGGCGCGGCGTCAAAGCGAAACGGAATTCCGCGGCGTGCGCCCACAAAACGACGCTCGTAGTAAGGCTGGCCGACCCAGTTCTCAATAAGCACCCCGCTGTGGGTGGCCGAGTGCAGCATCATGATTTTGCCGTCCTGAATGCCGACACACAAGCCGACGTGGCCGATGCTGCCGCTTCCGCGGCCTTCAAACAGCAAGAAGTCGCCCACCCGAATGCTGTCGCGGGTGATCGGAGTGCCCCAGTTGGCATACGACGAACTGCTCGCCGGCATCGTGTAGCCGTAGGCGCGAAAAAGGTGTTTTTGTAGCCCGGAACAGTCAAAACCGCCCGGATTTTGCCCGCCAGCGCGGTAGGTGTGGCCGAGCACGTCTTCGTAGCGGTCCACCAGCGCAGTCCACGACACCGTATCGCGCGGCATGCCGTCGGCGCGGCCCCACAGCAGGGTCGGCAGGGCACAGAGGGCGATGAGCAGTACACGGTTTTTCATAAAGGGGCATGAATTTACGGCCGGGCCACGTACTACGCAAAGCCTGTGCCGTAAATTCGCCGGACTATGAAAAAAGTGCTATTGATCCTCGCTGTGGCTGCTGCTGCGTTCGGCGCGGCTGCCCAAGATTTGTTTCGCGTCGGAACCAAGACCGTAACGCGCCCCGAATTCAACTACGTCTATGGCAAGAACAAAGAAGTTGGGGCCAACATTGATCCGAAAACCGAGGCAGAATACCTTCAGCTTTATGTGCAGTTCAAGCGCAAGGTGGCCTTCGCCGAGTCGCTCGGACGCGACACGATGCCGTCGTTTTTGGCCGAATACAACGGCTACTACAAGCAGCTGCTCAAGCCCTACTTGACCGACAAAAGCGTCGACGCGCGCTTGATCGACGAGGCCTATGAGCGCATGCAGTTCGACGTGCGCGCCAGCCACATCATGGTGGACTGCGCCGAAGACGCGCTTCCCGGCGACACGCTGAAGGCCTACAAGCAAATCATGGCGATCAAGGACCGCCTCAACCGCGGCGAAACGTTTGAAAACCTTGCTGCGCTGAGCACCGACACCTATTCGGCTTCGCGGGGCGGAGACCTCGGCTGGTTCACCGTGTTCGGCATGGTGTACCCGTTTGAAACGGCGGCCTACACCGCGCCGGAGGGCCAAGTGGTCGGACCCATTCGCACCCAGTTCGGCTACCACCTCATCAAGAAGACGGCCCAGCGTCCGGCGCGCAACACGATGACCGCGGCCCACATTCTGGTGCTCGATACCGAGTCTGACCCGAACCCCAACGCCGAGAAGCAGATTCGCGACGTGTATGCCAAGCTGCAGGCGGGCGAGCCGTTTGCCGCCGCCGCGCTCAAGTACAGCGAAGACCCTACGACGTCCAAGCAGGCGGGCCGTTTGGCACCGTTTGGCATCAACCAAATGCTTCCCGAGTTTGAAGACGCGGCCTTTGGCCTGACCGACGACGGCGCCTACGGCGAGCCGGTGAAGACCAAGTTGGGCTGGCACATTGTGCAGCGGGTGAACCGCAGTCCATTGCCGTCGCGTGCCGAGGCGGAGCGCCAGCTCAGCCAAAAGATTCGCCGCGACGAGCGTTCCAACGCGTCGGAGCGGGCCTACATCGAGCGCCTCAAGCGCGACTACCAGTTTGTGGCCGAAGCGCGCAACTGGGACCGCCTGCAGTCCGCACTGGAGAAGGGTAAGGGCGTTGAAAAGGCCGCTAAGGCGACGCTCTTCACCTACCGCACCGCGGTGCACCCCGAGGGACGCGTGCTGCGCGGAACCGAAGCGCTGGCCCTGCTCCGCAAGCCCCAAGAGGATAAGGTAGACCGCGCCACGTCGGCCAAGCGCCTCAACGAGTGGATCAAAGGCATCGTACTCGAGGAGGCCGAGCGCCTGCTCCCCGTCGAGAACAGCGAGTTCCGCTACCTCGCCCAGGAGTACCGCGAAGGCATTTTGGTTTTTGAACTCACCCGCGAGTACGTGTGGGACAAGGCTGCGACCGATACCGTGGGCCTCAAGGCCTTTTATGAGGCGAACCTGGCCAACTACCAGTGGCCCGAGCGCGTGACCGGTAGCGTGCTGAGCAGCAGCAACGTAGCGGCCCTCAAGAAGGCCGCCGACCTGGGCCGCCAAAACGTACCCATTTCAAAGATTGACAAGGTGATCAACGCCAAAGACGAGGTGGTCAATTTCACCGAAATAGACAAGATTGTGCTCGGCAGCGAGGGCAAAAACGCTCTGCAGCGCATGATGGCTCAGTTCACGGGCAAGGACCGCGTGAAGGGGCCGTTTGAATCGGGCGGAACCCACTACGTGCTGATTGCGGCCGAACGCCTTCCGGCCGGGCCCAAGGCCTTGAACGAGTGCCGCGGTCAGGTGATTGCCGACTACCAAAAGCACCTCGAGGCCTTGTGGATGAAGGAGCTCGAGGCCAAGTTCCCGCTGCAGATGCTGGGCGCCAACTAAGAAATTGCCGCGTTGGCGCACGAAAGGGGGCTGAATGGCCCCTTTTTTTATTGGAATATGCGCTGAATGCGGTAATTTTAGCCAAACCTTTACCCGCACGTCATGCGCTTAACCCTACCCTCTCTAGCCCTCGTGGCTTTGGTATTGGCCGCAGCCCCGCTCTCGGCCCAGTACTACTACCTTCCCAGCACCGTGAACGGAAACCCCGGCGGCATCAACACCGACTCGGAGTACCCTGTGGGCGGTGGCCTCGCCACGAGCTGGACGACGATTTCAACGGCTCCGGCCGCCACGCCGGCGTGGTCGTCGACCCAAACCTTGCCGTTTAGCTTCAACTTCAACGGCAGCGCGGTTACCCAGTACAAGGTGTCGACCTCGGGCGTTTTGACCTTCGACGTCACCGCGACCACGGCTCCGGGCTACACCAAGGCGGCCTTGCCCGACGCGAGCATTCCCAACAATTCGGTGTGCATTTGGGGCTTGGCTTCGGTCGGAACCAACGACCTCATCGTCAACAAGACCTTTGGTACGGCGCCCAACCGCCAGCACTGGGTGATGTTTTCGTCGTACGGCCAAGTGGGCAGCACCTGCTGGACCTACTGGTCGATCGTGCTCGAGGAGTCGACCAACAAAATATACATTGTTGACCAGCGCAATTCCTGCACCGGCGCCACACTTTCGCTGGGCATTCAGGTCAACAGCACCACGGCGTACTCGGTTGCGGGTTCGCCCAGTGTAGCCATTCAGGCTGGCACCGACGCGACGGCCGCCGACAACAAGTACTATGAGTTCATTCCGGGCGTTCAGCTTCAGAACAACCTCATCGCCAACTCGGTAGAGGTAGACGACTTCTTGGTGCTGGGCCAGGCTCCGTTCACCTTGAAGGCTGAGTTCCTGAACGGCGGCAGCAACGCCGTCACTAGCGCGGGCCTCAACTACAGCGTCAACGGCGGAGCTGCCGTGAGCGCCACGGTTTCGACGCTCAATGTGGCTTCTGCGGCCACGGCTACGCTCACCCACCCCCAGGCCTGGACGCCCACCGCGGTTGGTACCTACACCCTTAAGTTCTGGACCTCAAACCCCAACGGTCAGGCCGACAGCGATCCGAGCAACGACACCGCTACCAAGCAAGTGGTGGTGGTTAACAGCATCGCGGTGCGCCGCCCGCTGATCGAAGTGTTCAGTTCGTCGACTTGTGCGCCCTGTGCCCCGGCCAATACGTCGTTCAAGACGTTGATGGACCAGCAGACTGCCGGCGACTACAACTACCTGAAGTACCAAATGAGCTGGCCCGGTACCGGCGACCCCTACTACACGACGGAGGGCGGAGCCAAGCGCCAACTTTACGGCGTGAATTCGGTGCCCAACGCCCAGATTGACGGCGGCTGGAACGGCCACGCGGGCCAAATCACTCAGCCCATTTTGAACCAGTTCAAGGCGGTTCCGTCGTTCATGGACCTCGCCGGCTACTTCACGGTCGACGCCACCGCGAAAAAGGTCGACATGGTCATCAACACGACTCCGCTCGTGAGCACCAGCAAGGCGCTGTCGCTTCAGGTTGCGATTTATGAGAAGTCGACGAGCCAAAACGTGAAGTCCAACGGCGAGACCGTGTTCTACCACGTGATGAAGAAGATGGTTCCCGACCAAAACGGAACGGCGCTCACCAACCTTACCGACGGCGTGATGCAGACCCAAAATTTGTCGTACACCTTCAACGGAGCCTACACGCTTCCGGCGAACGCGACCGCCCCGGTGAACCACGCTTCAGCCCACACGGTCGAAGACTTCAACGACCTCGGCGTGATGGTGTGGATTCAAGACATGGCGACCAAAGAGATCTACCAGTCGGTGGACTTGACCGCCAGCGGTGTCGGCATGGGCGAGAACGGACTCCGTTCGGTTCGCCTCTACCCGAACCCGGCTAGCGACTTGGTGCGCGTAGACCTTCGCTCGGTTTCGGGCAACTGCACCTACCGCTTGGTGAATACCTTGGGTCAGGTGGTGGCTGCCGGAACCGCTGAGGGCGGATCAGAGCTCGTGCTCCACGTCGGTCAGTGGACCAGCGGACTCTACTTGGTTCAGGTAGAAGCCGAAGGCTCGCTGCAGACGGT
>JACCDS010340510.1_pt1 | contig 23465 bp, 13 predicted proteins | sample 7446441 | NCBI WGS metagenome assembly JACCDS01 (sample SAMN15323445, study PRJNA562643) | freshwater metagenome | isolation source: river surface water | place: USA:Blue River Watershed | collected 2017-08-17 | reverse complement strand
TTTAAACTGACTTCATCGTTAATCTCATGTGTTGATAAATATGCATGCATATCACTTACTAAATAAGGCTGTTCAATCTCTGACACCAACTCAGCTAACAAACGCTCATCACTCATCAACAATCGCTGAATAAATGGACTGCAAGCAATGGCGTGCTGGATAAATTCAGGATATTTTTCTTGGGTATTCATGCAATAAATTTCATTCAATAGACAACTAAATTAGCTCACCCAATATTAAACCCTGTTACTAGGAAAACGCTATCCCAAAACACAAGATATCGGCATTTATCAGAACATATGCATTTCAAGTCAATCAAACGCATTTCGGGTAAAATATCATTTTATTAATCGCAAGCGTCTCATGTCATCCCTACCAGAAGAAATCACTCGTCGCCGTACCTTTGCAATTATTTCCCACCCTGATGCGGGTAAAACGACGCTTACTGAAAAACTATTATGGTTTGGTGGTGCAATTCAAGTTGCCGGTGAAGTACGTGGACGCAAAGCAGCACGTCACGCGACGTCTGACTGGATGGAACTCGAAAAACAACGTGGCATTTCTGTCACCTCATCTGTGATGCAGTTCCCTTACCGTGAGCACATGATTAATTTGCTAGACACACCAGGCCACGATGATTTCTCTGAAGATACTTACCGTACTTTAACGGCAGTCGATTCGGCAGTAATGGTCATCGACTCTGTTAATGGTGTTGAGGCGCAAACCATCAAGCTACTTAATGTCTGCCGTATGCGAGACACACCTATTATTACCTTCATTAACAAACTAGACCGAGAAAGCCGCCCGCCTATCGAACTACTAGATGAAATTGAATCAACACTCGGCATGGAATGCGCACCAATGACTTGGCCTATTGGCATGGGAAAAGGTTTTCGTGGTGTTTATCACTTATATAACGATGTCGTTTCATTCTTCGATCCGCGTGCTGAAAAAGGAACGTCCGAAGTCATTGAAGGATTAAACAATCCACGCCTAGATGAATTGCTAGGTTCACAAGCAGAAGAACTTCGCATTGATATTGAATTAGTCCGTGGCGCATCCAACACATTCGACAAAGAACGCTATTTAAGTGGAAAACAAACGCCTGTGTTCTTTGGTTCGGCGATTAATAACTTTGGCGTGCAGTCTTTATTAGATGCTGTCGTTGAACTCTCTCCAGCACCACTTGCACGTAAAACATCGTCTCGTGAAGTTGCACCGGATGAAACGAAATTTTCTGGTTTTGTGTTCAAGATTCAAGCCAATATGGACCCTAAACACCGCGACCGTATCGCTTTCTTACGTGTTTGCTCAGGCCGATTTGAACGTGGCATGAAAATCAAACAAGTCGCCACAGGCAAACAGATTTCCGTCAACAACGCCATTACCTTTATGGCGCAAGATCGCACTACAATGGACGAAGCATACTCTGGTGACATTATAGGTATTCCAAACCACGGCACCATTAAACTCGGCGACACTTTCACTGAAAATGAAAACTTAAAATTCATCGGCATTCCCTCTTTTGCCCCCGAGTTTTTCCGCCGTGCACGTATTAAAAATCCAATGAAGATGAAGCAGTTGCAAATCGGACTGAAGCAGCTATCGGAAGAAGGTGCAGCACAATTATTCCGACCACTGCTATCTAATGACTTAATTTTGGGTGCAGTCGGTATTTTGCAGTTTGACGTGGTGGCACACCGTCTAGAGCACGAATACGGTGTTGACATGATATTTGAGCCCTACGACTGCCATACCGCGCGTTGGCTAAAAGGCAGCGACACTGATCTAAAAGCCATCGCTGATAAATATGGGTTTAACGTAGGACTTGATAGTGCGGATGATTATGTTTATCTCGCACCCAATCGTGTGAACTTACAAATGGCACAAGAACGTTATCCAGAAATTCAGTTTTTAGAAACGCGCGAAATTGCCTAAGCCCGTCATCAAAATTGATTGCCCCTGCGGTAGCAGTTCTCTGTATCAAGATTGCTGCGAGCCCTACCACCTAAGCTTAAGCGCACCGAATGCTGAAAAGCTAATGCGCTCACGCTACAGCGCTTACGTATTAGGTTTAGAAGATTATTTACTAAATACTTGGCATCCAAACACAAGGCCGCAACATCTCAACCTTGCCAACGACCCCACTCAATGGCTAAGGCTTGAAGTTAAGCGTTTTGAACCAAACGATGATCAAGCAATTGTCGAATTTATCGCAACGTACAAAGTGAATGGTAAAGCCGAAAAACTACATGAAACGAGTCAGTTTCGAAAAATTGCTGGTCGCTGGTTTTATATCGATGGGAAATTTGAAGAATAAGCTTGAATAACTAAGCAAACGCCTCACACAACATACTCAAAAAAGCACCTAAAACAGGCAAGACTTCTTCTTTTTCAAACGTTGCAGCATCATCAGTCCCTGCAATTACAAAAGCAATCACTGACTTATCTAAGTCTTCTCGGTAATTAGTCCAATGCTCTGCGTCAGCATTACCAATCAATTGAAATTTACGCATCCCAGACTCAACAATATCCGCCAACTCCTCAGGAGTAAGTTCTGCAAAAAGTGATTTTGCAATCACAATCGCATCTTGCTCTAAATCAGAAACGATATTTTCTGAACCCAAGGGCAATACCAAATAGGCGTATACCATCATGGCAAATGCCTGATAAACACTTAACATATCAAAATTGTCATATCGCTCATCCGCTGGCAAGCGCCCTGCTTCTTTAATCGCACGGAAAGTGATATAGCAAGACAGGTAGGTTGCGGCTTCTACCGGTGGATAATCTTCCAAATTGCTACTTGGCAAGGCATCTTGATCATGACGCGATTCCGCCAAACAAAGTGCGTGTAATAAACTTAAGCTTTTTGAATATTCCGTTGTCATCTCAGTCTCTATCTCATCAATATTTATTGTATTACCGGCAAAGCTTCCAGCACTTCATGTAATTCCAACCATCGTAATTCAGCAGTTTCTAACAACTGTGTTAATTCAGCCTGGCGTTTGAGCAAGTTTTGCAATATGGATTTATCGCTTTGTGTATATAAATCAGCATCCGCTAGCTGATGATCAATTTCCGTTTTTTCTTGCTCCCATTTCGCCATATTCGCTTCTATCTGCTCAACTTCTTTGAGCAAAGGCCTGCGCTCAGCAATTCTTGCTTGGCGTTCAGCTTTAGTCTGCGCCCTGTCTACTTTATTGGCTGAAACAGGCGATGTCACATCTAGCTCGAATTTTTGTTTATCAGCAATTTTTTGTTGGTTAAGCCAATCTTTATAATCATCTAAGTCACCATCAAAAACTTCTGCTCTCCCATCAGCCACCAACATAAATTTATCGCAAGTAGACCGTAACATCGCACGATCATGAGAAACAATCACTACACCGCCTTGGTATTCTTGCAAAGCAACGGTGAGTGCATGGCGCATTTCAAGATCCAAATGGTTAGTTGGTTCATCGAGTAAAAGTAAATTAGGACGAGTCCAAATCAGCAAAGCTAATGCTAATCTTGATTTCTCACCTCCCGAGAAAGGACCACAGGGACTACTTGCCATATCCCCTTTAAAATCAAAACCACCCAAATAGTTTCTATGCTCTTGCTCACGGGTCTGCGGATCCAGCTTTTGCATATGCTGTAACGGCGATTCATCCAATCTTAATTGCTCAAGTTGATGCTGAGCAAAATAACCAATGCTTAAATCCTTGCCTTCTACGCGCTTACCAGATTTCATGGCAAGCTCACCGGCCAACAACTTAATTAAAGTCGACTTACCTGCGCCATTACGTCCCAACAAACCTAATCGCTCACCTGGGCGCAAAGCCAGTTCTATCTTACTTAAAATAGTCGTGTCGCCATAACCAACGCTTACATCATCAAGGACCAATAGCGGATCTGGCACATTTTGCATTTCTCTAAAACTAAAATCGAAGGGCGTATCAATATGCGCAGCTGAAATCATTTCCATACGCTCCAGCGCTTTAATACGGCTTTGCGCTTGACGTGCTTTAGTTGCTTTGGCTCGAAAACGTTCGATGTAACTTTGCAAATGCGCAACATTGCGCTGTTGTCTTTCATACATAGATTGTTGTTGCGCTAAGCGTTCTGCACGCTGACGCTCAAAATCAGAGTAGCCACCTTTGTAAAGGGTTAAGCGTTGTTGTTCAATATGGGCAATATGATTAACAATCGCATCCAAAAAATCTCTATCATGAGAGATCAAAACTAGAGTTCCACGATAGTCTTTAAGCCAACTTTCCAACCAAATCACAGCATCTAAATCTAAATGATTTGTCGGCTCATCAAGTAAAAGCAAATCAGAACGACACATCAATGCACGCGCTAAATTCAATCTAACACGCCAACCACCAGAGAAATCTGAAACAGGACGATCTAAGTCAGCATTTTTAAAACCCAGACCATCAAGTAATTCAGCTGCTCTGGCTCTGGCTGAATAGCCGCCAATCTCACTAAACCGCGCATGAAGCTCGCCAATTTTTTCACCTTGATGATTTGCCTCAGCTTCCACCAAAGCTTTTTCAATAGCACGCAACTCAACATCACCATCTAAAGTAAATTCAATCGCGGCTTGCGATAAAGCTGGGGTCTCTTGTGCAACATGAGCAATCACCCAATTAGGCGGCATTTCTAGATCACCATGTTCAGACTGCAGTTCGCCACGCAACATCGCAAATAAGCTGGACTTGCCCGCACCATTAGCACCAGTCAAACCAACCTTATGGCCTGGATGCAACTGAAATGAAGCACCCTCAATGAGAACTTTAACGCCTCGCACCAAGGTGAGATTTTTAAATTGAATCAAATCAAACTTTCCAAATAACGAATGCTCATCTAGCAATCGCCAACAAAATCAAATAAAGCCGCTATTCTAAAGCATCCATCTACACTACATCTATTTCTAAATGTAATAGTTTCTAAGCTGGCGATGCCTGTCTTTAGTAGTGCTGGATATAGTAGAATGTACTTATTACAGTCGACACCTAAAATGCTCGATCAAAACTAAGCTTCATCAGAAAAATTATGGTCAGAAAATCTCTATATTGGATGTACAAAGTCTCGCTATATAGCGTATGGCTTTTTATCGTCTTAATGTCTGGATCCATCATTGGCATGCGTTATTTTGTTCTGCCAAATATTGATCATTACAAACCCAAAATCATCGCCGAAGTTTCAAATGCACTAGGTCAAAAATTCACTGTAGATGAAATTAAAGCAAACTGGGACGGCTTAAACCCTCGTATTGAACTTCGCAATATTAATATTTATGATGCCGAGAATCGTGTGGCTTTGAATTTATCACACGTTGAAACAAGCTTATCATGGCTGAGCATTCCACTCTTAGAACCTCGATTCTCTGCAGTCAATATTTACAAGCCCGAACTTATTATTCGTCGTGAAACTGATGGCACTGTTTATATCGCTGGCGTTTCCATGAGTGGCCCATCACAAACTGCTTTTCCTAATTGGCTGCTAAGACAAGCAGAAGTAAATGTATTAGATGCAAATATCGTCTGGCAAGATGACTTGCGAGGCGCACCTTCGTTAAATTTAAGTCACCTTAATCTTTCAATAGAAAACCCAGCATGGGATAGCATACGCGGTCACCATCGCTTCAGTTTTAACGCAACACCATCTGCCGCATCATCAAAGCCAATTGATATACGCGGTAATGTTTATGGGAAAGATGTAGGCCAACTAAATAATTGGCGCGGCGCGCTATATGCACGTATCGAAGGCACAGATATTTCTGCCTGGCGTCAATGGGTTGACTATCCATTTGATCTGCGCGAAGGTCAAGGTGCCGCAAGATTGTGGCTAGATTTTGAAGATGGCCAAATTGATAAAATAACCGGTGATGTTGCTTTTGATAATGTCGTTACTAGATTAAATTTCAAGAACGAAGAAAGTCATTTCAATCGTTTAGCAGGAAGATTAAAGTGGATACGACATAGGGATGGCCAGCAGTTTGTGGGGCAGCATTTAAAAATTAATACGCCAGATGATCTCAATATGGAAAATGGTAACTTTTCTGTACGTGAAAGAAACACTAAAGATGCACAATGGCTAGAAGGTAATGTTGAACTTGATGAGATTCAATTGGAAGCCATTAACAAACTTACACCTTACTTCCCTATTCCCAGTCAAAGCACTCAAATACTTGCCGAGGTTCAACCCCAAGGGAAATTAAACAGCCTAACAATGTCTTGGAAAAACAACCAGGACGTTATCAGTGAATATGCTTTAAAAGCCAATTTTAGCGAATTGGGAATGCAGGCTTATGCCAAATACCAATTGCCTGGCTTTCAGAATTTAAAAGGCAGTTTGGATATTAATGAAAGTAACGGCAAGGTTCTGTTTGATACCCATAAATCCACACTCAATTTAGTTGGCGTATTACGCTGGCCTATTCCTATTGAAAAAATTCAGGGAAAAATTTCTTGGCGGACTGATAAAAACAAACTCAACATTCATGCCTCACAACTTAAAATCAAAACACCTGATATTGAAGGGATGATTGACGGAAACATCGCAGCTTCTAATATGCAAGATGCCTACATTGATTTAACTGGTCATTTTGATCATACCAATTTAAAAAATACTAAGCTTTATCTACCAACGATTCTTAGTAAAGAGACGTTGGATTGGATAGATACATCCATCCTCGATGGCGAAGTATCTGACGCAAACTTAACCTTCAAGGGAAAATTAAGTGATTTCCCTTATAACAATAAAAAAGGGATTTTTAGGGTAACGGCAAAAGCATCAAATATGCTACTCGATCACAGCACTGGCTGGCCTAAAATTGAAGGTATTAATTTAAACATGTTAGTTGAAGGCAAACGCATGGAAATTAATGCTAATGCTGGCCAATCATTTGGCAACAGAATAATCAGGGCTAAAATCAGCATTCCTGATTTAGAAGAAGCAGAAACAAAACTCGACATTGTTGGTGAAGCACAAGGATTAGTCAGTGATAGTGTTAAATATGTCAATGCATCCCCTATTGCAAAAATTACAGGCGGCTTCACAGAGCATTTAAAAACATCAGGAAATGGCGTACTGAATCTAAATCTCCATATCCCGCTTTACCATCTTGATCAAAGCAAAATTAAAGGGGTCTACTCCATTAACAACGGCAGCATGTCATCAGAAATTATTCCTGAAATTACAAAAATTAATGGTAGCCTCAACTTCACCGATAGTAATGTCAGCCTTCAAAATGTGAATGCTTTTGTATTTGATGGGCCAGCAACATTTAACATCAACACAGACAAGTCGCATGCTATTCATATAAACGCACAAGGCCGTTTAACAGATACTGGCCTTAGGAAATCATTAAATGCATTTCCTTATTCAGTAACAGGCAGCACTGATTGGTTTGCAAAAGCACATATTCAAGACAAAAAAACTGATTTCAGCATTGGTTCAAACTTAATTGGGATTACTTCAAAATTACCATTGCCGCTAGCAAAAACTGCGGAAGAATCAATGCCGTTTTTACTTGAGAAAAAATCCACTTCAAACACGCAGGACATCATCAAAGCAAGTTTAGGGAATTCGATTGCAGCAAAAATTGCAATGACTAATCAAAATGGAATGAGCAAGATTGATCGTGGAGAAATAGGTATAAATGCCTTGCCAGAGTTAGGCGCAAGAAAAGGTTTAGCTATTAAAGGCATATTTACAGAATTAGATATGGATGAGTGGATCAGTCAAACAAATAAATACTCATCTTCAAATAACGCTAACAATTTTCTAATTAACCAAGTCGACTTAAGCGCTGATCGTTTTGAATTATTTGATAAGCGTATCAACAGTCTAAAACTTAAAGCAAAATTAATCGATAACAAATGGATGATGAACGTTAATAGTGATGAGGTCACTGGTGATATTAAGTGGAACAAAGAAGGGCAAGGCAAACTTACCGCGAATCTAAGCACCTTATTAATTCCCGTAAGTACATCGGAGCCCTCAAAAACTGCTGTAGGTCAGGTCAAACAACTAGACATCACCTACCCTGCACTAGACATCAATGCCGAAAGCTTTGAAATTGGTAAAAAGAAATTTGGTAGATTAGAACTACAAGCTCAAGAACAATCAGGTAGCTGGGTGATAGAAAAGTTACGTATTAGCAATCCAGATAGCGTCCTTAATGCAAATGGTGAGTGGAATAACTGGAAACGTAGGCCAAATACTTTATTACGCTTTAATTGGGAAATTGACGATATGGGCAAATCACTCAAGCGACTCAATTATCCAGACATTATCAAGGCAGGTTCAGCGAATATCACTGGACAACTTCGCTGGGCTGGCAGCCCCCATGAATTCGACATTCCCAACTTGTCAGGTTCATTAAAATTAGATGCTAAAAAAGGTCAGATCTTACAGGTTGAGCCTGGCGTTGGACGCTTATTTAGCGTTATCAGCTTGCAAAATCTACCCAGACGACTAACTTTAGACTTTAAAGATTTATTTAGCAGGGGCTTCATTTTCGACAAAATTACTGCAGATGTAAAAATAGAACAAGGCATTATGCGTAGCGACAACTTCAAAATGGAAGGCCCAACTGCACGTGTTGAAATCAAAGGCGAAACGGATCTAGATAAAGAAACTCAGCATCTGTATGTAAAAGCTACCCCATTTATCAGTGATACATTATCTTTAGCTGCATTTGCAGGTGGCCCAGCTGTTGGTGCCGCAGCTTATATTGCCCAAAAAATCCTAAAAGACCCACTTAATAAAATCGCTGAAACCGAGTACGAAATTGTTGGCACTTGGAGCGACCCTCAGGAAAAAGGCAGCCCTTCAAAGCTTTCTATCCCAGGTAGCTCATTATTCACAAAATAAATAGATTTAACAAAACTCCCAAATCAATTGTAGAATTGATAAAAACATCACTGGGAATAGTGTTGATCGCGTTAATACCAATAAAAAATAAAAAAACTGGATGAGTCATCATGGCGATTAAATCTATCGATAAAACTAAAAAACCTAGCGCGACGCCATCAATTAATGCCGGCATTGTTAAAGTGGCTGGTATACAAATGGCTTCTGGCCCAAACGTTGCAGCCAACTTAAGTGAAGCTGAACAACTGATTGAAATTGCCGTTGATCAAGGTGCAAAACTTATTGTACTTCCTGAATACTTTGCCATCATGGGTCTTAAAGATACTGATAAGGTAGAAGTTGCTGAAAAAGAAGGCGATGGTCCAATACAACACTTTTTATATGAGTTAGCGAAAAAACATGATGTTTGGATTATTGCAGGTTCGATTCCATTGCAAGCAAAGCTTGCTGGCAAAGTAAGAAACGCTTGTTTGGTTTATGACAACGCAGGCAGAGTCGTTGCACGTTACGACAAAATCCATTTATTCGGTCTAGATTTAGGTAATGAACGTTATCACGAAGAAAAAACCATTGAAGCTGGTAATCAAGTCACCGTCGTAGAAACCCCTTTCGGCAAAATCGGTTTATCCATTTGCTACGATTTACGCTTTCCAGAATTATTCCGTGCCATGGGGGAAGTCGACATCATTGCAATTCCTGCAGCGTTCACTGAAACAACTGGCAAAGCACATTGGGAAACACTTGTTCGTGCTCGCGCTATTGAAAACCTTAGTTACGTCGTTACATCAGCGCAAGGCGGTTATCACACCTCTGGACGCGAAACCCATGGCAACAGTATGATTGTTGATCCCTGGGGTGTCGTGCTAGATCGATTACCTCGCGGCTCCGGTGTTGTAATGGCCTCTATTAATCGCGATTATCAAGCAAGTCTACGTAAAAGCCTACCAGCGCTGAAACACCGAACAATTCTAAAATAATAAAGACTAAATTCATGAAATACCTTAGCGGGGCTTAGTCACGCTTCTGCTATATTGAACCTGTGCATGAAGCCACGTCATTTTGAAAGTAAGACATGAAAGCAACTGATACATCATCCAACGCAGTAAGCCATTTTGATACGGCAACTGAGACTTTGCTTAATCCATCCAATTTGGATTTACCTGCATTACAAAACGTGCTTGGCAACATCATGTCGCACAAAGTCGATTATGCAGATTTGTACTTCCAATATAGCCGCGCAGAAAGCTGGGGGCTAGAGGAAGGTCAAGTCAAGTCAGGTAACTTTAGTATTGATCAAGGTGTAGGTGTTCGCGCTGTTAGTGGTGAAAAAACTGCTTTCGCTTATTCTGATGACATTAACTTACCTGCCTTACAACAAGCAGCAAATGCGACCAAAGCAATTGCAGATGCGGGACAAGAACGCACAGCACCAGCAATCGAACGAATTTCAGCGCCTCAACTTTATATTCCACAAGACCCCATTGCTTCATTAAGTGCTGACGCAAAAGTTAAGCTACTAGAACGCTTGGAAAGCTTTGCACGAAAAATCGACCCCAGAATCACTCAAGTCATGGCGAATATTGCTGGGGAATATGAAGTGGTGATGGTGGCACGACATGATGGCCTCATGGCCGCAGATGTTCGTCCATTAGTTCGTTTATCAATCAATGTGATTGCGGAAAGTAATGGCCGTAGAGAACAAGGTTCAGCCGGTGGCGGAGGTCGTTTCGATTACGCTTATTTCTCTGATGAAGTATTACAAGATTATGCAGCAAAAGCCGTACACCAAGCTCTAGTTAATTTAGATGCACGACCTGCACCTGCAGGCAACATGACAGTAGTGCTTGGTGCTGGTTGGCCAGGGATTTTATTACATGAGGCAATTGGTCACGGTTTAGAAGGTGACTTCAACCGAAAAGGTAGTTCAGCCTTTGCAGGGAAAATCGGGCAACGTGTTGCATCAAAAGGCGTGACGGTAGTGGATGACGGCACTATTAGTAATCGCCGTGGCTCTCTTAATATTGATGACGAAGGCAATCCAACAGAACGTACGGTACTTATTGAAGATGGCATCTTACGTGGCTACATTCAGGATAGTTTAAATAGTCGTTTAATGGGCATGCCACTCACAGGCAATGCAAGACGTGAGTCTTACGCGCACATCCCCATGCCTCGCATGACCAACACCTATATGCTTAATGGCGATATGCCACCTGAAGAAATTATTAGATCAGTTAAAAAAGGCTTATACGCTGCAAATTTTGGCGGCGGACAAGTGGATATCACCAGCGGTAAATTCGTGTTTAGTGCAGCCGAAGCTTACATGATTGAAGATGGTAAAATTACCTACCCAGTAAAAGGTGCCACATTGATTGGTAATGGTCCTGATGTGCTAACACGCGTTTCCATGATAGGTAATGATATGAATCTAGATCCTGGTGTAGGCACTTGCGGCAAAGAAGGTCAAAGCGTACCTGTTGGTGTCGGTCAACCAACATTACGTATTGACGGCCTCACAGTTGGCGGCACAGTTTAAGGCACGAAACCTTGTGCCAAACGCGTATAATACGCAGTCTTAATTTTTAAGTAGCGACCCCACATCTCATGCAGTTAACTATCGCTGTGCCAGCCAATGGCGCTCTCAATCGCCAAGATGCTTTAGCGCACGGCTTAGATAGTTTTGCACTGGCTCAGCTTGCCTTAGAAATTAAAGCGAGTAAACGTAAAGCACCGCTAGCGATCATTACTGCGAATGCATTTGAAGCACAGCGCTTGCTTGAAGAGTTACCTTGGTTTGCACCAAGCTTGGTGGTTAATCTACTACCAGATTGGGAAACGCTCCCTTACGATCATTTTTCACCCCATCCAGACTTAATCTCTGAGCGTTTATCAACGCTTTATCAAATCACTCAAAATCAATGTGATGTAGTGATTGTGCCAGTTGGCACTGCTCTAATTAAATTACCACCTATCGCATACTTGGCTGCTAACACGTTCATGCTTAAAAAAGGTCAGAAACTAGACCTAGAAGCCATGCGTAAACAATGTGCTGAGGCCGGTTACCATCATGTGAGCCAAGTAGTTAGCCCAGGCGAATTCAGCGTGCGTGGTGGCTTAGTCGACTTATTCCCTATGGGAAGCGCCCTGCCGTTTCGCTTAGATTTATTTGATGACGAAATTGAAACCATACGTACTTTCGACGTTGATACACAACGCAGCCTTTATCCTGTCCCTGAAATTCGATTATTACCAGCGCGTGAGTTTCCACTAGATGACAATGGGATGGCGCGTTTCAGGCAGAATTTTCGAGAAACATTTGAAGGTGATCCTTCACGCAGTCGAATCTATAAAGAAGTCAGCAAAGGTGTTGCTAGCGGTGGTATTGAATGGTACTTGCCACTCTTTTTTGAGAGCACAGCAACGCTTTTAGATTATCTTCCAAAAGATACCGTACTTTGTTTGCATGGCAACTTAGATATTGCTGCACAACATTTCTGGTTTGAAGCGCAATCTCGCTATCGCTTACTTGCACACGACGTCGAGCGTCCAATCGTTCAACCTGAAACCTTGCTCATCAAAGCAGATGAGTTCTTTGGACAAACACATCAATACGCTCGTATTAGCTTAACAACAGAAAATACCTTAAACGGCTTACCTGAACTCGACATCGAGCGACGTGCTGATCACCCTTTGCATAAGCTACAAACTTTCATAGCAGGCTTTAAAGGTCGCACGCTGATTGCTGCGGAAAGTCTAGGTCGTCGAGAAACCATCTTACAACTCTTAAACGATCAAGGGATTAAGCCAGCCCTTTGTGAAAACTGGGAAGACTTCAACACTAGCGCTGAAAAACTGATGTTAGGGGTGACCAACCTACATGCAGGCTTCACCAAAGATGATGTCGCCATCATCACCGAAGCAGAACTGTATGCAGCAACTGTGCGGCAACAACGCCGACGTGATAAAGATAAAGCACGCAGTACTGAAGGGATGCTCAAAGACCTTTCAGAGCTACGCGAAAATGATCCCGTTGTTCATGAACAACATGGTGTAGGACGTTACCGTGGCCTGATCAGCCTAGATTTCGGCGAAGGTGAAAACGAATTTCTACTATTGGAATATGCAGGCGACGATAAGTTGTATGTTCCCGTCTCGCAGTTATTTTTGATTTCGCGCTACTCTGGTGGCCCACCAGAGTCTGCACCGCTTCACCGATTAGGCTCCGGCAATTGGGAAAAGGCAAAGAAAAAAGCACTCAAACAAATTCGAGACACTGCTGCTGAGCTGCTCAATCTATATGCACAAAGGGCTGCGCGCAAAGGTCATGCTTTTACCTTAAGTCTGCATGACTATGAAACTTTTGCAGAAGGTTTCCCTTTCGAGGAAACACCAGACCAACTATCTGCCATTGAAGCAGTCATTAGCGATATGCAATCAGGCCGACCAATGGACCGTTTGGTCTGTGGCGATGTTGGTTTTGGTAAAACTGAAGTAGCGTTACGCGCGGCATTTGTAGCAGTAATGGGTGGCCGTCAAGTAGCCGTTCTCGTTCCAACCACCCTACTTGCTGAACAACATTATCAAAACTTTAGTGATCGATTTGCTGAATGGCCGATTAAGGTAGCTGAAATTTCTCGCTTCCGCACTGCTAAAGAGCAAGCTGAGGCGCTTAAGGGTTTAGCTGATGGAAGCATCGATATCATTATCGGCACGCATCGTTTAATCTCAAAAGACGTGAAGTTTGATAATTTAGGCTTAGTCATACTGGATGAAGAGCACCGCTTTGGTGTGCGTCAAAAAGAACAGCTAAAAGCACTGCGAGCTGAAGTCGACGTATTAACTCTCACTGCCACGCCAATTCCACGTACGCTTAGCATGGCGATGGAAGGCTTGCGTGAGTTTAGTGTGATTACTACGCCACCACAAAAACGCTTAGCGATTAAAACCTTTGCAACCGATTACTCCGAAGGGATTATTCGCGAAGCTGCAATGCGCGAATTTAAACGTGGCGGCCAAGTCTATTTCTTACATAACGAAGTGGATACCATCCACTCCATGCGCGAAAAGCTAGAGCGCATTTTGCCAGAAGCACGCATTAGTATTGCCCACGGTCAATTGCGCGAACGTGAGCTAGAACACGTCATGCGTGACTTTTATCACCAGCGCTCCAACCTATTACTTTGTACTACCATCATTGAAACTGGTATCGATGTACCAACTGCCAATACCATTATCATGAACCGTGCTGATATGTTTGGTCTGGCCCAACTACACCAATTGCGTGGTCGCGTAGGCCGTTCTCATCATCAAGCTTATGCTTATCTGCTGACTGAGCCTAATCGTAAAATTACCCCACAAGCGCAAAAGCGTTTGGATGCAATTCAGTTACTAGAAGACTTAGGCGCTGGTTTTCATCTTGCTATGCACGATTTAGAAATCCGTGGTGCGGGGGAGTTACTGGGAGATTCACAAAGTGGCGAGATGCAAGAGATTGGCTTTCATCTTTACTCCGAAATGTTATCGCATGCTGTAAAACGCCTCAAAGATGGCAAAGAGCCCGATTTATCTTCACCGCTAGGCGTTACAACAGAAATCAACTTACATACCCCAGCCTTGCTCACCAACGAATACTGTCCTGATGTGCATGAACGTTTAGTCCTCTATAAACGTCTCGCCAACTGCATCAACGATGATGAACTCGACACCATGCAAGAAGAGCTGATTGATCGTTTTGGCTTATTGCCCGAGCAAGGTGAAGCATTAATGGCGTGTCATCGTTTACGTGTCGCTGCAAAATCTCTCGGGATTATTAAAATCGATGCGAGTGATAGCGCGATTCAGCTACAATTTAGCCAACATGCGGATCTAGATCCGACCAAACTGATTGCTTTACTACAACGTGATCGTCGTTGTCGAATGAATGGCCCAGATAAATTTCGAATTACTGTTGCTTATGGAGATATTAGCCATCGTGCCGATTTCATCAAAAACATTATGAAAGAACTCATCTAATGTTAGAAAAAATCATCGCTATTTTAGCCACTTGGATTATGGGTGTGATTTCCACCATGGGATATGGGGGTGTCGTGCTTCTAATGGCAATTGAATCAGCCTGCATCCCACTCCCTTCGGAGATCATAATGCCCTTTGCAGGATTTTTAGTTTTCAAGGGTGAAATGGTGTTATGGATGGTTGCTGTTGCAGGCGCTTTAGGCTGTGTTGTTGGTTCTATTCCAGCCTATTATCTTGGCATGTATGGTGGCAGACCATTGGTTGAAAAATATGGGAAATGGGTACTCATTTCACATAAAGATTTGAAGTGGGCGGATCACGCATTTGAAAAACACGGCGATATTATTATCTTTATTGGCCGTTTATTACCGGCAGTACGTACATTCATTGCATTCCCTGCGGGCGTGGCTCGCATGCATATGGGGAAGTTTATCCTTTATACCTTTGTCGGCTCATTGATTTGGTGTTACCTACTTGCCTTCGCAGGCTTCAAGATGGGCGAACATTGGGAAAGTCTTAAGGTTTATTTCCACGAATTCCATTACGTCATTGCGGGCGCTGGTTTGATTTTTGTCGTCTGGTACCTAAAAAGACACTTTAAACACTAGATGTCTACAAAATCACAAGCTTGCCTATACTCACAAAGTAAACTGCAAGTTTGATTTCCAAGCCATCATCCGCAAATAAAGCACCATATTGCTCAAGCTGTTGACGATATTGTTCAGCCGCTAACTTCAAGCCATCATCATCAAGGCTAAAGTCTATCGCAATCGTTTTGTAATCCAGAATCCAGCGAATGCCATTTTCAACAAACGTACGATCAATCACCCGCTTCTGAATGACTAAGTTATCAATTTGGCTTTCAATCTGCAGCTCACTTTGTGCACCTTCATGCGCCTGTAAAGCCCACCGTCCCTGCTCACTTTCCAGCGTCTTTTTAAGCAGACTAATGGTATGTGTTGCGCCTTTTGTCGCAGCTAAGCTCGTGTGGCCTTGTTGAGTGAGCCAGCGAATCATTGCCATCTTTAATGTTTCAAGTCGATCAAGCGACCAAGCATCCAAACCCTGTTGCGCCATTAATTCTAAATAACGATGCACCAGAGTGCCTACACTTGCCTCTAAAGAGATTGCTACTTCAGCTTCAGCTGATTTCACCCTACTTTGCTGAATTTCATAGCGCACTTGTTCCGCTTGTAAAACATCAGGAATATGCGGCGCGTTCAGACGCACTAACTGCGGCACAAAATCTTCTAACTTAGCACTTAAACGACGCTCATTCGAAGCCGAAGGCTCAGATTGATTAAGTGTTAATTTATCCTCAGCAAATTCACCCGCCACCACAGGCCAAAGCATTTCCAAGAACGTATTCTTTTTAGGCTGTAACTCACCATTTTTATTCGGCTTCACCGCCCCCAGAAGATGCAAACATCGCTCAGCACGGGTCACAGCAACATAAAGCACACGCGCATCTTCATAAGCGGCACGCTGCTTTTCTAGCGATTTCATATAATTGTAAATACCTTGTTGATTGGCTTTATTTTTACCTTTAGGTGGCATCGTTGCTACCACTAAATCTACATCCGCTACATCGCCACCAAAGCCTTCTCTCGGAACTTCTTCCCACATCAATAAAGGTTGGTCACTGCGTCCTGTCGTTTTATCCAAACCAGGCAAAATAACGGTATCAAATTCCAAGCCTTTAGATTTATGGATCGTCATAAACTGTAATAAATCTTTTGCCTTCGCATCAGGTGCTGCATAGAGCTTTTGCACTTCAAGCGCCAATTGCTCAGTGCTAAATTGGCCGTTGGCTTCCATGCGGTCAATACGATCAAAGAACGCTTGCACATCGCGCACATCTCCGGCATCCCACAAACAAGCTGGTCCACCCAACATTACCCACACACCGTGTACCCACCGACTCATGCTCATGCGGCCACGATGATCTAGTGCCTCTTGCATCACTGCTCGCACATGTAATAAACGCATGCGCCCATCATCACTTAAGCTTTGCAAACGTGCTTCGTCGTGCATTAAATGCAGCACAGTACTGTATTGGTCTCCACCAACCAGTTGATGCAAATCTTCCAAGCTCAAACCACACCAAGGTGCACGCAAAATAGCTAACCAATGCACGCGGTCAGCACGCTGATGTAAGGCATTCGTCAGCGATAATAAATCTTGTACGACTTGGCGATTTGCCAGCTCTTCAATCTCAACGGCTTGAAATGATAATTCAGCATGATTACGACGAATTTCAGCAACTAAAGCATGCAAGTGGCTACGTGCGCGCACCAAAACAGCAATCTTTCTAGCCGGATTTTCAGCCCAAGTGGCCTTGATAATATCAATAATTTTATTGGCTTCTAGCTGACGAACATCACTTTCAAGCCCATCTTCCTGGCCGTCCTCATCATCAGACTCTACTGTACCGCCGCCATCCAACATGGCATGAAAATGCACGCCAGCACCATCAGGATCTCGATCTTTTGCCACAAAAGCACGATAGCTAATTGCGCCACGCGAGACGCTATCCTCATCAGGGAATACTTTTTCAAATGTATCATTGACCCATTCAATCACTGGTGCATGCGAGCGATTATTGCGCCACAATTTAAGTGGATTCAGCGACAAGCCACCTATACCCTCCTGTGCAACGCGCAAGAACAAACCAACATTGGCTTTGCGAAAACGGTAAATTGACTGCATAGGATCGCCAACCAAAAACAGTGTGCGACCATCGCCATCCATCCAACCTTGCGTCAGATGCTCTATCAACTTAATTTGTGTAGGACTGGTATCTTGAAATTCGTCTACCAACAAATGTTTAATCCGATAATCTAGCTTTAAAGCCAAGTCCGTCGGATTCTCCTCAACATCACCCAAGGCAAATAAGGCATTTTGTGAAATCTGTACAAAATCGACTTCACCATGTTGCTGAAACACTAGCCAAAGCTCAGCCGTCGCCAACTTGAGCAAATGAGCTAATGCCAAAATGATCTGCCAACTCTGCTCGTCATATTTGGGATTAGGAAGTTCTTTTAAGGTCTTTAACGCAAGCTCAGCACCTTCAGTCTGCTGCAAAGTGTTAATGACTTCATCAAGCTGATCTTTATAAAGCTTGCCTTCAGGTGTCGCAGGGAAACCATTTTTTACATTCACGGCTTTTCTAAAAGTGTTGGTACCCGTCAACACTAAATCAACAACTGCACGCCACATCGCCAATGCCTCTGGCTTAAATGGAATAGGTGTTTCCCAATCACGCAGTAAGGCCACAGAAGCATCACACGGCAAGTTAGATGCAGCATAGCGCCCAATCGGCATCAAGGCCTCTTGCACACGCAGAGGCATCACCTCAGCCACCGCTTGCATATCTTGTGTGACCAGATGCGCAAGCGCGGCTTCAGCTAAGGAGGCATCGTGATGATTCATCACGTAGTACTGCCATTGGTCGCGCTTAGCGAGCATCTCGGCTAATAGCACATTAAGCCTGAAATGGTCATTATCAAAATAACGCAAAGCCTGCTGCACCACAGGACCTTCTGCCGCATCATCTAAATTCGCTAAAGTGCGCGTGGCGGCTTCTTGATAATACAAACTAGCATCTTCACTTACCGCTGGCTGCGTTCCAAAACGGCTCAGCAAAGGCATTTGACGCGCTAAATTGCCACTTAATGAGTCTATGGTATAGATACGCAAACGAGAGGGCGTGGTCAGCAGCTCCCACGATTTCTCTGCAGACCGTGCCAAGGCATTTTGTCCAAGTTCAAAAGTCACAATTTTGTGAGGTAAGGATGGACGCTGACCTGAGTTTGCATCTACCAAGCTATCCATAATCCGCTTCTTCATTTCGGAAGCGGCTTTATTGGTAAAGGTAATAGCTATAATTTCTTCCGGTGAATCCACCGTAGCAAGCAACTTCAAATAGCGCTGAGTGAGGAGTTCGGTCTTGCCGGCACCAGCTGGGGCTTCGACAATAAAAGAAGCAAATTCTAAAGCCTTAATTCGGCTTGCATCATCTTCATCCAGCAAATATTGATACTGACTCATAAGCCACCTATCACTTGCTGATGAAGCTCTGCTTGTTGATATTCAAACTGCAACTGACGCTCCGCCAACCGCAACAAAGGCAAGACCTCACAATAGGCTAACTGTTTTTCATTCTCAAACTTCACTGCCGCATCACCCGCTTTAATCGCTTGTGCTGTTGCGGTAATACTCTTCTTCCAGTGCGCAATCACAGAAGGCCAATTAGGGAAATCTGCTTCTGTAAAAATCTTGCGACCTCGACTCTCATCTAAAGACGTTGCTCCCTGCAACACACCTTTACTAGCAGCAATACCTGCATACCCGGCTTTCTCCAATAGCACTTTGGCAAAACATACCGCGGCTACTTCCGCATCGCCCATTAAAAAGGCGGCATAAATCGGCAATTGCGGTTCAGAGATATTGGCGTTTGCCCAGTTCTTAAAATCAATCGTACCGCCAGTTTTGTAATCGAGCACGACCAAACGGCCATCTTCAAGCTGGTCGACTCGATCCACCGTGAGCGTAATTGAAAGGCTGTCGATTGGGATGGTTTGCTTACGCTCAACTGCCTGCACAGAAAAGCCCATTTCACGAGCTTTCTCCACATCATTGAGCCATGCCATGACCAACTTCACTAAGCGCTCTTTTTCTAGCTGAATAAATGCCGCGGAAAATGCCTCATCGTGCTCTTGATTAAACAAAGTTAGCACCTTGTCGGCTGCTTGCTCAAGCACAGCTTGCATCTCAGCCTCACTCAAAGCTTTCAAATAAGCGGAATCGCGACCATCCCAAAAAGCCTCTAACACTTGGTGCACGAGATTACCCCTATCCATGGCGTCCAAACCATCCACAGGTTGTTTTAAGGCGCGGGCATACAATCGGTATTGGTAAAAAGCCCAAGCTGGACATATCGCTTGCGCCTTGAGTAAGCCCGTTCCGCCAGAAACATGGCCTCCATCCTCAACTGCAGGTGCTTGATTGTCATCTAGCCATTGCCAAGGCTTGTTCTTCACTTCTGCAGGCACACCATCAACAAACTGTTCAGCCAATGTTTTAGCCAACGCCACCTCCCCAGAAGCAAGTGGAATATCTTGCATGAGTGGACTTGCACGCAATTGACGGTCGCCATCTTGAATAGCACTAGAAAAAATCACTGAACGTGCGCTTTTGATTAAGCGTTCATGAATTGCTTTTGCAAAAGCCACTTGCACATTACTGCTCGCATTAGGTGTTTCTGCGGCACGTTGCAGACTCGCTGAAATCAATGCATTAGGTCGCGCGATAGGTGGCCAAACGTGATCATTCATCCCCATCACCCACATGGCATCCAAGGGTGCCGCCGCCGCTTCCATCATACCCATAATTTGCAATGTGGGGATTTGCTTAAATTCGGGCTGGAAAATCTGCGCTTGGCAAAATTTAATCAATTGCGAAATAACACTTTTAGCATCAATCTTACCTAGCAAATCATCTAAACCAGCTAACGCTGAAAGCACTTTATCGAAAGACTTAGTCGCCTGATATTCAAAGCTAGATAAGCTTCTACGGCCAGGCCAATCTGCATGAACCAAAGCTTGGCCTAAAACTAAAGCCCAAGTAGAAGGGAGCTGTTTCGCGTCTTGGGTTTGTGCGAAGCCAAGTAAACTTTGTAAGGCTTTAATGGTCTCTGGCAGGCGCATTAAACCATCGCCCACAGTGACTTTATGAATATAGTTTTGTAATCGAGCACTCTTAAAACTCAGCGGTAAATCGCGGCGCATACGCGCATCCAGCAAAGCTCTAGCATCAGCCTCTAACAAACCTTCCGACCAGTAAGGACTATGCAGCAACTGAACAATCTCTTGCTGAAAAATACTCCCACGCTGCCAAGCCAATTGCAGAAGATGAATAGCCGTTGCAATCACAGGCTGTGTATTGAGTGGTACACCCAAAGAAAAATCATAACAACGCTGACTCTCAGCCAAGGCAGGACGTGCAGCTGATGCTTGTAATACATCGTCTAACAATGCCGAAAGCTTGCTACGCAAAGCAGCCAGCTCTGGCACAACGATTGCAATGCTGGCTTGCGGATTTTCTGCTAACTGCGCTTTAGCCCATGCAACTGCGGCCCGGCATTCCGCATCCTGATTAGTTAACACAATATGCTTAACTTCTTGAGGCGAATCAAAAGTGAGTAATGCGGAGTTTACTTGCACACCTCGCTTTACAAGCACATCTTGCAATCGTTCCAATTGGGGATTGATACGGTCAAACCCTGCAAATTCAATTTGTGCTGGCAATGTGCCTACACCACTTTCCAATAGGTCTAAACGCCAATTACCGTAACGCACTGATTCCAAATATCCATTTTGCTTACAAAGCCACTGAAAACGTTTACGCCACTCCAGAAACTGCTTGGTCTCTTCAGTGGCCTCATCAATATTAATATGCAGATTCCACTCAATAATTAGGCTATTCGCTTCCATTGCCGCACTTGCTAAACCAGATGCATCAAATAAGTCTTTGGCCTCATGCGACTTTAAACAATATCTAATGCTCTGCTCCCACAGCAAACTCTCTTGTAGTGCATTCAGCTCAGTGCCTGGCATTTTGGCAGCATCAATTTCACCCAACAATATTGCCTCATCAAGCACCTGACCCAGCCATTGTGACAAAGGCACAGCATTAAGCGGTTGCCACTTCACAATACCTTTTCGCAATTGTTCACGCTGAAAAATTCCTTGCAAGCTACGCGCTAAACGCGGCGTAGAACATAAAATCAGGCTAGAATTGAAGAGTTTAGTCATAGCAAGATTTTAACTTGGACTGATGACTAAAAACACTTAAAACAAAGAATAAAAACGACACCGCATGGCAGATCAAAAAAACTATATCACCCCACAAGGTCACGCCGCTTTAGAGGCCGAATTCACCCAGCTACTCAAAGTCGAGCGCCCTGAGGTTGTGCGCGTTGTTTCTTGGGCTGCAGGTAACGGTGATAGGTCAGAAAATGGGGATTACATCTACGGTAAAAGAAGGTTACGCCAGATTGATTCGCGCTTACGCTTTTTAATGCAACGGATGGATGCTGCCGTGATTGTCGATCCAGCCACACAAGCTGGTCTAGAAAAAGTATTCTTTGGCGCTTGGGTAACGCTGTATTCATTAGATAGGGATACTGAACATACCTACCGCATTGTTGGGCAAGATGAATTAGAACCTACCAAAGGTTGGATAAGCTGGGTTTCTCCGCTCGCCAAAGCCATGCTAGGCAAGCAAGCAGGCGATGTTGTCCGCGTTCAAACCCCGACGGGTAAGGATGAGTACGAGATTCAGGAAATAAGCTACACAGAGCCTAACGATTAAAATGATGAAGAAAAATCGAGTTGCTTGGGATATTTTCTGCAGAGTGGTAGACAACTTTGGTGATATTGGCGTCTGCTGGCGCTTATCCAAACAATTAGCCAATGAACACAGACTAAACGTTCGATTATGGGTAGACGACCTCCAAGTCGCTTCAAAAATCATCCAAAATCTCGACACTTCACTTCATGCTCAAACAATTGATAGCGTCACAATATGTCGATGGGAAGAGTCCGCATCCGCTTTCGATGAAATCTGCCCTGCGGACGTCGTAATCGAAACATTTGCCTGCAACTTGCCAGCTGTTTATCTGAAAGCGATGACTCTCAACAAGCCTATTTGGATTAATCTCGAATACCTCTCAGCTGAAGCTTGGATCAACGACTGCCATGGCCAGCCGTCAACGCACCCACAAACAGGTCTCAAGAAAACCTTTTTCTTTCCTGGATTCAACAATAAAACTGGCGGGCTTATCCGCGAACAAAACTTGAGCGAGACTCGTGATGCAGCAATCGCTATGATGAAAAAGCTACCCAGCTTACAAGTGTCATTATTTTGCTATCCAGATGCGCCAATTAAGGATTTACTCAGCGCCATGTCTCAAGGCAACGCCCCTGTAGAATGCTTCGCACCAGTGGGGTCTTATCAACATGAAATTGCAGCATTTTTTGGTTTAAACGCTATCAACATTGGGGACACTCTCAATCAAGGCCAATTAAAATTGCTCGTACTCCCCTTTCTAACGCAAGCTGAATACGATCAACTGCTCTGGTGCTGCGATTTAAATTTTGTGCGAGGGGAAGATAGCTGGATTCGAGCACTCTGGGCTAGCAAGCCTTTTATCTGGCAACCTTATCGCCAAGCAGATGATTTGCATCTAGAAAAACTAGAGGCATTTCTTAAAATTTATCTTGAGGATAACCCCTCGCAAATCCTTGCTGAATTTAGTCGAGCCTGGTCAGAGGATGGAATCACAACATCCTTATGGAATAGACTAATTGCAGAGATTAACGAGCTGAATACTTGGACCACTCAGCGCATTCAACACTTTGAATCACAGACCGATTTAGCCTCCAAGCTAGTAATTTTTACTGAAAATGGGGTATAATGCGCGACTTTTTACACCTTCATAATTTGGTAGACATCACATGAAAACAGCAATGGAACTCCGCGTCGGCAACGTAATCATGATCGGTAACGATCCATTGGTT